>Ga0115003_10000182_pt1 | contig 51981 bp, 46 predicted proteins | sample ArcticOcean_MG_C_7_FD_88736 | JGI IMG/M metagenome (GOLD analysis project Ga0115003, IMG submission 88736) | Marine microbial communities from western Arctic Ocean - ArcticOcean_MG_CB11_88 | ecosystem: Environmental > Aquatic > Marine > Oceanic | place: Arctic Ocean: Canada Basin | collected...
AGTGATCGCCATCGCGGATCGCGCGAGTTTGAACATTGGCGAGGTCAGAACCGGTGCCCGGTTCGGTCATCGCGATAGCGAGAATCGTGGTGCCAGCGATTGCGCCGGGAAGATACTTCGCCTTTTGGGCGTCGTTTCCAAAGGTCGCGATGTACGGCATGCAGATGTCACTGTGCAGGCTCATCATCAACGCGTGAGCCCGGGCATAGGCCATTTCTTCCATAATCACGGCATCGAACAGGAAGTCGCCTCCGGCGCCTCCGTATTCTTCGGGCGCCGACGCGCCCAGATAACCCGCCGCTCCGAATTGAGCCCAGCTCTCGCGGTCAGTGGTCCCGCCGCGGTTCCAGGCGTCGATCTTGGGCTCGACCTTGTCGGCCACGAAGCGTCGAAACTGATCGCGAAGCATGTCGTGTTCGTCGCTAAAGATATCTCTGCGCATGAGTGGATCGTCCTTATTGGGCAGGGTCTTCTGCGCCGCTTTCATTCAGTGCGTCGAACGGGAAATCAGTCTGATTTTTTGAGTAGCGCCTGAGCGGCCGCGGCACCGTCGATCGCGGCACTCAGGATCCCGCCCGCATACCCCGCCCCTTCGCCAACGGGGTAGAGGTTTGCGATGTCTCTGGCGCGAAAGGTATCGGGATCTCGAGGGATGCGCAGGGGTGCCGAACAGCGGGTCTCGACACCGACGAGCATTCCTTCTTCCGATGCGAAGCCCGAGATCTGTCGGTTGAATGCAGTAAGCGCACGGGCGATGCCGTCACGAACGGTTGATGGCAGCAACAAATCAATCCGACCCGGCACAACGCCAAACTTGTAGCTCGTGGCCTTGAGGCTCGTGCTTTCGCGCCCCTTTAGAAAGTCACTCGCGCGTTGCGCCGGTGCGGTGTAGTCCTTGCCTCCTTCGTCGAAGAACCGCGCTTCGAGTGCCCGTTGATAGTCAACTCCCGCAAACACACCGTCACCGAATTCTCGCGGCCCGACGCCTGTCACGATGGCCGCGTTTGCGAATGGCGAAGAATGACGTGAATTGCTCATGCCATTGGTACACAGATGTCCAGGCGTGTTGACGCTCGCGACGATCTGACCGCCGGGACACATGCAGAACGAGTGCCCCCCCGGCGCACCCTTTTCGGCGCGACAAACCAACCCGTAATAAGACGCGCCGAGACGCGCGGCTTCCGGGCCATCTCCGTATCGCCCTGCATCGATCAATGCCTGGGGATGTTCGATCCGCACGCCAAGTTGCGATGCACGCGCTTCGATCTTGACGCCGTCGCGCAAGAGATGTTCCCACGTGTCCCGAGCACTGTGCCCAATGGCGAGAATCACCGCGTCGCACATCATTTCACCGTTGTTGGTCTCTACGCCCGTGATCGCACGCGCGCCGCCGCCCTCGTGAAAGCGCAGCCCCGACACCTGCGTGTTCCAGTGAAACTGAACGCCTGCTTCGATGAGACGCTCTCGCAACGCGGGCAAAATGGCGTGCAAGCGATCCGTCCCGATATGGGCGCGGGAATCGAAAACGATCTCCGGCTTTGCACCGCACGCAACGAACGCCTCAAGGATGGGGTGCGAAAGCGGATGATCCACCCGCGTGTATAGCTTGCCGTCCGAATACGTACCGGCGCCACCTTCTCCGAACAAGAGATTGTTCTCGGGGTCCGGTCTGCGGCCGTTCAGAAAACCTGCGAGAGCACGTCCGCGCGACCGCAGCTCACCACCTCGTTCAATCAGGTCCACCGGAACGCCGCTCTCCGCCAGTACCAATGCTGCAAACAAGCCTGCTGGCCCTGCACCAACGACGACGACCCGCTCTGGGCGCTTGGCGACATCGGCCGCGGCAATCTGCAATTGTTGCGGAGGCGCCAGTGGCTTTACTCGGCCAGTACGCGATGCGCCGTCGAAAGTTTCTCCGCTCGGCATGCCTTCGACCACGACGTCAACATGAATGACGAAGCGAAAGTGTCGTCCGCCTCCGCTTTTGCGCCGGGCGTCCAAAGACCGGCGGGCAATTCGCAAGTCTCGCAAATGTTCGCGAGCAACCCCGATCGCTTCACATGCGCGCTCGCGAAGCGCCGCCTCGGGCTCGTCGAGGCCGAGTGTGAGATTTGTCACGCGAAAGGCGTGCGTTTGCGTCGATACGGATTCATCCACGCCGGGGAGGCTATCACCCAGCCGGCGGCAGCACCCTCTTGGTTCTGCCCGAAGCTTTGGCTCCGAGGCAGATAAAGCCGGTCTGCGTACGATGCAGAGGTCAGCAATGAAAAGCGAACGGCCGGTTTTGATTGTGGGAGACCACAACGCTCACATCAACACGATGGCTGAGCGCGTACGCGACCTTGGGCACTCCATGGTGCGCATGAAGTCTCTCGACGAGGCAATCAACCTCGCGCTCGAGCGGCACATCAATTTTGCGGTGGCCATCCTGGAAGTCCCAAGCGTCGCGTTTCATCTGCGCCAAGCACTTGAGTCCTTCAAAGACCAAACCAATTCGTTCGACATGCGCTGTATTGCAACTGGGACCTCACCCAGCGACGCCGATCGTTCGGCATTGCGCGAGGCGGGCGTATCGCTCGCACTTTGGTCGCCCTTCGAAGACACGGCGCTTCGTTTTCAACTCAATAGTGCGCTCGCGCCGTCACAAATCGAACTGCTTCGCAGTGAATTGCGCGCGCCCTTTGACATCCCCGCGACAGTCTGCGCGGGAAGCCGAATTAAACGTGCGACGCTCTACAGCCTTTCCGCAGCCGGTGCCTATCTCAAAACACCACGCCCTTCGATGTCGGGTGCTCAGATCAAAGTCGCTTTCCCGCTTCCTGGCGGCAAAGTTTCAGCCTCTTGCCAAGTGCTTTACACCAACGTGCCTGGCAACCTGAGCAAAGGCCTACTCCCGATGGGCATGGCAGTACAATTTTTGGGGCTCGGGCGCGAGGTCGGAGCTGCCATTCGCAACAGCGTCGAATGTCGCTCGACGGAACTCAGTGTCTAGGGGCCCACAGCCGAACTCGGAGAGGACGTCTTTCTCGTAGATTTGTCGAAGGTAGGTCGAACCTCCCCCGAGTTTCCCGATTCCGGCGAGCGAGCCACAAACTTCTACCGCGCGACGCCCGCCAGCGATGAGTGGGTCGCAGAACAAATCTTCGACCCCACAACGGGAACGAGCTCGCTCATTCAATACGAAGTTCCACTCGCACTCCTCGCAGCGAACGCAACACCGGGAAAGCGATGGAAGGTTGGCCTGGTCGAGGTCCTATGGACAGCGCATGGAAGTGCCGTCCGACGACTACAGCCTAACGAAGGGGTACGCACCGGGTTTCGGTCTCGTGCTCGCCAAAGGCGAACGCAGCCAAACCCTGGTCCATGAAGTTGCATGGACGATCGAATACAGCGAGCGAGCTCAGTTCGCACTAGGCTTGTCCGAACCGGTTCCACCACCGGTTCCCGCCGCGAGGAAATAGCCGTCGATCGAAACGCGTTCGAATGGTAAACGGCAGCGGCGATCTACGTTAAGGAAGTTTCATGGCGACGTCGCAACTCGGACCCGAAGATCGCGAACGCGCGCTTGCGCGCATGGAAACTGAAGTCTTCGACATCGCGATCATTGGAGGCGGGGTCACCGGTGCCGGCACCGCACTCGATGCCGCCAGCCGTGGCCTTTCCGTTGCACTCGTCGAGCAACGCGACTGGGCGGCGGGGACATCGAGCCGGTCGAGCAAGCTCATTCATGGCGGCATTCGCTACCTCGAGCAGTTCGAGTTCGGTTTGGTCCGCGAGGCGCTCCGCGAACAGAGCTTAATGATCAATACGCTGTGCCCTCATTTGGTCCGCCCGATTCGGTTCATGATGCCCTTGCAACGGCCCTTGATCGACCGAGCCTACATGGGAGCGGGCGCGATGCTCTATGACGCATTGCCCGGTGGCCGGAGCCTTCCCCGACATGAACACTGGACCAAGCGCGGTGCCCTGAAGCGCTTTCCCGGTTTGAAACGCGAAGCACTCGTGGGTGCGCTCGAATTTTCGGACGCTCAAGTAGATGATGCGCGACACACGCTTGCCCTGACGCGCACCGCCGCAGTACACGGCGCGGCCGTCGCGAGCAGCGCCGGGGTCATCGACCTTCATGAGACCGGAAACCGGGTCACCAGTGCGACCGTTCGCTGTCTAGAAAGCGGACGCACCGTCGAACTTCGCGCGCGGCAGTTCATCAACGCGACGGGTGTCTGGACCGACCATATACAAAAGATGGCCGGCCGAGGAAGGATCCGCGTCCGTGCATCGAAAGGCGTTCACATCGTTGTGCCGCGTGATCGCATCCACGGCGATTGTGGCCTCGTGCTTCGCACAAAGAAGAGCGTCCTCTTCGTGATTCCCTGGAAGCATCACTGGATCATCGGCACCACCGACGACGATTGGAATCTCGACCTCGATCATCCTGCTGCCAGCCGACGCGACATTGACTACTTGCTCGACACTCTCAACGAGATGCTTGCGGTGCCGCTGCGCCATGAAGACATCGAGGGCGTCTACGCAGGACTCCGCCCGTTGCTGCAGGGCGAAAGCGATGCGACGAGCCAGCTAAGCCGAACCCATGCGGTGTCTCAGTCTGTCTCTGGGCTGATCACGGTTGCGGGCGGGAAGTACACCACGTATCGCGTGATGGCGAAGGACGCGATTGACCTTGCTGCGCGCAGCATCGGCAAGCGCGTGCCCGAAAGCTGCACGGACACCATCGCGTTGATCGGCGGCGAGGGGTATCACGCGGTATGGAACCGGCGGGAAGCCATCGCAGCGGAGTCGGGGCTCCACTTGCAGCAGGTCGAACATCTACTGACACGCTACGGGACACGCACGTTCGATCTCCTCGAACTCATCCAGGGCCGCCCCGAACTCGCCGACCGAATCCCTGGCACGAAGACTTACTTGTGCGTCGAGGCCGCTTATGCGACGTCCCACGAAGGGGCTCTGCACCTGGACGACGTCCTGACCCGGCGTACGCGAATATCGATAGAGACCTTCGACCGCGGCCTCGAAGCCGCGGAGCGCGTTTCACAAGAAATGGCGCGGGTGCTCGGCTGGGACGAAGACAAGCGCAACGATGAAGTCCGGCACTACGTTCTGCGAGTGCGCGCAGAGCGCGAGTCACAAGAGCAGCCCGACGACCAAAGCGCAGACGCAGCACGCTTGGGCGCGACCGACCTTCGCGCGAAAAGGACCTCGGCCGCGACAAACGTCGTCCGACTCGTCGATGAGACGGACGAGTCAGACGAAAACGCCGACATTGGCTCCGCGTCTTAGCGCACGGGCGTTGGTCCCCTAGAACCGTCAACTCCACCACTCGTCAAAGTCAGTCGACTGGGCGAGTTCGATTTCGGTCGATTGGTTGGGGACGGGTACGTCCATTTTTTTGCTGCTGTCGAAATCTCGCTCCATCGAGAACGCATCCTCAAGAGTCTTCGGTGCTTCTACCGCGCCCACTGTTTGCGCGCGACAGCGAGTTCGTTGCGAGTGAGTCTCCGCGGATCAACCCGGAATCCTCGCACCAACGTCGGACCCAACTATTCCCAGTTTTCAGAGGAACCCGAAATGTTCGTGTTTTTTCATTCGTCTCCAACGATCTTCGGCCGCGCCTGAAGCAGAGACGACTTCGCGATGCCCCGCGCACCGTGGATGCTCAAGGTGGGACCTGCCCTTCGAGACCCTCACGCAGAAAGTTGACAGCGCTTCGCAAAGATTCCGTCATGAAGGCTGGCTCGCGTCCGCGTTCAAACATAAATAGAACTTTTTTCAGGGCGCACAAGCGGCACGCCACCTCTAACCAATTGAAAATAAATAGCTTTTCAAATTAAACCTTCTAGTTCTTGAGTTTCGGGAGTCAGACTTCGCCCGCTGATCCAGGGGGCAAAACTGAACTGCGCAAATTTCGTCACCGTGGTGGAGCCCGAGATGTGTCGGAGCCCCCATGCGCATGCCACCGCACACCTGCTCGTTTTCGATGCACGGGCTGCATCAGACTTGTGCAGTCTATCCCTCGCCACCCGCTCCGCGCGTGGAGGAGGCTTCCCACTTGAGTGAGTTCGGGCACAGGACTTGCTTCGTATACATCACCAAGACATCTCACCCCACGCTCCGACGAAAACCGGAGCTCGGCAACCAAGGAACAACTCTGTGCCCATTCGAAAACTTCGTGCATTACGCGCCCTACTTCCATCCCTCGCCCTTACGCTCTTCGCCAAAACGGCAGCGGCTGAAGACACGATCAACTCTGGTGACACCGCTTGGATGATCACCGCCACGTTGCTCGTGTTGCTAATGACGCTGCCTGGCCTCGCGCTCTTCTACGGCGGGCTCGTTCGCACCAAGAACGTGCTCAGCGTGTTGATGCAATGCCTGATTTCGGCGGGCATGATCGGTGTCATGTGGGTTGTCGTCGGTTACTCACTCGCCTTTGGCGAAGGCAACCAGTTCATTGGCGACCTCAGTATGTTGGGCCTCAAAGGGATCACCCCCGATAGCGTTAGCGGCACGATTCCAACGTATGTCTTCGTCATGTTCCAAGGCATGTTCGCGATCATCACACCGGCTCTCATGCTCGGTGCGTTTGCCGAACGAATGCGCTTCAGTGTTTACACCGCGTTCATCTTAATTTGGGTCTTCGTCGTCTATATCCCGCTCTGCCACATGGTCTGGGGCGGCGGGTTCGTCGCGACTCAGATGGAGGCGCTCGACTTTGCCGGCGGGCTCGTTGTCCATATGTCGAGTGGCTTCTCAGCACTCGTCGCTGCCATCTATCTCGGCCCACGCCGGGGCTACACCAAAGACCCCATGCACCCCAACAACCTGCCTCTCACCGTGATTGGTGCGTCGCTTCTCTGGGTTGGATGGTTCGGCTTCAACGCCGGCAGCCAACTTGCGGCCGACGGAACCGCCGGGCTTGCGTTCATCACCACCCAGACCGCAGCGGCAACAACCACCCTGGTCTGGATCGTGATTGAATGGCTGCACCGCGGCAAGCCGACCGTGCTCGGCGCGGCGACTGGCGCAGTGGCTGGCCTCGTGGCGATCACCCCTGCATGTGCATTCGTGACGCCGATGGGCGCGATCGCGATCGGCGTTGGCGCCGGCGTCATTTGCTACGGCGCGGTCACCTTGCTGAAGCCCATGCTCGGGTATGACGATTCGCTCGACGTGTTCGGTGTACACGGCGTCGGCGGCGCTTGGGGAGCACTCGCGACAGGGCTGTTCATTGCGGACTTTGCATTGCCCGAAGGCGTCACCCAAGGCGAGCAAATCATGCGACAGCTGGTGAGTATTGGCTTTACCGCGGTATTCGCCTGTACGGCCACGATCGCCATTCTCTTCCTGATGAAGCTCGTGATGGGCGACCTGAGGGTAAGCGAAGAAGACGAAAGCGAGGGGCTCGACCTCAGCCAGCACTCCGAATCTGCCTACAGTTGATCGTGATTCCTACTTGGATCCAAAGGCGATTCGGTTGAAATTTCGGGCCGGCCCCACAAAGGGGCTCGGCTCGTGTCTTTGGGTTGGGTATCTTTCATCGCTAGGGCAGATCTGTCTGCGTTTACATTCGCAACAAAACCGCGCAAGGAGACTTGAAGCATGAAGCTCGTCCAAGCCGTTATCAAGCCGTTCAAACTCGACGAGGTTCGCGACGCACTCCAGAAGGTCGGCGTTCAGGGTCTTACGCTCACCGAGGTCAAAGGCTTCGGACGACAGAAGGGGCACACCGAGCTCTATCGCGGAGCGGAATACGTCGTAGACCTGCTTCCGAAGCTGTCGATCGAAATCATCGTGCGCGATGAGGACGTCAACGCCGTGGTCGACGCGATTACCGATTCTGCGAACACCGGACGCATCGGTGACGGAAAGATCTTCATCGGCGACGTCGAGGAAGTCATCCGAATCCGAACCGGTGAACGCGGTGACGCTGCGATTTAAGCGCGCCCGGCGATCTTGGAAAGAATGTCAATTTAACGGAGACTGGTTTATTTACGGAAGACCGCTCTAGGCAGCCTACGAAAGACCGCTCTGGGCAGCTCAGGACAGACCGCTCTGATCGGGGGCGCCTAGCTCATCGTTTTGATGATGCCCTCGGCGAAGCCTTCTAGGTAGGCCCGCTTCGAATCGAGGGTCGACGTCGGACCGATGGTATAGGTAAACGGGTAACTGACCGTTGCATCGGCGCCCGCGTCCTCGATCTTCTTGAGATCGTCCGGGGTCGGCGGAGTCACGAGCGGCACGATCGATTCGAACGGTTCGTTTTCGCGACCGTACTCTTTGCGATAGCCGTTCAACTCGTTGAGAAGACCCACGGCTTCATCGGCGGTTTGTCCCGAGCCGAGCCATCCGTCACCAACCCGTGCTGCTCGACGTAGGGCCGGACCACTAATCCCACCGATCCAAACCGGCACACGCTTTTCTGGGACCGGACACATCGAAAGCGGCGGGAAGTCGAAGTGCGTTCCGTGATGTTCGACCAGATCACCACTCCAAAGCTTGTGCAGAACTTCGATCGATTCGTCGAGCCGTTTGCCACGGGTTTTAAACTCGACCCCCATCGTCTCGAACTCTTCGCGCATCCAGCCCGCGCCGACCCCAAGTGCGAAACGATCATTGGTCAACACGCCAAGAGTCGACGTCGACTTCGCAACTGAGATCGGGTTCCGCAACCCGAGGATGTAGATGAAAGTCGTGAAGCGAAGGCGTTCGGTGACGGCAGCCATGCTCGCAATGGTGACCCAAGGGTCGGGCCACGCTGTTTCGGCGGTGAAGCCATCGAGCTTGCCGTCTTCGGAGTATGGATATTTGTTTTCGTAGTCGCCCGGATAGAACATATGGTCCGAAATGAAGGCCCCGTCGAAGCCAACTTCGTCACAGATCTTTGCAACGTCTACCAGCTGGTCGGGTTCAGAGAATGAAAGGGCTTGCCAGAACTTCATCGGGACTTCCTTTGCTCGAAGGGTTGGGCGGCGCGACCAAAAGGTCGTCGACTCGTCGACTCGCCCAAGGCCCCCGACGTTAGATCAAGGGAAACTGGGGCGGCAACGGTTTCATGATATCCTCCCGAGCGATCGCGCCAAGCCCGTGGGACGACACACCAACCCAGCATTAAACAAGCGCCAGGCAAGCCCCCTAAAAGACGCGGAGTCAAGATTGATCAATCCACTTAGTACGACCGGAATTTCCCTTTTCACGTGCACAGGACGCAGGCACGTAGGACGGACGATCGCGATTGGATGTTTATTCGTCGCCGCGGCATGCGGCGACAGTGAGCCCGCACCGAAAACCCCGGTACAAACCCCGGTCGCGGCGCCGCTCGTGGTCCAGATCCCAGCCCGCATGACCGCACCGGTCGCTACGCCGCTCGGCGAAAATGCCCTACTCGAAAACGAACGCAACACGATCGACGTGTTTCGCGCGACTTCCGAGTCGGTCGTATTCGTGACGAGCACGCAGTATCAGCGAAACTTCTTCGGCTTGTTCGCGAACCCGATCAACCAAGGTACGGGCTCCGGATTCATATTTGACAACGACCGACACGTCGTCACCAACTTTCATGTCGTTCAAGGCAGCAATGCGTTTTCGGTGAGCTTCGCTGACGGTTCGGCTCATGACGCGAAGTTGATCGGCGTCGATCCGTATAAAGATTTGGCTGTCCTTGAGCTCGAACGCTCAGTTGATACTCCCGCCCCTCTTGTGCACGGCAGCTCCAAGGACCTGGTGGTTGGACAAAAGGTTCTCGCGATCGGCAACCCCTTTGGTCTCGACCATACGCTCACCACCGGCGTTATCAGCGCGCTGGGTCGCGAAATGCAATCCCTCGCCAACACCACGATCGAAGACGTGATTCAAACCGATGCTTCGATCAACCCGGGCAACTCGGGGGGTCCGCTACTCGATTCGCACGGCAGGCTGATCGGCGTCAACACCTCGATCATCAGCGCATCGGGTCAAAGTGCGGGCATCAGCTTCGCAGTCCCAGTCGACACGGTAAAGCGTGTCATCCCCCAACTTATTAAAGAAGGCCGAGTTCGACGGGTCGGGATCGGCGTGAGTATCCTGCCCGACAATTACGCGGTAAAGTGGGGTCTAGAAGGCGTAATCGTGCGAGACGTCGTGAGCGGAGGACCCGCGGCGGACGCCGGAGTCCGCCCCATGGAAGTGGATCGCCGAGGCAATGTCTTCGTCGACGTGATCGTGGGCATCAACGACACAAAAATTCGAAACTTCGACGACTTGTTCCGAGCGTTCGACGTTCGCGAGCCCAACGAGAAGGTCACCGTCCACATCATGCGCGAAGGACGGGAGACCGTGATCGAAATGGCGCTTCAAGAAATCGAATAGATCACGCCAAACGAAGGGGCTCTCCAGCCAGCAACATTTCGATCTTGAAGAGACGATTGATCATGAACCGTGCCACGTGCCCAAATTGTGACGAGGTTTTTGACGCCGCGGCGATGCCGAGCTGTCCCCCGTGCCTTGCCGAGGCCTGGCTCGCAACACCAACGTTTATCCGACCCAAACACGACCCACGCTTGCTTCCCCTGCGCTGGGAGAGCTATCGGTCGGTCTTGACTCCGAACTTCGCCAACGACCCGGGGCCGCATCTCGTGTTCGCTGCACGCAATGGCACTTGGTACCGAGACAACCACTATGAGATGTACATCCACATGACCCACGAACCCTTGGGACGGTCCCCCGGCGCAGGCATACCCGAGGGCAAGACGTCTCCCGAACACGGCCTTGACTCACTATTGATTGCAGAAGCCGACTCCGAAGTAGAAGCCCATGGGTTTGCGGTTTCGCGCACGACCTTCGAGCAACAAGTGCGGGCGGGTGAGTTCGAGGCTCTTCCGTACTGCAATACCACTGGTTGTAACAATTTGGCGCGACTGCGCGCGAGCGAGTGCGCCGAACATCAGACACCGCGTGGAGCTGCAAAGCCATGACGGCATTTGAACATCGCGGCATCGTAGAAGGTTATTACGGCAAGACGTACACCCCGGAAGATCGTCTCGCGTGGGTGCGTGACATCGGCCGGTGGGGAATGAACCGCTACCTCTATGCGCCAAAGGACGACCCTCTCCACCGCGAACACTGGCGCGATCCCTATCCTCAAGAAACCCTCGACGAATTCGCGGCGTTGGTTCAGTGCGGGGACGAAGCAGGCGTGCGGGTCGGCTTTGCAATATCACCAGGGCTCTCAATCCACTATGCGAATGACGACGACGTCGAGGGACTGATCGCCAAATTCCACAGCTTCACCGAGCTCGGAAGTCGTTTTATTTCACTCGCGCTGGACGACGTCCCCACGACTCTTCAGCACGAAGACGATCGTGCAGCCTTCGAAAACCTCGCTCAAGCGCATGTCGCACTCGCACATCGCATCAACGCAGCGCTTCCAAACGACACATTGTTGTGGCTCGTCCCGACCGACTATATCGGCACACAACCCAGTGACTACCTGGAGGAGATCGGGCGTAGCCTCGACCCCAAAATCGAAGTGGCGTGGACTGGCCGTACGGTCATCAGCCCGACCATCACCGGCGACGAGATCCGAGCGCGAGCGCAGCTATTGCGCCGACGTCTCCTGATCTGGGACAACATTCCCGTCAGTGACGGCCCTATGCGCCCCATGTTGCATCTCGGTCCATACGTTGGCCGCGACGAAACGCTGGCAGAACATGCAAGTGGCATCCTGCTGAACCCGATGGAACTCCCGCGCGCGTCACGCCTGGGCGTACGCACCGCGGCCGACTATTTGAACGCCCCCCGTAACTACAACGCCGAACAAGCGTGGAGCCATGCGGCGCAGTCGTTGGGTGCGGGCGCTTCCGAAGCCTATACGCTCTTTGCCCGAGCACATCGCTTTTCGCCACTTTTGCCGAACGACCGGGATACTGAACTCGAAGCAACGTTCGACCGCATGCGCACATGCCATGCAGACGGCCAAAGTGCGGTGGGCGCGTTACGTGATCTCGATGCGATGCTAAACGCGCGATCAAGTGCCGCAAGCGAAATTCGCACAGCACTTGACGACCGCAAACTCGCCCAGGAACTCGAACCTTGGCTGGAGTCTTACGAAGCCGAGTGTCTGCGAATGCGAATCGCCGTCGACCTCCTCACCGTTTTCGAAGCCGACAGTTCGGCTGCAGGCTCAACCGGACTCACGAACGCGATGGATGCATTTTTTGCGTTCTCTCGCTTCGAAGGCCGACTTACTCACGTCCCCGGCCCAGTCAAAGCCAGCTTCGGCCCCCGGCGCGTGATGTACGCACAACTTCAATCCCTAGACGACACCGAAGCATCCTTTGGTTCAGACCCGGCGCTATTCATCGACCGCTGCCTCGCAGACACATTTGTGGGTTATGCCGAAGCGCGCGTGAGCCAATTGCTTGATGCGAAAGTTGCGGACTAAGAACGAAGCGCGGCGATCACTTCTCGCGTGCGACCGTCTTCCGCGGGATCGTCGGGCATCGGAAACGTGATCTGTGTTGCGAGCCCTTCGTTGCGTTTGATCAAGACGTCTGCGATTTCATCATAGGTCCCGCTTGGGATGATATTTTCGAGGAGTTCATCGTCAATCAACCCCGGCATCTCGGCCCACTTTCCTTCGCGAGTCATTGAATGCAATTTTTCTCCAACTTCACGGCAACCGAAGATTTCGAGCGCCGGCCAGTAGGCGGGGGTCGAATACAAGAAGCCCAGCAACTCTCGATTTTTTTCGCGTTGGGCCGCTACCGCGTCAGCGCCCTTGCCGGTCGAAACCATACCGGCCGCCATTCGGTGCAAGTCACTCACCTTTCGTCCAGACCGTGCCGCCCCTCGCTCAAGTGCGGGCAGCGCGAGTTCATGAAGGACCCGCGGCGCCGAATGCGTTGGATGGCTCATATGTCCGTCGGCGACTTCACCGGCGAGCGCGGTCATCACCGGACCGACTGCGCCGAGATAGATCGGGATCTTGGGATGATCGATGGGGCCCGGGTTGAAGAACGGTTGCATCTTCGTGAACTGATAATGCTCGCCTTCAAACTTGAGCGGGACACCGTCTTGAAAGCTCTCGAAGATCGCGCGAAGCGAGAGCACGTATTCGCGCATTCGCGGCACTGGAGACGTCCATGGCGTGCTGTAGCGTCCGACAATATTGCCCCGCACCTGGGTGCCGAGCCCCATTTCGAAGCGACCCTGTGAAGTCGACTGGAGATCCCAAGCCGCGACGGCAACGATCATGGGGCTACGCGGAAAGACAACCAGCACGCTCGTTGCTACGCGCAGCCGCGTGGTTGAACGCAGCGCTTCGTGGGCGATCAACAACCCATCGTGAACAGCGTCCGGCACGTTCAACCCGTCGTAGCCAAGCGCCTCGGCACGTTGTGCGTGGGCGCCCGTCTGCCCCAGGCTGAGCCGCTGCTCCATCGATGCGTAAACCTGCATTGGAATCTCACTCCGTGACTCTCTTATTAGGACATCCGCTTGCTACGAGCGGCGATTTTGACTTTTTGCCCAGATCGCTTGATACCGCTCGTATTCCTTGATCGCGTTAGCATTAAATTTTTCGACATCGGGCTTGTTCAACTTTTTGCGCAACGCTTGGAGTTCGCTATGTGCTGCCGGGTCGCGTAGCGAGTCACCGATGGCAAAGTAGCTGTAGGCTTCCGAGACCTTATTCTCCGACTTGGTCATTCCCACTACCGCGGCGATGCCGAGATATCGAAAGCTCCCCGGAACTCCTTTGTCAGCGGCCAACTTGAAGTACGGGATCGACTTGGCTCGATTCTGACCGACGCCAATCCCCTTCCACAGACACTGGCCAACGTAGTAGCTCCCAACGATGTCACCTGCTTTCTCGGCCATGCTCAAATAGCGAAACGCGAGATCGGGCTTTTTCACAATTCCATATCCACCTTCGAAGTAACGAACCCCCGCAAAGGAAGCTGACGTGATGTTGCCCTGATCCGCAGCCCGCACGTGCCACTCGAGTGCCCGCTTCCGATCGCGCGGGATGCCGTCACCTTCCCAGTAGAGTTCGCCGAGCCGCGCCATCGCGGATACGTTGCCGGCGGCAGCTTCTTCTTCATAAAGCGCGGCGGCCCTTTCAGCGTTGCGCCGTACGAAGCGACCTTGGTCAAGAATTAGCGCCAGATGCGTCCGCGCCTGGCTGTGTCCGCCCACAGTCGCCTTGCGGTACCACTCGACCGCACCACTGCGATTCATGGGGGTGCCACGACCGACCTCGAGCATCTGGCCGTATTTCCACATGGCGTCGAGGTCGCCAGCTTCGGCCGCGAGCCGGTAAAGCCCAGCAGTCTGTTTGATGTCTATCTCAACACCGCTCGCCCCGATCTCGAATAATTCCGCACCCCGCAATTGCGCTTCCATCACTCCATTTTTCGCCGCGGCTGCGTACCAGCGTGCGGCCTGGGCACGGTCCGTCTCGACCCCATCGCCTTGGTCAAAGGCCCGGGCAACGATCAGCTGGGCCTCGGCGACATCGTTTTCTGCGGCTTTCAAATACCAAAGCATGGCTTCGGCCTGGTCTTGGGAAACGATCGAGCCGCGGGCGTAGCGTTTTCCGAGTTCTAGCTGAGCGAGCGGCTCGTTCGCCGCTGCCGCCCGAAACCACCGCTCGGCTTCATCCGGGTCTTTTTCGACGCCCTTGCCCTCGGAGTACATCACCGCGAGGTTTGCTTGTGCCTTGGGGTAGCCTTTGTCCGCAGCTCGCCGAAGCCAAAGTAAAGACGCCTCGTAGTCCTTTTCGACTCCCTGACCGCTGGCATACAGCATCCCGAGGTAGCTCTGGGATTCGAGATCGCCCTGCTCGGCGGCCTCGGTAAACCAGCGCACCGCAATTTCGAGGTTTCCCACAACCCCGTTTCCTTGGGTCATATAGATCCTCGCCAGATACAGCTGCGCGGTGGCGTCTCCGAGTTCGGCCGCGCGTGCGATCAGCTTGGCGCCACGCCCACGGTTGCGCGGCACTCCGTTTGCCTCGTAGTAGCGGATCCCGAGAGCGACCAGGTCGGCCGGCTTCTCGAACTCGGCCACCTTGATCATCCACTTTCCGGAAATTTCCGGGTCCCTGGGGATGCCCCGACCTTCGTCGTGAATCGCGATCAAGTCGCGCATCGCCTCTTCGTTCCCCAGCTCGGCCGCACCGCTGAGCCAGCGAACCCCAGTCGCAGGCTTGGGTTCGAAAGCGCCGTCGGACTCACCAAAGTGCAGCTGCCCGAGCTTGAACTGAGCCAACTGGTTTCCCTGGGTGGCGGCCCTTTCATACCAATCCGCTGCGGCGGTGAGATCTCTGGCTTCACCGGGCTCAACAAACTGGTCGCCCAGCGCGATCTGGGCCTCGGCTTCGCCGTTGGTGGCGCGAACGAACACTTCGTCGGATGTCTCAGCGCAGCCCACTGCAATCAAGACCGACGCCAGGCTGAAAGCCAAGGCCACGACGCGAAAGCGATTGATTGGGAGCGGGACCCGCAACCACCTGTCACTGCATAGATTTCGAAGCTGACTCATCGGGGCGCCTTGACTCAAGGGGAGGGAATGATCGAAGCGCATCATAGCGGCAATTCAGGAGCCATCGGGCATTTCCCCTCTTGCGTTCGACGCCTTTTCCGGAGCCAATCCCGCCGACGTCGAACGACACCCGTCGCATCTAAATGCGCTGCAAGATCCATCCAAAGCGACGGCAAAATATAGACACCAAACACTGGCGGGACCCGCAATGCTTGGAGTCTGTCCCCACAATTCAAAAATAAATTAGACAGATCAAGGCGCGGACGAGTTCGCTTGAAAGGTCAATATTCGAACCAAAATCCGTTGTAAGCGCCGGGGGTTGTCCTAATCTCTTAGGCTCTCGCCCCGGTGCAAGGCACTTCGAAAAACAACCGATTCCATTCGGTCATCACCGCGGGATCCACACGCTCTGTCCGCTCAAAACATCTTGCTTGTCTGTTCCGCCCGTTCTGCGAAGCACGATGAGAGAGGCTGAATTGGGGCATTGAACCGAGACTGTGCGGCGAGACCGTTCAGCAAATTACGGAATTACAAAAAGAGACCGATGTCACTTCACAAGATCACCAAGGGGCTCGACCTTCCGATCTCTGGAGACCCTATCCAGATCGTGCGGGAAGTTCGCCAACCGACCCGTGTTGCGATCATGGCGGACGACTTTCCGGGCATGCGTCCCGGCATGAAAGTAAAAGAGGGTGACACGGTAAAACGTGGCCAGCCGCTTTTCGAAGATCGCACGCGCACTGGCGTCATGCACACCGCGCCCGGTGCTGGCCGTGTCATTGGCGTATATCGCGGTGCACGACGCGCGCTCCAGAGCGTCGTAATCGACTTGAGCGACAGCGAACGCGCTGGCACGCCGAGCGATGACGAACTCGTTACTTTTGAAAGCTATTCTAGCCGCGACGTAGGCGAGTTGGGCCGCGACGACGTCGTGGCGCTCTTGGCTGAAAGCGGTGAATGGACGGCGCTTCGGACCCGTCCCTATAATAGAACGCCTGCGACGGACACGACGCCAGCCGCCATCTTCGTCAACGCGATGGACACGAACCCTCATGCGCCGCTTCCCGAGGTCGTTCTCGAAAAAACAATGGAGGACTTTGACCGGGGTCTCGTCGCCATTTCGAAGCTGACCGAAGGCAAGACCTACCTCTGCGTCGATCCGGAATCGGAAATTGAAAACGGTTTGACGGCGAACGTGACGATTGAGCACTTCACCGGGCCGCATCCGGCTGGAACCGCGGGCGTTCACATTCACACCCTCGAGCCGGTCAGTCGCAGCAAGACAGTTTGGACCATTGGCTATCAGGACGTCGCCGCGATCGGCAAGTTGTTCGCAACGGGCAAGCTCGATGTCTCGCGCATCGTGTCGTACGCCGGCCCGCCGGTCGCTGACGCTCGCCTCATCGAAACCCGCGCCGGCGCCTACATTGACGACGTGGTCAACGAAGACTTCGGCGACGTCGAAGTGCGCGTGATCGCGGGCTCCGTGCTTTCTGGCAAGAAGGCCATGGGGGAGAACTTCGGTTTCCTCGGCCGCTTCGACCAACAGATCTCGGTCCTCGCCGAAGGGCGGGAGCGGATCTTTATGGGCTGGCTGTCACCTGGGGCCGAGCTGTTTTCGACCATTGGAATCTATGTGTCCAGGTTCTTCCCGAGCCGACGCTTTGACTTCACGACCACGACCAACGGATCGCCGCGTTCCATGGTGCCGATCGGCATGTACGAACGCGTCATGCCGATGGATATCATGCCGACGTTCCTGCTCCGCTCCATGCTGGTGGGCGACCTCGAGCGCGCCGAAGAACTCGGCGCCCTTGAACTCGCTGAAGAAGACCTCGCACTCTGCACCTTTGTCTGCCCTGGCAAGACGAATTACGGGCCCATCCTGCGACGAAATCTCGAACTGATCGAGAAGGAAGGCTAACGGCGCAATGAAGTTTCTGAAGGACATGAACGACAAGCTGGCTCCCAATTTCGAAAAGGGTGGTCGCTTCGAAAAGCTCTATCCGCTTTTTGAAATGCACGACACCGGGATGTTCACCCCCGGCGAAGTGACTCAGACCGGTTCACATGTGCGCGACGGCTTGGATCTAAAACGTCTGATGATCACAGTTGTCTTGGCGCTGATCCCGTGCGCCGGCATGGCGATGTACAACACCGGCTACCAGGCCCTGCTCAGCATGGCGCACGGAGGTGCCGCCCTCGACGATTGGCACATGGCCGTCTGGGGATTCATCGGCCTGGCCTCTGACTTCAACAACCCGATCGCGTGCATCGCCCTCGGGGCGCTCTTCTATCTACCCATTTATGCAACCGGCATGCTGACTGGCGCCGTTGTCGAAGGTGGTGGCGCCGTCATCCGCGGCCACGAAGTCAACGAAGGCTTCCTGGTCACCGGCATGCTGCTTCCGCTGACGCTACCCGCAACGATCCCGCTCTGGATGGTCGTGCTCGGCATGGCGTTCGGCTTGATCTTCGGCAAAGAGGTCTTCGGCGGTACGGGGATGAACTTCCTGAACCCCGCCCTCGTTGCCCGCGCGTTTCTATTCTTCGCTTACCCGGCCTCGATGAGCGGTGAAGCACCGTGGATCGCATCCAACCTCAGCGGAGTTGATTCGTACACAGGCGCCACGCTTCTCGCGCAGGCGGCCGAAAGCAGCACGGCCCTTGCGAACTACAGCTGGTGGGACGCCTTCTACGGCTTCATACCAGGCTCGATGGGAGAGACGTCCGCATTGGCGTGCCTAATTGGGTGCGCGATGTTGTTATGGACACAAGTGGGTTCCGGCAAAACCATGACGGGCGTCGTGGTCGGCACGATCGCAATGTCCCTTGTACTCAACCTGTCCGGCTCCGACACCAACCCGATGTTCGCTGTGCCGTGGTACTGGCACATGGTGCTCGGCGGCTGGGCCCTCGGCACCGTGTTCATGGCGACCGACCCGGTTTCTTCGGCTTTCACCGACGCGGGCAAGTTCTACTACGGCTTGCTCATCGGCATTTTGTGCATCCTGATCCGAGTTGTGAACCCCGCCTACCCCGAGGGCATGATGCTCGCGATCTTGTTCGTGAATATGTTTGCGCCGTTGCTCGACCACTTCGTCGTTCAAGGGAACATCAAGCGGAGGCAAGCCCGAAGTGCAGCATAGTACCGGCTACATCATTGGTTTTACGGCCGCAGTCTGTCTCGTTTGCTCGGTGTTCGTGGCAGGGTCGGCGGTTTCGCTCAAAGAGCGACAAGACGCCAACGTCATCCTCGATCGGCAGACCAAGGTGCTGATCGTCAGTGGGTTGATGCAGGAAGGCGAAGATCTCTCACCCCAAGACGTGGGCGAACTCTTCAACTCGCGTGTCACGCCTGTTGCAGTCGACCTCGCAACAGGGGCTCTCAACAATGAGATCGACGCGGGGACTTACGACCAACAGAAAGCTTCTCGCGACCCAGAATTGAGTATTGAGGCTGCGGCCAACGCCGCCAAGGTGCGGCGCCTACCCAAGGTAGGGATCGTCTTTCAGGTCCGAAGTGAATCCGGCCAACTGGACGCAATTATCGTTCCGATCGAAGGAGCTGGGCTGTGGTCCACGCTTTATGGATACCTCGCACTCGGTCCCGACACCCGCGCGATCAAAGGCATCACCTTCTATCAACACGGTGAAACACCGGGACTCGGCGGCGAAATCGACAATCCGCGCTGGAAGTCACTCTGGCCCGGCCGCCTTGCATTTAACGACAAATGGAAGCCCAGCATCAGCGTCATCAAGGGCGCAGCGGGTTCGCCGGCAGATGACCCGTACCGGGTCGACGGTCTTTCGGGCGCAACGATTACAAGTCGAGGCGTAGACAGTCTCGTGAAGTACTGGATCGGCGACGCTGGCTTCGGTCCCTATCTCGCCAACGTACGAAGCGCCAAAAGTTAATAGCCAAGCCCGGGTGCTGAATACCCCTGGGCAGATAGATCTTATTTAAAGAAACACGCTTATCGTGGAGGCAAGACGACATGGCCAGTTCGGAAGAACGAGAGGCGCTACTCGACCCTCTGTTCAACAACAATCCGATCGGACTTCAGGTGCTGGGCATTTGCTCAGCGCTTGCCGTTACGACCAAGATGGAAACCGCGCTCGTCATGAGCATCGCGGTCGTCGCGGTCTGTGCGCTTTCGAATGTCGCGGTCAGCGTGATTCGCAATCACATCCCGTCGAGCGTTCGCATCATCGTGCAGCTCACGATTATCGCCTCGCTCGTGATCGTGACCGACCAGGTCCTCAAGGCCTTCGTCTTCGACATCAGCAAGCAGCTTTCGGTGTTCGTCGGTTTGATCATCACCAACTGCATCGTGATGGGACGAGCCGAAGCCTTCGCGATGCAAAACACGCCGAAGCTCAGCTTCATTGACGGCGTCGGCAACGGTCTCGGTTACGGCGTTGTGTTGATGCTCGTCGCGTTTGTCCGCGAGTTGTTCGGCAGCGGCAAGCTTTTCGGCTTTACCGTCATGCAGACCGTCAACGAGGGTGGCTGGTACGTCCCCAACGGTCTGATGTTGTTGGCCCCGGCTGCGTTCTTCTTGATCGGCTGCTTTATCTGGGCCGTTCGCAGTTGGAAACCTGAGCAAGTGGAGGAAGAGTTCCGTGTTGGAACATTATTTGAGCCTGGCTACGAAGGCCATATTCGTTGAGAACATGGCGCTTGCCTTCTTCTTGGGCATGTGTTCATTCCTGGCGATTAGTAAAAAAGTCGAAACTGCAATGCAGTTGGGCTTTGCGGTCATCTTCGTGCTCGCAGTCACCTGTCCGCTCAACCAGCTCCTCAACGAGGTCTTGTTAAAGGAAGGTGCGCTTGCGTGGCTCGGCTTCGAAAATGTCAACCTTTCGTTCCTGACCTTCTTGACGCTAATCGGAACCATCGCAGCAACCGTCCAGATCGTAGAAATGGTGCTCGACCGGTTTTCGCCCGCGCTCTACAACGCGCTCGGTGTTTTTCTTCCGTTGATCGCCGTGAACTGCGCGATCTTGGGTGCTTCGCTCTTTATGGTCGAGCGTGACTACACGCTCGGCGAGAGCACGGTCTTCGGGATTGGCTCGGGCATTGGTTGGGCACTCGCCATCACGGCCCTGGCGGCGGTTCGCGAGAAGCTCCGCTACAGCAATGTCCCTGCGCCGCTCCGGGGCCTCGGTATCACGTTCCTTTTAGTCGGCTTGATGTCGATCGGCTTCATGGCATTTTCGGGCATCCAGCTCTAGTTCACGATCACCTTCACGATCAACTTCACGACCACCTTCACAATCACTACGAACAGATCGCTCGGCAAGTAACGAGTTCACAACGCGCAGCAAGCGCAGGGTTTCGCAGACATGGAAACAGTCATCTTTGGTGTCGTCGCATTTACGGTTTTGATCGTGTTGCTGGTTGGCGTTCTGGTTTTCGCCAAGGACAAGCTGGTGGCGAGCGGCGAAGTCAAGATCATGATCAACGGCGATCCCGCGAATACGATCACGACGTCCGCGGGCAGTACATTGCTCAACACACTTTCCGACCAGAAGATCTTCATCCCGTCTGCCTGCGGTGGTAAGGGAAGCTGCGGCGTCTGCACCGTGAATGTGATCGAGGGCGGCGGCGCGATGCTCCCGACCGAGACTTCTCACATCTCTCGCGGCGAGGCCCGCGAAGGCTGCCGTCTTTCTTGCCAGGTCAAGGTCAAGGAAGACATGAAGATCGAGATCCCCGCGGAAGTGTTCAGTGTCCGCAAGTGGGAGTGCACGGTCCTCTCGAACCACAACGTGGCCACGTTCATCAAGGAACTCATTCTCGAACTGCCGACCGGCGAAAGTGTGCCGTTCCGCGCAGGGGGTTATATCCAGATCGAAGCCCCGCCTCACGTGGTGAATTACAAGGACTACGACATCGAAGAGGAATACCGCGGAGACTGGGACCAATTCGACCAGTGGCGCTATGTCTCTGAAGTACCCGACCCCGTGACGCGCGCGTACTCGATGGCGAACTACCCCGAGGAAGCGGGCATCATTATGTTGAATGTCCGTATCGCATCGCCACCACCGCGCACGCCCGACGTGCCGCCGGGGATTATGTCTTCGTGGATGTTCAACCTGAAGCCAGGCGACAAGGCCACCATTTCCGGTCCGTTCGGCGATTTCTTCGCCAAGCCCAGCGAAAACGAAATGATCTTTGTCGGGGGCGGCGCGGGTATGGCGCCGATGCGCTCACACATCTTCGACCAGTTCCGCAGGCTCAGTACGGATCGTAAAGTGACGTTCTGGTACGGCGCACGCAGCTATCGCGAAGCCTTCTACGTCGATCACTTCGACATGATCGCCAAAGAGAACCCTAACTTTGACTGGCACCTCGCACTCTCTGAGCCCCAACCCGAAGACAACTGGACTGGACTCACCGGGTTCATCCACCAGGTGTTGCTCGACAACTACCTGAAGGATCACGATTCACCGGAAGACTGCGAGTACTACATCTGCGGCCCACCGATGATGAACAACGCTATGATTCAGATGCTCACGGATCTCGGAGTCGAGAACGAGAACATCATGTTCGATGACTTCGGCTAAAAAGCGAAACCGCGTAGCAATTCCGAACGCGCTTTGGGGTCTCCCGAAGGAGTGCTGGGATGGGCTCTAAGCCTCGCCCCTCTTCTCCGCTGGTCGCACCGACCGGCCTGCCGCGCCGGACCCTAGACACCCGCGCGCGCATCATGCTGCCGCTTTGTGCGCTTTTGCTTCTCGGCCTCGCGGTCCACCGGCTTGTCATCGCCGACCCCGAGTGGCCCGGCCACGTTGAAATCACGGGTCGCACGATGGGGACCACGTATTCGGTCAAGGTCGCGACGGCGGAACTGTCTGCGACTTCTAGAACTGAGCTTGCCCAAGCGATCGAAGACAAGCTCAATCGCGTGAACGCGTTGATGTCAACCTATCTCGATGAGTCGGAGCTGTCTCGCTTCAACCGACACGCATCCCAAGAACCATTTGCGGTTTCGGCCGAAATGATCACCGTGTTTCAGATCGCGCAGGCGGTCAGTGAAATAAGCCAAGGCGCCTTCGACATCACGGTGAGGCCGCTCGTCAGCGCTTGGGGGTTCGGCGCAACGGACCGGCCACCAGAACCTCCAAGCGAAAAAGAGCTGCGTGAGCTGAGCAGGCGAGTTGGGTTCGCGAAAGTTTTGGTCCTGCCAGATCTGCAGTCGCTGGCAAAGCGCGACAGCCTAGTGGAGTGTGATCTTTCCGCGATCGCGAAGGGGTACGGAGTCGATCAAATTGCTCAGGCAGTCGAAGCGCTCGGATACGCCAACTACCTCGTGGAAGTTGGCGGTGAGCTTCGCGCCCACGGACAGAAGTCTGACGGCAGGACTTGGCGGATCGGGATCGAACGTCCGGACGCCGTCGCGCGGACGAGCCATCAAGTTGTGGTGCTTGCGAACATCTCGATCGCGACGTCAGGAGACTATCGCGACTACTACGAGGTCGATGGCCAGCGCATTTCTCACACCATCGACCCCCGCAGCCAACGACCGATCCAGCATGCTCTAGCGTCGGTGAGTGTTCTCCACGAACAAGCTGCCTGGGCCGACGCGCTCGCCACGGCACTCAACGTCATGGGCCCCGTAGAAGGGTTCCGGTTTGCGAATGAGCACGACATTGCAGCACTTTTTCTCGTCCGAGAACCCACGGGACACTTCAGGGCGTTCAAAACGCCTGCAATGGAGCGACACAGCGACGCAACTTCAGGCTAACAGGCTGCGGAAAAAATCCGGACCGAGCGAGCCAGGCGCTGGGAGTCGGTGATTCGGCAACCTGCTAGACTCGCGCTGCGCTTCGGGCCCGCGACGCATCAGCCGAAGAGACCACGGCTAGCACTCAAGCCCGAAAGAGACAGGAACCAAGCATGCAGACTTTCATTGCCACGCTCGTACTCATGGGAATCATCGCAACCGCGATGGCGGTTGGCGTAATTTTCTCGAATCGCAGCCTGCGAGGTTCTTGCGGTGGCACGGGCACCGACTGCGCGTGCAGTGAGGAGCACCAGAAGGAATGCGCGCTCAAGAAAGACCACGACGCGCGTGCGAACGCCAGCTGAGTACCGGCGCCCAAGGCCCGAGGATCTTGTTTCGACTAACCCGGCCGTCTATTACGTAGAGCGCCAACTCGCAGGGCAATCTCGTCCGGTTTTCCAGCCCGTCTAGCCCGCTGTCACCTGAATATGACCCGCCGGGCCGTCTACAATCTCGCCGATGGTTTCGCGCACGTCGACACCGTTGGCTTCGAGTTGCTCGAGAAGCTGTGCTTCATTTTCCGGCGCGACTGCGATCACGAGTCCACCCGAGGTTTGAGCGTCGGCCAAGATCAGCCGATCGTCTTGGGAGACTGCGTCTTCGAAGGTTGTCGTCGCCTCGACGTACCGCAAGTTGGCCTTTGAACCTCCGGGCACGAGACCTTCAGCCGCCAGCCTTTGCGTGGCCGCAAACGTAGGCACTTTGGCGGCTTCGATCCTGGCGGACAAACCGGAGCCCAGCGCCAAGTTGTGAACGTGGCCCAGCAAGCCAAAGCCTGTGACGTCGGTGGCCGCCCGAGAACCCGCAGCGAGAGCCGCGTCCTTAGCGCCCTTATTGAGCTCGGACATCGACCCCACGACTTCATTCATTTCTTCCGCCGAAAGCTGTTGCTTCTTGATCGCCTGCGCGGCGATGCCCACGCCGATGCGCTTCGTCAGCACCAGCCGGTCCCCGACCTTTGCTCCCGTCTGCGAAAGATTGTGATTCGGATCGAGATCTCCAATTACGCAGAGCCCGTACTTCAGCTCCGGATCGAGCACAGTATGACCGCCAACGATTGCGCAGCCCGCTTCGCGAGCCTTGTCGGCCCCCCCCTGAAGGATGCGCGCCAGAATGTCAGGAGAAACGAGATCTTCGGGAAAACCGCAGATGGCGAGCGCCACACGCGGCTCTGCTCCCATCGCGTAAACGTCAGAAATGGAGTTCGCCGCAGCGATGGCACCGTACTGCTCGGGCTCATCGACGATCGGCGTAATGAAATCGACCGTGAAGGCGAGCTTCGAAGCCCCCCCCGTGTTCAAGAGAGCAGCATCATCCATCGGTCCGACATCACTGTCGACCCACGAATTCGAGAACGGACTTAACTTTGATAGGACCTGACCCAGGCCCTCAGCACTAAGCTTGCGGGCTCAACCACCGGCCGGAACGAGCTGTGTCAGCCTTGTATCGCTCACGTTTTCTCCTTGGCTTGGGCTTCGGCCTTCGCTTTGATTGTGACGTTTGGACCGTCTCTGGTGCTCGTTAAGAAACGAAAGCACGAGGGGCGTTCGGAACATCACGCTAGCCCGAACGAACCGCGATGCAAAACAAACCCCCTTGAATCCACGCGACGAATCGGAATCATCTCTCGATGACAAGTCCCACAAAGCGGATCCAATTACTTTGCCCAGCTCCTCCCGGCTCGCGCACCGGGAACCGCGTGACTGCGCTTCGCTGGGCGAGTCATTTGCGCGACCTTGGCCATCAAGTCGAGATCGTCCACAACCTCAAGGATGCAAACATTGGCCGGAAGGCCGGTGTCTTGGTCGCGATGCATGCAGCCAAGTGCGCCACCGCAGTTCGGGACTACCGAAAGCGACATCCAAAGCAACTATTGATTGTGGCTCTCACAGGTACTGACCTGTACCGAGACCTTCGCAACCAACGCGGCGCTCAAAACTCCCTCGAAGTCGCCGATCGCATCTTACTACTCCAGAGTGCGGGCTTAGATTTATTGGCGCCGCACTTACAGCGCAAATGCCATGTAGTCCATCAAAGCAGCGTGCCAGTCGTGACCAAGAAGTTCGATCGACGACGCGGGTTCCGGGCGTGTGTTGTCGGCCATCTTCGAGCGGTAAAGGATCCGATGCGCTGCGCGATCGCCGCGCGATCCCTTCCAAGCGATTCTCGAATCCAGATCGACCACCTCGGTGGGGCGATGACAGCCTTTTACCAAAAGGCAGCGCTCAAAGAACAACGCACCAACCCTCGCTACCGCTGGCTCGGCGAACGCACGCATTCTCAGACCCGACGTCATATCGCGCAAAGTCATTTGCTCGTCCTCACCTCAAAAATGGAGGGAGGCGCCAACGTGGTCAGTGAAGCTTGCGTTGCCGGGACCCCTATTCTCACAACAAGGATCGACGGTTCCATCGGTTTATTGGGCGCCGATCACCCAGGGATGTTCGAGGTCGGTGAAACACGCTCACTCACACAGCTCCTGCTTCGCTGCGAGAACGAGCCACAGTTCTACGAGCGGTTGCGCCGGATATCCATTCGAAAGTCAAATCTCTTTGTCCCTAGGCGCGAACGCGAAAGCTTACAAAAACTACTGCGCGGTCTTTAGTTCGGTCGATCAAAAAAACAGAGTCTCGCGCCGACGCATCATCACGAAGGCAATGGGGACTCCCCGCGTTTAATTGCAAGCGAAACAATAAGAACGGTACGCTGAACGCACGTCTCGGTGTTTCCCTATCGACGATCGCTTCTCACTCTACCCACGTCGTCCATGAAGAAGATGGTTCTCTCAGGGGCGCCCTCACGCGATCGTCTTCGGGACTCAGCGCAGAAGCACGCGAGGCAGCGCTTACCGTTAACACCACCATAGTTCGATTGCGACGCAGTCGCGCGGCGCGTGAGCTGCTAACCTAAGCGACCATGACCACACAAGACTCAAGCGTGACAACCTCCGAAGCCACCACCGATGGCGTGCGTGTCACCGTACGCGCGCGTTATTCCGACGAGCACTCTGACCCTCAGCAGAGTCAGTGGTTTTTTCTATATACCATCACGATTGCAAATGAGTCCAAGCAAAACGTCCAGTTGATCAATCGCAATTGGTTGATCCTCGACGCGACGGGCAAAGCAGAAGAAGTTCACGGGCCCGGTGTCGTCGGAGAACAGCCCGCGCTCGAACCCGGACACGCGTTCGAGTACACGTCGGGCTGTCCACTCTCGACGCCCTTCGGCTCGATGAGTGGTACCTACGAGATGGCCCGCGAAGATGGCACAACCTTTGAAGCCGAGATCAGACTGTTTCAACTCCGACAGCCAAATGCGATCCATTAGGAGCCGGACCCAAGACTGCTAGTCGGTTGCGGAAGAACCGTGCACCTAGCCTTCTGTCATGCGCAAGTTCGCGGCAGCTTCAGAGTTCGCCATGCGTCGGAAACGCGAACGTCCACTAATTTCGCTCGCGGCTCCAAATTTCGCCGCTTTTGCCGATACGTCACCTAAGTAGAGAAACGACTCTGCTGCTCATACGTGGACACTCGGAGCCCGCTCTTGCGACCCAAGACTCAATCACACACGCACGACCAAGCGACGCCTCTAAAACTTCTCAGCATCGAGCCCCCGAAGAATAGCGAGGGCGAATCGCTGCCTACGGGTGAAGAGCGCCGCGTCACGTCTGATCGTCGAAACGTGCCAACCCGAGGCTGGGATTCGATCCTTGGCTTTCACCGCAGGAAGCGTGGTCGGCGGGCGGGCGAAAGCGAAAACATTTACGTCGACACCTACACGCGTCAAGACGTCGCGCTCACACTGGGCATTTTGGTGCTCAACATTCTGGACGCGTTCTTCACCTTGCGATGGCTCGACATGGGCGGCAGCGAAGGCAACCCGCTGATGGAGATGCTTCTCCGAGGCAGCGACATGCTCTTCCTGCTACAGAAGTGCGTCGTCGTCGGCCTTTGGCTCGTGATCCTCGTGATCCATAAGAACTTCCGAATCGCACGCTGGGGGCTCTGGGCTGCGCTCGCGCTTTACACGGCGATCTTGTTCTATCACTTTGCACTGCAGGCCGGCGGGCCACCTCCGCAACCTCCGGTCGAGTTTGGTGAGACCTTCGGTCGATAGGTCGGTGCAACAATGCCGCTGTGGGCCTAGATTGCGACGCCCGTCAAATCGAGGATGGCCTCTAGTTCCGCAAGGTCTTCGATCTGAAAATTCGGCGCCGGACCCTCGTATTCGGCAAGCGCCTTTTCAGGATCTTTCACGCGACGCGTGATCCAGACGCTCGATATTCCCATTGCGGCGGCACCCGCAACGTCGGCAGTTAGCGAGTCGCCGACGTGAAGAATGTCACCCGCTCCGATCGCGAGTTTGTCGAGAACGGATTCAAAGATTTCGACGCGCGGCTTTCGAATGCCGACTTCTTCCGAGATCACGATCGCGTCCAGGTGACCGTGGAGCCCGTAGTCTTCGAGGATCGTATACGCGGTCACCGAGTGACTGAAGTTCGAACACAATCCGAGCCGCACGCGTTCGGCCAGCGAACAAAGTAGCCCCAAATGATGAAGAGGCATCGCGACCTGCTCTCTCAGCAAGCCCATGTGGACCTGCGCCATGATGCCGGGCAGCTGTGGATCGGAAACGGCCAGGCGCTCACACAGGCCCGCGAAGCGCACTTCGCTTGGAAGCTCGAGCCCTTCGCCATAGTGTGACGAATGAAATTCGCGGTCCACTTCTGCCAGGGCACTCGCGAACGTGTCGAAGTCGATACCGTTTCGGTGCGGAAGCGTCGCATGCAACGCGCGAGCGGAAGCAGGGATCAAGTATCCGTGATATTCGATGCGCGGAAGTTTCTCGGAATACAGATCGACCAGCGTGTCAAATAGATCAAACACGACTGCGCGGACGGGCCCCCGCTTATGACCTGCTTTGTTTGCCTTCGATGCCAAATTAAATTCCCGTGTGCACGCGTTGCGGCCAGTTCTTCAACTAAGAACACCATCGGCCAGCCCGTCGTTCTGGTTTGTTAAAAATGCTGCAACTCGAGGGGCTGATTCAAGTGTGGGATTAAACGTACTGGCTTGGATCTCGCGGATCACGGAAAGCGACCTAGAATTGAGACGATTGCGGACTTCGGTTCAGCCGGTCGCTCAAATTGTCGGCTGATTCGACTTCCCAATCTCGGCAGGCTTGCGCGTGTGGCGACGTGTCTTCGAGTTCAGGTAGCGATCAAGTTCATTGAGCAAGTCGGGGCGCCCGCCGATGAACTGAATCCCGATACCCGGTCGCGACTTCGCGGGCGTCTCCGCAGAGATCGGGGCGATTCGATTCCAAACCACACGCCCGATCGTTTGGATGCTGGATCCGCTCGGGATGTCGATCTCGATCAACACACGACGTCCCGGGTCAATCGGTTCTGGGGTCGTGATAAACGCACCACCGCGAGAGATATTCGAAGAATATTCCTCGGCGGTGAAGAAGTACAGCTTCCCCGTCTCGGGATCCTTTTCCGGATCAATTGTCGAAATTCGAATCGGAACTCGAACGTCGACACGCTTGCTGCCCTGGTTCGCAGCTACATTTTTCAACACAACCTCGCGGTCGCCATTCTGTTTGATTTCGCTCATGTGCAGTCGCCCCCCGCAAGTTGAATCGGCACGAGGAGACCGTGAGCTTTAGTGCCGCGTGAAAAGCCTGTACCTTGGTCGGAAGACAATGAGAAGTTCACAGCCTCGGCAGACTCACGGTCGCAAGGGCGCGCGTAGCATGGATGATGTGATGGCGATTGGACCCGACGGTCGAGGCATCCCCTCAAATCGAGCAACCTCCCAGCAGTCGCTTTCGCTCGAACCGGCCAGCAAGGGCGCGGACCGGGTTGCCGGCATGGTGTCGCACATCGTCTATCACGACGAAGAGACAGGGTTCAGTGTCATCCGACTGCGCTCAGAAAATCGACAAGGACTCTCTACCGTCGTGGGAAGAGCGGCGCATGTCGCGGTGGGGGAATGGGTCGAGGCCGAGGGCCTTTGGCGTACAGACCCCAAGCACGGCCCGCAGTTCAAAGCCGAAGAGATGCGCGTGTCCGCCCCCGCAACCCGAGACGGAATCGAACAATTCCTCGGCTCTGGCATCGTGCATGGCATCGGGCCGAGCCTCGCAAAACGCCTCGTTGCAAAGTTTGGCGAAGCGGTTTTCGACGTCATCGAAAACTCCCCAGAGAGACTTCGTGAGATCTCCGGAGTTGGAAAGGTAAAGAGCGCAAGCATCTCCCAAGCCTGGGGCGAAAAGCGCCGCATTCGCGAGGTGATGCTCTTTCTTCATTCCCATGGCGTCGGCACCAACCGCGCAGTGCGCATCGTACAGATCTATGGCGACGAGACACTTTCGATTCTTCGCGAAGACCCGTATCGCCTCGTCAAAGACGTACGCGGGATCGGCTTCGCAACCGCAGACTCGATCGCAAAGCAGATCGGCTTTGACAGTGATTCACCGACACGAATCAAAGCCGGCATTCGTCAAGTTCTGCGGGACGCGCAAACCCAAGGACACTGCGGTTTGCCGCGGGAACGACTCTATCAAGGTGCCATGCGCATGCTACAGGTCGAAAAAACCAAAATCGAATTACAGCTTGGCGAACTCATCGCGAGCGCAGAACTCGTCCAAGACATGGTCTCACACCTGAACGGTAGTGAAGCCTCGGGAACCGCGTGCGTCTTCCTCGAACGTCTGCACCACGCCGAGCAACACGCCGCGCAGCAACTCCTCAGCTTATCGAAGGGAAAGGTTCCATGGTCTTCCCTCGACCCCAAAGAAGCGATCTCGTGGGCGGAAGAAAAACTCGACATTGAATTCGCAACGAGCCAGCGAGCCGCCATCACCAAGGCCCTCACTTCCAAACTCCTCGTCATCACCGGGGGCCCAGGCGTCGGCAAGACGACGCTTGTTCAGGCGATTCTCAAGATCCTTGGCCGCAAAAAGATAGACATCAAGCTCGCCGCGCCGACAGGACGCGCGGCGAAACGGTTGTCGGAAGCAACCGGGATGAGTGCGCGTACGATTCATCGTCTCCTCGAAGCCGACGCGCAAAGCGGCGGATTCAAGCGCAATGCCCACAACCCGGTCGACTGCGACCTACTGGTCGTCGACGAAGCATCGATGATCGACGTGACGCTACTCTATTGCCTCGTACAGGCAGTCCGACCCGGCACGGCTTTGCTTCTGCTCGGCGATGTGGACCAGCTTCCGTCCGTCGGGCCGGGACAGACGCTCCGCGACATGCTCGAATCTAGAGCCCTACCCGTCGTCCGTCTCACCGAGATCTTTCGCCAGGCGGCCGAAAGCCAAATCGTGCAAAACGCTCACGCGGTGAATGCCGGCGACCTTCCCAACCTGACAACGACGCACGACAGCGACTTTTTTTTCGTAGAAACCCGCGACAGCGATGACACGCAAGCGCGGATCCTCAAAATCGTGGCAGAGCGCATTCCCGCTCGCTTTGGCCTCGACCCCATGCGCGATGTGCAGGTGTTGTGCCCGATGCACCGCGGCAGCGCGGGGACCCAGAGCCTAAACGCAGTCCTCAAGCAAACCCTCAACCCCACAAGCGACTCTGCGCCAAAGCTTTCCCGCGACGGGGTGGACTTTGCACAGGGCGACAAAGTGATGCAGGTCATCAACAATTACGACAAAGACGTCTACAACGGCGACGTCGGTTGGGTTGGCGCAATCGACCTCGAAGCCAAGACTGCGGACATCAAGTACGAAAGCCGAGTCGTTCGTTACGCGATCGACGAACTCGATCAAATCAATCTCGCCTACGCGATTACCATTCACAAATCGCAGGGCTCGGAATACCCCGCCGTCGTGATTCCTTTCCTCACCGAACACTTCGTCATGCTAAAGAGAAACCTGCTCTATACCGCGATGACTCGAGGTAAGCAGTTGGTTGTACTCTTGGGCCAGCGCCGCGCGATTGAAATCGCAGTCCAAGGCTCAGATGACCTTCGACGCACCACAAAGCTCGCCGACTGGCTTCGAAGTTAAATTGCCTGAGCAAAGCGTGGCGGTTATCTTGTGGCCACTCATCATCGCCTTCAACTTGCGAAACTACACAACCAGCATGCGACCTGACACAAGTCCTACCGTTTATTCGCGCTCGCGGTTGGGTGCCGCTCTAGCTGCTGTATTCGCGTTGGCCGTAGCTTGTGGCGCAACGGGCTGTGACGGTTTAAGCAACTCTGAAAAACCGGGCCGGGTCATCCTCATCGGAATCGACGGCGCCTCGCCGCGCATCGTGAATGAGATGTTCGCGAAAGGTGAGCTTCCGAATCTGGCTAAACTTGCGCGAGAAGGTGTGTCAGGCGAGCTGCGGTCCGCCATTCCGATGCACTCACCTCGCATCTGGAACACGATCGCAACCGGGATGACGCCCGAGCAGCATGGCATCGTTGGCTTTTCGTATCCGAATCGCATCGGGAATCAACAGCTTTACGTGAGTACGGATCGTAAGGCTCCAGCGCTGTGGAGCATTGCGAGTGCTGCGGGGCTTCGAGTCGGCGTGATCAACTTTTGGAACACCTATCCGCTCGAGAAGATCGATGGCGTGATGGTTTCAGATCACGTGCTCGCCAAAGAGATCGAAGGACGCAACGAACTGACTGGCGCGTCGCAGCCCGAAACCGGTGCCGTCATTTTCCCTGAAGCCTGGAACGAAAAACTCGTCCAACTCATCAAGGACAACGCGACCCCCATACCCGATTTTGAAGACCCCTTCGCGCCCCCTAAAATTCTTCCGCGTTGGGTTCTTCGCGATGAACTACAGCGGCGGTTCAAAGAAGACGGCGCAATCGCGAGCATGACCAGCAAGATTGTGCACGAAGAAAAGCCTGACGTCACCATGGTGCTCCTGTACGGAATCGATCGGGTCTCCCACTACCTTTGGGGCGTGATGGAGTCACCCGAGCACTACACTCAAGGTCTCATCCCAACTCCCGAAACCCGCGCGGGGGGGCGCGAAGCGCTCTTTGCTTACTACCAATACACCGACGCGTTGGTGGGTGAAATTATCAAAGACTACGGACCCAACGACCTTGTCATGGTCGTCTCGGATCACGGCTTCGAAGCAGAACAAGGGATGCTTCGCCTCACCGGCAATCACACGACCGAAAAAGCGATCGACGGCGTCATTTTCGCTCGAGGTCGAGGCATCGAACCGGGAAGTGAGTCGAAGCACGTCTCTGTTAATGACATCACCCCAACAATTCTGACTTGGCTTGGCTTCCCAACCGCAAACGACATGGCCGGCGTTCCCGCTGACTTCCTGCCCGAAGAAGTTCGCGGCGCGGTCACGCCGGTCTCGTCCTACAAAGATCTCAAAATTGATTACGTCGACACCAAGCCACTCCCTTCCGGTGTAGAGGACGACATCGTCGAACAGTTGAGAGCGCTCGGCTATATCGACGCACCGTAGACCATCGTGCTGTGCGACTCGTGCGCGACGACTCGTGAGTGCTGCCAGTAGGTTCCAAAACCGCGCACCGTATTTTCCGACATGGCGACACGGCCTTTTCGCCTTGGACGAAAGAGCCACTCGGTCCGTTTCCCGGCGTAGTTCGAAAGATCGGTGCGATGAGCACCTCGACCAATCGGGTCTTCCCTTTTTTCACCTGTTGGGGATACGAGTAGCCAAGCTGTCAGACGCGTTCGCCGCCGTTGTTCGGGATGATGACGGTGCACCGAGAGACGAGCGTCGCACCGCCCCCGGCCGGGACACCATGGCACTGAGTATAATGCCGCCCCCTGCAACTGGAGCCGCGCATCCTAGGCGAGCCCGGCTATTCCCAGGGGACCGGCATTCGACCTCTCTGCGGGGCTCGACGGCCTGTCAATTGACCGACCGCTGTTGCTTCCGGCATTTGACAGCATTGCCGAGAACTCGCCCGACTTCATTCCACAACACGGCGAGACTTTTCTGACAGCAGAAGTCGCCAACTTGCCGGGAAGAGACGCCCTCTCGACCGGCGATCTTCTGCACCTACATGCAAGTGTTGAAGACTTGCGTATCGCTTGCCCGCGGCGTGTCTCTAAGTGCGATTTCCTCAGGGTTTCAGACCGTTTATCCGATTTGAATGCCACCCCCGCAAGTCGCGCGATGGGGAATCAGCCCGGCGTTTTCATAATCGATGGCCGGAGGAGAATTCCAGATGGCCGCCTACTTACGCTTCTATCAATTTGACGCGTCCCCCTTCGAAAGCAGCAATCAAAAACGAGCCATGGTGCTCGGCACGCATTCACTGCGCGGGGCGTTCAAACAAGTTAAGAACGGTCTCATCGAAGATTCACCGCGTATCTGCCTCAGTGGATCGGGCGGCATTGGCAAAACGAGCTTTTGCCGAGCATTGCCGCGACTGCTTGGAGACAGCGCAAAGGTCGCGCTAGTGCTGAACCCTCGCCGCTCGTGGCGAGAAATTCGAGACACCATCGCGAAGCAGTTCGAACTCGTAGGTGGTGCGATTTCGCGACGCGCTCTGCTCGAGGCCGGCGACGAAACGAAGCAACTCGTTCTGGTGATCGACGAAGCAGAATATCTAAGCCACGAATCCCTCGATCATCTTGACATCTTGCTGCAATACAAAGCGCACGATGGTCGCCAACTGCTCCATTGCGTGATGCTCGCCAACCTCGACTCCGCAGCATCGGGCACCGAGATTCCGTTGTTTTGGTGGCTCGATAAACTCACGACGCTTCAACTTCAATTTTCGCCGATCCCACTCGAGGGGCTCCGCCACTACGTTGAAAAACATCTCGCAAAAGCGGGTTGGGCCGGAGGCGAGCTCTTCACCAAAGACGCCCTCGAAGCGATCCACCTCAACGCCGGGGGCCTTCCCCGCGCGATCAATGAACTGTGTGAAAAGATCCTGATGAAAGCTGGCGAGCGAGGCCTTGCATCAATCTCAGCCGAATTCATCGAAGAGCTTTGCAGTGACACGAGTCAGACCGAAATTGAGCGCCCCGTGCTTGCAAACCCCGAGGTGTCGGCAGACTTTTTGATCAGCGATTTCGGGATATCCCCTTCTGCACAGCAACTTCTCGATGCGTCCGACCCAGAGCCAGTCTCATACGAAGAGGAACGCATCGCGCCAGATTCTGCGTATTTCAAAAATCGCCCCTCCGAATTGCAGTCTTTGATCCTCAACCAAGACAGCGACGAAGCACTCGAAGTTGAGTCGAATCAGAATCAGCCCGATAAATCGCAGTTCTCGCACACGATCGAACTCGAAGACGACCCAGCCGTTACCGCGGATGACCACGAACCCGAATTTGACACACGCCGACGCGTCGGAATGGTTGCGCGCAATCGACCGGTAGCCGAACCCCGGCGCAAAAAGGGATACGGTGGAAAGCTGTTCCTTGCAGCGCTCGTGAGCGCAGCGGGTTTCTGGATCAACGCGCACTTTTCGTCACCCGCAGACTTGATCAACCAAGCCGAACTCAAAATAACCAAGGCGTTGGATCGCAAGCCTTTCGTGGTGACGCCTGCCAGTACCGAGGCGGTTGCGGTTGTCGAAGAGGCCACCAGCTCTGCCATTGAAGAAGTCGAAATCGAACCCACGAAACACCGAAGTCTGATCGATCGCGCGGATGAAATCGCCGCGGCGATCGGACTTGACTCCGTTGCCTTTTCCGAGCTCGGTGAACCTGCGAGCGAAGACGTCGACACGAACGCATCGACCGCCCAAGAAATCGACACCGCTACCGCGGATGTCGTGAACCCAGAACAGCTGCAGGCCAAGGTGGCAGCGATTCCAGCACTTAGGCCCGCGCCCAAGGTGGTTACTGCCGCACGGACCCAGCACCAGCAAGCGAAGGTTTCCAAGACAACTTCAGCCGCGTCGGGTACCGAAGCCAAGACACCCATCGCCGCGTTCATGAAGTCGAAGTCAACAGCCAAAGTCTCTGACGCGCTCGTCGTGCTCAACGAATATGTCGCGATTCCTGAAGCCGCAGATTCGACGCCCAAACTTGCGAGCCCGAGCACGGCCAAGACTGAGCCCGACCCGGCTCCGAAGAAGTTCATCGCAAAATTCTCCAGCGCCGAACCCAAAAAACGGGCGACGCCAACGCCCATCGAGCAACGAACTAACACTGTCCCCGCGAAGCTTGACAGCGCGCCAATCATTGAACCTGCAACGAAGGCACAACCGGCAGTTCAACCCGTGAAAGCGCCCATCGCAGAATCCACTAAGAAGTCTGCGCTCGAAGCACAAGCATCAACCAAAACCCTGGTCGAAAGTGTGACAGCCGACGAAACAGAGTTTGCCATTGTGGCCGAACACACGGAAGCACAGAGCGATGAAAACGACGCCGCGAAATCCGGGGGCAAACAAGAGTCGTCGGAGAAGTAGACGCATGCACGCGCCGCTACGGCTGCTCCGCGGTCGCTTCGAGGACGACACGAAGCCCAAGTCGCGCAGCGATCTCGCGTGCGCTGCTTCCGACCGCAGACTTCCAGTCCGCGTCGGCACCCGCCAGCACCAAGGCATACACGATCTCACGGTAGCGGCTGTTTAGCAAAGCTTGCGATTCTTCTGCGTCGCTCTCGGCCGCGCGTCCACGTGATGCCCCGCGTCGATCAGCAAGTGCGTTCACAACTGGAGAGACGCGCTCAAGTCGTTGCATCGCTGCAAGCAAACCCCGTGCGCCCGCAAGTTCGACTTGATGCGCGTTCTGCTCGATCAAGTACGCAACCAGTTCTGGTTCTGCGATTGAGGCCGCGATCTCCAAAGCCGACTCGCCCGCCGGGTTTTTCGCATTCGGATCTGCACCGCTTTCGAGCAGCAACATCGCGGTTTCGGCGTCCTGACCTTCGAGCGCGACGATCACGGGAATACGGGCTTCCGCATTGATACGCGCATTACGCGCTCCCGCCTCAAGCAGCAGCTTCACAACTTCGCTGTGTCCACGCTCCGCTGCGATCACGAGGGCTGTGCGTCCGCCGTCATCCGTCGAATCGACACCGGCGCCGGCGTCGATGAGTGCTGCAACGCTTGCTCCTTGCCCCATGCTGGACGCGAAGCCCAATGCGAGCATGCCATTCGTCATCTCCGACCCATGCTTGGCGCCCGCCTCGAGCAGGCCGGAGAGCAATGCTTCCTGGCCATGGGCGATCGCATGAAAAAGCGGAGATTCACCGCTGCGGTTCTTCACGTTCGGGTCGGCGCCCGCTTCGAGCAAACGCAGCCCCACGTCGAGGTGTTGATTCTGCACAGCAGCCAGTAGCGGCGTCGAACCGCGCCGATCTGCATGATTCGGATCGGCCCCTGCATCAATGAGCAGTATCACCACTTCGAGATGGCCTCCCCGTGACGCTAACTGGATAGGCGTAATCTGCTCATCGTCTCCGATGTCGATGCTTGCTCCCGCCTCAATCAAACGTGCGAAAACTTCCGGGAAGTTGACTGCGGTCGCCAGGGCTGTGCGCCCCCTTGCGTCAGCTCGGTCGGGGTTCGCACCACTGGCAAGGAGCGCGTCGATGGCTTCGAGGTCTTCTCGGATCACTGCCATTTGCAACGGGCTCGGGGCGCCGTCGAGCAGCTCCATAACCCGACGCCTTCCATACGCCTTCGCAACGTCCCAAGGCGTTCTGCCTTCGTTGTTCTTCAAACTTGGGTCGGCACCCCAATTGAGCAGCAAGCCGACCATGCGCGGGTCGCGTCGAATCGCAGCTCGATGCAAGGGAGTATCGCCATCGCGACCGACAACGTTTGGGTTTGCCTTTCTGACCAGCAAGCCCTTCGCAAAGACGCCCGCATCTGCGTCAACCACCATATGCAATGCCGAATCTTCACTGCCGTTCAACGCGTTGATGTCGAGTTCTGCCTTGGTTAAGACTTCGAGCATGTCGAGGTTCCCAACCGATACCGCGACGTGGATCGGTCGGATGTCGTTGGAATCAATCGCATTTACGTCCGCGCCAGCCTCGAGCAACAGGGATACGACACGGGTTCTGTCGAAAAAAATCGCGAGGTGGAGCGGCGTCACTCCATTTACTGCGGCGACATTGGGGTCGCTCCCCAATTCGATCAATCGTTCCACGAGATCGCTGGGCGCAAACTCGGCCGCGAGATGAAGGGCCGTGCGGCCGGCGTGATTGCGCGCAGACTTGTCGGCGCCTGCGTTGAGTAGGCGGGATGCGATCGCGATGTGCCCGCGGGTGACTGCAAGATGAAGCGCGGTCGACCCTTCGGCGTCTTGGGCTTCGACATTGGCGCCACGCGCGAGAAGTAGTTCCACGGCGCCACCGCGCGCACCTGTGACTGCGAGATGCAGCGCTGTCGCGTGATCACGATTGGGGAGATCGATCTCCGCTCCCCGGTCAAGCAGCGCTTTGATCCAGCCGAGCCGCCCTAGCAGCGCAGCACGATGGAGCGCGCCTTGCCCCTCGTCATCAAGTTCGTCGACATCGACACCGGCGTCGACAAATGCGCCGATCGCCTCTGGCATTTGCGCCTCGACCGCCTCTTGGAGCGTCGGAGCCGAGGCACACGCAGCAAGAAGCAGCAGCGCGAGTAGCATGCCATGCTGGCGCCTATCGCGTCGAACACAATGGAGCCCTGCGCTAGAGATCAGCCTCGCGAAAGCTGATCTGCATGCGATACGTCTTGAATGCAACTGTCGTCGCCACGGCGGCCGCGGTGTAACGAATATCATCGGGAACATGCTCGAGAAGAACGATCGAGCGAACCTCCTGCTGGGGCTTTGCAACATGCTTGCGGACCCAGCCCACACGTTCCAGTGCTTGTCCGAGAAGTTCTTTTCCGGTGGCGTCGGAGCCGAGTTCAATTTCGGGTGCAATCAAGACAACCACGAGGCCCCCAGCATCGTCCCGGGCAAGCAGGTCGATCACGCCGACTTCACAGTCGAAGTTGATGCCCACGGGTTCGGCGTCGATGTTGGTGTAGATACTCAACCCTTCTTCGAGGCTGTCCGGGCGGTCGTGAATCAAATCGCGAATCTGGGCGGTACCTACACGAGTCCCTGATGATGAAGTGGCCATAGGCTCCTCGACCGGCGTTTCGAGAGACACCTCAGGTACAATGCTCTTTGTCGCGGGCTTCTTGGTTTTTTGGGGGCTCGCCTTCTGAGGTGTGGACGCACTCGCGTCATTTGTGTCGCACGCTGTCGAAGGAGACAGGCCGTGCACCGTCGATCCAGCCATGGAGGAACCTGACATGCCTGTTCTTGAAGAAGACTTGCGGACACTTCGTCCACAGTTCGGGCAATTGCGAGTTCCGTCGCCGACGCGTGTGCCACATGCTGAGCAATTCATGTCAATACTCTCGATTTGGTCCAATCCGGATCACCCGGGTTCGCCTCTACATCGACCATTCGGACCACCGGGGTTAGCCCTGTTCGCAGCCTCGCGGCAATCGAGCCGCCGCATTACACTGCTGGCCCACTCAAAATCGGCGAACCCATGAGCACACAAACCAACCGAAACCCCGTATTTATTTTGCTTGCTGTGATCGTCATCGACCTGATCGGCTTTGGCGTCGCGATCCCTGTATTGCCTTATCTCGCGAAGGATCAACAAGCCAGCGGAGCGGTGCTTGGGCTGCTTCTCGCTAGCTACGCGGCGATGCAGTATTTCTTCGCGCCGATCTGGGGCCGGCTCTCTGACCGCATTGGTCGCCGCCCCGTCATTCTGATCACCATCGCGGGGACCAGCGCGTGCCTCCTCATGCTGGGGCTTTCCGACTCCATTGAACTCATGTTCGTCGCGCGAATTTTGGGCGGCGTGTTCGGAGCGAACATCAGTGTCGCGACGGCCTATATCGGCGACGTCACTGAAGCGGAAGAACGCACACGATACATGGGCCTGGTCGGCGCTTCTTACGGGATCGGGTTCACGCTTGGCCCACTCATCGGTGGGGGGCTCTCGGTCTTTGGCCACGGAGTGCCCATGATCTTTGCGGCGGGCCTAGCCGCGACAAACTTCGTGTTCGCGAGCGTAATTCTGCAGGAACCCGAGCGACACAACACTGAAGCCGAAGCCCTGACAGAACGCGAAGCCCTTGATCGCGGAAAGTTTCTGCGTCGGCTCGCCTGGATCAATTTCATATTCACCTTCGCGGTAACCCAGCTCGAATCGATGTTCATCTACTACATGATCACTCGCTTCAGCTATTCGATGCTTGAAGTCACGCCTATCATGTTCTTGATGGCCTTCGTCATGGCGGGGATTCAAGGGGGCGGCATCAAACCGTTGGCGCAACGATTCGGCGAACGGAAACTATTGCTTGGGGGCGTGACTCTGATGGCCGCTGCGTTTCTCGCAGTCCCTGCACCGGCAAGTGTTGGACTGTTGCTCGTACCACTCGTCCTGTCGGCGGTTGGGCGCGCGGTAAGCCAGCCCTCGATGCTAAGCATGGTTTCATTCGAGGCCACACCCGAGACACGCGGCGCCGTGATGGGAAGATTCCAATCCGCAGCCTCAGCTGCGCGAACCATCGGCCCGTTGGTCGCGGGCGTGCTCTTCGACTGGCAAATGGGCTTGCCGTTCTGGTTCGCAGGCATTCTGATGTTGATCGCGATCCCGTTGGTTCTGGGCGTTGTTCAAGACGACAGTCGCCATGCCACATGACGTGCAACCCGCCTCTCGGATGCCATTGTGAATCGAGCGAGGTGATGGCTTGCAAGAATTCCCACCAATCGCCCTCGACAAGGACTCGCTGAAATCAATGCGACAAATCGCTGGCCATCAAGCCAAGTACATACCGCCATTGGCGTGGAAGATCTGACCGGTCGTGTAGCCAAAGAGTTTCGGGTCCGCGATCGCACAGACAGTGGCGGCCATTTCTTCCGGTTCTGCGATGCGGCCGACCAGGGTCGAGTTCGACATTGCATCAATTCCTTCCTGCCCAACCGCAGCGAGCATGGACGTGCGTACGGGCCCTGGCGCGATCGCGTTGACGCGTACGCGGTACCCCGTGAATTCTCGCGCCGTTGTCCGCGTGACGGCCTCGAGAGCTCCTTTGGCGGCGGTGTAATCGATCTGACCGATATTGCCGTTGCGCGCGCTCACGGATGAAAAATTGATGATGAAGCGGTTTTGCCCGTCATCAAGGGGTTGGTTGCCGTTCGCTTTGAATTGCGGATGCCAATGTTGGGCGACCACCTCCCGAGTGAGCAAGAACGTGCCGTTTAGGTGCACTGCGATGACGGCTTTGAAATCGTCGTAGGACTTCTTTGCGATGCGCGCATCTCTTGTAATCCCAGCAACATTCACGACACCATTAATGCAACCGGTGGCTTCGAGCACAGCGGCCACCGCTCCCTTCACATCATCTTCTTCGGTGATGTTGGCGGGGGCAACGATCGGGCTAATGGACGCGTCGTGGGCGATTTCATCTCGCACGTCCGCGAGTTTGTTCGCGTCGAGATCAACCAGAGCAACACATGCACCGTGAGCCGCGAGCGACGCCGCCACACACTTGCCGATACCTTGTCCCGCGCCGGTGACGATGTGGGTTTCGCCCGTAAATGCCCCGTCCCGAAGTACCCGTTCGGTTCCTGCCATGTTTTCTCCTTCTCTTTTCACGCGCTGTGTAGTTGCGTGTTCGACACACCATGAGCGGCGCCGCCAGATTGAAGCGCTGGGAGAAGGAATACGCCAGGGGGCACAAGGCCTACGAAGCCAGTTCCTCCGTTGGGGAGGGGGCCGTGCGGGAGAGCGCATGCGCTGTACATTCATGCAGCCCAGCACCTCACGAGAAGGGAATTAGAAATGTCCGTACGCGTTTTTCGTTTTGCTGACCGCGCCGTTGTCTATGTCGGGGTCGCCTTCTTCGCAGCCGGTATAGCGGGCTGCAGACTTGTCCCGCTTGATCCAGGCGCCGAAGGAGTTCGCGTAATCGACCAAGCCGAGGCCACGTCGTGTGAGGAACTCGGCAACACCCGGGTCAAAGTGCTTGGCAACGTCGGTCCGGCGAAACGAGGGGCCAGTCGCGTCGAAAAAGAACTTCATACTCTCGCACGCAACGCGGGTGCAGAACTCAATGGCAATGCTGTGATGGCGACGGGCCCGGTCGAAGACGGCACCCGCGGCTACCGGATTCTCCGGTGCCCAACAGCGCCCTGATTCGCCTTTCATTTGGACATAATTCTGCGAAACACGATCGACAATCAAGGTGAAACTAACGCGCCACACCAGTACCGATTCGCTCGCGTCGCTTGATACAGCTGCACCGCCCTTATATAAGGTTGAGTCATTCTCCCAACATGGGTGCGGCTGACGTCAACGATTGGCTGTAAGAGTCTCGTCCAAGAGTGGGCCCACCAAGAACTCCAGAGGGATCTCATCAGCCACGCCGTTGATGGACAAGAGTTGCGGCGTGCGCTCGCGCGCGAAAGATGACGACGTTCGCGGAGCGGAAGCACTGACTTCTTCGCCCTTCGCACGGAAAGCCGACGTCAGCCGTGGCATTCCGCGACTCGGACGGCACAATCCCCACGTGGAAGCCTTTGTCGCTACATCCGTAGATCTCGAAAACGAATCACACGTTTGGCTCGCGTGGCCCGATCAAATCGACGACCCCGCGACGCTCGATGCCTTTCGCGCCTTATTGTCCGAAACCGAAACCGCACGGATGGCGCGCTTTCGCTTCGATGTCCATAGGAAGCTGTACTTGGTTTCCCACGCGTTGGTAAGAACAGCGCTCTCGAATTACGCAGACCTGCAACCCGGCGAATGGTTGTTTAGCGAAGAAGAGTTTGGCCGACCCGAGATCGCGCCGGCATGCAAAACACCGGCGCTGCGTTTCAACTTGTCACATACCGAAGGTCTCTCCGCGATCATCGTGACCAAGAACCGCGACTGCGGGGTCGATGTCGAAGGCGTGAACCACGTGAAAAATCTCGCAGGTATCGCGGAGCGAGTTTTTACGGAAGCCGAACAGGCGGATCTATTTGCGCGTTCAGGCGACGATCAACGGGGTCGCTTCGCCGACTACTGGACGCTGAAAGAAGCCTATATGAAAGCGCGAGGCCTCGGCTTTCAATTGCCGCCCCAAACGTTCGGCGTTGAGATCGAAGCAGGGACAGGGGGCTCGGCGACACTCAAGCTGGCGACTGACTTCAAAGACGATGCCGCTGGCTGGCAGCTTTCCCTGCAGCCGATTTCGAACTTCGCACCGACTTCACTCACAAACAATTTTCGTCTCGCGGTGGCAGTGCGCGCGGCAGAGCAAGAATCTCACCGAGTTGTCGTTCGCAACGCGTTCGCGAGCCAAACACCGCGCGTCACTTAGGTTGCACCGCGCGATCCCCGAGCAGTTACAACAGGTACACTCGCTGTTCGGCTTCACCCATGTCTTGATCCTGATTGCCATTGAAGCCATTGCCGACTTCTTCTTTCCGAAGCCCCCGGGCGCCCCCCAGATGACCAAGCTCTTGCGCAGCGCGCATCTCCGATCCGGACGCGGGACAAGCTACCCGCTTGGCGGCCGCGGATCGAACTCACTAGGCTTCGCCATTCGAAGGAATCGGTGCCACTGAACACCGGCTGATTCGACCGTCCGTGCGGCAGCGTTCGGCACGCGCATTGGCGATTGAGCAGGAGTAAAATTGGCTGAATCTGAAGACCCTCCGATCCTCATCGACGCCTGGGGCGAACAAGTCGGGCTCGACGTCGTCGAACTCGGAGTCGATCGCGTGGTCGCTCGTATTGACGCCCACCCTAGACACCACCAACCCTACGGAATCCTTCACGGAGGCGTTTACTGTTCGATCGTCGAAGGCGTGGCGAGTTATGGCGCCGGTACTTTGGCTCGGAGCAAAGGTCAGCCGGGGGTTGTCGGCGTTTCGAATTCGACCGACTTTCTCCGCTCGCACAGCGAAGGCGAACTCATCGCAACCGGAACGCCCGTGCATCACGGACGGAGCGCCCAGTTGTGGACCGTTGAAATCCGAAGATCCAGTGATCAGGAGCTTGTTGCCCGGGGCCAAGTGCGGTTCCACGTGCTCTCCGAGCTCCCTAACAAGAGAGGGAAGTCGTGATGTCGATGCCCAATATCAGGATGTGGGGTAAAGCGCTGACCGTTATGCCTCGTATCGACAAAAACGAGTGGGACGCACTCGACATCGTGTCACGCTGGCTGATCGCAACCCGCGCCGCGGTGATCATCATGACGTTCACATCGGCCGCATTCGCGGGGATCCTCGCGTACAAAGCAGGGCAGTTCAATTGGCTTCTCTGGTCTCTTGTGACCGGTGGCCTGTGCCTCGCGCACGCGACGAACAACATCATCAACGACCTGACCGATCACTACAAAGGCGTCGACAAAGACAATTACTTTCGCACCCAATACGGCCCGCAAACGATCGAAGCGGGCTTCATGACGGTGAAGCAGATGATGCTCTACGCGGTGGTCACAGGTGGCGCCGCACTCGCCGTGGGTGGCTATCTCGTCTGGATTCGGGGAGACATCGCACTTTTGTTGTTGGGAGCCGGGGCGTTCTTCGTTCTCTTTTATACCTGGCCGCTCAAATACATCGGCATGGGAGAACCGGCGGTTCTCGCGGTATGGGGCCCGCTCATGGTCGGCGGTGGCTATTACATCATCACGGGTTCGTGGAGCAACGACGTCGCAGTCGCGAGTATCGCCTATGCGCTTGGCCCAACCGCGGTTCTCTTTGGCAAGCACATCGACAAGCTTGACGCCGACTCCGACAAAAAAATTCGCACGCTCCCGGTGTTGCTCGGCGAAAAGCTCTCGCGCTATTCGGTGATGGGCATGCTCGTCGCACAGTTCTTCGTGATCGGGTATCTGGTCATAATCCAATACTTTCATCCCGTGATGCTGGGGGTCTTGCTTGTCGCGCCGTCCTTGCGACGGATCTATACCGTCTATCAATACCCGCGCCCCGACTCCCCGCCGCCCGAATTGCCGAAGGGCGTCTGGCCGCTTTACTACGTCGCGACGGCTTTTTGGTACAACCGTCGCTTTGGCAGCATATTCATTGTTTGTCTCATGATCGACACCGCTCTTTCGTAGCTACCGATCAAGCCAAATCCGGCTACGACGCAAGCGCGAATCCACCACCAACCGATTGTTGAACTCATGTCGTGCCAGGGGGGGGCACCGCGGCTGACTGCGCGACGGGCCCTTCGCGTCTCATATTGTCTAGCAGTGCTGTCCTCGTCAACGCACACACTACGCTGCGTTCGAACCGCAGGTTAGGCGACCTCAAGTCTCCTCAAGCCTTTTCCGATAACACGGGGGTGACGGACGACGAGAAAAAAGACCAACGGCAGTACCGGCGTCATGCTCGACGTCTATCTTGCGGCTTTCGCGTAGCGGGCAGCGAAAATCGCGGCTTCATCACCAACATCTCCGCCCGCGGCTTCTTCATCCAGGCCCGCAATCACCCGGAACCTGGCGGCGAGATCGTTGTAACAATTGAGGACAAAGGCTCCGACCCCATCGTGGTGACCGGCACCGTCGCGCGAATGCGCAAGAGCCATCCTTCGCTGTCCAGTATCGTACAGCCTGGAATCGGCATCCTTGTCAATACTGCCCCTGAGTCCTATTACCAGCTGATCCTGGAATTCGAGCAGAAACGCTAAAAGCGAACGCGTTCGATTCTCTCCGAATCAACCGGCACAGAGCGCCTGTCATTTGCTTCGCCGAAAGGCGCTTCGGACAAGCGGTTGCTGGAGCAGCCAATGCGCGGGTGGCCGTCGTTGCCGTGACGCGGGTCGACCTGCCCCCCGCAAGAGGCTCCGCTTTGCATTACCCAGCGCGGCTTCAAAAACATCCAGCGCCGCCATCCGCGCATCGGCGAAAAGCTCTACGAGATGCCGCAACAAAGTCCTCGCCAACCGCATGGCCGAACTGCCCCCTCGCGCCGGCGCCACCAGAGGGTTTAATCGCACACGAAAAGCGACGAGAACTACAACGGAAGGCTCCCGGTCGCCGAATGCACTGAGCCGTCTTTCAAGTATGCGTCGATCGAACGTTGCGCGATACGCCACTGATGGATCTCGTCGGCGCCATCCGCGAAGCGCGCCCAGCGGGCCTGAGTGGCCATCTTGGCGAGCGGCGTGTCGTTCGAATAGCCGAGCGCCCCGTGCACTTGAATCGCGCGATCGATCACCCGGTTAAGGGTATTCGCCACAAAGTGCTTCGCCATGGAAACTTCGCTCTTGAAGTCTTCGCCACGATCAATGCGATAGGCCGAGTGCAAGATCATGAGCTTACTCTGATAGACCTCCATGGTGGAGTCGGCGATCATCCACTGGATGCCCTGCTTCTCACTTAGCAGTGAGCCGTGGGAATAACGCGTTGTCGCACGCTCGATCATCAGCTCGAGTGCGACCTCTGCCTGACCAAGCCAGCGCATGCAGTGCGCGAGACGTGCCGGGCCCAGTCTCGCCTGCCCGAGCAAGTGACCTTCGCCCGGGCCGCCGAGCATATTACTGTCGGGCACGCGCAAGTTGTTGATACGGATCTCGCAGTGGTTGTGGCCGCCACTCATGGTTTCTATGTCACGTTCGATTTCCCAGCCCTCACTCGGGATGTCGACCAGGAAGGCGGAATTCCCGGCTTGTGGGATTTCGGGGTTGTCCTCGGTCTTCGCAATCAAGATCGCGAACTTCGCACCGCGTGCTCCGGAGATGAACCACTTATGTCCGTTGATCACCCAGTCATCGCCGTCGCGCACCGCTTTGGTCTGCACGAGAGTCGGGTCGGAGCCCGCAACCTCGGGCTCCGTCATGGCGAAGCACGAGCGTGCCGTCCCCTTGCACAGCGGCATCAAGTACTTCTCTTTTTGTTCGTCCGTCGCCCAATGCAGCAACGTATGCATGTTGCCTTCGTCGGGGGCCTGCGCGTTCAGAGCAAAGGGGCCAAAGCGTGTCTTTGCCGCTTCGGCAGAAACGGCCGCCATCGCGACGTGGCCAAGTCCCATCCCCCCGACATCTTCGGGCATATGGGGGAGCCAGAGTCCCCATTCCTTTGCTGCTTTGCGCATCACGACGACCTGTTCGACCAACGTCTTTCGGTCGTCGTCGTTGTCTTCAATGATTTTTTCGGCCGGGCGCACAACCTGATTCATAAAGTCGCGAACTTTCTGAATCACAAATTCAATTTCTTCGGGAAAGCTGAAATCAATGGCCACGGGACGAACTCCTGAGTTGTTACGATTGGAATGGTTTTGGGTGCAAAATCCGAGATCGGAAACTAAGACGTTTGACGCCGAACGTCACGCCGACAGACTTGATCAAACTTTGCTCGAAAAAGGTCCGCTAGACTCGTCTTCCCTTCCAACCACACCCGCGAAGACCGTGGACAAGGCTTCAAAAACCGCATGAAGTTTTTCATTGACCTATTTCCGATCGTCATTTTCTTTTTTGTCTACCAACAAAGTGACCTGTACGACGCAACATTGGCCGTCATGATCGCATGTGCGCTTCAGACCTTTGGCTACCGCCTTTTTGCAAAAGAATTTGACCGCAACCACATCCTGGCTCTGGTGCTCGTGGTTCCCTTCGGTGCGCTCACGCTGATCTTCCGAGACCCCACCTTCATCAAATGGAACGGAACCGTCGAACTTTGGTTGTTGGCGATCGGCCTGATCGGAAGCCAGTACATCGGCGACCAACCTTTGATTCAACGAATGCTCGGCGGCGGCCTCGAACTGCCTGAGCCGATATGGCGCAAGCTGAACTTTATTTGGGCCGCCTTCTTCGTCGCTTCGGGCGCAGCGAACCTCTATGTCGCCTACAACTATGAAGAAGAGACCTGGGTCAACTTTCGCATGTTCGGCATGACGGGACTTTCGGTGGTGTTCGTCGCGGCAAATCTCGTTTGGATCATGCGCGTTGCACCGCCGCCAGATGACGGTTTAGATGACAATCAGGGCCATGGCGACGACGAGCATGCAGCCACGCGAGACGAGTAAGACTCGAACGTGACGAAGCCTCAGCGCGCGCCTTGTAGGGCCGTGCGCATCTGTTCGATCTCGTCGAGCTTCGCTTCGAAGAGCGACCAGTCGTCGCGCTCCGCGATGGCGTCCCAGAGCGTTTCAATTTCATCGATCAAGAGCGTGCATGGCTGGCCGTTCTCAAAGTAGGGATCGTTGAGCGCTTCGGGGGCAATCGCGTCAAAGCGGTCAAACCCAGGCTCAAGCGCTTGAAATGCCTCGCTCGCGTAGGCGTTTGCATGCGGGCTCTTGGTCGCGCGGGCACGACTCGCTGCTCCGCCATACCAGTCAAAGAAAAATTGCTCAAAGCCGATCTGACTTTCGTGGAGAAATTGATAGAGACCATTCACGAAGTCGACGTCGGCCTCTGGGACCGCATCCACGAGGCCTTGCTTCGCCGACTTGCTCACAATGCCGAGGCGAATCAACGTTCTGCGAAAGAATGCTTCATTGAATTTCACATTGAAGTCTTCGAGCGCTGCCACCAAAGGCTCTTTCGCTTCCACTGAAAGCATCGTTTCGGCAAGACGAGTGAGGTTCCAGCCAACTGCTTCCGATTGGCGGCTGTAAGCGTAAAGCCCGCCACTGTCGAAGTAGGCTGCCGTAAAGTTTGGGTCCAGGGTTGGAAGAAATCGATACGGTCCGTAATCGAAACTCTCACCGGTGATGTTCAAGTTGTCGGTATTGAGCACGCCATGGACGAACCCTGCGACCATCCAACTCGCAGCGAGATCCGCCGAAGCGTGGACCACTTCGTGGAGAAACGAAGCAACTCGGCTCCCCGCGATCGGGAGCTGCGCTTCGTCTTCGAGCAAACTTGGGTAGTAGTGTTCGATGGAATAGTCGACGAGCTTTTGAATGTTCTCGGGCTTCTCGAGATAAGCCTGCCGCTGAAAACTTCCAAATCGAATGTGCGAGTGCCCAAGCCTCACCATCACTGAAGAACGAGTGGGGGACGGCTCGTCGCCACGCGTGAGCGATTCACCCGTTTCAACCAAGCTGAACGTCTTCGACGTATAGACCCCCAAGGCCTCAAGCAGTGCCGTCGCCAACACCTCGCGCACGCCGCCCTTCAACGTCAGCCGACCATCTCCGCTGCGGGACCACGGCGTCTGGCCGCTCCCCTTTGTTGCAAGGTCGAGCAAACGATCGTCTTCGCAGTCTCGTAACTGGGCGAACAAGAAGCCCCGCCCGTCTCCAATGTCTGGATTGTAGTTTCGGAACTGATGTCCGTGGTAACGCAACGACAACGGACGGGGGAGGTTGTCTGGAAGTTGCGCAAAGCGACCAAAGTGATTCAGCCACTGCTCGTCATCGAGGGTGTCGAGACCGACGCGGGCAGCCCAGTAAGGGTTGCGATAACGGAGCGTATGCTCAGGGAAATCGGCCGCCGAAACTTCGTCGAAAAATTCGTCGCCTAGCTGGGTATGCGTGGGTGCGGGTCGATAGCGCGAAGACGGGGACAATGTCTCTCCAAGCGAATTGCGAAAGGACGCAGTAGGGGGAAGTAAAAAGCGGGGTGGAGCGCTACGAACCAAATGTTTCGATGATGGCGGTCATATTTTCGACCGCGCGAGCCGGCGCGACGCCAACAGTGGGTGGATAGAACAAGACGTGGTCCGCAATGCCATCCCATTGCTTCAGCTGATCTCGCACATCGTCGGGACGGCCCGCGATCGCGATTGCGTCAACGAGTTCGTCCGGCACCGCTTCTGACATCGCCTTAAAATCCATCTTTCGAAATGCCTGTGCGACTTCCTCGCCAATGGACCGCCACCCGTGGACGTCGAGCACCGAATGGTAGAGCCGGGTCGTGTAGTAAAAGGCGATTTGTGAGCGAACCTCGCGACGAGCTTTTGCCTCGTCGTCAGACACCGAACACATCACATATGGCGTGAGTTCGCACGACGACCCTTCAAGCCGTGGAAGCACTTCGTCGGTGATGTATTTGCGTGTATAGATTGGATGGCCGATCAAGCCGTCGGCAACGTCGGCTGCGGCCTTGATCATCCCGCGATTGACCGCGGCGAGGTAGATCGGGATTTCGGGACGTGGAGCCTGGGGCCGTGCGAATTGCGGGATCGTGACGTTGTAGCTTTCGCTTTCGTAACGAAGCCCACCACCACCCTGCGCCTCTATGGCTGCGCGAATCAAGCCGATGGCGTCGCGCATCCGTGGTGCGGGCGCGCGGTCGAACGGCATCGAATACCACTTCTCGTTCATCGAGCGCGTACCACTGCCTAACCCAAGGATGACCCGACCGTTCGAAATTTCGTCGACATCCATCGCTGCACTCGCGGCGAGCATCGGCGTACGCATGAACGCATAGGCGATCGCGGTTCCGACTTTGACATGCTGTGTTGCCGCAGCGACCGCGCCCAGCCGAACAAAACCGTGCTGGTGAAAAAATTCGGTCGTCCACACGGAATAGAACCCGCGACTGTCGGCAAGCTTCGCCGCCGCGATCTGGTCTGCGATCGTTTCTCCCGCAAGAATGATTCCGTACTTCATGGTGTTTCCTCAGCATAATTTCGAACTCAAGGTTTATACAGCGGGGGACGGTACTCCCGTTGGGGGCCACGAAGCGACGCCCTCTTCGAGGGGGATCTCAAGGCTCCTGGCAAGCTTTGAAATCATGGACCAGGTTCCAACGGCAGCAACCAGTTCGATACTCGCGTTGTTGCCGAGCAGCGCGACACAATCTGCAAAACTTTCCTTCGCCAGGGTTCCCGTTTCAAGGACTTCGTCGACCGCACCGAGTACCGCTCTTTCGAGATTCCCAAAGCATGGAGCCTCGCGCCAATTTCTCACCGACAACAGGTCTTCTTCGGTGCACCCGAAACGTTCGAGCGCGATGGTCCAATGCTGAGTCCACTCATAGTCACTCCCCGTCGCCCAACCGATTCGCATGATGACGAGTTCACGGAGTCGATCGTCGAGATCTCCTCCGAACAGCAGCGAGATCAACAAGTCCGACATCGCCTTTGCGGTGCGTGGACGATGGAGCAATAGACGAAACACATTGAGGTCTGCGAAAGGTGCTGGAAGGTCGACTTCTTGGGCCGCCTTCTTCGCGGCTTCTGCGGACAGCAACTCGACTCGGCAAGACATTGGGGAGTTCTCCTATTTTCTTCTTTCTGTCTAACGAACTTGCTCTACTGAGGCGCACGACGGATTCGCTCATCTTCCTCAGACTTGCGGCGGCATCCAAGCGTCGATGGCGTCGATTACGGCTTCGTGAGAATCGAGGTGTAGCCAATGTCCCCGCTCTGGAATCATTTCGAAGGTCGCACAACCTCTCGGCAACGCATCGCGAATGATCTCGGACGCTTTCGGCCCCATGGGATCTGCTTCGCCGACCAACAGCAAGACGGGACACCGTATGTCCTTAAGATGCGGGGTGAGGGGGTCGGCGCAAAGGCTCTTGAGCATGCGTGTGACGTGGGCGATCCCCTGAGCGTTGCCCGGGATTTTCTGATGGCTTTCCTTTCCGTAGATCGTTTGCGCCAATCCGTCACATCCACGCTCCTCGCCCGCCAGCGCGATCCTTTCGTACCAGTCGGCAACCCGGCTTCGACATTGCGATGTCGTGCCGATGAGCACCAGCCCATTGACTCGGTCTGGAAACTGAAGTGCCGCCTCCATCGCGACAACGCCACCCATTGAATGACCGATGAGCGTTGCGCGGGGAACCGCAAGGGAATCCAGAACATCGATCGCATCTTGGGCGAGGGCTTTTCGGGTATAGGGCCCTGCTGGCGCATCCGATTCACCGTGGCCGCGTTGATCAAAACGAGTCACGACGCTTCGCTTTTCGAGCGCGGGAACAAGGCGCTTCCATATCCCCAGCGTGTCGACCAAGCCGTGAAGGCATAGAAAATGACGCTCGCCGGCGCCGCTGGTTTCACAGCGAAGCTCGTGTGTCTTCAATTCGACTCTGTCGCCAACGGTCATTGAAAGCGTCCACATAAGCGCCCAAGTAGATCGTGCGATCGAGCACACCCCCGGACGTCACACCAAACGATAGGCTAAAGTACGCGGCGTCGGCCGAACCGATTGATGAAACTAGGAGTGAATCACGCGATGAGTCTTCCCAGCAAGTCGATGGCAATGGTCCTAACCGAAGAGCGCACCCTCGAAGCGCGAGACATTGCGATTCCCGATATTGGACACGACGACGCTCTCCTGCGCATCGAGGCCTGCGGAATCTGCGGCAGCGACTACGAACAATTCGAGGGCGTGCTTCGCACTCCCATGCCGGTGATCCCCGGCCATGAACCTCTCGGCGTGATCGCAAAAATCGGCGATGGCGCAGCCGAACGATGGGGTGTCGAAGTTGGAGATCGCGTCGCCGTCGAGACCATGCTGTCGTGTCGTTTTTGTCAGAACTGCTTGGCGGGCCGCTACCACCTTTGTCATTCGCGAAAAATCTATTCGTATATTCCACTCTCGGTCGCGCCGGGGCTCTGGGGTTCGTATGCCGAATTCATGTACCTCGCGCCGAATTCGATCGTGCACAAAGTCGACCCCACACTGCCCCCGGAAGTTGCCGTCATGTTCAACCCGCTGGGAGCCGGTTATCGCTGGGCGGTTGAGATCCCAAACACCGGCCCGCAAGACACGGTGCTCATCATGGGTCCCGGACAGAGAGGCTTGGCTTCCGTGCTCGCGTGCAAGG
>Ga0115003_10000184_pt1 | contig 51924 bp, 51 predicted proteins | sample ArcticOcean_MG_C_7_FD_88736 | JGI IMG/M metagenome (GOLD analysis project Ga0115003, IMG submission 88736) | Marine microbial communities from western Arctic Ocean - ArcticOcean_MG_CB11_88 | ecosystem: Environmental > Aquatic > Marine > Oceanic | place: Arctic Ocean: Canada Basin | collected...
TCGTGATCCCTGCGTTCGTGATCCCTGCGTTCGTGATCCCTGCGTTCGTGATCCCTGCGTTCGTGATCCCTGCGTTCGTGATCATGGTGCCGATGCCGGCGTCGGTGAACAATTCGAGCAGCAACACGTGCGCCACCCGACCATCGAGGATGTGGCCGCCGTTGACACCGTTGCGAACGGCATGCGTGCAACTCGAAATCTTCGGGATCATGCCCCCGGCGATGGTGCCGTCATCGACAAGCGAATCGAGTTCGTCGGCAGTGGTCTGGCGGATGAGCGTCGCTGCGTCGTTGACGTCGTGGCGTAGGCCTTCGATGTCGGTCAAGTAGATCAGCTTTTCGGCGTCGAGCGCTTCGGCAATTGCCCCTGCTGCGGTGTCGGCGTTGATGTTGTATGCCTGACCGGCTTCATCGCAGCCGATCGTCGCAACGACCGGAATGAATTCGTTGTCGAGCAATCCGTTGATTACCTCAGGATTGATGGCAGTGACATCGCCGACGAAGCCGAGTTCGGGATCGCGGGCATGCGCCCGGATCAGCCCGCCGTCGACGCCGCTGACACCAACGGCGTAGTTACCATGCACGTTGATCGCTGCGACGAGTTGCGGGTTGACCTGCCCCTTGAGCACCATGCGGGCAATCTCGACGGTTTCTGCATCGGTGACGCGCAACCCGTTGACAAACTCAGGCACTTTGCCGAGCCGCTTCATGAGCGCAGAGATTTGCGGCCCACCGCCGTGGACGACGACCGGCCGCATCCCGACGAGACGCATCATCACGATGTCTTGCGCGAACAACGCCAGCGGGTCGTGGCCTGACGTGCCTGCGAGCGCATTGCCGCCGTACTTGACAACGACGGTCTTGCCGGCGAAACGCCGGATGTACGGCAGTGCCTCGGCGAGTGTTTCGGCCTTCAACGAGGCCGACATTTCATTGAGTGCACTCACGGTGCGACCCCCACGGTGGTCAGACCGGCGGCTTCGTCGATGCCGAGCGCAACGTTGGCAGCCTGAACCGCTCCGCCGGATGCGCCCTTGGTCAGATTGTCAATCGCACACATTACGACGACCGTGCCGGTCCGAGCGTCGTATCGCGCCGAAACGTGAGCGGCGTTGGAGCCAAGGACTGACTTCGTCTCAGGCGGCCGTTCGATCACGCTGACAAATGGCTCGTTGATATAGAAGTCGTTGAGCGCCGCCATGACGGCATTGGCTGACGCTGCGTTGGTCGCCGGCGCCGTACAGGTCGCGAGGATGCCGCGGTTCATCGGCACGTGATGCGGTGTGAACAGCACCTGAGCGCCGATCTCTTGCTCGATCTCAGGGGTGTGCCGGTGGTTGAGCAGCCCGTAGGCCCGAGCGTTCGAGTCGATGCTGGTGAACATGTTCACCTCGGTCGCCGTGCGGCCGGCGCCGGTGATTCCCGTCAAAGAGTTCACGGAAATACCAGAAGTGGCGATCAGCCCCGCATCGACGAGCGGCTTGAGTGCAAGCGCTGCAGCGGTGACGTGGCAGCCGGGTGTGGCGATCAACTGCGCACCCTTGAGGTACTCACGATGGAACTCTGGGAGGCCGTAGACCGCCTCGGCAAGCAACTCTGCTTGTGCGTGTTCAAAGCCGTAAAATTCTGGGTACTGGGCAGTGTCGCGCAGCCGGTACGCGGCCGACAGATCCACGATGCAGCCGACCTTTCCAACGAGTTGGGGGGCGAGTTCCATCGATGCTTCGTGCGGGAGCCCGAGGAACACAAGATCAAGCCCCTCGGCCGCGGCGACATCGAATGACTCAAAGACCAGGTCCGGGTACGCCCCGACCAACGATGGGTACAAGTCGGCCGCACGACGGCCGGCCATCGAGTCGCCCGTCGCCAGGCAAATGTCGAAGTTCGGATGTTGTGCTGACAAACGCAGCAGCTCGGCCCCGGTATAGCCGGATGCGCCGATGATGCCGACGGAGATCTGCTCACTCATTGCATGATCATACAAGTTAATGTATGAACATGCACATTGGTTCCGGCGGAGCGCCGCGATCACGATTCTTCACACCGCTGGTGTCCAAAACATTACCGAAGCCTGACTGTTGGGCGACTGCGGTTGCTGCGAGTGATGGGCGTTGACTGGAGGTCGCTCCATACAACGCCCAAGTCGCATGGTTCTTGCCACATCGGGCAAGGTCGCCCATCGGGGTGGCCTCGACCGCGACGTGTAATTCACCAGCAATGGGGCAGACTGTAGGGGTGTTCGGCCTCGCACCTGCAACCAAGGGCCGGTTGCTGGTCGCCACGCCGCCGCTCAACGATCCAAACTTCGACCGTGCGGTCATCTACGTCCTGGAGCACCACGATGACGGCGCCGTTGGCGTGGTCATCAACCGGCCGAGCAGTGAAGCGCTCGACGAGACGCTCGACCGCTGGATCGACCTCCAGACCGTCCCATCTTCAATCTTCGATGGCGGTCCGGTCGAAGACAGTGCACTGATCGCTCTCGCACTGACCAAGCAAGGCACGGGCGAAGACGAAAACCTCACCCCAATCGTCGGCAACATCGCGTCGGCCGACCTCACCGCTGATCCAGCCATCGTTGCTGCAGCAGTCGACCGTGTCCGCGTGTTCCGCGGGTACGCCGGCTGGGGTCCCGGACAACTCGAAGGTGAAATCGATGCGGGCGCCTGGCTGGTCCTCGACGCCGAGACCGGCGACGTGTTCAGCTCCGAACCCGATGAACTGTGGCGCAACGTGCTCCGCCGCCAGCCGGGCCGACTCGCCTGGCTCGCTAACGCACCGGACGACCTCAGCCTCAACTAGCTCTGCACCACATCGACGCGCTCTGTGCGTCACGCGTCAGCTGTTGTCAGCCAGCAGTTAAAGCGTCGATCGCCCGCTGGGCCTTGTCGAGCGGGACCAAGATGTGGTCGTGGTGGTAGCCGGCCAACACATTGCAGGGGATGTCGTGAGCGCCGAGGGTGGCAGCGAACGCGGCGGTGAGCCCAACAGCTTCGAGGCTCGACTCCACCGTCAACGACAGCCATGCCAATTCGATGTCGACCCGAAGGCCGGCGAGTTCAGCCGCCTCAACAGGCAAGATCAGCGTGGTCGATTCTGCTTCGTTAACTATCCCGTGCGCCGCTGCCAAAAGCTCTGGCGTCGGGACCGCTACTGCTACATACGTGAACACGCCTGGGCGTCGCTCGACCTGCAGCGAGGCCAGCATCTTGTCGAGGTCAGTTTCACCGGGAACAGCCATTGCAACCCTTTCGTCGAGTTGGAACCCGATCAGCTTCGCAGCTCAGCGCCCAGCTTCGTTGCCGCAGCTTCGACCCCACGACGAACCAAAGCGATGTCTGCATCAGTCAGGGTGCGGTCGCCAGCCTGCAACCGCAGCCGGTATGCGAGGGAACGATGGCCGTCAGCGACACCCTTGCCTCGATAGACGTCGAACAGCGACACGTCGACGAGCAGTTTTCCAGCGCCCTGGCGGACTGCCTTCTCGAGCTTCTCGGCGGCAACGTTGTCGCCCAACGTGAACGCCAGGTCAAGATCGCTGGAGGGCTGACGGCTCGTCTGCTTCCACTGCGCCGGCTTGGCCTTGCGATCGAGCAACTCATCGAGGTTGAGCTCGAGGATGGCAACGCGCTCGGTGACACCGAATGCTGCGAGCACCTCGGGAGCGACCTCGCCGACGGCGCCGAGCGGCGCCTTACCGGCCTGCAGCGTCGCACTTCGCGTTCCATGAAGCCCAGCAGGAACCTTGCTCTGATCGACTCGGGCACCGAAGCCCAAGTTAGTGGTGAGTTCGCGCCAGACAGCAACCGCCGCTGGAGCCTCACGGCCCGCCAGTACGACCGTCAGCGCCTCATACTCGGCTGGCAGTTCGGATTCGCTCGGCGGGTAGACGTGGCCAATCTCGAACAAACTCATTCCCGCCTGACGGTGGCTCTCGTTGTAGGCGATTACTTCGAGCAAACCGGGCCGCAAGGAGGTGCGCAGCACACTCTCTTCGGTGACCAGCGGATTGGTGATCGAGATTGCTTCCGCAGGGAGCCCCGCTTTGGCCAGGGTGCCTGGAGCGAGGAACGGGTTGGGCATGGCTTCGGAGATGCCGAGGCCGAGGAGTACCTCGCGGACGAGGCGGCGGCGCTGCTGCCGTTCAGTCAAGCCACCATGGAGCACCGACTTCGGGACGCTCGAGCCGAGTCGGCCGTAGCCGTAGTGCTTCGCGATCTCTTCGACGACGTCGATCTCGGCAGTCGAGTCGAGCCGCCACGTCGGCAGCACGACCGTGCGGGTCTCACCGGCTCCACTCACCGTGTACCCGATCGGATCGAGGAGGGCGGAGAGGTCGTCAGCGACCAACGTTGTTCCAAGCACGCGATTGACAGCCTCGACGCGAACCGCGACCGTCCGATCGGCGGGCATCAGGTCACTCGATTGCGCATCTGCTCCTCCACCATGGACCACCAGGTCAGGACAGGTTTCGCTGAGAAGCTCAGCAAAGCGCAGAACTGCTAGTGGCATGCCGTGCGGGTCGACGCCGCGTTCGAAGCGCGTCGAGGCTTCGGAGCGGAGGTTGGTGCGGGTGACCGTCTGGCCAATTCCGACCAGACTGAACCATGCCATCTCAAGCGCCACGGTTGTCGTGCCATCGCTGATCTCGCTGTCGAGGCCGCCCATGACTCCGCCGACACCAATTGGTGTGTCGTTGCCGTCGCAGATGAGGAGGTCAGCTGAGCTGAACGTCCGATCTTCGCCGTCGAGCGTCGTGAGGTGTTCACCGTCGATCGCCAGGCGGACGCGGAATCCGCCGCCGCCGAGCGTGTCGAGGTCGTATGCATGGTTCGGCTGGTTCAGCTCAAGCATCACGTAGTTGCTGACGTCGACGACGTTGCTGATTGAACGCATACCGGCTGCGGTTAGCCGATTCGCCATCCACTCGGGTGACGGCTTCACTTCGACGCCGGAAATGACCGTCGACGTGAACCGGCTACACCGGTCGCCGTCGACGATTTCGACGGGGGTTGTGCGAACGTCGCCGGTGATGACCATGGCAGGAGCCGGCGGACGGAAGTCGACGCCCATCTTGGCGGCAAGATCACGAGCAATCCCGACGTACCCAAAGCAGTGCGGCAGGTTCCGCGTGACGTCGGCGTCGATCAAGACGTCGAGGCTGAGCCCAAGGGCCTCACCATAGGGTTGGCCCAACTGTGTGTCGGCGGGCAGTAGCCGGATGCCCGAGTGATCTTCGCCGAGGCCAAGTTCTTGCGCCGAGCACAGCATGCCTTCTGAGTCGATGCCGAGGATGCCGCGCCGCTCAATCTTCATACCGTTGGGCATCTGCGTGCCGAGCGTCGCCAGCGGGACGATGTCGCCTTCAGAGATGTTGTCGGCGCCGCACCACACGTGGCGCTCTTCGCCGTCGCCAGCATCGACGTAGACGCGTTGCACCTTTGCAGCGTCAGGATGGCCTTCGAGCCGGTTGATGCGTGCCGCGACAACGCCCTCGACAGTCTCACCAATGACGTCGGCCGATTCGACCTCGAGGCCGAGTGATGTCAGCGCGTCGGCCACGCGCTGAACCGCAACAGCGTCGGTCGGATCACCGAAGTCGCCGTATTCGTTGAGCCAAGACAGAAGAATTTTCATCGGAACTGCACTTCCCTAGAATTGTTCGACGAAACGCTTGTCGTCGGCGTACATGTCACGCAGGTCGCCCACGCCGTGTCGTTCCTTGGCCATCCTGTCGATACCAAAGCCGAATGCGAAGCCGCTCCACTCATCGGGATCGAGGTTGCAGGCACGCAGCACATTCGGGTGCACCATCCCGCTGCCGCCCAATTCGATCCAGCTGCCGTCGGGGCGCTGGATATCAAACTCGGCTGATGGCTCGGTGAAGGGGAAGTAGCTCGGGCGAAGCCGCGAGTTGAATCCCGGCCCGAAGTAGGCCTTGGTAAATGCATCAATGGTGCCAGCGAGGTCGGCCATCGTGATGTTGCGATCGATGACGAGGCCTTCGATCTGGTGGAACACGGGCATGTGCGTTGCGTCAGGTGTATCGCGGCGGAACACGCGGCCCGGCGCAACGATATAAATCGGCGGCTCCTCGGCAAGCATCGTGCGGATCTGTACCGGCGACGTGTGGGTGCGCAATACCGTGGTTCCGGATTCGCCGCCCGGGGGCACGTGGTCGACGAAAAGCGTGTCCCATTCACCGCGTGCTGGGTGGCCTATTGGCATGTTGAGCGCTTCGAAGTTGTGCCAGTCGGTTTCGATCTCAGGCCCTTCGGCCACGGTGAAACCGAGACCCACGAAGACGTCTTCGAGGCGCTCCCACGCCTGGGTGACGAGGTGCGCATGTCCACGGGTCGGGGGCGCGAAGAACTCGGTGAGATCGAGACGTTCTCCCTCGACCTGCGTTACGAGCGCTGCTGATTTGAGCGCCGAGCGCCGTTCATCGAGTGCGGCATCAATGGCGTTCATTGCGTCGTTGACCGCCGCTCCTGCGGCCTTCTTCTCCTCGATCGTGTCGAGGCCGCCAAGCTGCTTCTTGAGGCCGGCGAGCTCACCCTTCTTACCGGCGTACCGGGTCGTGAGGGCCACGATCTCGTCGACAGTCGTCGCCGCATCGATGTGGGCCAGTGCTGCGTCTTTGGCAGCAGTGATGTCGGTAATCACAGGGGTTCCTTTCAGGTCATCTGGAGTGCGTGTCAGTCCCCGGATGAGGCAGAAACGTGGGCAGGAGCGATTCCGTGCGTGTCACGTCCCCGGTCACCCGGGGAACAGAAATCGCTGCGACTGCAGTTTCACGACCCTGATCGTAGCCCGCACGCCCCACAGATCAGTACCACGCTTCGCACCCGGCACAACGTTGTATCTCCGAACCCGAACCCGAACCCGAACCCGCTCGCCGGCTCAGACGGCGCCTCGCTCGCCGCTTGGCGCAACTAGTTGCGTTGGCGGGCCGCTTCGAAGGCCAAGACGGTCGTGGCCATGGCGACATTGAGCGATTCAGTGCGACCCCGGTGCGGGATCGTGACCCATTCACGGATCGGGCCGTTCGCATCGTCCCAATGGTCGGGCAACCCTGCGGCTTCGTTGCCCATAACAATCGCCACCCGACCAGTGAAGTCAACGTCGGTGTGCGGAAGCACAGTGCGTCCATCGGCGCTGTGACTACTCGTACCGACCAAGCGAAGTCCCGCCGCTGCGACATCGTCGAGTTCGGCAACGACGAATGGGACGTGGAAGAGCGCACCCGCCGCCGCCCGGACGACCTTCGGGTTATACGGGTCGACCCCACCCGGGGTCAGCACGACCAGATCAGCGCCGGCTGCTTCGGCTGACCGAAGAATCGTTCCGAGGTTGCCAGGATCACTGATCCGATCGAGCGCGACGACAAACGACGCCGAGTGCAGCCGCTCGGCCACGTCACCGACTTCAGGCATCTGGACGATTGCCAACGGCGGCTGCGGGGCACTGGTGGACGCCACTCGTTCGAGGACACCTGAGGCCAGTTCGAAAATCGAACCTCCGCCTTCGATCGCGGTTTCGCTATTTTCCGGCACGAACTGTGCCTCACAGATCCATCCGGCACGAATCGCCTCCGTGACCAGGACCGGCCCTTCGACAACGAAGGAACCTTCCTCGTAACGCGAACTGCGGCGCCCCAGGAGGCGCCGCAGTTGCTGAACTCGTGAGTTCTTAAAATCAAGAGATGTCATGCATCCCTTGGTCTAGTTGATCAGAGGGCAGCTTTCGCGCTCTCGACGAGCTTCGCAAACGCTGCGGGCTCGGTGACGGCCAGATCCGCGAGGATCTTGCGGTCGACTTCGATGCTCGCTGCGTTCAGCCCGGCAATGAACCGGCTGTAGCTCATGTCGTGCTGACGAGTCGCTGCGTTGATCCGCTGGATCCACAGACGACGCATCTCGCCCTTACGGGCGCGACGGTCACGAAAGGCATAGTTGCCCGACCGCATGACCTGTTCGTTTGCAGACTTGAACGAACGGCTTTTGTTGCCGTAATAGCCCTTGGCTTGCTTCAGTATCTTCTTGTGTCGCTTCTTCGACGCGACGCCACGTTTCACTCGTGCCATTGTCTTTTCCTTCTACTCAGCGCTTAGCCAGGAGGCGCTTGATTTTGCGGGCATCGCCCTTGTGGACATCGGCATCGCGGTCGAGGCGATGCTTGCGCGAGGACGATTTGCCCTCGAACTTGTGCTGGTTGTTCTGCTTCTCGTGACGCAGTTTTCCAGTGCCGGTTGTCTTGAACCGCTTTGCTGCGGTCTTCGATGTCTTCATCTTGGGCATCGAATGCTCCCTTACTATTGAGGGTTTTCTGTGTCGCCCGACTCGGCGGTGGCCGTGTCGGGTGCTTCTGCAGATTCGTCATCTGCATCAGCTTCGGGTGCTTCAGTAGTCGTTTCGACTGCTTCAACTTCCGGTGCTTCAGTAGACGTTTCGTCCACTTCGGCGGCGGGAACATCAGCAGGCGTTTCGACTGCTTCAACTACCGGTGCTTCGGCAGGCGTTTCGCCTGCTTCGGCGGCGGCGGCTTCTTTTTCGGCCTCCGCTGCTGCTTTCTTCATTGTTTCTTGGGCTTGCTTGTCTGGGGACAGCACCATGGTCATGCTGCGGCCCTCGAAACGTGCCTGGGTGTCGACCTTTGCGGCCAGTCCCACTGATTCGAGAACTTGGTCGAGGATCTTCGAGCCGAGTTCCGGGTGAGCCATCTCACGACCGCGAAACTGCAGCGTGATTTTGACCTTGTGGCCCTCGTCGATGAATCGGATGACGTTACGTGTCTTGGTGTCGAAGTCGCCCTTGCCAATTTTTGGCCGATACTTCACTTCCTTCACCGTGACATTCGTCGACTTCTTCCGAGCCTCTTTGGCCTTCTGGCCCTCCTCGTATTTGAACTTGCCGTAGTCCATGATGCGACAGACGGGTGGGTTCGCACCGGGGGCGACTTCGACAAGGTCGAGGTCAAACCCACGGGCCATACGCAACGCGTCCGGAACTGGCTTGATACCAAGCTGGTCGCCGGTTGGTCCGATTAAACGGATTTCGCGTGAGCGGATTCGATCGTTGATGCGGTGCTGTTCGCCGCGGGTGTCGTTTCGAGGTGCTATGAGACTGCTCTCCTGTGCAAATGGGCCTCCCCATGTATCGTATGTAATGGCGCTCAACGCGAAATGTCACGGAGCGGCCAAAACACCGACACGGGGCCCGAGAACACGGCAAGTGCCGTGTAGCTCTGACTTCGAGCAGATGGCTGGTTACAGCCGGGACCTGAACGCACGGTTGATGTTCCGAAGAACATGCGGTCGTGGCCAGGTGGGAGTTTCCCCCACTTCGCCTCAATTGTTGATGGGTAGGGTATCTGCGTGACTGACGAAACCCCCGCACCTGACCAGAACACCGATTTCAGCGATATCAACGCCAACCTTGCAGAGGGCTTAACCGGCTTCGGCGCCGACAATCAGACGGGTGAGGGCGAACCCGAGCTTGATCAAGAATCGATCGATGCGATGGAAGAAGCGCAGCGTGCAATGGATGAGTCACGTGAGCGTCTTGCCTCCGTGCCAGCTGAAGTCGTCATCACCAACCATGTGATGGGCCTCTACGAGCTCGCCGCCATTCACCTTTCCGCCAATCCCCCGGAGCTCACCCAATCGGCGCTGGCCATCGATGCCCTTGCCTGCCTGGTCGACGGCCTCGGCGACCGAATCGGCCCTGATGCTCCAACGATGCGCGATGCCCTCAACAACATTCGCCTCGCGTTCGTTCAAATCAAGGGCGCTGCCGACCCGGACGCCAGCACTGATGCGGGCTCTGACGCCGATTAGCATTGCAGGATCACGATCCGCGGCCGCACAAGCAGTCGCCATCGTTGACCCCAAGGCTGCGGCGTCGCGAGGAGCGCTTCAGCGCCAGCGCCAGTCAAGTTGACTGACCAACGGGTGACAGTGCCGAGCGGTTGCGTGCAAATCGGCCGATCGGAGCATCGATCACGCGGCCGTTCCGACAGACGACATCTTCGCCAGCAAGGATCCCAGCCTGCTCATTGGGATCACTCGCTCGAAGATGCCCGGTGGAGTTGACGACTCGCCACCACGGGATCTCGACATCGGTGTGTCCGACGATTCGTCCAACGAGACGCGACATCTTCGGATAGCCGGCCACCTCAGCGACATCGCCATACGTGGTGACCTCGCCCTCGTCAAGTGACACCAAGACATCGATGATCCGGCGCTCGCGTTGGGCCGCGAGGTCCGCATCAGCACTCACAGTTCGCCGACCACCCGAATGTTCGATGCCTCATATCGGCCGAACTTCGCTAACCGATCGAACGACACGTCGGCACCGACATCGATCGAACGGGTTCCGTCGGCGATCTCGATCACGTGGAATATGTGCGACGAACCATCACTACCGACAATGACGCCCAGCCCGACAGCACTGTCGAATTCGCTCACGGCACCGACGAGTACACCGGTCGGTTGGCGACTGCGGTCGAGCTCGGCCATGTGCTTCGATCAGTCTCGAGCTACGGGACGATCTTGGAGATCGGCATCTCGACGAGGTCGGTTGCGCCCGCCTCACGAAGTGCCGGAATGACGAGGTTGACCGTCTTCTTTTCGACCACGGACTCGACGGCGTATCCGCCACCAGACAGGTCGTTGATCGTGGGCGACTTCATCGATGGCAGCACCGCAAGAACAGCATCTTTGTTGTCGGCGGTGACATTCAGCTTCAGCATGACGCGGCCACGAGCATCGAGCACACCGTTGAGGAGCGTCATCACCTGCTCCATGGCCTTGCGTTTTTCCGGGTCGGCGTAAGCAGCTGGGTTGGCAACAACTTCGGTGTAGCTGGTGAGAATCACGTCGATCACCTTGAGGCCGGCAGCTTTGAGTGCCCGACCGGTTTCGGTGATCTCGACCACACAGTCAGCGATGTCGGGAATCTTTGCCTCGGTGGCACCGTACGACAGCCGAATGTTCGCCTCGATGCCATTCGCCTCGAAGTAGCGCCGGGTTGACTCGAGGTACTCGGTCTGCACGCGGACGCCGTTCGGAAGGTCCTTGACCGACTCAGCTGGTGAGTCGCCTGCCACTGCAACGACCATACGGATGGGCTTCGAGGTGTTCTTCGAGTACTTCAACTCACCAAGGCTCTCAACAACCGCGCCCGTTTCATTCACCCAGTCACGGCCGGTGATGCCGATGTCAAACAACCCTTCGGCCACGTAGGTGGGAATTTCTTGCGGCCGAAGAATCCGCACCGATTCGATCCGGGGATCATCGATTGTCGCCTGATAGTCGACAGACGATGATCGGTTGACGGGCAGGTCGGCGGCCTCGAAGAGTTCGAGTGTGGCCTTTTCGAGGGATCCCTTGGGGAGTACAACGCGAAGCACTTCGAAAGGTTACCGGCGGCGGCTCGCGACAACCGAACGGTTAAACAGGAGTGAGGTCAACGGGGGGGGGCTAATGAGAGTTGTCGGCGTCGTGGAGCAGCCGGAGGGCATGCGGCAAGATGTCGAGAATTGCATCGAGTTGTTCGACGCAGCCCTTCGTGCTTCCCGGCGTGTTGACGATGATCGCGTCACCTCTGATGCCGGCGAGACCGCGCGAGAGCCGGCCAAGCGGATTGCAGAGTCGCATTGCTTCAGCAAGGCCTGGCGCTTCTCGTTCGATCACAGCCCCAGTGCCCTCAGGGGTCTGGTCCCGTGGAGCGAAGCCGGTGCCTCCCGTCGAGACCACCAGGCCAGCGAACTGGTTGGTCATCTCGATGAGTGCGGCCGCGACGTTGTCGGTGCCATCGGCGGTGACGCGTTGCTCAACGACCTCGAAGCCAGCGTTCGTCAGATGTTCGACCAGTGCAGCGCCACTCTTGTCGTCACGCGTGCCATGAATGACACCGTCGCTGCAGGTCAAGACCTTGGCCTGCAGCCGGGGCAGTGCGTCGCTCATGCGATTCGACGGTAGCGAATCAGCACCATGCCGTCAGTGTCGGCATCGTGGGGCAGCACACGCCAGCCTTGGCCGTACGGCCGCCACTCGCCCGCGGGCGGGGTTGCATCATCGACTTCGAAACCTTCGGGCGTCAGATGATCGATCGACTCCTCAGCAGTCAAGGTGCAGACGCTGTAGACCAACCGGCCTCCGGGCTTGACAAGCGAAGCCGCTGTCGACAGCAGCGAACGCTGCAGTACAGCAAGTTCGGTGATGTCTGACGCCTCGATGCGCCAACGCGCATCCGGGCGGCGACGGAGTGCGCCGAGGCCAGAACACGGTGCGTCAAGGAGGACCGCATCGAAAGCTCCCGGTCGGAACGGCGGGGCCGTGCCATCACCAGTCACCACAGCTATGTCGAGATCGAGCTTTTGGGCGTTCTCTCGCACGAGTTCGGAACGCCGATGTCGCATATCGGCTGCGACAACGATGGCACCGTCGCCCGCAATCGCTGTGGCTTTACCGCCAGGCGCAGCACACATGTCGAGCACCAATTCGCCTGCAGCGCCCTCAACAGACGCCGCAACCCACTGCGACGACTCGTCTTGCACGTAGCCATCAGCGCGCGTCGTAACCGATGGCGGCTCGTTCATCTGCAACATTGCGTGAACAGCCTCGTCACCGAGCTCAGCAGTCAGACGATCTGCCAGCCAGTTCGGATAGCTCAACCGAGAAGCCTCCGATGGCCAGGTCATCTCGTAGATCGGGTTGTCGGCGACTCGCCGCAGCACTGCGTTGATGAAACCGCGGGTCTTTCCGGGTGCCAGGTCGACCGTTGCGCTCACAGCAGCGTGAGCAGGGACACCCGCATACGCGAGTTGATAAGCACCGAGCCGGAGGATGGAACGGGTTTCGTCATCGGGCGGCTGGCTGACAAATCTGTCGACGATCGCATCGCAGGCTCGACGCATCCGCGTGGAGCCGTAGACGAGTTCGGTTGCGAATCGACGGTCCTGGTCTGTCAGATTCGACGCCGTAAGCGTCGGACCGAGCACCAGATTCGCGTAGGCGCCATCGTGTTCAATCCGTTGCAAGACGTCGAGCGCCAATTGCCGGGCATTGGTATGCCCCGTGGGGATTCTGTCGTTCTCGAGTCGCCCCGTGGCGCTTCGTGGCTCGTGCTCGGCGTTGCGACGTGCCTCCGGATCTGTTCGACCTTTGTTGTTCCAGTCTTTGTTCTGCAGTGCAGCACGCCGTTGTTTGCGGTTCAGTGGCTTCGACGAATCAGTGGCTGGCCCTGTCGGTGCGCCCCAGTTGCTCACAGCGCACCGAACAATTCGTCGTGAGTGGGCTGGGCCCCGTTGCGCCACGCTGCGAACTCCATCGGGCCTTTTCCTTCGGGCTGCACAGTCACTGGGGTCAACTTTCCTTCGACGAGATCGGCCGCATGAATCTTGAGGCGTTTGCCACGGAACATCGTCCAGGCACCGCCGACTCGGATGAGACGATCAATGTGCCCGACTGGTTGCGTCCAGTCGATCTCAAACTCTTCTTTGGTGAACTTGGCCGCGTACACGGTGTTACCAATCTGAGTCGCTGCGCTGTCGATCCAGACGTCGAGCGGCACAGCGAGCGTTTTGACGAGCAGCTCACACGCTGCATCGACCAACTCGGAGCGCAGCTCGGCTGCTGTTGATTTTACTCCGATCGGCAGGACAGTTTCGGCGTAGATTCCGCCGGTGTCGAGACCTTCTTCGAGTCGCATGATGTCGACTCCGGTCAGACCGTCGCCGGCCAAGAGCGCCCGTTCCACCGGGGCCGCACCGCGCCAGCGCGGCAACAGCGAGAAGTGGGCATTGATCATCGGAATCTCGTCGAGAATGTGCGGCTTGATGAGACGTCCGTAAGCAACAACGACACCGAGCGTGGCCCCGTCGGCCACTGCGCCAAGTACGTCGTCCGGTTCGTGCGACACCGCGATGCCAAGTTCGAGGGCTGCGGCCTTGACGGGACTCGGCGACAGGGCCGAACCTCGCCCACGTTTCTTATCGACACGGGTGACGACAAGCAGGATTTCGTGGCCTGCGGCATGCAGCGCCTGCAGCGGCGGAACCGCCATCTCGGGCGTCCCGAGGTAGACGATCTTCATCAGTCGAACCAGCTCAGGACAGGCCGAGACGCTTGCGCAGTGGCTGACGTTGCTGGACCCCGGCGGCAGCTTGTTCTTCCATGCGGCGATACTCGCGCATGGCTTCCTTGCGCTGGTCGCCTTCGAGGCGATCGAACATGAGGACGCCGTTGAGGTGGTCGATCTCGTGTTGGAACATCCGGGCTTCGAGCTCGTCGGCTTCGATCTCAATGATTTCACCGTCGAGGCTGACGCCGCGTACCAAGACCTGCTTGGGACGCAGCATCTCGACGTACAGCCCTGGAATCGAGAGGCAACCTTCGTCAAACAGCCACTCGCCATCGGATTCGATGATCTCGGGGTTCACGATTGCCAGCGGATCTTCACCAAAGTCCCAGACAACGACTTGCTTCTGCACGCCTACCTGGGGTGCAGCGAGCGCCAGACCATTGCCAGAATCGACGAGCGTGTCAAACATTTCGTCAACAAGACGGATGACCCTGCCGTCGACGTTCTCGATCGGTGCGGCCTTGGTTTTCAGCACTGGATCGCCGTATGTCCTGATCTTGTACGACATTCCTGCCAGGCTACGGCCCGTGAGCTCTGATCCCGATGCCGATGCCCAGACCGGAACCGAACCAGTTGGTTCCACGGGCCCCGACGCCCACTACTTCGACGACGACCCGACGGTGCCAACTGACCCGGTGACCATTGACGTCATGCTCCCGGACACGGCGTTCACGTTGGAGACCGATCGAGGTGTGTTCAGCCGCGGCCACGTCGACACAGGCACGAGTCTGTTGCTGCGTGCTGAGCTGCCAATTGCGTCCACGGGCCACCTCGTCGATCTTGGGGCAGGGGCGGGGCCGATTGCCTTGGCCATGGCGCGCCGCTCCCCTGACGCCACCGTGTGGGCGGTCGATGTCAACAGCCGCGCTCGCGACCTGTGCATCCGCAACGCAGAGCGAAACGGAATTTCGAACCTTCGTGCGGTCGCTCCCGGCGACGTCCCAAATGACATCCAGTTCGCCACGCTGTGGTCGAACCCGCCCGTACGGATCGGCAAGACAGCAATGCGCGCGCTCCTGCTCGACTGGCTCGCGCGCCTCGACAACGACGGCATCGCTGCACTCGTGGTCCAGAAGCACCTCGGTGCGGACTCGTTGCAGCGCTGGCTGCAGTCCCAAGGTCATCCGACTGAGCGCATTGCTTCGAAAGCCGGTTTCCGACTCCTCAACGTCAGTCCAAAGCCAGTTGGCTCCCACACACCACCTGAACCCTGACGGTCAAGTTTGTCCCGATCGACGAACGACGGCACCAAGCCAATCAGATCACAAGCGGGCTCTACAGCCGAGGCGGGTCGATTTCGATACGGAGTCGGCTGCCTTTGGGCCGCTCGGTTGCATTGAGCGCCCCACCCAGCGTCATCCAGTCAGCGGCTCGCACGACGTAGCCGGTCGCTTCGTCGCCCCCGACTTGCAGGTTCGACTCAAGCTGTGACACCAGCTCCAACGACCCGGTCCCCGAAATGCTGGCGAGTGCACCGAACGGTGGGAAACCGAGCATCTTGCGCCGTTCGCGTTCGACTCTCGTCACTTCATCAGGGTTGCCTGCAGCCGCTGCTTGCAGAACAACGTGGTCGGGCATAAAGGTCTGCACCAGCACCTCGGGGGCCAACCGGCCAGCTCGAATGATGAGCGAGATCGCCTGCTCGGCGGCCCGGAACCTCGGTGCGAGCATCTCGGAATCGAACTCGAGGAAGGCGACCACATCAGCAGCTGACACCCGGTGCAGCGCGGCCTCAGTGCCAACGTAGACCCCGGCTGCTGCCGGCGGTTCGGTGTCGGCACCGGTGATCTCAACGACATGGCGGGCGGCCGCGCCTTCGAGTTCTTCGCGCAGCCTGCTGACTCCCGGGCGAAGGTTTGCAAAGTTCGAGGCCCCGCAGGCCTGGCACACAGCTGGCCGGTCAGTGCCGCAACGGATGCACGACAGGACGTTGTCGGACGTCAGCCCAACCGCCGCGTCGCAGGTCTCACAGCGGATCAGCGCCTCGCACGACCGGCATGCCAACACACGGGCTCGTCCGGTGATGTTGCTGACACAGACAACCGTGAGGTCGGGGTTGCGGATCCGGTCGATCAGCGTCGAGGTGACGAGCGACTTCTTCCACGGCTCTTCGTTCGTTCGATCGACAATGGTGATCTTTGGCCAGGCTGCCCGCTCGCGCGTGAACGGCGGGTGGACCACACCTGACTCCCCAGCAGCCGTCACGACCGCGGTAAGCGAAGGTGCCGGCGAAATCAGCAGGTGCGGCACGCCGCTTCGGCGGCATCGTTCCACCAGAACGTCACGCGCATGCCAAGTCGGTGCTCGTTCCTCCTGCAGTGCCTCATCGTGTTCGTCAATGACGACAGCCGACGCCATATCCGGGCACGGCGCCCATGCAGCAGATCTCGGGCCAATCACCACGTCTACGCCGCCCATCGCTGCTGCCCAATCTTCGGGCATCAGGGCCACGGACACGCCAGATCGCCGCAGCCGCGTCGCCAGAATCCGCGCATCACTGATCGTCGGTGTCACGACAAGCGTCGGCCCGTGGGCAATGGCCGAACGAAGAGCGGGGAGTACATCGCTCCGTGGCGGCAACCGCAGCACTCCCCCACCAGCGGCCAGCAACTCGGTCGTCGCTGGCGACGATGGCGACGATGGCGACGATGGCGAGACAACGGGAGCCGTACGCCGCGCAGGTGGCAAGGACGTGATCGCCCGAGACGGCGACGCCGCAACGAGAAATGGCCGAGAACGTCGGGCTGCCCAGCGGATCGATGCCCACTCGGCTAGCTCGAACAACTCGACGTCGGGGCCGTGCCCCGTGATCTTCGAAATCGGCTTCAGCGATTTTCGATCGACAGCGGCATCGTCGAAATCCACGATGTCGCTGATCCATCCGCCGATCCGACGGCCGTGCAATTCAACTCGAACAATCGTCCCGATTCGAACCGGGCCAAAGCGAGCAGGAGCACGCAGGTCGTCAGGGATGAGGTAATCGAAACTCTTGTCCAGCCCGGTGACGTTGGGCAAGACTCGAGCGACGCGGCCGGTCACACTGTGCCTGGCACAGTGTGGCCGGTCATCACGATCAGGCGCCGACAGCAGCCTTGAATTCGTCGAGACGACCGAGCTGCTCCCACGGAAACTGCTCGCGGCCGAAGTGACCGTACGCCGCCGAATCCTTGTAGATCGGACGCAAGAGATCGAGGTCGCGGACAATTGCGCCCGGGCGCAGGTCGAAAACTGCCCGAACGGCGGCTTCGATTTTGGCTGGGTCTTCCTTGGCGGTGCCGAAAGTCTCGACGAGAATGCTCATCGGCTGTGCCATGCCGATGGCGTAGGCGAGTTGAACTTCGCAGCGATCAGCGGCGCCCGAGGCAACGACGTGCTTGGCAACCCAGCGGCCTGCGTAGGCACCTGAGCGGTCGACCTTGGACGGGTCCTTGCCCGAGAAGGCCCCGCCACCGTGACGACCCATGCCGCCGTAAGTGTCAACAATGATCTTGCGGCCGGTGAGGCCACAGTCGCCCTGCGGGCCACCGATCACAAAGTTGCCGGTCGGGTTGATGAACACTTCGTAGTCGTCATCGCCAAACTGCTCAGGAATGACCGGCCGAATGACCTGGTCGATGAGATCCGGACGGATCACCGTGTCACGGTCGATGCCAGCCTGGTGCTGCGTCGAAATGAGCACAGCCTTCAGGGCGACAGGGACGCCGTCTTCGTAGTCGAACGTGACCTGAGTTTTGCCGTCGGGTCGCAAGTAGGGAACCTGGCCGCTCTTGCGGACCTCGGCCAGGCGCTCTGCGAGGCGATGCGCCGTGTTGATCGGCAGTGGCATCAGTACATCAGTCTCGTTGCAGGCGTAGCCGAACATCATGCCCTGGTCGCCGGCGCCCTGCAGGTTGAGCTCGTCTTCGCCAGCAGAACCGCCACGAAATTCTTCGCTCGTATTGACGCCTTGGGCAATGTCTGGGCTCTGCTCGTCGAGAGCCACCATGACCCCACACGTGTGGCCATCGAACCCCTTCTCTGCGTCGTCGTAGCCAATGCCGTTGATCGTGTCGCGCGCAATACGCTGGATGTCGACATACGCCTTGGTGGTGATCTCGCCAGCAACAATGCACAGGCCGGTCGTCACCATGGTTTCGCAAGCAACGCGCGCTTGTGGATCCTCGGTCAGGATCGCATCGAGCACAGCGTCAGAGATCTGGTCAGCGATCTTGTCGGGATGTCCCTCGGTGACCGATTCGGATGTAAAGGTGTAGTTGGCCATGTTGTTGGTCCGCTGTGTCCTGTCAGAAGTGTCGGAAAGAGTGGGATCGTTGATGATCTCAGCGGGCCTCGCGTAGTGCGACGACCGCATCGATGACCGCCCGGGCGACATCTTGCTTGGAAGCAAGGTCGATCTCGACAGGCTCCGCGTCAGGCCTCATCAGCGTAACCGCATTTGTGTCGTGACCAAAGCCAACTCCAGGCGCACTGACATCGTTTGCAACGATCAGGTCAAGACGCTTTTTGTCGAGCTTCGACTGTGCGTTGACGAGAAGATCGCTGGTCTCGGCAGCGAAACCAACCAACACCTGACCGCCACGCTTATTCGCACCAAGGCCGGCCAGAATGTCGGGCGTCGGTTCGAGAATGATCTCAGGGGTGCCCTCGCGCTTCTTGAGCTTGCCCTCGGCAGCCTCAGCCGGCCGGAAATCAGCAACCGCTGCGGCCATCACCACCACGTCGTGAGTTGCAGCGGCATGTTCCATGGCGGCTTGCATCTGTGCTGCCGTTTCGACCTGAACGAGGTTGCAGCCCTGCGGCGTCGGCAACGCAACGGTGGACACCAGCGTCACTGAGGCCCCCCGGGCGGCCGCTTCGCCAGCGACGGCGTAGCCCTGCTTACCCGAGCTGCGATTAGCAATCACCCTGACTGCATCGATGGGTTCGCGTGTGCCCCCGGCGGAGACCACGACGCTGACGCCATCCAGATCGGCGCGACCGAGGACGCGTTCGGCAGCGGCGACGATCGATTCGGGCGAGGCCAGTCGACCAGCTCCGACATCGCCACCGGCGAGTCGACCAGCTTCGGGCTCGACAATGTGCACGCCTCGTGAACGAAGCACCGCAATGTTGTCGACGACGCTGGGGTGCTCCCACATCTCGGTGTGCATGGCAGGGCAAACAATGACCGGAGCACGCGTCGCGATCAGTGTGTTTTGCAGCAGGTCGTGGCTGTAGCCCATTCGATACGCGGCAATCGACTTGGCAGTAGCCGGAGCAACAATGATCAGATCGGCGCCCTGGCCGACGGACGTGTGCGGAATCGGCGACGAAGCGTTGTGCCACAACTCGGTTTGCACCGGCTCCGAAGCAAGAGCACTCAACGTGGTCGTGCCAACAAAGTGTTGTGCCGCATTGGTCATGATTGGCACCACGTGGGCCCCGGCGTCAACGAGACGGCGAGAGACTTCTACGGCCTTGTAGGCCGCGATCCCACCCGTGACTCCGAGAACGATGCGCTTGCCAGCGAGGGGCGACGCACTCATTGGAACGAAAGAGCGGTGCTCAGCCCGTGACGTCGGCTGCTGCGTCAGCAGCGGCCTGCGCTTCGGCGTCGGGGTCTTCTTCAACCACGACCTCTTCGACCGGCTCGGGAGCTTCGGTCCAGATGATCTTTTCGGCAGCGATCTCTTCGAACGCCATTGAGAGCGGCTTGTGAGCCGTCGACGACACCTGCGGTGGGATCATGTGGCCAAGGCCCTCACCCAACTGGTTGAAGTACGAGTTGATGTTGCGCGCTCGGCGAGCCGCAAGCGTGACGAGGGTAAACTTTGAATCGACCTTGCCGAGGAGATTCTCGATAGGAGGATCAATCATCGTGTCGTGATCAAGCGCCATAAGACTGGCCATCCTATCGGGCATCACACCTCAGGCGGCGCCGCACGTGTCGACGGAGTTGCCGGACCGATAGCTCAGCGGGCCGCGTCGATAATCGCCAGCATCTCGACAATCGTCTCTTCGAGATCGTCGTTGACCACGACGTGGTCGGCAAGCTCGCGCCCGATCGGCTCTTCCTGTTCGGCCTTCTTCAGGCGTGCCAGGACCTTGTGGTCAACGTCGCCGCGGCCACGGAGCCGTCGTTCTTGCTCTTCGCGGCTCGGAGGAAGCACGAAAATGAGCATGACTTCCGGGTAGATCCGTTTGACCTGTTGGGCTCCGTCCACTTCGATTTCAAGGACAATGTCGCGACCGTCGACGTCGGAAGCAGATTCATCGGGAACCGGCGTTCCATAGTAATTACCAAGGAACTCGGTCCATTCGAGGAACCCGCCAGTTCCAATATGGGCTTCGAACTCAGCAGGCGAGACGAACACATAAGCGTCGTCGGCCTCACCTGGACGCTGTTCGCGGGTGGTCCAAGAACGGCTCAGCCACAGCCCGCTGTCGCGTTTAACTGCCGCATCGACAATCGTGCCTTTGCCGACCCCACCTGGGCCACTCACGACAACGATCATGCGAGATGAGTCCTCACGAAGTGCGTCAGCCGAGATGACTGAGCAGGGATGCGCGCTGTTGCGCTCCGAGCCCTTGCACACGACGATTGTCGGCAATTCCGATCTCTTCCATCAGCCGACGGGCTTTGACCTTGCCGACTCCGGGGAGCGATTCGAGCATCGAGACGACCTTGAGTTTGCCGACGTTTACATCGTCGGAATCAAGTGCCTCAACGAGCGACATCGAACCCATCTTCAGGCGGGCTTTGATCTCGGCGCGAGCGGCGCGAGCCTCGCCCGCTTTGACGAGAGCTGCTGCCCGCTGCTCTGGTGTCAATAGTGGAGGTGTAGCCATGATCTCACACTAACGCGGACAGGTCGCCGATGCGTCGAATCCCGCGTTCTCTGGCCCATTTCACGAGCTCACGCTGGACATTGGCAGCTGCGCGAGGATCCGCGAACGTTGCAGTTCCGACCTGAACGGCACTTGCTCCTGCAAGAAACATCTCGACGGCGTCCCAGCCAGAAGCCACTCCTCCAACGCCAATAACCGGCAGATCGGGAAGTGCGGCGTGTATGTCGTGGACGGCACGAACCGCTACCGGGTGCATCGCTCGGCCCGAATAACCACCGCCGCCGGCCCCGAGCGTCGTGGCAAGCGTGACCGGGTCATAGGCCAATCCGAGCAGCGTGTTCACACACGTGACCGCCTCGGCACCGGCTTCATGGACGGCTCGCGCAACGTCGATGATCCGGTCGGTGTTCGCACTGAGCTTGGCCCACCGCGGACGGCCACATGCCGCTGTCGCAGCGATCACGTTCCTCGACAGTTCGATGTCGTGCGCAAAAATCGACCCGCGCCCCTCGACGTTCGGGCACGACAGATTCACTTCGACGGCGACCACCTCGGGCGGGGCGTCGCCAAGCATCTCGGCAGCCAACTGGTAATCCTCAAGCGACCGTCCCCAGATGCTGCAGATCACGGTGGCGCCAGTGTCGATCAACGGCGGGAGCACCCTGTCGAGCCAATATTCGATGCCCGGGCCTTGGAGCCCGACAGCATTCATCATGCCCTGCGGGGTTGGGTGGAGGCGTGGCGCCGGATTCCCGGCCCACTCGTACGGCGCGAGCGACTTGGTGACGATGGCCCCGAGCGCTGATAAATCGACGAATGGTGCCATCTCAGTGCCGTAGCCAGCGGTGCCGGAGGCCATCATCACCGGCGCGTCGAGGGTGAGCGAGCCGATTTGAACGCTGGTGTCGATGTTCACTTGGCCATCACCCAACCGTGGTTCCCGTGGCGTGATACTCCTGCAGGGACTTGACGCCAAGCAGGACTCCGTGCCGCTCAGACAAGCCCTGCGCAGCCGCGATAGCAGCATCGACGGTGGTGACACAGGCGACGTGATGCAGGCTTGCAGCCTTGCGGATGTGTGCACCGTCTTCTCGGCCGATGCGGCCACGCGGCGTGTTCACCACGAAGTGGATCTCGCCGTTGGCAATCAGGTCGACGGCCGTGGGACCTGCGCCGTCTTGCACCTTGGCGAGCACTCGATCGACAGCGACACCGAATCGGGCGAGGTATTGCGCTGTTCCCTCGGTCGCGACGACCCCGAAGCCCAGGGCTTGCATGCGCTGCGCAACGACGAGCCCAGCCGGCTTGTCGTGGTCGGCGAGCGATAGAAACACGGTGCCCTCTTCAGGGAGCACCGTGCCAGCCGAGAGTTCGGCCTTATAGAAGGCCTTCCCGAACGTTTCCGCAATACCCATCACTTCGCCGGTCGAACGCATTTCCGGGCCAAGTGCCGGGTCGACCTCGGGGAATCGGGTGAACGGCAGAACGGCTTCCTTCACCGAGACGTGGCCCGTGATTGGCGGCCGGAGCAATCCTTCGTCACGCAACTCGGCCAGCGTGGCACCGAGCATCACTCGTGTTGCGACCTTGGCCAGCGGGACGCCGGTCGCCTTAGCGACAAACGGCACCGTCCGGCTGGCGCGGGGGTTCGCCTCGATCACGTACACGGTCGTGCCAGCAACAGCGAACTGCACGTTGATCAGACCACGCACGTCGAGCCGCCTCGCGATCGACGCGGCGTACGCCTCCATGACTTCAATCACCCATGATGGGAGTGTCTGCGGCGGGATGGCGCAGGCCGAGTCACCAGAGTGCACACCGGCTTCTTCGACGTGTTCCATCACGCCACCAATCAACACCTCTCCCGTGTGATCACGGATTGCGTCAACGTCGACCTCGGTCGCATCTGCCAGGAACCGGTCGATGAGCACAGGACGTTGGGCCGAAAGACCACCTTCTTTGCCCAGGCTGCCGAACCCGGCGAGTTCGGCCATGGCTGCGCCAAGATGGTCTCGGTCATGAACAATCTGCATTGCTCGGCCACCGAGCACATAGCTCGGGCGCACCAGCACCGGGAAACCAATGGTCTCGGTGATCAGCAACGCCTGCTCGACGTTGACTGCTGTACCTCCGGGAGGCTGCGGGATATGTAGCTCGTCGCAGATTTTGTTCCAACGTTCGCGGTCTTCGGCAGCATCGATCGAATCAGGTGACGTGCCAGCGACCAGCTCAAGCGGAATCTCGCCTGCAAGTTTGAGCGGCGTCTGCCCTCCGAGCGACACAATCACTTTGTACGGCTGCTCGGCGTCAATGATATTCAGCACGTCTTCCTTGGTCAACGGCTCGAAGTACAGGCGGTCGGACGTGTCATAGTCGGTCGAGACCGTCTCCGGGTTGCAGTTGACCATGATGGTCTCGAAGCCCGCTTCACGCAGTGCGAACGATGCGTGCACGCAGCAGTAGTCGAACTCGATGCCCTGGCCAATCCGGTTCGGACCCGATCCAAGAATGATGACCTTCTTGCCCTCGGATGCGCGAACTTCAGTCTCGTCTTCGTAGGTGGAGTAGTGGTACGGCGTCTCGGCGTCGAACTCAGCAGCACAGGTGTCAACCGTTTTGTATGTCGGCACGACACCCGCGGCCTCGCGTGCAGTCCGGACTTCGTCCTCAGCGACACCCCATTGGTACGACAGCTGAGCGTCGGAAAAGCCAAGCTGCTTCGCCCGCTTCCAGTTCCGGCCAGACATCGCCCCAAACCCTGTGGCCACGAGGTGAACGCGCTCTTCGGTGATCAGTGACATTTGATCAAGGAACCACGGGTCGATTCCTGTTCGTTCGTTGATGACCTCGATCGAGATCCCCCGGCGCAGCGCTTCGCCGACGTGGAGGACGCGGTCGGGCGTCGGGATCGCAGCCTGGACGAGAATCGATTCGTCGTCAGCAAACTCGGCGATCAGATGGTCTTCGCCAGCGTGGCAGCCAAGCCCGTCGTACCCAAGTTCGAGTGATCGAATCGCCTTCTGCAGACTCTCGGGGAAGGTGCGGCCAATGGCCATCACTTCGCCAACAGCCTGCATCTGCGTACCGAGGATGCCAGACGCACCGGGCAGCTTCTCGAAAGCCCAGCGTGGGATCTTGGTGACGACATAATCGATGACCGGCTCGAAACTGGCCGGTGTTGCACGTGTGATGTCGTTCGGAATCTCGTCGAGGGTGTACCCAACGGCCAGCTTGGCGGCGATCTTGGCGATCGGGAACCCCGTTGCCTTCGAGGCCAGCGCTGATGAACGCGAGACGCGCGGGTTCATCTCGATAACGACCTGCCGGCCGTCGACGGGGTTGACCGCAAACTGCACGTTCGAGCCACCCGTTTCGACGCCGACACGACGGATGCAGGCAATGGCTGCATCGCGCATCTGCTGATACTCGACGTCGGTGAGTGTCTGAATTGGCGCCACGGTGATCGAATCGCCGGTGTGTACGCCCATCGGGTCGAAGTTCTCGATGCCGCAGATGATCACGCAGTTATCGGCGTGGTCACGCATCACTTCGAGCTCGTATTCCTTCCAACCAACGATCGATTCCTCGACGAGAATCTCGTTGATCGGGCTGGCTTCGATACCGGACGCCGCCAGCTTCTCGAACTCTTCGACCGAGTAGGCAATACCGGTACCGCGTCCGCCAAGAATGTAGGCAGGGCGGATCATGGTCGGGAGGCCAATCTCGGCCATTGCAACGCGGGCCTCGTCCATGTTGTGAGCAATCCGCGAGCGGCACGATTCGAGGCCGATCTCGGTCATCGCAATCTTGAACTTCCCGCGGTCCTCAGCAGTAGCGATGGCCTCGGCGTTCGCGCCGATCATCTCCGGCTTTCCCGGGACACCAATGAGGCCCCGCTCAAAGAGCTCCATGGCAATGTTCAGCCCGGTCTGACCGCCGAGCGTCGGCAGCACCGCATCAGGTTGTTCACGGTCGATGATCGCTGAGAGCACTTCCCACGTGAGCGGCTCGATGTAGGTCGCGTCAGCGAAGTCCGGATCGGTCATGATTGTCGCCGGGTTCGAGTTGGCCAGAATGACGCGATAGCCCTCTTCCTTGAGGACACGGCAGGCCTGGGTACCTGAGTAGTCGAACTCGCAGGCCTGGCCAATGACAATCGGTCCGGAGCCGATGATGAGGATTGATTCGATGTCGTTACGCCGAGGCATCAGATGCCAGCCTTCTGGTTGGTCGGAGCTGTGTTGGCAGCGATGATGTCGGCGAACTGGCCGAACAGGTAGTTCGCATCATGCGGGCCAGGATTGGCTTCGGGATGGTGCTGGACGCTGAATGCCTGCTCGCCGTTTACTTGCAGGCCCTCGCAGACCCCATCGTTCAGGTTGATATGAGTCATTTCGGCGATGCCGCTGAGCGAGTCGGGGTCGACAGCGAAGTTGTGGTTCTGGCTGGTGATCTCGACTTTGCTGGTCAGCAGGTTTTGCACCGGGTGGTTGCCACCGTGATGGCCGAACGGCAACTTCACTGTGGACGCACCGATGGCATGACCCAGCAGCTGGTGACCGAGGCAGATCCCAAAGATCGGCACGTTGCCAATCAAGCCGCGGATGGCCTCGATGGCGTACGGCGACATCGTTGGATCGCCTGGCCCGTTGCTCAAGAACACGCCGTGCGGATTGCGCGCCAGGATGTCGGCAGCCGATGTGTCGGCGCGAACCACGTCGAGCCGGCCGAGCTGCACCAGGTTGTTGACAATGTTGGTCTTCATGCCGAAGTCCATCGCCACGATCTGAACGCGGCTGTTCAGGTCGGCTGCTTCGACGGTGTAGTTCTGCGGCGTCGTGACGGTGGAGACCAGGTCGATGCCGTCGGTGCCGGGCTCGGCTTTTGCAGCTGCGAGGAGCTCGGCTTCGGGCACGTTGCCGAACGCTCCCGGCAATGCCCCGGTGGCACGGATCAGCCGTGTCAGACGACGCGTGTCGATCCCTGCGATTCCCGGCACACCTTGCTGTGCGAGCATGGAACCGAGGTCGCTCTCGGCGCGGAAGTTGCTGTGGCGGCGTGCGAGGTCGCGAACAACGATGCCTCGGCAAAACGTTCCCCGTGACTCGAAGTCAGCAGCGTTGATGCCGTAATTGCCGATATGCGGGTACGTGAACGTGATGATCTGCCCGGCATAGCTGGGGTCGGTGATCACTTCTTGATATCCGCTCATCACCGTGTTGAACACGACCTCACCGGTGGCAATGCTGCCATCAGTACCGGCCCCGATCAGCTCACCTTCGAAGACGCTGCCATCTGCAAGAACGAGCGCCCCTTCTCGAATCGTTTCAGACATCGTTCTGCGCTCCTCTTGCATTGTTTTGAGCATCGTTTCGAGCATCGTTTCGAGCATCGTTTCGAGCATCGTTTCGAGCATCGTTTCGAGCATCGTTTTGACTCGCCTGCATGTTCATGCAGCATACTGGATGAACATTCATTTCTGTGCCACGCCGTCCAACACAACGACCTCGCCATTGAAGACTGTGTGCTTCACCCGTCCCGTCAGCGGAACACCGACGAACGGTGTGTTGCGGCTCTTGCTCGCCAGCTGCCCCGGAACCACTTCCCACTGCTCTGCGGGATCAAACACCGTGAGGTTCGCTGGCTCACCGACTTCGATTGGGCGGCCATGCCGATCGGCGACGCCTGCGATCTCGGCCGGCTTCCAAGACAGTGCTGCGACGATGTCGACAAGCGGCATATCAAGGTGGGCAATCGACACACCGAGCGCAGTCTCCAACCCAAGCATGCCCGGCGGCGCCTGATCGAGCGGCAGCTCTTTGCTCTCCGAAACGTGTGGAGCATGGTCGGTGGCAATTGCGTCGATCGTGCCGTCGCGAAGCCCCTCGCGGATCGCGATGATGTCGTCCATCGTACGCAGCGGCGGGGTCACCTTGTAAAGCGCGCTATACGACGTGAGGAGTTCGTCGGTGAGGCTGATGTGGTGCGGGGTCGCCTCGGCAGTCACTGCGAGGCCGTCGGCCTTGGCCTTGCGAACCAACTCGACCGAACCGGCGGTCGAGAGGTGGAGGAAGTGGGCGGGGGCACCAGTGAGCCGCACCAACTCGATGTCGCGGTGGACCATCAACTCTTCTGCGAGCGACGGCCAGCCCGGCAGGCCAAGATGACTGCAGCATGAACCCTCGTGCATGACTGCACCTTCGGTCAGTCGTTCGACTTCGCAGTGCTGCGCCATCGTGATCCCGAGGTCGCTGGCGTACTCATAGGCCCGGCGCATCAGCTGCGGGTCTTGGACCCCGTTGCCGTCGTCGGTAAAAAGCCGTACACCGGCAGCGGCGAGTTCGGCGAACGGCGTGAGTGTCTCGCCCCTTCGGCCAATCGTGATTGAGCCGGAGGGGAGCACTTCGCACAACCCGGCGCGTTCGCCCTGCTGGCGAACGAACTCGACAACGCCCACAGAGTCTTGCGTCGGATCGGTGTTCGGCATTGCGACGATTGCCGTGAATCCACCAAGCGCCGCTCCCCTGCTTCCCGTTTCAATGGTCTCCGCTTCTTCCCGACCCGGTTCGCGGAGGTGCACATGGAGATCGACGAAGCCCGGACAAACGACCATGCCGGCCGCATCGACGACCTGCTCTCCATCGCCCGACAGCAGGCCGACGCCGACTTCAACGACAACTCCGTTGGCGATTCTTACATCGGCACTGCGTTCTCCGCCGGCGTCGATGAGTCGACCCTTGGTAATCAGCAGCTTGCTGGTCGTGGGTTTCATACTTCTGCGCTTCCTGCGAGTGAGTTCTCGGATCCGCTCCCGAGGAGATCGAAGAGCACGGCCATGCGGACATTGATGCCGTTGGTTACCTGTTGATTAATGACGCTGCCCCGGAGTTCGCTGGGGTCGACCGCCATCTCGACACCGCGGTTCATTGGGCCCGGGTGCATCACCAGGACGTGGTCGCCGAGACGAGCCGCCCGCTCTGGGGTCAAACCGAACCGAGTCGTGTATTCACGCAAATTCGGCACGAGCGCTTCGTTCATCCGTTCCTTCTGCATCCGCAGGAGATAAACAATGTCGATGTCGTCGAGGACCTCGTCGAGGTTGGACACGACGTGTTCCCTGTGCGACGGCGGCAGCAGCGTGCGCGGCGCAACCCATGTCACGTCGGCACCGAGCATCTTAAACGCCTCTGTTGTACTGCGCGCCACACGGCTGTGCTTGATGTCGCCGACCATTGCGACACTCAGTCCGTCGAAGCCTTCCAGCCGGTTGAGCGTCGTGCGCACCGTGTACATGTCGAGCAATGCCTGCGTCGGGTGTGCATGCCAGCCATCGCCTGCATTGATCACGCTGGCATTCGTCCAGGCGCCGAGTTGCCAAGGCGCTCCGCTCGATCCATGGCGAATCACGAAGGCATCAACGCCCATTGCAGCAATCGTCTCGACCGTATCGCGCAGACTTTCACCCTTGTTCAGGCTCGACTGGCTGACAGCAAAGTTCATTGTGTCGGCTGAGAGCCGCTTGGCGGCGGTCTCAAAGCTCAGCCGCGTGCGCGTCGAGTCCTCGAAGAAAAGGTTACAAACGGTCTTACCACGCAGCGCGGGCACCTTCGGATTGGGTCGGCGGTTGACCTCGGCCATGTGATCGGCGATCGAAAGCAGGCGGCGGAGGCCGGTCTCGCCAAGGTCGCTGATCGACAGGAGCGAGCGACTCATCAGGAGCCGCCGCCAGAGATCACAACGCCCTCTGCAGTGACGCTGACACTTTCTTCGGAGCTGGTTGGCAGGTTCTTGCCCACGTAGTCGGGGCGGATCGGCAGCTCGCGGTGGCCTCGGTCGACGATCACAGCGAGCTGCACAGAACTCGGGCGGCCGTAGTCGCCGATCGCATCAAGCGCCGAGCGCACCGTGCGGCCGGTGTAGAGCACATCGTCGACGAGTACCACGGTGGCACCTTCGACGGAGAAGGTGAAATCGCTGACCGTTCCAGGCGTGACGGGGCGCAGCCCGATGTCGTCACGGTAGAGCGAGGTGTCGACGGAGCCGAGGCGCACGCCGCCAGTCTCGGGCTCGATACGGGCGATCTCGGCAGCGAGCAGCTCAGCGACCCAGACGCCTCCGGTTTGAATGCCGACCAGAGCAACACCGGCCAGGCCGCGGTTGCGCTCGATGATCTCGTGTGCCATCCGAGTGATTGCTCGGCGCACGTCGTCCGGACCCAGGACCTGCTTGCCTGCGGGCTCGGCCGAGCGTTCGTCGGGGGTGTTCGTCATGTTGTCCTTTCCGTGTGAGCCTCACTGGACTCACTTCACGGTTCAAACTGCGAAGGTATCACCGACCTCCACCGGCTGGAAACACAGCAGTGAAATTCTCTGTCGCAAACACCAATTTCAGCCCGGAAGGGCGACTGATTTATCACGTTGATACAGGATCCAGATGTCGTTGCGTTCGACCTCATCGAACGCGTCCGACACGAGCGCCCAGTCATCGGCCAGATTTTCGTCTTCGCTCGTCGGGAGCACCACAAAGTCAATCCGATCGGCTCGATCAGCAAGCCGGGTGCCGACAATGGCCTCGTCGGCACCATACAGGTCGACCCGGAACGGGTTCGGAAACTGGTAAACGTCGGTGCGGTAGGCCAGGTGCGGGGTCACTCGGTAGTGGGCTGCAACGGCTGCGTCGTCGGGGATGTCCGAGATGATTTCGCGCATCGTTGTCGCATAGACGTTGTCGGGATTCCCGTAGTAAAGCTGTGTCCGGCTCCACGGCACCGGCGCCCACATCATCGACGTCACCGCAGCAGTCACAGCGAGTACGCCCATCGCCATCAATCGCTTCGGCACGAACAGTTGCTGTACGGGCCAGTCAGCATCGTCAGCATCGTGTATCGCCAGAACGTCGTGCCGATCGCGGATCGCGCCGACCGCATGGACCGTGCCCATCGCCAACGCAGGCACCGCAATGAGGCTGTAGTGGTACTCAACTTGAAACTGGTACCAGAAGGTGCTGAGGATGTTGGTGAACAGCACGAGACCACTGATCAGCGCCACGCTCGGCAACCGCAGGAACAGCATCGCGAACGGTGTGGTCATCTGCCAGAGGTACCACGGGCGATTCTCGGCACGCAGATGATCGGCCAGCTCTTTCGGGCTTGTGACGGCAGTCTCGACGAGCCGGGTCGCCCCCCTGACCGTGCTGTCGCCGTCCTGGCTAAATGGCAGCCGCCAAGCGTTTCGTGTCGGCACGCCAATCAGCCCACGTATCACGACGTACATGGCCGTAAACATGAACAAGATCGACCCGAAGATCGTGATCAGGCCAATTCGACGGTCACGGCGTAGCGCCACCCAAATTCCGAGCGGAACGATCACGAGCGACACGTCCTCTTTCACCATGAGCGAAAGCACAACGAAAACGCCGTACACGCGCCATTTGCGTTCGAGCGCGCCATAGATCGCACAGCCGACGAGTACCCCGAGGAATGCGTCGGGGTGGAAGTTCTCGAGGTTCGTCCAGCCGACCGCAGGATGGACCAGGTAGACGAGACCGCCGACGAGCGCCATCCACTCCGACCCGAGGCGGTTGCGGCCATACAAGAAGATCGGGATCGCCCCGGCGCCGATTGCCGCTGACTGGGCAAAGAACATGATCCACGCACCCGGAGCAACCCAGTACAGCGGAACGAGGAACAGCAGGATGAATGACGTGTGATCGCCGAACATGTTGCGGCCCATCAGCGTGACGAACGGGGCTTCGCCACGCGACAGCAGCCACATGCCCTGGTCGTAGAGCGCTGAGTCGTACGACGCGGTACCGAGCCCGTGATGGATGTCGAGACTGCGTTGCGTGAAGTACGCGCTGTACAGCACAACAGCGAGAGCAATCAGCACCTGCGGCATCGTCCGGTCGCTGAGCCATTCATTGAGCGATCGCCGATACGCCTCGGCAGGATCGACCGGCCGGTTATCCGCTCCAGCCTCGACCACACCGTCCGCGTCGATGGGCGCGACCGCCTGCTCATCGACGGGTAACTGATTGGTCACAAGGTCATTCTCGCAAAAATGCGCTGTTGCAATCCGTCATCGGACCATCGGACGGACGCAGCGGGTCAAACCTGCTCGGTACGCAACGACGGAACGAGGGCCGACAGCACGCCGTTGACAAACTTGCCGCTGTCGTCGGTGGAGAATCGCTTGGCCAGCGTGACAGCCTCGTCGAGCACGACGGCCACGGGGACTTCAGGGCGCTCGCTGAGCTCGAATGCCCCGAGCCGCAGCACGTTGAGGTCGAGCACCGGCATACGCGCCAGTGTCCAGCCCTTGGCCTTGGCGGCAATCGCCGCGTCGAGCTGGTCGGATTTGGCTTCGACGCCTTTCACAAGGTCGATCGTCATCTCGTCAGGTTCGAGCACCTGCAGGCTGAGCGCGTCACTCGGGGTGATGCCCTTGGAGTGTGCTTCGTAAAGGAGGTACAGAGCCCGCTCGCGAGAATCTGAACGCTCGTCCGGGCGTGACATGTTTTCAGGCATATGTGTCGATCAGGCGCGAGCCATGTACTCGCCGGTGCGAGTGTCGACCTTGATGCGGTCATCGATGTTCACGAAAAGCGGCACCTTGACTTCCTTGCCCGTTTCGAGCGTCGCCGGCTTGGTGCCGCCGCTCGACCGGTCGCCCTGCAGGCCTGGCTCGGTCATTGTCACGGTCAGCTCGACCGATGCAGCGATCTCGACGCCAATGATCTCGCCCTGGTACATCGCGACTTGCGCGATCATCTGCTCAACCAGGTAGTCGGCGGCATCGCCGAGTGCTGTGCGCTCCACGTTCATCTGGTCGTACGTGGTCGTGTTCATGAACACGTAGTCGTCGCCGTCGGCGTACAGGTACTGCATGTCCTGACGGTCCACGATTGCCTGCTCGACCTTGATGCCGGCATTGAAAGTCTTTTCGATGACGGCACCCGTGCGCGCGTTGCGGATCTTGGTGCGAACGAACGCTCCACCCTTGCCGGGCTTGACGTGCTGGAACTCGATGACTTGGAACAGCCCGTTCTCGAGTTCGAGGGTCACACCGTTCTTGAGGTCGTTCACGGAAATCTGCGGCATGGGAGTCTCGGTTTCGATTCTGGTTCAGGTGGCGAACGGTTGCTTCGGATGATGCGTCAGCACACGATGCCCGTCGCTCGTGACGACGACGAGATCTTCGATGCGAATGCCTCCGAATCCTCCACGATAGAGGCCCGGCTCGATTGTGACCACGTTTCCGGTCTGGATGACTTCATTGGAGACTTGAGAATGGAACGGTGGTTCGTGGATCTGAAGGCCAACACCGTGGCCTGTCCCGTGCAAGTACCAGTCGCCATAGCCGGCTGCGGTGAACACATCGCGACACGCGCTGTCGACTGCGTGCGCTGTAACGCCGTTCTGCAATGTCTCCAGGCCGGCGGTCTGGGATACCTGCACCAGGTCGTAGATCTCTCGCTGCTGTGCAGTTGGTTCGCCGATGATGTACGACCTGGTCATGTCTGAGTGGTAACCATCGACGAGTGCACCCACGTCGATGACGACGGTGTCGCCGGCAACGATCGTGCGATCTTGGACCTCGTGGTGCGGACGAGCTGCATGCTCTGGCCCCGAAGCGACGATCGTGTTGTAGCTCCGGTCGTCTGCCCCATGCCGACGCATCCGGTATTCGAGTTCGTTGCGGACATCAGCTTCGGTGACCGGTTCGTCAATCGTGCTCAACAGCATCGGTTCGACCTCGGCAAGTGCCGCGTCAGCTGCTTCGGCTGCGGCCTCAATGCGTTCGATCTCCGCTTCATCCTTGGTTTCGCGGGCAGTCGCAACCAGAGAGTCGACCGACGCAAGTTCGAGTTTGCCTGCCAACTGCGACCAAACAGCTTGGCTGACAGATCGTCCGTCGAGACCGACCTCGCCCGATCCTGCAGCGTCGATCATAGAGTCCTGCAGGGCTGCACGATTCTGCAGGGCCACGATCTCGACGCCGCTTGCCTGTGTTTCGGCTTCAGCCCGGTCGCCGTAGCGCGTGTCAGTCCCCAGCGTTGTCATGCCTGACCGGACGACAACCCAACCGTTCGACCCAGTGAAGCCCGTGAGCCATCTCATGTCGGTCAGATCGGTGAAAAGCAGCGCATCGAGCCCGATTTCTCCGGATGCGAGCAATGCCTGCATCGTTGAGACTCGACGGTGATGGTCGATCGGTGTGAAGTCGCGCACATACCGAAGCTAGCGCCGCACTCGGCTTCCAACTGCGCGAGTGTTGCCAGATGACTTTGCAGATGCAGACCGTGTCACGACCATCTGACTTCGGTCAGATCGACATCAACGTCGCAGTCACCGGCGATGCCGAGGCACCACTCATCGTGTGCGTCCACGGGTGGCCCGAGAGTTGGCACTCCTGGAACTCCCAAATCGAGCATTTTGTCGCGCTCGACTATCGGGTAGCAGCAATCGATGTGCGCGGCTACGGCGAGAGTTCGCGGCCCGACGCAATCGAGGCGTACCGGCTCGTCGAGTTGTGCGGTGATGCAGCCGCTGTGATCGAGGCGCTGTCGCCTGATGCTCCTGCCATCGTGTTCGGCCACGACTGGGGGTCGCCAATCGCCTACAACACGGCACGACTGCACCCTCATCTTGTTCAAGCAGTTGCCGGGCTCAGCGTTCCGTACATCCCAGCGACGGCTGGTAATCCAATGGACCTCTGGAATCTGTTGTACGCCGATCGGTTCTTTTACATGAAGTATTTTCAAGAGGTCGGAATCGCCGAAGCCGCATTTGAAGCCGACTTGCCAGCAGCACTGCGCAAGGTCTACTTCGGCGCATCAGGCGACGCACCCAGCGATCTGTGGTTCACCGATCGGCCTGATGGCACGGCACTGCTCGACTTCCTCACCGACCCTGACCCCGCCCCCGCGTGGATGCAGTCGGAGCGGTTCGCTCCCGTGCTCAAATCCAACGCCGGTCGATCGACCCACGGCTGGTTCAATCGGTACCGAGCGCAGCATCTCGACGGCGCCGACATCGAGGGGGTCGGCCAACCCGTAATTGCCCAGCCCGCCTGTTTCATCGGCGGCGCAAAAGACATCGTCCGAAAGTTCGTCGACGGGGTTGACCTGTTCGAAGGCGCAGGTGCCTCACTCCGCGACAATCGCGGCGTGACCATCATCGACGACGCCGGCCACTGGGTACACCAGGAGCAGCCTGCAGCGACGAATCAAGCCCTTGAGTCGTTCGTCGTCGGCCTCTGACACCGCTCAGCTCACCTTCGCACCCGTGATCACCGTGATCACCGTGATCACCGCTAGTTACCAGCAACGACTCGCACGACCGAGATCATTGCCAGCATGAACGCCAGCAGCGAGATGACGAACGCAACCCCTCGCCGATTGTTGAATTGGCCGTTTGGCTCCACTTGATCGGGGTCCGGACGGCTCAGTCAGTCGGTGGCAGGACCTTCAGGCCCAATTCAGTCATTGCCTTCGGGTCACCAGGGATCGGGCTGTTGGTCATCGGGTCCGAACCGCTCTGCGTCTTCGGGAAGGCAATGACCTCGCGAATGTTCTCTTCGCCAGCAAGAATCGCGACGAGGCGGTCGAGGCCGAAAGCGAACCCGCCGTGCGGCGGCGCGCCGTACTCGAACGGGTTAAGGAAAAAGCCGAACTTCTTTTCGGCTTCTTCGTCAGAGATACCGAGCGCGGTGAACACCTTGCGCTGCAGTTCAGGCTCGTGGATTCTGATCGAACCGGAGCCGAGCTCCCAGCCGTTGAGCACGAGGTCGTACGCAATGGAACGCACTGACATCGGGTCGGTTTCGAACTTGTCGAGGTCGTCCGGGTGCGGCATCGTGAACGGGTGGTGACCGGACTTCGGCTGCCCCGTTTCTTTGTTGCGGCCCACGAACAGCGGAAATTCAATGACCCACACGTAGCGGTACGGGCCCTCGTGCACCGGTGGACGAGCAATCTCATTACGGAGCATGCCCAGCACTTCGCAGGTCGTGTCCCACTGGTCGGCGATGATCAGGATGAGGTCACCTGTTTCGGCGCTCATGGCGGCCTTAACGGCTGGGACTTCGTCATCGGACAAGAACTTTGCGACAGGCGAGTCGAAGCCCTCGTCGGTGCACTTGAGCCACACCATGCCCTTAGCGCCGGCCGACTTGGCCTTGTCGGTGAGCTTGTCGAGTTGGTTGCGGCCGTACTCGCTCGCGCCCCCGTTGACCTTGATGGCCTTGATCGCACCTGCGCCGGCAAATGCCTTGAACTCGGTGTTGGCAAATACTGGCGTGAGTTCTTGGAGCTCCATCGCGAAGCGAAGGTCGGGCTTGTCGCTGCCGAAACGGTTCATTGCGTCGTGCCAGGTGATCCGCTCAATCGGTGCCGGGCGTTCGCCCGTGGCAGCTTCGGCGGCGGCGAGGACGGCTTCGGACACGGCATCGAGCACGTCGTCCTGATTGACAAAGCTCATCTCCATGTCCATTTGCATGAACTCGTACTGACGGTCGGCGCGGAGGTCTTCGTCGCGCAGGCAGCGTGCCATCTGGTAATAACGATCGACGCCGGCCACCATCAGTAGCTGCTTGAAGAGCTGCGGGCTCTGGGGTAACGCGTAGAACGAGCCAGGCTCTTTGCGCGAAGGTACGAGGAACTCGCGTGCGCCCTCCGGCGTCGACGGGACGAGCATCGGCGTCTCGACCTCGACGAATTGCTGAAGGTCCATGGCGTTGCGGACCGCAGCGTTGATCTTCGAGCGAAGGCGCAGGTTTTTTTGCATGCGCTCCCGACGAAGGTCGAGGTAGCGGTGCTTCAGGCGAATGTTCTCGTCGACGTCGTCAGCGCGAGCGTCGATCGGGAACGGAGGTGGCGTGGCCGTACGCAGGATCTCGACTTCGCAGTCACCGATTTCGACCTTGCCGGTTGGCAGGTTGTCATTGACCGTTCCCTCAGGGCGCACACGGACGGTGCCCGTGATCTTGAGGACGTATTCGCTGCGGACGTCGACATCGTCGTTGATGACGCACTGGACGATGCCCGAGTGGTCACGCAGATCAACAAATGCGAGGTGTTCGCCATGCTCACGTCGACGACCAACCCAGCCACACACACTGACGGTGCTACCAATATCGGCTTCGCGGAGCTCTCCGCAAAGGTGGGTACGCATCGATGTTGCTTGCCTCGAGCTGGCCTGAGTCGAAAGAGTTGGTTCAGTCATGAGTTCCGGTTTTCTGAGAGAGATTTCCTGAAAGATGTTCAATGAGTTCGGATCGGGGGATCGTCTGCTGGTCACCGCCGCGCATCGGCTTGACGACTACGGCGTTGTTGGCGACTTCGTCTTCGCCGATAATCAGCGCCACGGCGGCGTTGCTGCGGTTGGCCAGCTTCATCTGCGCCTTCATGCTGCGGTTGTCATAGCCGCGATCTACCGCAAAACCTGCCTGGCGCAGTTCTGCAGTGAGCTTGACCGCTTCGATCCCACCGACGACATCGACGACGAATGCGTCAAGATCGCGCGGCTCTGCGGCAAACACTCCCTCGTCGTCGCATGCCAACAATGTCCGGTCGACGCCGAGTGCGAAACCGATACCCGACGTGGCGGGGCCACCGAGGGCTTCGACGAGTCCGTCGTAGCGCCCGCCGCCGCCGAGGGCGTTCTGCGCGGAGTCGAGTGTGCCGCCCTGGAACTCGAAGATGGTGCGGCGGTAGTAGTCAAGCCCGCGCACCAGTTTCGGTTCCAATGTGAACGGGATGTCGAGGGCTCGCAGACCCGCCTGCACTGCGTCGAAGTGGGCTGCTGCTTCATCACTGTAGAAGTCGGATATCTGAGGTGCCGACTCGATGAACGGTGCGTCGGGTTCACGCTTGGAGTCAAGGACGCGCAGCGGGTTCTTCCCCAACGTGGTGCGGCTCTGCTCGGTCAACGAATCGCCCGCCGCCGCGAAGTGCGTCCGCAGTGCTTCGACGTAACGGGACCGATCATCGGGCTCACCAAGGCTGTTGACAATCAGACTGACCTGCTGCAGACCGAGCTGTTGGTAGAACTCCCAGGCGAGCGCAATGACTTCGACGTCGAGCATCGGGTCATCGACACCCAGCACTTCAATGCCGACCTGGTCGAACTGCCGATAGCGGCCTCGCTGTGGCCGCTCGTAGCGGAAGTTCGGCCCCGAGTAAAAGACCTTCCACGGGGTAACGGGCCGGTGCTGGGCAAACGAGCGACACACGCTCGCCGTCTGTTCTGGCCGCAACGCCACGCGACGATCGCCTTTGTCGACAAAGTCGTACATCTCTTTGGTGACAACATCGGTCGCGTCACCAATCCGGGTGAAGACGCCAAGGTCTTCGAGCAAAGGCGGGATCAGCTGCTGATATCCGGCAGCTTCCACAACATCTGCGAAGACCTGAGTGAAGGCACGCCAACGACTGCTCTCGGGCGGAAGAATGTCCCGCATACCGGGGCTGGTCTGGAACGATGACACAGCATCCCAGGCTATCGGTGCGCTAGGGCCAGGTGCGGAAGCGTTTCAGAGTTACGGATGGGGTCAGGCCCCTTTCGCAACTCTGTCGTACTCACCCCATGCGTCCTAACCGGTGGCGGCAGCGGATGCGCTGCCAGGGTTGAGCCGGTACGCGTCGTAGACCGAGTCGATGTTCTTGATCGTGCGCAACACCGAGTCAAGGTGCGCGGCGTCGACGAGTTCGAACTCGAAGCGCATTTTCGCCACTCGGTCGGTGCCCGTGATCGTCTGCGACGAGACGATGTTGATCTTGTGCTCTGACAGCGCGATCGCAACATCAACGAGTAGACGCGACCGGTCGAACGCGGCGACCTCGACAGCAGCGATGAAGGTGGCCCCCGACCGCTCTTCGCCATCCCATTCGACGTCGATGAGGCGTGTTGCCTGCTCAGCCATCAGAGATACGGCATTGGCACAGTCGCTGCGATGCACGCTCACACCGCGGCCACGGGTGACGAATCCAATAATCGAATCGCCCGGCACCGGGGTGCAGCAGTTGGCGAGCCGCACCATCACATCGTCGAGCCCCTCAACGTGAATGCCGAAGCGAGTTTCGCCGTCGGCAGGCTGCTCGCGGCGAGGAGCGGCAACCGTGAACGGCAGTTGCTCAGCGTCGTCACCCGACCCGAAGAGACGAGCAATGCGCTGCGCAACGCTCTGCGCAGACACATGATGCTCTGCGATGGCCTGCAGGAGTGCGTCGAGATCGACGTAACTCAGCTCTTCGACAACCGCAGCTAATTGCTCGGACTTCCAGATGCGTTGGGCCGACAAGCCTTCTCGACGGAACTGAGCGGTCAGGTCGTCGCGCCCTGCCTCAATGGTGTCAAGACGTCGTTCACGGCTGAACCACTGACGAATCTTGTTGCGCGCCCGAGGGGACTCGACGAAGGCCATCCAATCTTGCGACGGGCCAGCGGTTTCAACCTTCGAGGTGAAGATCTCAATGTTGTCGCCGCTCTGCACGACGTGGTCGAGCGACACCAATCGCCCGTTGACCTTCGACCCGATACAGGCGTGGCCGACTTCGGTGTGAACCGCATAGGCGAAGTCGACAGTGGTCGAACCGACCGGCAGCGTGATCACTCGGCCCTTGGGTGTGAAGACATAGACCTCGTCTTGTTCGAGGTCTGTTTTCAGACTCTCCATGAATTGGGCGGGGTCTGAAACCTCTTCCTGCCAATCGATGATGTGGTTGAGCCAGTCGACGTCTTCGGGCAGACCACCGCCGTCTTTGTACGCCCAGTGCGCAGCGACGCCCCATTCGGCTCGCTGATGCATCTCGTGGGTGCGGATTTGGACCTCGATTGGCTTGCCGGAGGGGCCAATAACGGTGGTGTGCAAACTCTGGTAGAGGTTGAACTTCGGCATCGCGATGTAGTCCTTGAACCGACCGACAATCGGCCGCCATCGACCGTGAATGCAACCGAGTGCCGCGTAGCAGTCCTTCATCGACGGGACGATCACGCGGATGGCAACAAGGTCAAAGATTTCGTCGAACTCCCGGTTCTTTACGACCATCTTTTCGTAGATGCTCCAGAGGTGTTTGCCACGCCCCGTGACTTCAGCATGAATGCCCAATTCAACGAGACGGGTACGTACCTCAGCCACGGCCTTGGCCAAGTACATGTCGCGCTCGGGCGTCCGGTTGCTGACAAGATAATCGAGTTCGGCAAACCGCTTTGGATGCAGCGCAGCAAAGGCCAGGTCTTCGAGTTGCTGCTTCATCTCCTGCATGCCGAGGCGATGGGCCAGCGGTGCGTAAATGTCGATGGTCTCCTGGGCCACGCGGTGCTGCTTCTCGAGCGGCATACCGGCCAACGTGCGCATGTTGTGGAGACGGTCAGCGAGCTTGATGACGAGAACTCGGAGATCTTTGGCCATCGCCACGAGCATCTTGCGCATCGTGGCGGCCTGCTGCTCTTCGCGGCTGTCAAAACGGATGCGTTCGAGCTTGGTGACACCGTCAACGATCGCTGCGACGTCGGCGCCAAAATCCCGCTCCACATCAGCAACCGTGATCTCGGTGTCTTCAACGGCGTCGTGGAGCAGCGCTGCGACAATCGAGATTTCGTCGAGACCGATGTCGGCAGCAATCTGGGCAACGGCCAGCGGATGGTTGATGTAGCTCTCGCCGCTCCCCCGCCGTTGCGAACCGTGCGCCGCCGAAGCAACCCGGAACGCACGGTTGATCGTGGTGATCGGCGCCCGAGGGTGACGGCGGCGATAGGCGGCGAGGAGCGGTGCGAGTTCGATCGCAGTCGCTGCGGTCTGCGAGCGACGCCAGGGCAGAACTCGATCGGCCGTCCCCATGATCAGTAGTGCAGCAATGCCTTCGCGGGTCGATCGCCGAGTTTCACTCGGCCACCAAGTTCGTCGATCTCGATGAGGAACGCCAGGCCGGCAACAACGCCACCGAGCGCCTCAACGAGCTTCGCAGTGGCTGCCGCCGTGCCACCTGTGGCAAGTACGTCGTCGACAATCAGAATCCGCTCGCCAGGATGGATGGCGTCACGGTGGATCTCAAGCTTGTCGCTGCCGTATTCGAGGCTGTACTCCTCGCGGACAACGGCCCACGGAAGTTTGCCCGCCTTGCGCACCGGCACGAAGCCTGCACCGGCTCGATACGCAACCGCTGCACCAAATATGAACCCACGTGCTTCGACCCCGACCACATGGTCGATCGCAACGCCCTCGAACTGTTCGACCATGCCATCGACAGCCTGAGCCAAGGCAGCAGCGTTGCCAAGGAGCGGCGTGATGTCTCGAAACGTCACCCCGTCGATCGGGTAGTCAGCGATATCGCGTACATAACTCCGAAGGGAGCTCTGATCGGCTGTCATACAGTGAGGTTATCCGCCGTCACGAGGAGCTCAGCGACGCTTCTTCTTGCGCGGCCTCGGCGGATGCGTCAGCAGCCGTCCCGCAGGCTCAAGCACTGCCGCCGTCTTCACATCGTCATCATGACTTGCACCCTTGGCATTGCTCTCACCGTCAGCGCTTCCGACTGTTGCTCCAACACGTCCAGTCACACCGCTGCCAATCACGGCGGCGCGCAGGTTGTCACCCGTGAGCCGCTCACGGCGGGCCTTGCGACCGACATTCGACTTGAGCCCTGCGAGCAGCGGCGTAGCAACGAAGATCGAGGAGTAAATGCCCGAGATCATGCCGATAAGCAGTGCCAGCCCGAACTCGCGCAGCGTGACGGCGCCGAGCAGACCCGACCCGATAAGCAACAGCGAAATGACGGGGATGATCGACGAGATACTCGTGTTGATCGACCGCATCAGAACCTGGTTCATCGAGATGTTGACGATGTCCTCGTACGGCATGCGCACGCCGGCATACTTGCCCTCGTTCTCGCGCACGCGGTCAAAGACAACAATCGTGTCGTACAACGAGTAGCCGAGGATGGTCAGGAAGGCAATCACCGTTCCCGGTGTGACCTCAAAGCCGAACAGCGAATATGCACCGACCACGACGAGGACGTCGTGTGCCATCGCAGCTAGCGCTGCGAGCGCCATTCGCCATTCGAAGCGGATCGAGATGAAGATCGACACGACGATCAAGAAGATGATGAGTGCACGGACGGCCTTGTCTGTGATCTCACCACCCCAGGTCGAACTGGTGAATGAGAAGTTGACATCGTCGGTCTCAACGCCGGCAGCCTCAGCAAAAGCATTGGTGATCTGCACGGCGTTGTCCTGTGGCACCTCTTCGATCTGCACGGTGATGAGGTCGGTCGTATCGGATGAACGGCGCTGAATGCGAGCACCATTGGTCGATACGCCGTTGTCCTCAAGTACGGCCTTGGCTTCGTCGACGCCGAAAATTTCACTCGCCGGGATGTCCCAGGCGTCGCCGCCTTCAAAGTCGAGGCCGAGGTCAAGCCCGCGTGTAAACAGCGAGCCGACGGTCGCGAGGAGAACGACGATGGCAATGACGAAGCCAATGCGTCGGCGTCCGTAGAAATCGACGGCTGTCTGGCCACGGAAGAGTCGGCCGAGGCCCGATGATGCAATCTGGTTACCACGGCTCATGACGACGCCACCTCCAGCCCGAACGCCCGTTTGCCAACCATGAACTTGCTCCTCGCAATCAGCAACACCGCAGGTCGGGTGAAGAAGAAGCACACGAAGAGGTCACACATCGTCGTAATGCCGAGATACAGCGCGAAGCCACGCACCGAGCCGACACTCAGCGAGAACAGGATCAGGGCACCAATGATCGACACGAGGTCGGCCGACCAGATCGTGCGCCACGTGCTGTTGAAGCTCCGCGGGGCTGCGTTGCGCAGCGTACGGCCGTTGCGAATCTCGTCTTTCATGCGCTCGAAGAAGACGACGTAACTGTCGACGGTGACGCCGATCGCCACGATGATGCCGGTCACGCCCGCCAAACTGAGCGCGTAGTTCGTTGCACCCGACACGAAGGCTGCAGCGCTGTACACCGCCATTGCCCAGACGGTGAGCCCACCAATGATCACGAGAGCGAGCCAGCGGTAGTAGGCAACGAGGAAGGCGAGCACCAATGCCAAGCCAATAAGGCCAGCGATGATGGCGGCCCGGAGCGAATCGCCACCAGCCGATGCAGAAACTGTGCGGGTTTCTTGCGGCGTTACTTGCACGGGGAAGGCACCGCGGTTGAGTACGTCGCTCAACTGATCGGCTTCCTCCTGGGTGAAGCTGCCGGTGATCGAGACAGAGCCGTCGAAGACGGGAACGTTGACAACCGGAGCTGACTGGACGATGCCATCGAGAACAATGGCGATCTGGCCGGGCCGGCCGGAGCCGTCGGTGTCAACGCCCGTGGACGGGCAGCTCGCCAGACGGTTGAAGCATTGGGTGGCGAGGCCGTTCCACGCATCTTCGCCGTCGGCACGAAGGTCGACCGAGACGCTGAACTGACCGAACTGGCCAAGCTGCACCGAGGCGCTGTCGCGTTCGAAGACTTCGCCGCTGGCCTGCGACGGTCCGGCACAGAGCGCGCCGCCGTCGAGAGTCGGGAGGAACTCGGCGCCTGCGATGGTCGGTGTCGGCGTGGGAGCCAAATCAATCGGTGCCTCGCCAACTGGATCTGAGTCAGCAGGGGCATCGGGATCGGGCGCCGACCGCCGGAAGCTGGTTTTGGCTTCATCGTTGAGGAAGCCGATGCTCTCTTCATCGACGGGAGGCGTCACTTCGTCCGCCGGGTCACCATCGACGGTGATTGTTCCGTCGCTGCCGAGGACTCGTCCGTCGGCGATGGTCTCATCGGTCGAGACCGCCGGAATCGAGGCGGAGCACTCGGTGAAGTTGACAACGGCTCGCAACTCGACGATGCCAGACACGCTGACGCTGCGCAGTGCCTCTTCCTTGTCTTTCACGCCCGGGAGGTCGACAACGATGTTCGAACCCTGGACGCGGACGTCGGGTTCAGCGACACCGCTGCGCTCCAGTGACGACCGCACGAGGTCACGGACGACGAGCAGATCGTCACCGGTCGCACCCTCTTCAGGGGCGAGGATGACCGACAGGCCACCCTGCAGGTCGAGACCGAGAATCGGCGCATTACTCGTTGCAATGTTGCCAGCGAGCGCTGCAATGACGGCCACCACGGTGGCAATGAGTGAGAACCAGAGACGGCGTTTCATCGAAAGGTTCAATCCTCGGTTGACGCCGGAGCGTCTGCTGAGCCGTTGTCGTCGGCATCGACGACTTCTTCGGCTACGGCTTCTTCGGCCACGGCGTCGTCGGCCTCGAGGTCGGTGACGCTCTGGATCGCGGCACGAGCGATGCGGATTTGCACATCGTCATCGATCTCGAGCCAGAAACGATTCGGCCCATCCTCGCCGGTAATCGTGCCGAAGACGCCAGAAGTAGTTACCACGTCCTGGCCGACCTCGACGGATTTCTGGAGATCCTGCTGATCACGCATCCGCTTCCGCTGCGGGCGGATCATCAGGAAGTACATGGCAACGAGAATCAGCGGCAGAAACAGGAACGAAAGAATCGAACTACCGCCGGAGTCGGCATTGGCAAAAATGGTTGTCGCGAGAGTTGATGGCATATCGGCATGCGATCCTACCGCCGCTACCGGGTTGACATGGCGATGTCGTCACTTGACTGCCCAGTTGTTGTCGAAGTTGTCAGCCCCAGACGTCGAGTACGTCGCTGCGGAGCGCATCGAACGTGCTGTCTGCGATGGCAACTCGCATGCGCTGCATCAGGTCAATCGTCCACGCCACGTTGTGAATCGTTAACAGCCGCGACGCTGTTGGTTCACCGACCTGCAGAAGGTGGCGGATGTAGCCGCGGCTATGTCGAGCGCAGATTTCACAGGGGCAAGTCGTGTCGAGCGGCTCGTCAAGTTCGGCGTTACGGGCCGCTTTCGCTTGGAAGCGACCCGTCGAGGTGAGGGCTGTGCCGTGGCGGCCGAGGCGCGTCTGCATCACGCAGTCAAACTGATCGACGCCGAGCGCTACAGCTTCGACCAGCGAGGCCGGGTCGCCGACCCCCATCAAATAGCGAGGCTGATCAGCCGGAAGGTGCTCAATAGCGGCAGCCAGTGCTGGCAACATCTGCTCGCGAGACTCGCCAACTGACAGGCCACCAATTCCGTAGCCGTCGAAGCCGATCTCGACAGTTCGCTGCGCACTCTCGGCACGCAGGGTCTCACTGATGCCACCCTGCACGATGCCAAAGAGCGACTGGTCGGTACGAGAATGAGCAGCCTTGGCCCGACGGGCCCAATCGTTCGTGCGCTCGAGGGCCAAGCGGATCACTTCTGGCGGGCTCGGCAATGGTGGGCAGACGTCGAGCACCATCTGGATGTCAGCACCGAGTTGCTGCTGGACATCGACAGCGATCTCGGGCGTGAACCGATGAGTTGAGCCGTCGTACGTGCTCTTGAAGGTGACTCCTTCGTCGTCGACCTTCGGGTCGAGCGAAAACACCTGGAACCCACCCGAGTCGGTGAGCGTGAGGCCATCCCAGCCGGAAAACTTGCCCAGGCCACCAAACTTGGCAATGAGTTCTGCACCCGGCCGCAGCATCAGGTGGTAGGTGTTGCCGAGCACGATTTCGGCGCCGAGGCGTTCGTAGTCTGCAGCGCTGAGGTGCTTGATCGCTCCTCTGGTGCCGACCGGCATGAACAGCGGCGTTTGATACGTGCCGCTGGCCGTGCTTGCGGTGCCCACGCGGGCAGCACCGTGCGTGGCTTCGACGTCAAGTTGCACCCGGTACATAGGGCAACGACGCTACCGACTGGAGCGTTCGAGCAGCATGGCGTCACCAAAGCTCAGAAATCGGTACTCACGCTGGATTGCTTCTGCATACAGCTCGCGCCAGCCCGGGCCGGCGAACGCATCGATCATCATGAGCAGCGTGGTCTTTGGAAGGTGGAAGTTCGTCAGCAGCACGTCGACGACCTGCCAGTCGAAGCCTTCGTGGATGAAGATGTTCGTTCGGCCGGAGAGCTCGCCAAGCTTGGCGGCTGACTCAAGCGCCCGCACCGCAGTAGTCCCCACGGCAACAACACGGCTACCTGTTGCGTGCGTGTCGATGCACTGCTGCATCGTTTCCGGCGGCACGCGATAGCGCTCGGTGTGCATTGGATGGTCGAGCGGATTGTCTGTGCTGATCGGCTGAAACGTGTCGAGCCCAACAACGAGTTCAACGGTCGCACGATTCACGCCCCGGGCATCGAGCCGGTCGAAGAGTTCGGGGGTGAAGTGGAGGCCCGCGGTCGGAGCTGCGGCACTGCCTGGTTCGTTCGCGTAGATCGTCTGGTAGCGATCCGGGTTGTCGAGCCGCTCGGTGATGTACGGCGGGAGTGGCATCTCGCCGAACGTGTCGAGTGTTTCGAGAGACTCATTTCCGTCGGTCGGCCCCAGCAGCGCAACGTGGAACGTGTCGCCCGCCGCGGTGCGTTCACCGATCCGCACGAGCGGTACATCGTCGGCGAAAAGTTCCTCGCCGACCTGCAGCTTCTTACCCGGTCGAACGAGCGCTTCCCATTCGGTGCGCGCCCCGTTGGTTGCCTCGAGCAGCAAGACTTCAGCCGCTCCCCCGGTGGCCCGACGAAGCTTGAGGCGAGCAGGGATCACACGCGTTTCGTTGACGACCAGTAGATCGCCGGGCAGCAACAGGTCGGCCAGGTCAGAGACATGCAGATGTCGGACCGGATTGCCCGCAACCAACAACCGGGCCGAATCACGTGGTTCGATTGGAGTCTGCGCTATCCGCTCGCCAGGCAACACGTAGTCAAAATCAGACAGCTGCACACAACGATGCTACGGACGACAGCACAACCGGCACCCCCCACCAGTTCCTTCATCACTTTCGAGTCGTTGACGCAGCAATCGGACGCTCTGACCCCAATCAATCGAAAAGAGAGCCGTTGGTAACTTTCAGGGGTGCGGTGATGCCGATGTGTTCGTAGGCCGCAGCGAGCGCCACTCGGCCACGAGGAGTGCGCGCAATCATCCCCTGGGTGATCAAGAACGGCTCGTACACATCTTCAACTGTCTCCGGCTGCTCGCCGATACTGATTGCCAGGGTGGACAGGCCGACAGGCCCGCCGGTGAACTGGCCACAGAGCGCTGTGAGGAGCGCCCTATCGACTTTGTCGAGGCCGCGGTTGTCGACGCCGAAAAGCTTCAGGCCAGCCTCGGCCACGTCGGCGGTGATCTCACCATCGGCGCGCACCTCGGCAAAATCGCGAACACGGCGCAGGAGCCGATTGGCGATACGCGGTGTGCCGCGGGACCGGCGAGCGATCTCGAACGCTCCCTTCGAATCGATTTCGATCTCGAAGATGCCAGCCGCACGTTCGACAATTGCCTGTAGTTCGACGTGGTCGTAATAGTCGAGCCGGGCAACAAGGCCAAACCGGTCGCGCAACGGGCCAGTGATCATGCCGGTCCGAGTGGTGGCCCCCACGAGCGTGAACGGCGGCATTGTGAGCCGAATACTCGATGCTGCCGGGCCCTTCCCGACAACGATGTCGAGCTGAAAGTCTTCCATCGCCGGATAGAGGATCTCCTCGACGGCACGGTTGAGTCGATGGATCTCGTCGATGAATAGCACGTCACCGTCTTCGAGTTTCGTCAAGATCGCTGCGAGATCACCAGCTCGTTCGAGCGCAGGGCCCGACGTGACGTGGATCCGGGTGCCCATCTCGGTGGCCACGATGCTGGCCAGCGTGGTCTTGCCAAGGCCGGGCGGGCCAGCGAACAACAGATGATCAACCGCTTGCTCGCGAAGACGAGCAGCCTCCATGACAATCTTCAGGTGTTCTTTGAGTTCGCTCTGCCCAACGAACTCCTCGAGCGCTCGCGGCCGAATACCAACTTCAAGTTCTTCCTCGTCGACATTTTCCGAGTGCCCGACGCCGGGGTCGAGAAATTCGTCACGCATGAGAGCCCACCTTGGTTCGTCAGTTCTTGGACAGCGTCTTCAACGCGTCACGCAACAGGGTCGCAGAGTCGGCGCCACTCGGCAGTTCGCGGAGCACCTCACGAATCTCTTCGGTGCCGTAGCCCAGGCCGGCCAACGCTTCGCGCACATCAGCGACACTCGACCCTCCGCCGCTGGCAACTGTGGAGCCACCGTCCAGGATGTCGAGCGACAGTCGATTCTTGAGTTCGACAATGAGTCGTTCGGCAGTCTTCTTACCGACCTTGGGGACAAGTTGCAGCGCGGCAATGTCGTTGGTTGCCACGATGTCGATTAGCGACGCAGCCGGGTGCGTTGCCAAGATTGACATCGCCATGGCCGGGCCAACGCCGTGCGTGGCAAGCAGAACCTGGAAGGTTGCCTTGTCTTCTTTCGATGTGAATCCGAAAAGCGTCTGCGCATCTTCGCGAATATGGTGATGGATCCTCAGAAACGTGGTGCTTCCGGGCTCGAGTTCGGGGATCGCCCGTTGTGAGACGGTCACGATGTACCCGATCCCCGCGACCTCAAGCAGCACCGTGCCGTCGAGGTTGCGTTCGAGTACTTCGCCGCGCAATGACCCGATCATCGGACACCTCCGACCGGCGGCAGGTTCTTCCTACTGCGGACGCTGTCACCGTTCAGGTGACGAACTTGACGCCCGATTGGCGACATTGCCAGGTGGCACAGCGCAATGGCTGCAGCATCCGCAGCGTCTGCCGGCGTGGGTAACGACGACAACCTGAGCCGCTGTTGCACCATCTTCTGCACCTGCTCTTTCCCGGCGCCGCCCCATCCGGCAACGGCATCTTTGACCTGATTGGGCGTGTACTGCAGAACCTCGCAGCCTGCGAGCGCTGCTTCGGCCAGGGCGAGACCGCTGGCCTGGCCAACACTCATTGCGGTGCGCACGTTGTTCTGGAAGAACACCTGCTCGACAGCGACAACATCGGGTTTGAACTCGGCGATTAATGCCGTGAATTCGGTGCGTAGCTCGCCAAGCCGCTGCGGAAGCGGGTCGGAAGCCGACGTTCGAATGACCCCCATGGACACGGCGGTCGCAGCGTTCGGGCCGCGACCATCGATCACGGCGAAGCCGCATCGGGTCAGGCCCGGGTCAATTCCAAGAACTCGTGAGGTAACGCCACGAACGGCGTCGACGCTATTGGCGAACACAGGTTCGTACTCTAGTCCGTTGACCGATCAGATCAAGTGATCCCCGAAGCCCTGCGACACCACCCTGTTTCTGCGGGGCAGTTTGTGCAGGCATGCGTGTTGGCAGAGGTCAGCGAGAAAGCTTTTCGAGTTCTGCGACGAGTTCTTTGACCGGTCGGAACGTAAGCCCAGCCATTGCTCGGTGGGCGTAGCGGACAATGCCGTTGCTGTCGATGATGAACACGCTGCGCCGCGGAAATCCGATCGGCCCAAGCGTCCCATAGAGACCGGCAACGTCCTTGTCAACATCGGCTAACAGCGGGAACGTGAAGCCGTGCTTGTTGGCGAAGCCTTCGTGACTCGACACGTCTTGTGCCGAGATACCAACGACTTGCGCGTTCATCTCAGTGAACTGCTCGATGTCTCGGTTGTAGCTGTTGAGCTGCTTCGTACACACCGGCGTGTCGTCACCCGGGTAAAAGACGAGGACCACCGGCTGGCCGGCAAAGTCGTTGAGCGAATAGTCCTGACCACCGGTACCAGCCAGGGTGAAATTGGGTGCTTTGTCGCCAAGAGAGATACTCACGATGACACGTCCAGCAGCCAGATCATTCCGAGGCCTGCTCCATGAGTTCATCGCTCATGTCGAAGTTCGAAAAGACGTCTTGCACATCGTCGTTGTCTTCGAGCGCCTCCATCACCGAGAGGATGCCCTTGGCATCTTTCACGTCAAAGACCTCGACGAGGTTCTCGGCCAGCATCGGTGAGTCGGCCGACTGCACGGTGAAACCAGCTGCTTCAAGGTTCGCCTTGATATCGAACACCGGCGACGGATCTGAGACGACCTGGAAGTCATCGCCCGAACGTGCCATATCTTCGGCACCGGCTTCGAGCGCCGCCATCATCAGTTCATCTTCGTCAACGCCTGCACCTTCAACGATGATCACGCCCTTACGGGCGAACTGCCAACCAACTGCGCCTGGTTCGGCCATCGAGCCGCCGAGCTTGCTGAAGATCTGGCGAATATCGGCGCCCGACCGGTTGCGGTTGTCGGTCAGTACGTCGATCATCAGCGCAACGCCACCAGGCGCGTAGCCCTCGTACATGATGCTCTCGTATGCGGCGCCGTCAGCATCGCCCGTGCCACGCTTGATCGCACGCTCGATCGCGTCGTTCGTCATCTGCGCGCCCTTGGCCTTTTGGACCGCGGTACGCAGCGTGGGGTTCATATCAACGTCACCGCCGCCCTTGGCTGCGACTTCGATCTGCCGGGCAAGTTTGTTGAAGAGCTTGCCGCGCTTCGCGTCGGTTGCGCCCTTCTTGTGCTTGATCGTTGCCCATTTGGAATGGCCGGACATGTCGGTTCTCTCTCTGCCAGAGCGATGGACTCGGCGGGTTGATCGTCAGGTGTCGTTCGGTTGTTCCCTCGTCATAACGTCGCGATGAACGCTTCGTGCAGGCGAGTGTCTTCGGTGAGTTCGGGGTGGAACGATGCAACCGTACAACGTCCACTGCGAGCGAGAACGGGAATGCCGTCGTGAACGGCGATCACTTCGACATCAGGACCCACCCGCTCGACGTACGGAGCGCGGATAAAAACGGCATGGAAGTCGTCTGCCAGCCCGTCGACCGAGAGGTCGGTTTCGAAGCTGTCGAGTTGGCGGCCGTAGCCGTTGCGTCGAACCGTCATGTCGATCAGCGAGAAACCCCGCTGATCTGGTCTCCCGTCAAGCACATCGGTCGCGCACAGAATCATCCCGGCGCAGGTGCCAAAGACCCCCATCCCGTCAGCCAACCGCTCGCCGATCGAATCGCGCAGACCGCTGGTATCGAGCAGCATCGACATGGTCGTGCTTTCTCCCCCCGGCAAAATAAGCGCGTCAACACCTACGAGCTGCTCGGGGGTTTTGACGAGTGGCGCATTGATACCGAGTGCCACCAGCCGCTGCTGGTGTGTTGTGAAGGCGCCCTGCAATGCGAGGACGCCGACGACAGGCCTTGCTACCAACCGCGTTCGGCGTACTTGACGCTGATCTCGTCCATGCCGATACCCGTCATCGGGGCACCGATGCCACGACTGACCTTCGCCAAAACGTCGGCATCCATGTAGTGCGTCGTCGCTTCGACAATGGCCTTGGCACGTGGCGACGGGTTGTCGGCTTTGAAGATGCCTGAACCAACAAACACAGCGTCGGCACCCAGCTGCATAGCGAGTGCAGCGTCGGCGGGGGTGGCGAGGCCACCGGCACAGAACAGCGGAACGGGGAGCGTGCCGGTCTGGGCGATCTCCTGGATGAGCGAAAGCGGCGCCTGCAGCTGCTTGGCCCAACCGAAAAGTTCGGCTTCGTCGGCTTGGGTGATGCGCTTCATGTCACCGATGATCGAACGAAGATGACGCACGGCTTCAACGACGTTGCCGGTGCCGGCCTCACCCTTCGAGCGGATCATCGCTGCACCTTCGGAGATACGACGGAGCGCCTCGCCGAGGTTGGTGGCGCCACACACGAACGGCACGTCGAACGCCATTTTGTCTATGTGGTAGGCCTCGTCAGCCGGGGTGAGGACTTCGGATTCGTCGATGAAGTCGACGCCGAGTGACTGGAGAATCTGCGCTTCGACAAAATGGCCGATGCGCGCCTTGGCCATCACGGGGATCGAGCAGACCTCCTGAATTCCGATGATCATCTCGGGGTCAGACATACGGGCGACGCCACCGTCGCGGCGAATGTCGGCAGGAACGCGCTCCAGAGCCATTACCGCCACCGCACCAGCATCTTCGGCGATCTTGGCCTGCTCGGGATTGACGACGTCCATAATGACGCCGCCCTTCATCATTTCTGCCAAGCCCCGCTTGACGGGGAATGTTCCAGTGCTCTCAACGCTCATGAACTCATCGTACTTTCGCCGAGCGGGTTCTAGCCTGATCCACTGTTGCATTCTACGGGGTACCGCTGGTACCCGTTTGAAAACGCCCCAGCAGCGGCCCAGCTATTCGATCGTGACGTCAGCCGGGTCGCCCGGCGAACCCACCTCGACAAGTTCAATCCAGGTCTGCCCAGGCGTCAGCTTGATTGGATTTCCGTCGTCGTCGGTCAGGACGAAGTTGTAGACCGCCAGCTCTTTCTGCCAACGCCCAGTGATGACCTCACCGTTACTGAACACCGATGCCTGACCTTCACCCAAGACGACTGCCTCGGGAGCGTTCGAGTCGATAGAACTCTGGCGATAGTCGACGGCGAGCACAATGACGTTCTGTGCACCGATCTGACCGTAGGTCTTGTCGACGTGCTTCGTGCCCTCTTGCGAACGCTCGTAGCGCCCTTCGTCAGCGTTCCAGTCCCACCCAATGTCGACGTTGCCGATGGTGAACGACACCTTCTTGGCCACGTCGCCCGCAAAAACCGTGCCATCGTCGAGGAACCCGAACTGGAGGCTTGGCGCGCCAGGATTATCTGCCGGCGCCAACGCGTAGAGCGACGCGGTGTCGGAGTACAGGTTGTGCGGGGCGCTTCCCGGGCCGCGGTAGTAGCTGCCGGAGTTTGAAGGTGCGCCGACGTCGACAAGGAATGAGGCCCTGATCAGACGCGTGACGCCTGGGTTGCCGCCACTCCAACCGAAGAGCGGTTCGTTCAGCGAACTGAGGAGGTTGACGTCCTGTTCGCGACCCGATCGGATCGGGCCGACCGGATCGGCGTCCTGGCTGTGGAACACCACTGCGAAGCGAGTGAGGCCGCCTTCAACTTTTTCTTCGAAGACAACATCGGCAACAGCGATGCCCGAGTGGTTGCGGCGGGCGGCTGGGGCATTATCAATCTTGACGGCCAGCGCGGGGCGATTGGTGACGCCGCCCTCA
>Ga0115003_10000189_pt1 | contig 51656 bp, 40 predicted proteins | sample ArcticOcean_MG_C_7_FD_88736 | JGI IMG/M metagenome (GOLD analysis project Ga0115003, IMG submission 88736) | Marine microbial communities from western Arctic Ocean - ArcticOcean_MG_CB11_88 | ecosystem: Environmental > Aquatic > Marine > Oceanic | place: Arctic Ocean: Canada Basin | collected...
GACCGTTAGCGAACGAGCCGGCATGTTGATCGAGATAGCGCACCCAGACTTTCGTGACGAGCTCCGCATCGAGGCTCGACGCTTACACGCCGCTGGTTGAAAGTCGCCAGAGCATCAATCGTTGTGCTCTCTCCTCATCATTTTGAGAGATTCGGCCAACGTTTGAGCAGTCAGAACTCGCTGGGCGTATCTATCTGGCACGGCCGGAACATCTGGAACATCAGGCTGTTTTAGCGAGTCGCTGTTCCTAATGTTCCGCTGGCCGAGCAGGAAGAGATCGTGGAGATGGAGCTAGTCGGCGGCCATCCCAGTGATCCACTCACGGAGTTTGAACTTCTGAATCTTGCCAGACGGTGTGTGCGGCATCTCGTTCACAACCACTAGCTGTTCGGGCCAGAACTGTTTTGCCATGCCCGCAGCTTCGAGGGTGTCCGTGAGGTCGGCGAGCGTCATGTCGGCGTTGTCCGACGCGACGACAGCACACGCCCGTTCGCCTAAACGGTCGTCGGCAACGGCGACGACCGCTATCTCGTTGACGTCCGGTCGACGAAGCAAAAGGTCCTCGACCTCGGCAACCGGTACGTTCTCGCCGCCGCGGATCACGAGATCCTTAGTGCGACCAACGATCCGGATGCCACCATCGTCTCGCACACGCGCCACATCGCCGGTATCGAACCAGTCGCCGTCCGGCGACGCAGCCTCATAGAGGTCGGGCCGGCCAAAGTAGCCAAGCGCCTGGCTGGGTCCCCGGCATTGCAAATCCCCGGACCCGCCTACACCCACCTGGTTGCCGTCGTCGTCGAGCACCCGAATCTCCATCCAGTCCACGAGGGTGCCGTCAGAGTCCGATACCAACTCGACGGGATCGCCCGGCCGGGTCGTTGTGACAATCATGTTCTCGGTCATACCCCAGACTGCGATCAGTTCAGCTCCCAGAACTTCGGCTGCCTCCTCGACGACCTTCGGGGGTATAGGCGCGCCGCCACAAATGAAGTATCGGAAAGAGCTGAGATCGCGCGGTCGGTGGCGCTGGGCCGCGATCATGTCCATCGCGAACGCCGTCGCCGATACGGTCCAGGCGATGCCGTCTGTTTCGATGGCATCGAGCATCTGGTCGGCGTCCCACCGCTGTTGATAGACGATCTTCATGCCCATGCTGAGGGGCTTGAGCATGCCGTAACAAAAGCCGGTTTGGTGGGCCAAGGTCGAAGCCATGAAGCACACATCGTCTTTGCCTAGACCGTAAACCTCGTCGATCGTGCGACCACCCGAGTACACCGTGTTGTGTGAGTGCAGGACACCCTTCGGCTCACCGGTTGTTCCCGACGTGTACTGGATTTCCACGAGGTCGTCGGCATCGGGCCGTCGCTGCTCGAACACAGATTCGAGGCCTGCGTCGAGTTCCCACCGACGCCCGATGAAGTGTTCTTCAAAATCAATTCCGGTACCGGGGTCACCAATGACAACCAGATGTTCCAACGAGTCGATCTCGTGCCAAAGCGCAAGACCCATCTCGGCGTGGTCGTGGTTGCCGATCCGCTTCGGTACAACGAGCACTTTGCTCTGTGTTCGGCGCAGGATGAAGTCGAGTTCGCGGTGCCGAAAGATCGGAACCAGGGGATTGACGACAGCCCCGATCCGCAAGATCCCGTAGACCAAGGCGGGGAACTCCCAACTATTGGGCAACTGAAGTGACACTAGATCGCCCGAATCAACGCCGAGGTCGAGAAGCGCTCCTGCACATCGTCGACTGAGGAGCTCGAGCTCACCGTACGTGTGGCTCGTCGCCGGCGCCCCATCATCAGGACAAGTCACGATTGCCACGGCATCTGGTTGCTCTGCTGCCCGATCGAGGAAGTCGTCTAGCATCGTGCGCCGGCGCCACCAGCCTTGCCGGTAATAGTGTTCTGCTGTTGCCTCGGGGACGACCCGGCGTCCATGTGTCGCACTGCCCATTGGGCACAAATGTAGCGCTTTGCCTAAGTCGCCATTGGGGTTGGACCCCGGCCACAACTTATGGTCAATGTTGCATGAGCGACGACACGCGTATCTTCACCGCCAAAGATGACGAATTCCATGGTCACCTACGAGGTGACGATTGGTGGTTCACCGAAACTGCCTGGTATTCGTTCCACCACGCCGATCGCAAACTTGGTGGTTGGTTCTACACGATGGCCCGGCACAACATCGGCACCGTCGCGGGTGGGGCCTGGGTCTGGGACAACTCGGCGCATCTGCCATGGGAGGTTCTTTACTCGGCCAACTATTCCGCGCTTGAGCTCCCGGCAGAAGCCGACCTTCGCGACATTGAGTTACCGACCGGCGTATCGATTCGCGTCAAGGAGCCGACTCTGTCCTACCGACTCGGTTACAACGATCCAGGTCTTTTTTCTGCCGATCTTGTGTTCGCGGCCGAGATGGCGCCACGCCCTCTTGTGTCAGCCGGCTCGACTTTCGGCAAGTCGGCTCACTTCGATCAGATCGGTCATGTCACCGGAACAATCGAGTTGCATGGTGAGCAGATTGACATCGACTGTTGGTCGATGAGGGATCGAACATGGGGCCGCCGACCCGAGAACCGCCCTCGCCAAGCGGCGTACGTCACCGGGGCCGGCGCTGGCGGAGCCGGCTTTCTGGCGGTGACGAACACCCGTGAAGGGACCGACCGGGTCGCCTACGGATTTGTCAAACGCGACGGTGAACCGGTCACTCTTGTCGATGGACAGCGCACAGTCGTGCGGGACCGAGCCCAAGGCTGGGTAGACAAAATCACCATCGAGGCAGTTGACGCAAACGGCACACCTTTCATGGCCACCGGGACGTCGCTGAGCCGGATCACGATCAACCGCCACACCTTTATTGACATCAACTCAGTCATTCGCTGGGAGCTGCTCGGCGACGACGAAGGAGTGGTCTGGTACGGCGAGGATCAGGACATGTGGCCGATACATCACTGGTCGGCCGAATCCCGGAGCCAGCGGGGCAAACGATGACACCAGGCGAATTGCTCCATCGTTTGTCCGGTTCTCTGCGAAGTCAGATCGGTCCGGCGGTCGGCGACGAATACACCCGTACCCAAGCTTTTATGGCATCAGTAATTCTTGAGCGCCTCTCGAAGCAGGTCGAGTTGCAGTCGGCCCATGGCGAGGCCGAGCGCGCCGACATGATCGCGTTGTGTGCCCAGCTCGATCCGGTGCTCGCCCTCGCCCCTGATCAGGTGCGGGCCGACTTGGAATCTGCTGTCAGTACCTGCCGACTTGACGACCTCGGTCCACTGATCGACTCGTTATATGAACCAGAGGTCGAGCCCGAACTGAGGGATGCTGCCCTGGGCCTCCTGCGCCCAGTATTGCGCCGCGATATCGATCGTCGGATGGCGATCGCCACGTGAGTGATTCCACTGCTACTGACGAAGCTGGTCTGACCGCGGTCATCGCTGAATACCTGACCGAGAAGCTTGAGGTCGATGGTGTGGTTTCCATCGAAGACTTGACCCGTATTGCCGTCGGCTGGTCGCACGAGACCTGGCTGTTCGATGCGGTGTGGACCGACGCAGCCGGAACACAACGACGGGGAATGTGTCTGCGACGCGATCCGGGGAACGCTCTGCTCCGAGAAACCTCGGACCTCGCCCAGCAGTTCCGGGTATTACGTTGCCTCGAAGCAACGCAGGTTCCAGCGCCCAAGGTCTTCTGGTACGAGCCTGATTCCGTCTCGTTGGGTGGGCCGGCGATCATCATGGAAAAGGTCGCAGGAGAATGTCCTAGCCCCTGGCGCCGTGCCGGGCGAGAATTCTATGCAGCGGCCGCGGATCGTGGTGTCCTGCCGTTGAGCTTCACCGATTCGCTTGCGGCCATACACAACGTCGACTGGGCGGCTGCCGGACTCGACTTTCTTGGCGTGCCTGCGGGTGGCGATGATTTCGCGCAAAGCGAAATACGCAAATGGCGAGAACTCATCGAAGCCTCGGGTCATTCAGGTCACCCGATTCTGAATGATCTCATCGGCTGGTTGGAGACGAACGCCCCCACGACCGATCGACTCACGTTGGTGCACGGAGCGTTCCGGACGGGGAACGTCTTGATACACGAGGACCGGGTATCGGCGGTCCTCGATTGGGAGCTACAGGTAATCGGCGATCCGATGTATGACGTCGCATACATGCTTACCGCACTCAACCGACAGGACACGGAGCTGCTGTCGAACGTCGTGCCGCGCCAGCTGTTCGTTGAGCGCTACGAATCGGCGACCGGTATCACGATCGACGAAGATCGGTGTCGGTACTACCAGCTGCTGTACGCCATGAGGTCCGCTGCCTTTTGGATGAGTGCGGCCGGCCTCTACGCAGACGGTTCAAATACCGATTTGCGCCTGGCGAGAACCGAATGGTCGGTCACCGTCGCGCTCGAGCAGGCAGCCCAGGAACTTGGGTACTGAGCGCTTCTGACGCGCTACGTTTCGTAGAAAGAACGAATGGCGAGACCCGATGAAGGCGACTGGGCCTGGGGCCCCTCCGACCTTGCTCTTGCTTAGTCCGAGTGCACATTCTGTCGCCAAGCTCGGCAGGGCCACACGGTCAGTGTCGGATCTTTCCGAACTACTCGACCTTGGCATAGACACCAGCACCCTAATAGGCAGGGCAATGGCTCTCCTGCTTACCGAAAAACGCAAGATGCGGTCCCTGCCGTAGCGAGAACCGCATAGTTATGCGTGGAGCTTAGGAGAATTGAACTCCTGACCTCTTCCATGCCATGGAAGCGCTCTACCAACTGAGCTAAAGCCCCGGAATCAGTGGCAAAGCGTAGCGGTAGACCGGGCCAGAGCAACCCTTTTTAGTGAGTCTCTCTTACACCAGGTCACGTGCCTTGGCGGATGTCCCATCAGGAGTAGTGTCGACGGCTCGCAAAGGGGGTTCGTGGTGGCCGCCTTCGATATTGCAGTTCGGCAACAGGCGGTCAAGCCAGCCAGGGAGCCACCAGTTCTTATCACCGAGCAGTTGCATCGTTGCAGGCACCAGCAACATGCGAACGATGGTGGCGTCGATCAGCACCGCAGACGACAGGCCAAGGCCGAAGAGTTTGATGATCCGGTCGTCTTCGAACACGAAACTGCCGAATACCACGGTCATGATTGCGGCTGCAGCAGTAATCACTCGCGCCGTCTTGGCCAACCCATCAGCGACGGCGTTGTCGGCGTCGCCGGTGCGCTCGTACTCCTCTTTCATGCGAGACAGGATGAAGACCTCATAGTCCATTGACAGGCCGAACAAGATGGCGAACATCATCATTGGGATGAACGGCTCGATCGGTGCGCCTTCGATACCGAAGACGCTGCCGAACCAACCCCATTGGAAAACGGCTACGACGATGCCGTACGCAGCACCAATTGACAGCATGTTCATGATCACGGCCTTGAGCGGAACCATGATGGACCGGAACACAGCCATCAGCAGCAGGAAGCTCAGCGACAAGACGACACCGAAGAACAGCATGATGCGCCCACCCAGGAAGTCGGTGAAATCGATGTTGGCAGCAGTGGCGCCGGCGACCTTGGCATCAAGGCCAGCGGCACCCGCAATACTTGGCACGACATTGTCTCGCAACTCGAACACCAGGTCCTCGGTCGCCTTGTCCTGAGGCGACGTGTCGGGCTGGATCTGGATTATTGCGGCCTGCGGGTTATCAGGATCGTTCGGGACTGGGGGAGAGGCGAAGGTGATGCCTTCGGTCTGGTTCAGCGCCACTGAAAGTGCGCCCATAGTCTCGAGATCGGCTGGTGAGTTGAGTTCCGTCACGATGACCAGCGGGCCATTGGCGCCGGGGCCAAAGCCCTCGCTTATCAGGTCATAAGCCTGGCGAGTGGTGGTTTCTTCCTGGTAGTTGCCCTCGTCAGAGAAGCCCAAACGCAGACTGAACAGCGGCAGTGCCAATATGACCAGTAGCGCCGTCGCTCCAATGGCATAGACCCAAGGTCGGGCCTGGATCGTGCGGCTCCAGCGGTACCAGATGGCCTCGCGAGGCTGGACTTCCTTGCGATGGGGGAGCTTGGTGCGAAGCGGCGCCGCTTGGATGAAGGGCAGATACGCGGCGAGCAGGATGACGATGGTGAGTGCAGCCGCGATTCCCAAGAAGAACGGCCCCTGGCCAAGGCCAAGAACGAGCAGGCCGAATCCAATTAGAAGCGCGCCGGCCATGCCAGCACGACGAGTGATATTCACCCGCTCCTGCACTAGTCCAAGCGCTGCAGGCAACAGCGTGATCGACGAGGCGACCACGACGGCCACGGTCAACGCTGCGCCCACCCCGAGGCCAGCAATGAAGGAAAGGCCAATAAGGAGTAGGCCGAGCAGCGAGACGACCACGGTTGCGCCGGCAAAGATAACCGAGCGCCCAGCTGTATCGAGCGCGACGATCGTTGCGCCTTCGGGGTCGAACCCTTCTCGTAATGCTTCTCGATAACGAGTCACAATAAACAGTGCGTAGTCAATGCCGACACCGAGGCCGATCATCAGACCGATGGTCGTGGCAAAGTCCGGGACCGAGATCAGGTGCGAGACAAGGCCGATTGAGATGGCGCCAATACCTACGCCAAGCAGGGCGACGGCGATCGTGGTGCCCATGGCGATAACAGATCCCATCGCGATGATCAGGATGACGACGGCGAAAGCGATGCCGAGAAGCTCTGATTCTGGTGGTTCAAATTTGCCCAGAATCGCACCACCAACTTCGACGCGTGCGCCGTCGATCTCGGCGATGCCGCTCTCATCGATCAGGTCCTTGATGCGCACGCCCATTTCACCAGCAACGGTTTGATCGATGTCAGCGCTGATACTGAGACGAGCGAACGCGATCTCACCAGCTCGGCCTGACCCTGGTGGAGAGATTTGTTGATCGCCACCAGGGTCATAAGGAGATTGCAGTACCACGCCTTCGAGCGGGCCACCTGGCTGGGCATCTGCTCGGACCCGGTTGAACAGGCCGGTCATGGTGGCCTGTACCGTTGCATCCTCGACACCTTGAGGCGCCTCAAACACGATCGAACCCGCTTGACCGCCCCCCAGGCCTCCGAAGTACTCGTCGAGAATCAGGCTGCCATCACGCGATTCGGAGTCAGGGATGTTGAAACTACCGTCATAGGCAGTTCCAGCCGCACCAGTGATTCCTATCGAGATGACCAAGATCGACACCCATGTGCCGATGACCTGCCAGGGGTGGCGGAAACACCAGCGGGCTAGACGTGAATACATGTGGACTCCAAGCGGACGCAGAGCAGGAGTAGCGTCTTAGCTGCGCCACGGTTACGCAGCGTTACTTTGCCAGGCAGTCGGTTCTCAGTCCTGCATTTGAGACAAGCGTCACGTTTCGAATTTTCAAGACCCCCCGTGATTGCATAGCTCATTTCGATGCCGCTCTCGCTACCTGGCTGTCAGGCCGCAACCAGAGCACCCGCAGGTTTCGCTCCGCTGTCGTCGGTATGGGCCGGCCTCGTAGCGAAGAAGCACAACAAAGAGTGTTAGCGGCGGCTGGCGACCTGGTTGGCGAGACTGGCATTTCTGGGTTCACTGTCGACGCTGTGGCCAAGGCCTCGGGCGTAGCGAAAGGCACGATCTATCGACGGCGGAGTTCGGGCGATGAGCCATTGATGGCGGCGCTTGATTGCAGCATCGAACATCCTGCGACGCCAAAAACGGCGTCACTGCGCTCTGACCTGATCGAAATATCTACGGCAGTGATGGCCATATCCGCCCAGCCCAGCGTCTTGCACTCCATGCTTGGAGCCCTGGATCGAGCCGCTGGCGACCCTGAATTCCACCTCATAATTCAAGACTTCGAGAAGGAGCGTTATCAGCCGCTCCAGACGATTCTGCAGCTTGCGCAGGCTTGGGGCGAGATCGCTTCCGAGGCTGATCTAGAGGTCCTGATGGACTTCTTCGAGGGTCCAATAGTCGGCCGTAAGATTCTGAAGCTCGGGACCTTTGAACCTAGCGAGATCGCACGTACTGCCGACATGGTTGTTGCCGGCCTAACTTCCCGGCCCAGCGCTTCCTGGAACCAGAGTACCGCTCGCTCGCTATTTGTTTAGCAGGTCAGTCTTCGGAATCGCCTTCTGTTGAAGGTGCAGTTGCGGGTGCGTCCTCGTTCAGGCCACCGGCAAATGCGAGTGCTTGTGCCAGGCCGGTAGCGCGGTTATAGAGCACCTCGAAATACAGTTCAGGAGCAGAGTTCTTGCCCGGGATAGGCGCCTTTCCCAACGAGCGGATGACCGCAGTTGGGTCACTGGACTGCAAGACGTAGTCGCTGCGAATTGGCAGCGATGTTGGATCACCCCAGTACTTCACGGGATCAAGTTTGGGCTTCTTCCGGTTCTTCTTACGCTTGCGGTTGTTTGGGCCGCTGCTCTGGTTGCCGCCACCGCTTTGGTTGCCGCGGTTGTTGTTTCCCCGGCTCATGCTTGTGCTCCTGTTAGTTCGTCGGCCATGGGGGTGTCGCTGCCTATGGCCGGTTCCTCAGGTCGTTCTTCGTAGTCGAGGAGCATGTCAGGATCGAGGCCCAATGCGGCTTGGAGCTGTGCGCTATCGAGATCACCGACCGAACTGGACTTGGGTAAGACCATGTTTGCGATCTCGCGTTTGCCGGCCACGACTTCTTCAACTCGCTCGTCGATTGTGCCGGGGCAGATAAGGCGATGACAAATGACCGTCTTAGTTTGACCGATACGCCAAACTCGATCACGGGCCTGGTCCTCAACAGCGGGGTTCCACCAACGGTCATACAACACCACATGGCTTGCAGCGGTCAGGTTCAAGCCCGTACCTCCAGCCTTGAGTGATAATACGAGCACCCCGGGGCCTTCACTAGCCTGGAACTCTTCGACCATCCGATCACGAGCGCCTCGTGACAGGCCACCGTGGTAACAGTTCACCGTGGTGCCGGTGCGCTCGGTCAGGTAGCCGGCCAGGCGTTCACCCCACGAAGCGAAGTGAGTGAATACCAGCATGCGCTCTTCAGCGGCGAAGACCGTTTCCACTATCTCGTTCAGACGTGCGAGCTTGCCGGAACGACCGTGTATCTCCAAGTTCTCGTCGTCGCTGTTGTAGTTCAGAGGATGGTTACAGATCTGTTTGAGTGCCGTGATCGCTGCGAGTACAGCACCCTTGCGAGAAGGTGATCCAACGTCGGCGGCTGCAGTCTCGGCGCTTAGGTCGTTGATGACCGCCTGGTAGAGGCCGATCTGTTCTGGAGTCATCGCGCAATGATCGAGTTCGTCGATGCGATCTGGCAGCTCGGCGGCGATATCTGGCTCTGACTTGGTGCGGCGGTAGACAAGGATTCCGTTGAGCGCTTGAAGCGCGTCTTCGTTGTTTTCCTTCGTTTTCTTTGTTGGGCTGAGTTGCGCAATGAACTGGGTCCGCGGCCCGAGCAGTCCCGGGTTTGCCCAGTCCAAGATCGACCAAAGGTCGCCGAGCCCGTTCTCGATCGGCGTGCCAGTCAACGCAAGGCGGGTGTGGGCATTGATCCGGCGAAGTTGGCGACTCGTCTCGGCAGCAGGGTTCTTGATTGCTTGCGCCTCGTCGATGACGGCCTTGCCGAAGCGCACCTGTTCAAGCAGGTCGATGTCGCGCACCGCAGTGCCGTAGGTCGTTATGACAATGTCGGTCTCTTCGACAGCCTTGAGGAAGTCAGCGTCCTTGCGCCGGTTCTGTCCGTGGTGAACCAAAACCTTTAGGTCTGGCATGAACTTCTTGGCTTCCGAGGCCCAGTTGCCGACAACCGCTGGGGGAGCGATGACAAGGCCGGGGCCGTGCACCCGTGATGGTCCCAGAGAGGCCAACGTGGTCGGCGTCTTTCCCAAACCCATGTCGAGTGCAAGACATCCACCCAGGCCAGCTTCGACCAGGAAGTTCAGCCAGGTGTGCGCATCAGCTTGGTAAGAGCGGAGTTCGCCCTCGAAGCCCTCGGGCGAGACATCGGGCTCTTCAGGCAGGGTTTTCAGACTCCGCAACAGGTCGGCCGCCCAGCCTTGTCCAGCGATCGACAATTTCCCACCGAATGGGTTACCTTCCAGGCCAAGGGCATGGCGCAACATTTCGGCGCCGCTCATCTTGGTCTGGTCTGCTCGGTCAGCCAATGCTGCTGCAGCGGCTGCTAGGTCGACCTTGTCGAGTTCGATCCACTCGCCTTGGGACTTCACCATCGGGCGAGCCTCGGTTGCGAGCTGTGCTATCTCGGCTGCAGTTAGTTCGATGTCGCCAAAGACCGCAGACCATCGCACGTCTGCCAACTGTTGGGCCCCCACCACGGTTTCAGTTGACTCGGTAGTTAGTCGAAGTGTTGGTCGCGTCTTCTTCTTGGACAACGATGGCACTGCTACGTCGAAGCCCGCTGTCACCAACGAATCGCCCATGTCAGACATAAGCTGCCAGGCTTCGTCTTGACTCAAGATGACCTCGCCGCGGCGCCGCCCGCCTGGGCGAAGTAACGCAGGGAAGAGGCGTTCGAGGCGTTGGATCTGGCGGGTGAACGTCTTCGACTTGGTCTGACTAGCAGTGGCCATGGCCACTTCGACCGGCTCAAGGCCGCTTCGGCCACCCGGGGCGAGCACTTCGGCGAGCCACGCATCATGTTCGTCTGGTGGGTTTAGCTTGACGAGAAGTCGTGTGTTCGCTGTACCGGTGACCGACTGTGCCCATCGGCCCATTCGCTGCACGATGTCGTTCGCTATGCCTGGAGGGGCCTGGAAGGCTGAACCATCAAGTCGGCACAAGATAGCTTCGCCGACCTCGTTCTTGGTGTTGGGTTGTTCAGGAGCGGCCGGAACCTCGATCTGCAACGCAGCAATGCGGGTGATTGCGTCGGTCAGGTCGGCAACAACGGCACCTGCAAACTCTTTGCGATCCTTACGATCTGACACCGCCATGGCGGCGCCAGGAGCGGCGTCGGCTAACGCATCGAGTCGATCACGGTCCATAACCGAGGCCGCCCAACGCACGTGGTAGGTGCCGAGTCCGCCATTACTGGGTCTACGCCCTCCTCGAAACTGTTCGAGCTGAGGGACCATACGACCCTGGGCGACAAGTTCGACGGCAAACGCTGCGGCTAGCCCGAACCATCGAGCGCTTGTGCCGAGCGTGTCGTCCTCAAATCCCGCATTTCCAAAGCCCAAAATCCAACCGAGGGCGCTTGTCAACGGCGAAGCGAGCGAAACCGCTTCGGTGCGGCCTGCGATATCGATGGGGTCGTTGTCGAGCCAGGAAATGGCGCTGCCATCGTGTTTTTTCAGTATGACTCTGAGCGAGTCCAGGTCGGAGAGTTCGGCCTCGTGGCCGCCTCCCCATGCAATGATCTGACCAGCACTCCATGACAGCTGCAACTGTGCCTTACCAACAACAACTGCATCGGGGTCTGGTCCGCTGACTACAGCTGGACCAAGTAAATCGCTGAGCAGAGCGTCGATGCGCTCACATTCATCTTCGAGATCATTGAGCACCGAGGCCCGTTCAGGTCCACGAACCTCTTGCCGAGCCCGCTCAAGCGCTTGGTCAGCCTGTTCGAGTAGTCGCCAAAGACTGTCGGTCCACAAGAGGTGGTTCGCCTCGAGAAGATTGGCTTGCTCGTCGGGACAGCGCTCGTCGAGGTAGCTCTGCACAATGCGATCGAGATCGGCTCGATCGATCGTCGCTGCTGAAGTCATGTGGTGGTTGATCTCCTTGGCACAGCCGAGATAGTGGCTCGGTCATACAAAGTCCAGAAACCCTCAGGGGTTGTTGGCCTTATAGGTTCGGCGAACAAGGGTCGGTGCAGGGGAATCGAATCGTGAACTGAACAATCTGAACTGCCCACTGGCGTATCCCAAAGCACACGGTACCTATACGCCCCCATAGTCTAGGGCGGTTAGAGCGGTCTGCAACGTCATGAGACGAAGGCGAATGGTGGTAGCGCAACGCCTTAATTACGAGTGGCAACGACCGTCGGGCTGGCGATCGCAACGATTTCACCAACCTGAATCAGTTCCGCTTTGTCGGTGTCGGGTTTGTTGGCACCGCCGAGCTAGGACCCGACCCAAGTGATGGGCCTGAACAACGCGTAGCCGTCGCTGTCTTTTAACCAGCCTTGAGGTCGCTGATCACGCCGCTCCATAGCTCAGGGTTGCCTGCATACGGGGCATAGAAGCTGATGCGGTCCACGAGGTTCCCGTAGCGGCTCAAGAGACCATCGGCGATTTCTTGCGGCTCCGCTACTACAGCGAAGGCATCGAGCATTTCTGCGTCTATGACGTCGGCCATGGCATCCCAATCGCCTGCTTTGGACATGCGATTCAACTCGATCTGGGCATCGCCCCAACCGTGGTGGTCAAGCACTGTCTTGTAGGCCGGTGTTGATCCGTAGAATGCGATCTGCTTGCGGGTCGCAAAGCTTGCCGCTGCCATTTCCTCTTCGGTCTCGCCGGTCACGATGAATGCCGGCAGCGAAATTTCGACCTCGCTGGTGTCGCGACCAGCCTTGGCGGCGCCTGCATGTAGCGCCGGGATACTGACGTCTTCGAGATAGGCGGCAGTCGTGAAACCGTGGCTGATCCAACCATCGCAGACCTCGCCGGCGACACCGGTCATATAAGGACCAACGGCTGCCAAGAAGACCTTTGGCTTGTCGGTCTGCAGCGGCTCAGGGCTGAACATCGGGGTCATTAGGGTGTGCTGATAGAAGTCGCCTTCGAACGATAGGCGAGAGCTGAAGTCGGCCGCCTGCCAGTAATCCCAAATTGAGTGCAGGGCCTGGACGTATTCGCGCATACGTGAACCAGGGCTGCTCCACTCCATCGAGAAGCGCTTCGTGATGTGCGGCTTGATCTGTGAGCCCAGGCCCAGGATGAAGCGGCCTTTGCTGAACGCTTGCAAGTCCCAGGCAGTATTGGCGACGGTCATGGGGCTACGAGCGAACGCCACAGCGATCGACGTGCCGAGTTGGAGCTTTTCCGTGTGCTCGGCAGCAATCGTCAGCGGCAGAAACGGATCGTGTGAGGTCTCAGCTGTGAACGCGCCGGAGTAGCCAGCCTGTTCGGCTTCACGTGCACTATGTGCTGCGTCGGCCAGCACAAAGCTGATGCCACCATCAATCTTCATTCGTTTGCTCCTTCGAGCCAGTTAGGGTTTTTTGAGAAAAGGAACGGTGATGAGTTTCAGAAACTCAGTCGCCGTCGATCTTGCGAAGGTATTGCTGCAGTTCTTTTTCGAGTTCGTCACCTGTCGGCAGCTTCGCTCCTTCGAGCTTCTTCAGTTCGTCGTAGCGTTTCTCGAGTCGGGTCACGACTTCGTTAAGCCCTGGTGATTCTTCGAGCATGCTGTCGACGGCGGCGACCGCTTCGCTGACCTGAGATTGCAGCTGGCGGTCGTCGAAATGAAGTTCGGAAAGCTGGGTGAACGCGTCCAGCATCGATACTGCTGCTTGAGGCCAATCGTGGGCAGCCAAGTAGTACGGAACCTGGGCGTACAAGCCATGACTGGGCACATCGAAACGTTCCAGTTCCTCGGTGATTGCGACTTGGACGCCAGCAGGCACGGTAATCCGCCCGGTCGTGTGTTCGCGATCGATCAGCATCTTGGCGTCGGAGGCAGTGGAAGAAATACGGATCGTTCGGGTGTGAGGCGTAGGGGCCGGATAGGCGCCCATGGAGTAGGTCGTAGTGACGCCGATTCCGCTGACGATGTTGGCGACCGCCTTACCGAATTGACGCCAAGCGAAGTCAGGCTCTGGCCCGTGGAGCAGAAGGAACGGCTGGTCGTTCTTATCGGTACCCAAGGAAAGTTCGAGCTCGGGCCATTCGACGCCTTGGGTTACGCCTTCGACAACCGTCAGCATGGGGCGCCGTGCCCGTTGGTCGAGCAGCTGGTCTGTATCGAATCGGGCGATGGTCGTGAGGTCGGCCTGCTTCACAATGACGTTGCGGACCAGAGCGAGCGTGTCAGATGCTTCGAGCCAGCCGTCGGTCAAGATGAGTAACGGCATAGGCCCTTCGACGCTCGGCCCGACCTGCTGGTAGAGATCATCAAAGTGCATTAAGCAACCTTTGCTGCGTAGTCGGCGGCTTGAGCGACGAGTGCGTCGATGCGGCCTACAAATGCCTCGGCGCCACCGTCGGGTTCGACGTCGCCCATAGCGCCATTGACATACCGTGAATACACGCCTTCGAGGATGCTTGCCAGGCGCCAAGACGCAAACGACAGGTAGAAATCGATGTCGTCAACGGTGGTACCAGCAGCCTGCTGGTACCAGTCGAGCAATTGCTCGCGCTCGGGGAATCCCTCGGCCAGCGTGGGGGCAATGTCGATCGGGGTGAAGCTGTCGGTCGGGCGGGCCCAGTAGGTCATTAGCGAGGCGACGTCGGCCAGCGTGTCGCCGAGGGTGCACAGCTCCCAGTCGAGCACTGCTGCCACCGAACCGTCATCGGCGATCAGGCAATTATCCAGCCGGTAGTCTCCATGCACCAGACCGGCCTTGCCCTGCTCCGGGATGCGATTGACCAAATGGTCGTGCACTGCCACCAGGTCGGGGCGTTCTCGGGTTTTAGATGCCTCGAACTGGCCCATCCAACGGCGAAGTTGGCGAGCGACGTAGTTCTCTTTGCGGCCGAGCTCACCGAGCCCAACAGCGTCGACATCTATGGCGTGGATTCGGGCCAAGACTTCGATCAGCGACTTAGTCACGCCAGCTAGTCGCTCGGTGCCAAACGCGGTTGCTTCTTCGGGACTGTGCAGTACCTGGCCATCGACGAAGTCCATGACATAGAAAGGGCGCTCATTCACGCCGGGGTCGTCGCAGAACCCGAGGACGCTCGGGACGGGGATATCGCTGTTCTGCAAGGCATCGATAACGCGAAACTCGCGTCCCATGTCGTGGGCGCTCTCGAGAACCTGGAATAGCGGTGGTCGACGTAGAACCCATTGGCCGTCGGCTTGGTCGGTAATCTTGAAAGTCAGGTTCGAGTGTCCGCCAGGGATCAGGTCAAAGTCCAGTGGCGGCGCGAGAGTCGTTACATGTGTGCTGAACCATGCAGTTACATGGTCTTGATTGATCCCGATAGTTGTCATGTCGCTGCCCCAAGCTCGTATACAGCGGTCCTAAACGCCTGGTCAGCGTCGATGTGACACGGTACCCTGTTAGTTCCAAAGCACTGGAATCGCGACGGCGTGTCGTGCGTCGCGATGGATATGTTCACAAGCTGTTGAATGCAGCACACCGCACCCTTGGAGCCACGCACATGATCGATGTCACCGACGCCACATTCGAAGCCGACGTTATCGAGGCGTCCCACAACCATGTTGTTGTGGTGGATCTGTGGGCTGAATGGTGTGGCCCGTGTAAAAGCCTTGGTCCGATTCTTGAGACTGTGATCGCTGAGACAGGCGGCAAAGTTGTCCTGGCAAAGGTCGACGTCGATGCCAATCCAGCGACGTCCCAAGCCTTTCAGGTGCAGTCGATTCCAGCTGTTTACGCTATGAAGGATGGGAAGGTTCTCGACGGCTTCACTGGCGCTCAAGGCGAGCCGGCAGTGCGAGAATTCATTGAACGGCTGCTGCCTTCGGAGGCCGAGACCAAGATTGAAGAGCTGCTAGCTGCCGGCGACGAGCAGTCATTGCTGGCGGTCCTTGAGCTCGTACCTGATCATCATGTTGCGGTCCCTGCGGTTGCCGAAATCCTGATTGCTCGGGGTGAGAGCGAGATTGCACTTGAGCTGCTGCAGCGATTGCCTGAAACTGCGGAGGTGCGCCGCATTGCTGCAAGTGCCCGAATGGGTGGCGAGAATCCGGCTGCTGACGATGAGCTCGACGCCAAGCTGACAGCGCTGCTTGATCGGGTCAAGGTTGACGCAGAAGCGCGCCAAGAATTCGTCGACATGCTCGAAGTTATGGGTCCCGAGGACCCTCGCACGGTGAGCTATCGCAAGCAGCTTTCGATGAGGCTTTTTTAGGCTGCATAGGGCTGGGAGAAGCGACGGCATCCCCCAGCACCCTGCTACGTTCGAACCATGCGAGTGGAGAAGCGCGACGGCTATCGGGTCGTGGTCGGCGGCCTTGTGCCGCCCCAAGCCGAGGCCCTCACACTGGGCAACATCATCTTCGTTCGCAAACGCTCGTGTGATCATCAAGACTTGATGGCGCATGAACTGGTGCATGTGCGCCAGTTCAAAGACCTCGGCTCGGTGCGGTTCTTAGCGCGGTACGTGGGCTCGTATTTACGATTCCGTCTTAGTGGCTATGGACATATGGCGGCCTATCGCCGGATCCCTCTCGAGGTTGAGGCGTCGTGGGTTTCGCGCTTGCATCCGGTGAAACAACTTGAGCCGAACGCCGCTAAGCGCAAAGGTCCTCGTACGAATGCCATTGCGCTGCGAGACCGGTTAGGCCGTCAACGGGTCAGACGAGCGGCGAGCGCCCGGCTGGTTCTTGGCGGCGGAACCTGGAACCGACCGAGGCCTCCATCGGACCTGAAGGCGGTTCAGGCTGCGATGGCTCGCCGAGACGTGAAAGACGCGACGTCTCGATAGCGGACGTGAAGCCGGCAGCGGAGTCGATACGCGGCCAGTTGGTCATTATTTGCGAAGGCGAGCAAGTCGGCGTCTTCAACGTTCAGCAGCACAGACATTCGCGTGGGCCCGACCTCGTGAGCTCTTAGCTTGTCACTCGTACCGGAGTGGTGTCTGGTAGCTGAGTGGCGTCTGGTAGCTGAGTGGCGTCTGGCTGGGGTGTGCGTAGTGCAACGAGATGGCGTGCCGTGACGTTTGGGGAGCAGGGCATGAGTTTCTCGGGTCAAGGCGTGGTGGGTCGAGTCAGATCCCAAGTGGACCAGTCCATAGTCTGCGTGGGCTTCCCAGGATGTTCCCACCTGCTTCTCATGCCACAAAGCTGGCGAGAAACCGAGGGAGAAACCTCAGCATCGGGCCGATGGGAGCCAGCTGGGAGGCGCTCGTGCGAAGTTTTCTCGGTGAGTGTTCCTTCTCGACCAGAACATGCCGCTTCTCGTTACCAGGAGCTTCAAAGACGATTCGACCTGGTTCGTGACCAGGTGCAGTTACGTCGTCGTTCGCGACTATTTACGAGAAATACCGGCGACGCCGCTGACCCAGCGGTGGGCTATCTCCCAGGCGAGTCGACAGACATTGGTTCAGCGGGGCCATCAGCGTCTCTTGGCGTGGCACTTGGCGTTGCGGTGGCGTTGCTGGCCCTTGGTGCCATGTGGGGATGGCAGACATGGTCAGGCCGGGTCAGCGAGCCGATTGACGACCGGTTGCCGATGCTGGTACTTACAGACAAAGCGGCCAATCTCATGGGCGGGCCGACAGGAGAACCCGCTTCAGCCTTGAATGGCAACGAGTCCTCAATCCTGGTGTCGGGAGGTCAGGCTACCGTCACCGATCCAGCCGTACCCGCTAACTGGCAGAACCCGCTTCAGCTCGACGGCGAACGAGTCGAACCAGCGGGTGTTGTGGTGCATGTTTCGGGAGCCGTTGTCTTGCCTGGTGTGGTCAAGCTTCGATCCGGGTCCCGGATGGTCGACGCTCTCCGCTCCGCTGGCGGAGCTGCTGTCGATGCTGACCTAGATCGCGTAAATCTGGCCGCTGTTCTGGTGGACGGTGAGCGAATTCATGTGCCCGCACAAGGTGAAGATGTGCTTCCTGTGGTCGTTGCCCCGTTTCGGTCAGGGGCTACAAACGCGACGAGGAGTGGGGGCGAATCGAACGCGCTGCCACCATTACTCAACCTCAATGCAGCCACTGTCGAAGCGCTCGAAGCGCTACCCGGCGTTGGGCCAGCGACCGCTCAAGCGATCGTGCAAGCTCGAGTCAACCGCGGGCCATTTCTGTCGATTGACGAGTTGCTCGACGTCCCTGGCATCGGCGAAGTCAAGCTTGCTCAGATCGAGCCCTACGTGCTGGTCGGGCGGTGAGGCGCGGATCATCTACCGACACTGAGGCTGGTCGACGGTGAGCGACCGGCAGATCGCTCTGCTCGCAGCCCTGGTCTGGGTTGGGGCACTCCTGCCGGTCGTGGCGCCATTTATCTTCGTTGTGATCATCAGCGCAGGTGCGGTGTTGACGCTACGACGCCGATGGGCCCTACGGTTCATCTTCGCTATGGCTCTGCTCGCTTCGGTACTTGCCGGGCGAGCGTGGGCAGGCATCGAACCGGCCGTCGAGCGGCGCTTCGAAGGGTTTGTTGAGCTATCGGGTGACCCTGAACCGGTTCGTGGCGGTGTGCGGGTAACAGCGACGATCGGTGGCGAACGTTACGACTTACGCGCGTGGGGCTCACCTGCCGGGGGCATTCGGAATCGATTGATGGGAGAGCAGGTGCATGTCCAAGCGACGCTCCGCCCATTGCGAGACGCACCGACATGGCTTCTGGCCCAAGGGCTCACTGGTCGTGGAACCATCACGTCGGTTGCTGGCTTCGACGTCGGCTCGCCCCATACCCGGCTGGCAAACAGCATCCGGCGAACTATTGAGTCCGGTGCAGCGTCGATGACGCGCGAGGACCGGGCACTGTTCACTGGGTTGGTCTACGGCGACGACCGTCAACAGAGTGCACTTACCTCGCACAACTTCGATGCCGCCGGGCTCACTCATTTACTCGCTGTTTCTGGGCAGAATGTGGCGTTTGTTTTGGCGATCACTGGCCCGGTACTACGGCGACTGGCTTATCGGCAGCGGTTTGTGTTCGTGCTGGGGGTGTTGGTGTTATTCGCGACCGTGACACGGTTTGAGCCATCGGTGGTTCGGGCTTCGGTCATGACGGCTGTGGCTGCGGTTGCTGTTTTGGTGGGGACGGAGGTGTCGAGTGGCCGTGTGTTGGCAGTAGCCGTGGCTGCGTTGGTGGTGGTTGACCCGTTGATCGTGCACAGCGTGGCATTTCAACTTTCGGCAGCTGCGTCGGCTGGGATTTTGTTGTGGTCGGGGCGAGTGGCACGGGCAGTGCCGGGTCCTCGCCCGGTGGTCGAGGCGCTCGCTGTCACCGCTTGTGCCCAGATCGCGGTGGCGCCGTTGTTGGTTTTGCGCTTCGATGGCTTGCCGGTGGCGTCATTGCCGGCAAATTTGTTGGCGGGTCCGGCTGCTGGGCCGGTGATGATGTGGGGGCTGACAGGTGGATTGGTTGCTGGGGTGGTGCCACAGAGGTTGGCCGAGTGGCTGCATATGCCGACGCAACTTGCGTTGTGGTGGATTGATTCGGTGGCTGCGCTTGTGCCTCGGTTGCCGTTAGGTCGTTTAGGTGCGGTCCATGTGGTCTTGTTGTTTCTGTTCGGCGCGTTTGGTTTGCGTCAGGCGAGTCGTTTGGGTCGGGGCGCTGCGCTGGTTGGGTTGGTGGTGACGTTGGGGCATCCGGCTGTTGCGTTGGCGACGATGCCGCACGAGACTCAGATGGTCGATGCTGACTCGGTGATTTGGCATGACGACAACGTGACCGTGTTGCAGGTCGCAGGGCGCTCTCAACCCGAGCAAATCTTGTCGACATTACGTATGGCCAACATCGACGAGATTGACCTGGTCATTGTGGAGCAGTCATCATTCGCGAATGCTTCGTTAATTGGTTGGCTTCGCACCCATTATCGGGTCCATGTGGTGTGGGCGCCGGCCATCACGATGGGAGTTGGCGAGGTTATCCCTGAGACCGTCTCAGGTTTGCTCGTCGACGGCGTGATCCTGACCACTCACCTCGACGGTGACCGCTTGGAGGTACACGCCGTGATTCACGACAAGCTATTGGCGCAGGAATGACTCGATAGGCGGACAACGCTAGCGCCGGGGTTCGAACGCAACCGGACGTCCCATAGGCAAGGGTTGTGCCTGCTCTGGGTGCGCTACCGTCACAGCTGTGCAGCTGCAGTTGGGTCGACGAGGCTTCGATCTCACGACGCGGGCGTTCACGTTGTTGTCACTGGACCATGGCGAAATTCTCGACGCTGGATGCCGCTCGAGCAATGCCGATGCTGACATCGTCGAGGTTGGGGCGGAGAGCCCCAGTGCCAGTATCGGCCAGCTTGAAAGATTGAGGGCCTCATTCGGTGGCTCGATTGGCGTGGGTACCAGCGATGCTGACGTGGCAGCCGCCTACCTCGCCCAAGGGGTCGATATGGCACACGACCCTCAGAGGTTTGCTGATCCCACGGACCCCAGGGTGATCGAAGAGGCAGGAGCCGCTGTGCTCGTCTCGTGTTACAAGGGCGTTTCTTGTCCCTGCTTATTCCTGGTCGAGCGAGTGCAGTGGGCCCGAGCCGCGGGCATCGCTGCAGACAAGATCGTTGCCATGGCAGCGACGCACCAGCTCGCGGCGTTGGCCAGAATCGCTGTTGTCATGTTCGACGGCGGCCGAGGTCCAGATGCACAGGGAGCACACGTCATTGGCGTGATGAAAGCAGCGCGCGTAGTGCGTCGAACAGCGCCGGATAATGACGTGCGGGCAACCCGGCGTACGATCGACACCGTGAGCGAACTACTTGAGCGCCGAGAAACTACAGGAGCGCTCTGATGGCGGTCGTTCAGGTGTTCAGCGGAACTGACTCGGTTCTGCTCGACAAGGCAGTTCGCGATGCGGTTAAGGCAGCGCTGGGAAACCAGTCAGCTGATTTCGCACTCGCTGAACTGACTGAACCCGACTACCAAGTCGATGACGGATACAGCATCTCGCCCTTGGTGGACGCAGCCCAGACTCCGCCGATGCTCACCGACCGTCGTGTTGTGCTGGGTCATCACCTAGCCCGCTTCTCGACCGGCGAAAGCGTCGAGGCACTAGTCGCGTATTTGTCGAACCCGCTCGATACTACTCGTCTGATTCTGGTGTGGAGTCGAGGGCCAGCGCTTAACAAGCGCAGCACAGGCCTTCCCAAGAAGCTGAACGAAGTCCTGAAGACGTTGGGCGTGATGGTCACGAAGACCGACGTGAACCAAAAGGAATCGGGCGCATGGATCGACCATCACCTCAAGGAGCTTGGTCTGTCGCTCGACAACCAGGCTCGACGGCTGTTAGGCGATCACCTAGGCGACAACGTGAATCGGCTTGTCGGCATCTCCCGGAGCCTAATAGCGACACATGGTGTCGGCACACGACTGGGGGTCGACGAGATAGCGCCGTACCTGGGTAGCGCTGGTGATGTTCCACCGTGGGATCTGACCGACGCGATCGCGAACGGAGACACTCCGATGTCACTGGCTTCATGTCGTCGAATGGTGCATGGTGGCGAACGCCATCCACTGGCGATTTTGTCGAGTTTGACCAATCACTACGCTCGGATGGCCTCACTCGATGGAGCCTCTGTGTCGAACGAGCGGGATGCGGCCGCATTCCTGGGCATCAAGGGAAGCACCTACCCGGTGAAGAAAGCCATGCAGCAAGCCCGCCGCATGGGATCGGGCAATGTGAAACGGGCGTGGGGCCTACTGGCCGAGGCTGACTTGGACCTACGCGGCGGCACGGCTGCCGAAACTGAACAGGTCCTTGAAGTCCTGATCGCCCGCCTTACGAAGCTCTAGGGCCGCCCTTCGTTCTAGAACTGTTCTTCAAGGAGTAGCGGTGTGGGGGACAACCCGCGTGCTGTCGAGAAAACGACAAATGCCCGATCCTGCAGGACCGGGCACTTCTTGGTTTCGGCAAGCGGCTAAAGCGCCGAGCCCGAGGTATCAGCTGGCTTTCATAGCCTTAACCAGGCGAGACTTCTTGCGGGCAGCCGTATTCTTGTGGATGATGCCCTTGCTGGCGGCCTTGTCGATGTGCTTGACGGCAAGACGGAGGCTTTCATCGCTCTCGTCGGTGCCGGCAGCAGCCAGGGCCTTCTTCTGGTAGGTGCGCATCTGCGAACGTACGGTTTTGTTTGCAATTGCGCGCTTCTCGTTCTGACGATTGCGCTTGATTGCTGACTTAATATTGGCCATTGCGGTGCACCTAATTGCCGTTTCGAACTTCGGGATTCTAACGTCACGAGCGGCCCTTTACTCCCGCTGGGCACGGCTTTTGTCGATTCTTCGTCACAGACAGAGTGACAAGACAGTTGGAACTGGCTGCGACATTTCGCCAATAGGCTCAACCTCTCATGAGTCTGGACAAGATCCGCAATATTGCGATCATCGCGCACATCGATCACGGAAAGTCGACGTTGGCCGACCGCATGCTGGAAATATGCGGCGCCGTAGAGGCCCGCGACATGCGCGCCCAATACTTAGACACCATGGACATCGAACGCGAGCGTGGCATCACTATCAAGCTGCAAAGTGTGCGCCTCGAGTGGAAGGGCTACATCATCAATCTGATTGACACGCCCGGCCACGTGGACTTCGGCTACGAAGTCTCTCGCTCGCTTGCTGCTTGCGAAGGCGTGGTTCTGCTGGTCGATGCCGCCCAGGGGATCGAAGCCCAGACGCTGGCCACCGCGTATCTCGCGATCGAGAACGACCTTGAGATCGTTGGTGTGTTGAACAAAATCGACCTGCCAGCCGCCGAGCCCGAAAAGTACGCCGCAGAAATCGAGCAGGTTCTTGGCCTTGTTGCAGAAGACATCCTGCCGTGCAGCGCCAAGACCGGCGAAGGTGTAGAGGCGATTCTCGATGCCATCATCGAACAAATCCCCCCGCCCGAGGGCGACCCTGATGCCCCATTGCAAGCGCTGATCTTCGATTCGCACTTCGACCAGTACCGGGGTGTCGTCAGCTCACTGCGCGTCATGAACGGTCGGATCGAAGCCAGTCAGTCCGTGCGGTTCATGCAGGCGGGCACTGTGCACGCTGTCGACGAGATCGGTGTGCGGACGCCAGGCAATAAACCCGTCAAAGTACTTGAAGCCGGCGAGGTCGGTTATCTGATCGCTGGCATCAAAGACGTCGGCGAAGCCCGATCGGGTGAGACCGTCACCGATGCCCGTAAACCAGCCGAGGCCGTCCTCGACGGCTACAGCGAACCACAGCCGATGGTCTTCTGCGGCCTCTACCCAATCGAGGGTGACGACTATTCGACCTTGCGAGAGTCGCTTGAGAAGTTACAGCTCAACGATTCGAGCTTCACTTATGCCCCCGAGACATCGGGAGCGCTGGGCTTCGGCTTTCGCTGTGGTTACCTGGGCCTGCTGCATATGGAGATCGTGCGCGAACGCCTCGAACGCGAGTTCAACCTGAGTCTCATCGCCACCGCACCGTCGGTTGAGTACATCGTCGACAAGACGAATGGCGACGAAGTCACCATCGACAATCCAAGCGAGATGCCTTCGGCCGCCGAAATTATTGGCATCCGTGAACCGTTCCTGAAAGCCACGATCATTTCGCCGTCGGAGTTCACCGGCACGTTGATGGACCTGTGCCAAACTCGGCGCGGCGTCATGGAACGAATGGACTACTTGTCACCTGAGCGCATCGAAATGGTTTATCGCCTTCCGCTGGCAGAAGTGGTCGTCGACTTCTTCGACCAGATGAAGAGTCGCACCCAAGGTTACGCCAGCCTCGACTACGAACCTGACGGTTACACCACGGGCGACCTAGTCAAGGTTGACGTGCTTCTCCAAGGTGAACCCGTCGACGCGTTCAGCTCGATTGTGCACCGCGACAAGTCGCAAGAGTACGGCCAACGCATGACTGAAAAGCTCAAGGAATTGATTCCCCGGCAGCAGTTTGATGTGCCTATTCAGGCAGCCATCGGCGGCAATATCATCTCACGCCAGACCGTCAAAGCTTTCCGCAAGGACGTCACTGCCAAGCTCTACGGCGGCGACGTCACGCGAAAAAACAAACTGTTGCAGAAGCAAAAAGAGGGCAAGAAGCGCATGAAGTCTATCGGCCGCGTCGATGTGCCTCAAGAAGCCTTCATCTCTGCACTTAAGCTCGACGACTAAGCTATTTGACGCCGTACCTGCTTTCGTAGCATTCTTCCGCTATCGAGGCTGAGTGCAGCCGATCTGACTCGAATCGGTTGAAGCGGTCCGCTTAGAGGCTCACCTCTAACTCTTAACTCTGGCTTTTGACGGCTATGTGGGTCGCTGGTGAGGCCTGTGAGGCTGAGCTGGCAGCCAGGGCCGACTGCTAATGGAGTCGTGCAGCGGAGCAAGCAAACAAAATGGCGCAGGTGTGACGGTGACTCATAGAGCGGTGTGTGCCATAGATGTCAGAGACAGCACCGTTGTTCCAATGGGGGAGCGCTATTGTTACGACACCATGGCATACGACCGATTGACAGAGCGCAAGGAAGCAATCTTGCAAGCCGTCGTCGAAGAATACATGGCAACGGCACGGCCCGTCGGCTCCGGCTTGGTGACCGAACAGAGTGAAGTAAAGGTTTCATCAGCCACGGTCCGCAAAGAGTTGAGCGCTCTTGAGGAGGAAGGATTCCTGCACCAGCCCCACACCAGCGCTGGGCGTGTCCCCACAGGTAAGGGCTACCGCTACTTCATCGATGCGTTGATGGGCCCTTCCAGCCTTAACTCAGCCCAAAATCAGCGCATCAGCGACTTCTTCGCACACTCTCACGGCGAACTCGAACGGATCTTTCGAGACACAAGCCGGCTGCTCGCAGGGGTCACCGACTATGCCGCCGTTGTCGTAGCACCCAAGCCCGATGTTGCGCGGGTCCGAGCGGTGCAGCTCGTATCGCTAGACCCACGGGTGGTCCTCATGGTCGTTGTCTTCTCCAACGGCGGAATAGAGCGCCGGACGTTCGAGCTAGAGGCCGACATGACCGACGAGCAAGTGGCATCGGCACAAGAGATGCTCGCTCCAGCGATGATCCAGGGCACCGAAGCTCACATCGTTCCAACTGGCGACAACGCGGTAGACGCACTGCTCGGCGACGCAGTGGGCTCGCTAGCGGTCGCCGACAGCGCTGACAGTTTGCACGGACGAGTGCATGTGGGCGGCCGCTCGTCGGTCGCTGCTGGGTTCGACGAGACCGAGACTGTCTCCCGGGTTCTCCAGCTGTTTGAGCGCCAACTGCTCGTCGTCACGCTCATCAAGGACGTGCTCGACAGGGGCCTACGAGTGGCCATTGGCGCCGAGACGGGTGTGCAGAACCTGAACGAATGCTCGCTCGTTGTGGCGCCGTATCAAGTCGAAGGCTGTGACGCCGGATCGATAGGCGTGCTCGGTCCAACCCATATGAATTATCCTCAAGCGCTCGCCGCGGTTGCGGTCATTTCCAATCAACTCGGCGAACATCTAACACGCGGGTAACCATGGCTGATTATTACGAACTGCTCGAGGTAGACCGCTCTGCCTCGCCTGAAGAGATCAAAAAGGCGTATCGAAGACTTGCTCGCGAGTTCCACCCGGACCGAAACCCGGGTGATGAAGCAGCCGAAGCAAGATTCAAAGACGTCGCGAAAGCCTACGAGACACTCAGCGACGCCGAGCGCCGTGCGCACTATGACCGCTTCGGCGAGCAGCGGCCAGGCGGCGGAGGCCAAGGCGACGCCGCCGGCTTCGGCGATATCTTTGACGCTTTCTTTGGCGGGCAGAGCCCCTTTGGCGGGGGTGGCGGCGGCTTCGGTGGTCAACAAGAGCGACAAGGGCCGGCCCGGGGGGATGACCTTGAAGTGGTCGTCGACGTACCCTTCGAAGAAGGGGTGCTGGGTTCGGCGCAGCCGGTCGAAATTCGCACGCATGTGCCATGTGAGCCATGCGAAGCAACCGGAGCTGTCGATGGCTCCCGCGTGGTGTCGTGTGAGACCTGCGGCGGTATTGGCCAGGTTAGGCAAGTGCGCAGGTCGATCCTCGGTCAGATGGTGTCCACGGGGACGTGTCCTACCTGCGAAGGTGCTGGCGAAATCATCGAGGCGCCGTGCAACTCCTGCAGCGGCGCTGGGCGAGTCGTTGCTGACCGGACCTACACGGTTGACATACCGGCTGGGGTCGACACGGGAGCCACGCTGCGTTTGAGCGGTCGAGGTGCCGCTGGTCAACGAGGCGCTGGCTTCGGTGACCTCTATGTGCGAGTCCGTGTTCTTCGCCACGATCGTTTCCAACGCGACGGCGACGATCTGGTCACCGAGCTTGCGGTGCCCATGACGGTGGCATCACTCGGTGGCGAGCTCGAACTTGAAACGCTGGAAGGAACCGAGATCGTCCTAGTAGAAGCCGGCACCCAGACCGGGAAGGTCTTTAAGCTCCGCGGCCATGGCGTGCCTAGCCTGAAAGGTGGACGTCGGGGAGATATCCGGGCAATTGCTGTCGTAATGACACCCGAGAAACTCAGCGATCGAGAAGAAGAACTGTTGCGGGAATTTGCGGCGCTTCGGGGTGATGAACTCTCAGAGAGTCGGTCGCTACTGGGGCGCATCCGTTCCGCCCTGAGCTGATCGAAGGGGGACTATGACTACACCCGATCTCCGAAGACAGGATGGCCCACATGTCTTCGTGAGCGATCTTGAGCGACCAGAACTGACCGACGGTGATCGTCATCATCTGTTTCGCTCGCTGCGTTTACGCGACGGCGATACTTTGACGCTGTCTGATGGCCAGGGCAGCTGGCGCTCCGGGCTATTTGGCGCGATCATCGAGCCGACGGGTCCTATCTATCAGGTTGCTTCGCCGGCTTATCGTGTGGGTTTGGGCGTCGCCTTGACCAAGGCAGCCAAACCAGAATTCGCGGTGCAGAAAGCGACTGAACTCGGGATCGATGACCTTGTAGTGTTCGAAACAGAACACTCTGTAGCGAGATGGGATAAAGCGAAACGCTCGCGTAATGAACAGCGGTTGATCAAGGTCGCGCGCGAAGCCGCTATGCAGAGCCGACGTGTCACGATCCCGACCGTCCAGGTGTTGAGCGATCTGGAACCGCTGCTTGCGGGCAGCGGTGTTGCTCGAGCTGATTTTGATGGTATTCCAATGAATTCTCAGCACCGACTTGTGTTGATTGGTCCTGAAGGCGGATGGTCAAAGCGCGAGCGAGACATGATTCCTGATGTCGTAGATTTGGGACCAACGGTGCTACGCGCCGAGACGGCGGCCGTTGTCGCGTCCGCATTTCTGGTTACTTCTCGGGACCGAAACGGCCAGGCGATTACTCCAACAACCACATGACGCGGTTTGTGCGACCACGTAAAGCGTCTACATTGGCACCTATGAACGAGGCGACGGCGGAACTCGAAAATGAGTACACAGCCCAGGTTGGTGAACGGCTGCGCAGCATTAGGCGACAAAAGCGCATGTCACTTCTCGACGTAGAAGGGGTATCGGGGAAAGAATTTAAGGCCTCGGTGCTTGGTGCATACGAACGAGGCGAGCGGGCCATCTCAGTGCCTCGGCTACAGCGCCTCGCTGGCATTTACGCGGTCCCGGTGGCTCAGTTACTGCCTGCTTCGGAGGAGCCTAACGAGGGCGATGACAGGTCTCTCGGCGTCCCATTTGGGGCAAGCGCTGCAATGACGATCGACCTCGAGCGCTTGCGGGGCCTCGAAGGGACCGAAGCAGAACTGCTAAATCGGTATCTACGCGGTATCCAGGTCCAACGCCAGGACTTCAACGGCAAGGTGCTGACGGTCCGCTCCGACGACCTGAGAGCGCTTGCGTGCATGCTCGGCGTGGCCAGTGCCGCCGCTGCCGGTCAACTCGAAGCCATGGGTCTCGCGTACCGAGTCTGAACCCGGACGCCCGAATGGGGCCATACACCTGGAAATTAGTGAGAGCTAGTGCCGCTGGCTGCGCGTGTCGTTCCGTGAATGTCTGGCTATGACCAGCATGGATGGGCGACGAAGCACGGTCTCGGGCGGCGCATGACGTTTTGTAGGTAGGAGACGGGTTTTCTTGAGGTTCAGCTATACGCCCGAGGAGTCAGGTGTTGTGTTCGGAGAACGTAATCAGGCCTTGATTCGTGCAGTGGAACCGTAGCTCTGTGACGACGCTAACCGTTGCTAGGTCGTCGCGATCGAACGTAGGGAGAACGCTGTAAGCGAACGCTCTTCGGCCAGTGACGGCACGATGATTTGTCGCTATGCCCTGATCCTCTGACCCCAGCCGAGAGCGAGACGCCTGCTGCAACCGACAGTAACGAAAGCACCGGAGATGCCAAAACGAGAATGGCCCGACGCTCGAGCGCCGGGCCATTCGTAGAATTGTTGATGAATACGGGTTAGCGAACGTTCATAGGCACATAGTCACGCACATCGGCCCCAACGTAGAGCTGGCGAGGACGAGTAATACGTGATTCCTGCTCGAGCATCTCGTTGTAGTGAGCCAACCAGCCAGTGACACGAGGGATGGTGAACAGCACGGTGAACATTTCTGGCGGGAAGCCGAGTGCTTGGTAGATCAGGCCTGAGTAGAAGTCGACGTTCGGGTAGAGCCTGCGTGACTTGAAGTACTCGTCGTTGAGTGCTACTTCTTCGAGCTTGAGTGCAATGTCGAGCTTCGGGTTAGCGCCGGTTACCTTGAAGACAGCATCGGCTGCTTCTTTGATGATCGTGGCACGAGGGTCGAAGTTCTTGTAGACACGGTGGCCGAAGCCCATCAGACGGCGATCGCCGCGCTTAACACCAGCGATGAACTCATCCACCTGGTCGTAAGTGCCGATTTCGTCGAGCATGGTGAGCACTGCCTCGTTGGCGCCGCCGTGGCGAGGTCCATAGAGTGCACCTGCAGCTGCAGAAACAGCAGAATACGGATCAGCATGGGAGCTGCCAACCGTGCGAGCCGTAGTCGTTGAGCAGTTCTGCTCGTGATCGGCGTGCAGGATGAACAGCACGTCAAGTGCCTTGGTGATGGCAGGATCACATTCGTACTTCGACTCGGCACCCTTGAACATCATTGACAAGAAGTTCGTGGCGTAGTCGAGGTCGTTGTCTGGGTAGACGTTTGGCATGCCGACCGAAGCGCGGTAGGCACCTGCCGCGAGGGTCGGAAGCTTGGCGACCAGACGAGTCGTCTGCAGCATTCGGTTTGCAGGGTCTTCGACGTCTTTGGCGTCAGGGTAGAACGTGCCGAGCGCAGCGATCGAGGACATGAGCATGCCCATGGGATGCGCATTGAAGTGGAAGCTGTCAACGAAATGACGACGGAAGTTCTCGTGCGTGTACGAGTGGGCTGCGACGTCGTGTGTCCACTGGTCGAGTTGCGGAGCATCGGGCAACTCGCCGTTGAGCAACAGGTAGGAGACCTCGAGGTATGTCGAGTCTTTGGCAAGCTGTTCGATCGGGTAGCCCCGGTAACGCAGGATGCCTTCGTCGCCCTTGATGTCGGTTATCGAGCTTAGACACGACGACGTGGTCGTGAAACCAGGGTCGTTGAACCACAGACCGGGCAGATTCTGCGTCCAGGCGCTGCTATCGACGCCGCCGTCTTCTATCGGGATTTCAAAAGACTCACCAGTGCGATTGTCGGTGATGGTGATGGAATCGGACACAAGATTTCCTTAGACGAGGTCGTGGAGTTTTGAGGAAATGCGGGACAGGCGGTTGCTAGCTGTGCTCGACGTTCGCTTTCCCAACGGAAACCGCACGTTATCGCGGCGCGCCTGGTTCTATGGAATCGAGCATTGTGTTAGAGCGGTGAATTGCCGTGGCGACGGCGAGGTAGACGCTCGCGTTTCGACGCAAGGAGGTCAAGTGCTTCGGCGATCTGCTTGCGGGTATCGGCTGGGTCAATAACCATGTCGATCGATCCTCGTTCGGCCGCGACGTAGGGATTAAGCAAACGTGCGTCGTAGTCGGCTTCGATCTGAACCCGTTCTTCAGCTGATGCTCGGCGATGCAAAATTTCGACAGCACCCTTGGCACCCATCACCGCTATCTCAGCAGATGGCCACGCCATAGCGATGTCGTTACCCATGGTCTTGGAGTCCATAACGATGTAGGCGCCGCCGTAACTCTTTCGCAGCGTCACCGAGATCCGGGGCACCGATGCACGGGCATACGCGAAAGCGAGTTGAGCGCCATGGCGGATCATGCCGCGCCATTCGAGGTCTTTGCCCGGCTGAAATCCGGGGGTGTCGACGAACGTGAGCAGCGGGACGTTGAAGGCATCGCAAAGGCTGACGAAACGCGCACCCTTTTGGCTGGCAGCGATGTCGAGCGTGCCAGCGAGCACCTGAGGTTGATTGGCCACAATGCCCACGGCATAGCCACCAACGTTGGCGAATGCGGTGATCAGGTTGCCAGCCCATTGGCCTCGTAGCTCGGTGATCAGCTGGTCATCAGCGATGACCTCGAGTACGTCGCGGACGTCGTAGCTGCCGCTGGGATTCGTCGGCACGATGTTGCGTAGCTGGGGGCAAGGACGGTCAACAGAATCAGTCGTGGGGCGGAAGGGTGCGAGTTCAGCGTTGGATGTCGGGAGATAGGACAGGATCTCGCCCACCAACTCTTTGGCGGCGTCCTCATCGGCGACCACGGCGGTGACTACGCCACTCTTTGTTGCGTGGATCGAGGGTCCGCCGAGATCGTCATGGTCCACAGGAAGCCCCGTGAACTGTTCGACCATTGCAGGTCCAGACACAAACGCATAGGCATCTTCGACCATGATGACGACGTCGGCGACACCCAACATGAGCGCAGGGCCTGAGACCACAGGGCCGGTCACGACGAGCACCGTGGGCACGATGCCCGAACACTTGATCATGGCCCGGGCAGCGCTGCCCCATCCGTGCGCTGCGGTGATCCCCTCGCGCACATCGGCGCCTGTCGACTGAACGAAGCCGACTACCGGATGGCCTTTGGCCCGTGCCAGTTCACAGGCAGCGCCGATGGTCATTGCGTCGGCTTGGCTCATAGAACGCAAGTCGCCGACAACCGTAAAACTGACGACTTGCTGGTCGTTGATTGTTCGGACCCCGGAGCGAACGGTGCCAGCGATACCTGCGCGCAGTTCGATTTGACGAGGACTCTGGACCGGAGGGTCTGGCACACCGATACTCATTTGGCACTAATCATCAATGGATTGATAGCACGTTGGAGTCGGGAAACAGTGACTCGGGGGAAGATGCCTGGTCGTAGGTGTGGCATCCGGGCAGCGACGCAGCAGCGGTTCGCGCGATTTCAATGATGATCGCTGACACAGCCTGGAGGGCCCGGGCTGGCTGGGTGCTGCTTCGAGCCATGAGCGCAACGTCACGTGGCGGCATATCATCAATGTCTTTTACAACCGAAGTCTGTTCGTTCCGACCCGCTGCTGCGGTCGCCGGGACGAGGGCGATCCCAACGTTAGCGGCGGCCATGGCTTGCACAAGAGCACTACTGCCGACTTGGAGGGCCGCACTCAGTGGGACACTGGCTTGGCTGAATGGTCGGGAGATGTGGTCGTACAGCGGAGTGTCCTGGGGAGGGAGTAAGAGCCGCGTATTTGCGAGGTCTCGCAAGCTCACTGAGGGTTTGCTGGCAAGATGATGATCTATTGACAGCACTGCCACTACGTCTTCGGTAAACAGCGGGGTCGACGTCAGTTCCGGATTGCTGGCACCAGTAGTTATCGCGAGATCGATGTGGCCCGAGAGTAGTTGTTGCATCAGGATCCCCGAGTGTGCCTCGACCACGGTGACCGAGACTTCGGGTAGATCTCGACTTGAGCGTGCGAGCGTCGGTGGAATGACGGCAAGACCGATCGCCGCGGTCGTACCGCAGACGACATCGCCGATGATGCGGTCTTCGAGCGTTGCAAGATCCTCGCTGATTGCGTTCAGCTGGCGCACAATCTCGCGGCTCCGCAGCTCGACCGCCGAGCCTGCTGCGGTGAGTTTTCGTGTACGCCGATCAAGAAGCATGGTTCCGAGCTCGAGTTCCAGCCGGGCGACATGTGTCGAGACATTGGATTGCACGGTGAAGAGGGCAGTTGCTGCTGCCGAGAACGAGCCATTGTCAATAACAGCTAGGAAAGACCGTAATTGTCGCAGATCCATCATCTACTCGTTTCTGGCTGGTTTGATGGCGCCGATGGCACCTTAGGCGGAATAGAACGGTCGTTCCAATCCGTTCACTCCCGAAGAAGTCAGTAGTGTTACGGTATCGAAAAAACAGATACTTGATATCATCAAGACATGTTGGACAAAGTACGTGAACAGTTTCACAATCTACTTAACGCAATCGACGTGTTCCCCCCAACACGACATATTTGCAAGACCAGAAGCTGATTCCCCCCATTAGCTCGGTCCTGAAGGAGTTGGCTATCCAGCCAACTCCTTCTTCTTTTTTCTCCGGAGCGTTAAGGCTGTCGCAACTGCCGCAGAGTTCGGCCCATCAGTCGGTTGAACCAGACATCTTGGCGATTGTGGGCGCCGAGGAGCGAGCCTGACCAACCCCTGGCATGGTCGGACATGCCATCCACCGCGACGTGGCCGTTGAAATCCCTGCGCCGCTGGGTTGAGGTGTACACCTCAACCTTTATGAACGCTTCGGGGAAGAGTCGGTTTAGATGCAGCTAGCACTGCATGCTGTTCGGCTGTTTGCTGGGCATCGGCTGCGTAGCGCCGAGTCGCGGGTCGTAAGGCCGCTGATGTCTTGGCAAGCGCAGCGTCGCGTGAAGTTCAGCGACACCGCAGCGAGCAGACGACGTTGCTTCTAGGGGCCACCGCTCCATAGCAACTAACCGCCGTCTGTCGGGGATGCGGTGAGTTCGGTCACAGCGTTTGCACCCAGTACGCGTCGATCGATCGTCGGTGTGACACTACGAACGAGATGCTCGACTCGAGATCGTGGGGCAGCTAGTCGCGGTGCATCCAGAGCTGCGGTTACGCCGTACCACTCGAGCGCGTCGTTAGGCCACCTGCCGATGGCGACGCGATGAGAAGTCTGAACCCGAGCAAGTAGCACGCGTTTCAGATTTAGTCGAGTTCGATGTCAGCGTACTGATCGCGTAGCACTCGCTTCAGGATTTTCCCACTGGGATTGCGTGGGATTACGTCGACAAACTCGACGACCTTGATGGCCTTGTAAGGCGCTAGCTTGGCGTTGCAAAACGCCATGACGTCTTCGGCTGAGACGTCGCTGGACTTGACGATGACCGCAAGTGGTGACTCGCCCCACTTCTTGGACGGAACGCCGATGACACCGGCATCAGCGATGCAATCATGGCTCAGCAGAACGTTCTCGATTTCAGCGGGGTACACGTTCTCGCCGCCTGAAATCAGCATGTCCTTGATGCGATCAACAATGGTCAAGAAGCCGTCTTGGTCGAGAACGCCAGCATCGCCGGTGTGCAACCAACCATCAACGATTGCTTCCGCGGTTGCCTCTGGGCGATTCCAGTACCCAACCATGACGTTCGGACCAGCGAGCAGGACTTCTCCGGATTCACCTGGATCGCAATCGCTGCCGTCTTCACCGATGACGCGCACCTGGCCGTGGAAGAACGCTCGGCCAGTAGAGCCGACATGGGTCTTGGCATCGTCGCCGATGATGACGCAGCCCGGACCAGCGGTCTCAGTCAAGCCATAGACCTGGTGGATCTCGACCCCTAGGTCGGCATAAGCCTCGATCAGCGTTACAGGCACGGGCGCTGCACCGCTCAGGACCCAACGAAGTGTCGATAGATCGTGGACGTCGGCGTTGTAGGTCATCTGCATGAACTGCAACATTGCCGGGACCATGAGCGTCGAGTTGATCTTCTCTTCGGTAATCAAGCGCCACGACTCAGCCGGATCGAAGCTACGCATCAGCACGGTCGTTCCGCCGGCGTAGGCGTTGGCCAGCACGGGGTTCAGCGCACCCACATGGAAGAGTGGCAGCGAGTTCAGGAACCGGTCTCCGAGCCGGAAGTCCAGGCTTGCAGTGCCAGTCAGGAGCGACCACATGACGGTGTCATGGCTGTGGATCACGCCCTTGGGCAGGCCGGTCGTGCCCGAGGTGTACATGATGAACGCGTAGTCGTCGCCACTCGCTGTGGACTCGATCTCGGTGTCGGCGGCGATGTCGACCCATTCGTTGTATTCCAGGACACCGTCGGCAGGTGTGCCGCCGACCTGAATCCAGGTGGTGATGTCTGTCCTGTCGCCTCGAGAGGCGAGTTCGGCACATACTGCGGCGAACTCTTCGCTGAAGATAAGCACGCTTGTGCCGGAGTCTTTCAGGATGAACTCGAGTTCCTCGGCGATCAGGCGCACGTTGAGCGGCACATTGACGGCGCCGATCTTGGCGGCTGCGAAGAACGTCTCTACGAATTCCACGCCGTTCATGAGCAGTAGCCCGACGCGGTCACCTGGGGCGACACCAATACTGGTCAGAGCATTGGCCGTCTTGTTGCTGCGAGCGTTGAGCTCTCCGAACGAGAACCGGCGGTCGCTAGCGACATCGAAAATTGCTTCGACAGTTGGCTCTCGGTACGCCCGCTTGGTCAGGAATTGGCCGATGTTCATCACGATTCGTGATCTCTCCAGATAGTTGTTGTGCCCGGAGGATAGAGGCGATTGTTGGCCCTTGCCCCTCCGGGTGCGGTGTTGATAGCGCCGCTAGCGGCGGCCAAGGCATCGGATATCCTCGGTATCTCGGCGATGTGGCGCACTAATCGGTCACGATCTCGGGATGGAGAGAGCCGCCGGAGGCCTCCCGGCGTTCCCTTTTTGCTGGCCAGCATCTCCATGGTTGCGCGGTCATGAAGGGGTCTTACTATGTTCTTACTTGCGCGCAGCACGATGTATGGCATGAAGCAACGAGGATCATCGATTTCCGCTCGTACGTTGGCGCCTAGCCGTGTTCTCTTGCTTTGGCAGTGGACGCTGGTGTTCGTCGCTGTTGCTGTCCTAGTGGCATGCGGGAAATCAAGCGGCATGGACCCAGTTGATGCTGGTGACTCGGCCGCAGACAACGAGGCGCCGGCTGACAGCCAACCCATAGCTGTTATCACTGTGAATAGAGATACAGGGCCCCAAACGCTTGCTGACTACATCGGTGCCGCAGCGAGCGGCGAGCAGGGCGGGCGACGGGGTCAGGGCGGCTTCGGTGGCGACCAGGACGCAACGCTCGAACAACAGCGACGCATTCAACAAGAGATCCAGATCTGCATGCAGGCCCAAGGTTTCGAGTACTTGCCCGAAGAAGCAGGCGACGGTCTCCGATTCTTCCTTGCCGCACAAAACCAGGGTGCAGCGCCAGCCGATTATGCAGCGACCGAGGGATTCGGGATCAGTACCCGGTTCGATGTCCTGCTGGAAGGCGACCTAGAAATCGAGGAGTCTGCTGACCCGAACGGGGACTATGTTGCGAGGCTTAGCGAGGGTGAGGCCGATGCGTGGAACTTGGCGCTCAGCGGCGCCCCGCCCGAACGGAATGCTGAAGGCCAGCTTGTCGACCCTGAAACTGGCGAGGTCATCCAGCGCTCTGGCCCCGGTCAGAGATCTGGCGGGTGCCGCCTCACCGCTGAAAAGCGGGTCCGAGGCGACGCGGTAGTCCTCGGCGAACTGGAGGATGAGCTCGTTCTGCTGTTGGACCGTATCGAGTCTGATCCGCGGGTCACCGAGATTCGGCGCCAGTGGGTTGGCTGCATGAGTGAGGATGGCTTCGACTATGCCGACGAGCGCGAGGCCCGCGCTGACATCAATAGACAGGTCACGCCACTATTGCGCTCGTTCTTCGCCTCGAGCCTTACAGGCGAACAAAGCCAAGGCGAAGCCCGATGGCAACAAGGGGGCGGGGGAGGCAATCCACTAGAGGCCATTGCTGGTTTACATCTGACACCTGAACAGAACGCTGAACTCGACGCGCTGCAGGATCTCGAACGGTCGATGGCCGTCACTTCTTTGGCCTGCCAAGGTGACACCGGTCAAGAGATCGCAGACATCACGGCGCGCTATGAGGCCGAGTTCGTCGACCTCAACCGAGAAGCTCTGGAAGGCTTGGGTTCCTAGGGCCACGTCTGGCTGTTCCTGATGTCTTGGTCGAGTGCCTCGACGGGGCATCGCGATTCCACCAGAGATAGAAGGTTGGCCGAATAGCTCACCGGAAGAACCGGACGGGACACTACGTCAATGAACTAATCGCCGGGCGGCGGCCGAAGCACCAAGTTGTCGGCGAAGAATTCCAACGTCTGTCGCCATGCAACTGCTTCGGCTGCAGCGTCGAAGTTCGGATGGTCGATCTCAGCGAATCCGCTGGCGACTCCGGGGTGTTGCTCGACGTGAAACTCTCGTCGGGCGAGTTGCAAGTTAAGGCCCATCATTGCACTGTCGTCGTCGGTTATGTCGTCGTCGTGCTCAGCAAAATGCAGCAGATACGACGCCGTCGCATCTTCAAACGCGATCGACTGGGTTCCGTAGAACGACGCTATCGCAGCACATTGGTCTGCAAAGCGAACCGAAAGCCACAGCGCCCAGGAGGCTCCGGCTGCATAACCAAGCACACCAACCGGAGCCGTTGGATCAGGACAGGTCGCCTGCAGTAACCGGAGTGAGGATTTCGCCAACGAGGCCGAGACGTTCATGTCGGCCTCGAGTAAATGCGTGTGAGCTTGGTCTGCGTTGGTCGCCACTGCACCGTCGTATAGGTCTGGGGCGAGCACCGTGAACCCAGCCTCAGCGAGTTCGTCGGCCTTGTCCTTGACCCCGGCGGATAATCCCCAGGGAGAGGACAGAAGCAAGATGCCGGGGCCAGGTTCTGCAGGAGGCCGGGTGAAGTAGCCGGTGCCCGGCGACGGAAGCGAGGTCACAGCAGCGAACGGTATCCAGGACCAATGAAGACCGCCACTGGCCTTACCAGTAATAGAGTTAAAAGGTGTCAGAAACGCCCGAAGAGACCGAGCATCCGTCCGACTTCATTCGTGACCTCATCCGCAGCGATAACGAGCAGGGCACCTACGGCGCTCGGGTGCAAACGCGCTTCCCACCTGAACCCAACGGCTTTCTCCACATCGGCCATGCCAAGGCGATCTGTCTGAGCTTTGGTGTTGCCAGTGAATTTGGGGGCACGTGCAATCTGCGATTTGATGACACGAACCCCGAGAAGGAGAGCGAAGACTTCGTCACCGCCATCCAGCGGGACGTGCAGTGGCTTGGATTCGAGAGCGATCGAGGCGCACTCTTTGCTAGCGACTATTTCGAGCAGCTGTACCTGTGGGCTGAAGACCTAATTAGCCAGGGGCTGGCGTATGTCGACGACCAGGATGCTGAAGCAATCTCTGAGAACCGAGGCGACTTCACTACGCCTGGGTCGAATAGTCCGTTCCGAGAACGTTCTGTCGAAGAGAACCTGGACTTGTTCCGCCGAATGCGAGCTGGCGAGTTCGGTGATGGCGAGCACGTGCTGCGTGCAAAAGTTGATATGGCGAGCCCCAATATGTCCATGCGCGATCCACTCATGTACCGCATTCGCCATGTCACACATCACCGCACTGGTGACGACTGGTGTATCTATCCAAACTATGACTGGGCCCACGGCCAGAGTGATGCCATCGAAGGCGTCACCCATTCGTTTTGCACGCTCGAGTTCGAGAACAATCGTGAGCTCTACAACTGGTTTCTTGAGAAGTTAGACCTTCCGAACGATCAGCCTCGCCAGACCGAATTCGGCCGCCTTGGCCTGACACACATCATCACGTCGAAGCGAAAACTGGCTGCGCTCGTCGAGTCCGGCACGGTCGAGGGTTGGGACGATGCACAGATGTCCACGCTTAGCGGTATGCGTCGGCGGGGCTATCCGGCCAAGTCGATTCGCCAGTTCTGTGATCACATCAGCGTTGGGCGTGTGAACGGCACCACCGAGGTCGAACTGCTCGAATCATTTGTGCGGACCGAGCTCAACAAGACAGCGTTGCGACGGATGGCTGTACTGGACCCGTTGAAGATGGTGATTACGAACTGGCCTACCGACGCAGACGGTGCCCCTGTTGTCGAAATGCGCGAGGTCATCAACAATCCTGAGGATGAAGCAGCAGGTACCCGCTTGGTCCCGTTCAGTGGTGATTTGTGGATCGAACGTGACGATTTCATGGTTGACCCGCCGAAGAAATTCTTTCGACTCGCGCCCGGCCGCGAGGTTCGGCTTCGAGCTGCGTATTTTGTGACATGCACCGACGTGGTCACCGACGATGATGGGAACGTGACCGAAGTCCACGTCACCTATGACCCGGAAACAGCCGGTGGGCAAGCGCCCGACGGGCGCAAGGTCAAGGCGACTATGCACTGGGTCTCGGCCGCAACAGCGCTCGAAGCCGAGGTCCGGCTCTATGACCGTCTCTTCTTGTCGGCACAGCCATCTGCGGGTGGGGCGGACCCGCTCGATGATGTGAATCCTGATTCGATGACCGTCGTGGAAGACGCCAAACTTGAACCTGGACTCGTAGACACCCCGCTGGGCGATGTTGTTCAATTCGAACGTATTGGTTATTTTGCTCACGACATGGATCGTCCGCTGACCTTCCATCGGACCGTTGGACTGCGCGACGAATGGGCCCGTATCCAGAAGCGGAACGGTTGAGTCAGATGTCCGCCGCAACTCACCGCCAGAACCCGGTGACTCCGAGCCCGATCTTCTTCGGAATTGTGTTGCTCACCATTTTCTTGGGGACTGCATTGGCTCGGGGCTACCGGTACGACGGTGTTACCATGTTCCTCTTTGTTGTCACGGGCTGGGCGTTGTCGCTCGCGCTACACGAGTTTGGTCACGCCATCGTGGCCTATGTGGGTGGCGATCGCTCGGTGGCTGACAAGGGTTATTTGACCTTAGACATCCGCAAGTACGGCGACATCAAGACCTCGCTTTTGTTCCCTATCTTCATTCTGATCATCGGCGGTATCGGGCTACCCGGAGGCGCTGTTTGGATCAATGTCAGAGCCATCCGGTCGCCAGTGATACGCAGCCTCATGAGCGCTGCTGGTCCGGCTGCCTCGGGCCTGTGTGCTCTGCTGTGTCTTGTGCCGGTCAGAATCGGACTGATCGAGGCTCCCGGGCTGGTGATTGGGCTGTCATTTCTTGGCTGGATCCAGATCATCGCAATGATCTTCAACCTGCTGCCAATTCCGGGACTCGACGGCTTTGGCATCATCGAGCCGCACCTTTCCCAACAGACACTTCGCTCGATCCAACCATTGCGCCAATACGGGATGATCCTGATCTTCATAGCGATCTTCTTTCTGCCGCCGGTACGAGATGCCTTCTTCGGTTTCACCGATTCGGTTACGGAATTCGTTGGAGGGTCAGACGTATTCGAAGCCCGGGCCCGTGGTTGGTTCGAGTTCCGTTTCTGGGAGCGCCGATAGCGCCATGGCCGAGCAGGTGCGTATCGATAAATGGCTCTGGGCCGTCCGGTTGTATAAGACGCGGGCCACAGCAAACGAGGCATGTTCCAGCGGCCGGGTGCGGATTAATGGTTCCCCGGCGAAACCGGCTCAGCGGGTCAAGGCTGGCGACACCATCGTGTCACGACGCAAAGGATTTTCAAGGACCTATCAGGTAGTGAAGGTCATTGAGAAGCGCGTCGGTGCACCCGTTGCTGTCGAGTGTTATGTCGACGAGACACCCGACGAGGCTAAGCCGAAACCTCGTTCGATGGACGAGCGAATTGATGCGGCATGGGCCGAGCGGCCGACTGGAACCGGCCGTCCAACCAAGCGTGATCGCCGACAGATGGAGAAGTTCATGGACCTAGGTAAGAAACAGCGCCGTTAGCTCGTTTCAGAGCGGGTCTTTGCTCAACAACCCACCGTGGTGGATGGGTTGTTGGGTGTGCACAGAATTTGTTCGTACAGGGGCTGCGTGTCGGCAGGCAACTCGAGGTAACCGATTGGGCGGTCGCCGATGTGTAGTTCCCAGTGCAGGTGCACCGAGCCATCGTTGTTCGTGAGGCCTGCGGCTGCGGCGGACGTGCCTGAGTTACCGACAAAGCCGAGCGGTGTCCCTACCTCGACAAGGACCCCAGGCAGGATCTGGGAATCGATGTTGGACAGATGGGCGTAGATAGTGACCGCCCGTTCACCGCTGCTGAGTGAATGGTCGATTACCACGAAGTTGCCGTACAACATGGCCAGGGTCCAGAACGGTGTATCGAACGCTGGGACGGTTTGGGCGAGCACAGCGTCGCGATCCTCCGTGGTGGCATCGACATAGTCATTCAAGACGAAGATGACCTGACCGACCGCAGCGGACTGAACGACATGGCCGTCTGTGTCGCAATTGAAGTCGAGCCCGTTGTGGATGCCCGAGCGATATTCGCGGGGCGCGCCGACCACGAGGTTGGGGTTACCAAACGGCACGTTGCAGGTGGTTATTGGCAAGGACACAACGTCTTCGAGTAACGCTGCTAACCGAGGGCTATCGCTGGCAGGGCCGGGGCTCTGACGCACGGGATCGCTGCCAAAACGAGTGTCATCGGTGACTAGCTCGAAGGTGAGCACCCCGTCTACCAGTTCGTCGTTGATCATGCGTGCGCCCAACGAACCCAGAGAAGTGCCTGTGTCGACGAGTCGACCGAGCTGGATATCGGGGTTAATGGTCTCAAGTCCGGCATAGATCGACGTGACATTGCTGACCCCGTTTAGGGGACCGTGATCGATGACAACAAATGGCCCATAGGCGCCCGCTCGTAGCCAAGGACCGTCATTGCTGTTTGCGATGAGATCAGCCTTGAAGCTATTCAGGGGCGCTTGGGTGACCCGCATGATGACCCGGCCGGGTGCGATTGACATGGCGTCCTGGCCTGGCTCGCTACAGACAAAGGTCAGAGCAGGGGTAAGTGACAGAAAGTTGTTGGTCTCGCGAGTGCGTTCGTCTACGAACGGGCATGGGGCAGGCGAAGATGTTCCCTGGGCACCACGCACGGATCCTGTGATCTGTAGCCAGTCTCCTCGTGGCCGGTGCAAGACTGGCACCGCTGTGGGTTCAGCGTTTGGGCCGATGGGTTTGGCTTCTGCGCCGCCCGAGCTGCTTGCGCCGTCACGCGCTGCTACGACGATCAGTGTGATGATTACGACCGAGGTGATAAGCACCAAGGCGGCGATCTTTTGCGTACGAGGGAACTCAAACATAGAAGCGGTGGGGGCATCAACACGACGAATTGTCGATGGACCCACCGCAACGTTAACGGGTAGATCGGATCACTTGCCGCGGTAGCGATCCTTTTTTCTAGCTACCAAGCGGGCGGTCCCAGACCGCTTTGCTACCAATCTCGATCGCCATTAGTGGTTGGGCAACTAACCAGCAACCTGGGCTCGAATGAGGTTCAGCGCAGAGCCAGCATGGAACCAGGCAATCTGATCATCGTTCAACGTGTGATTCGCCAAGAATTCGACGCTCTCGCCGTCGGTCTTGTGTAACACGCAGTCGACTGGTTTGCCGTCAGCGAGTTCGGATAACCCGGTGATCGAGATAGTGTCGCCTTCGCCAATCGCTCCCCAGAACTCAGGGTCGGCGAAGGTCAGAGCGAGAGCGCCCTGCTTCTTCAAGTTCGTCTCGTGAATACGAGCGAAGGACTTGGCGAAAACCGCGTGGCAGCCGCGAAAGCGGGGTTCCATCGCAGCATGCTCGCGGCTCGAGCCCTCGCCCACGTTCTCTTCGCCGATGAAGACCCAGTTCAGGCCCTTCTCGTGCAAGCTCTTGGCGATTTCGGGGTAACTCTTCGTGGTGCCATCGGAGGGGTCGAGCGCTAGTTCGGTTTCGCCGGTGAATGCGTTGACCACACCGAGGTATAGGTTGCCCGAAATATTCTCGAGGTGGCCGCGGTACTTGAGCCAAGCGCCCGCCATCGAGATGTGGTCGGTGGTGACCTTGCCCATGCCCTTACCCAGAACCGGTAGCTCGAGGTAGTCCTTGCCGTCCCATTCGGGGAACGGGGTCAAGAGTTGGATGCGGTCGCTAGTCGGGTTCACAGTGATGTCGATGTGGCTGCCGTCTTCTGGAGGAGCGATGAACATGGAGTCCCCGCTCTCGAAGCCGCCAGGCGGAAGTTCAATCGCTTCGCCGACAACCAGGCTGACCTGTTCGCCAGCATCATTGGTCAGTGTGTCGGTCTTGGGGTCGAAGTCGACTCGGCCTGATAGCGCCATGGCCACAACCGTCTCGGGTGAGGTCACGAAGGCGAGTGTTGCTGCGTCGCCGTCGTTGCGCTTCGGGAAGTTGCGGTTGTAGCTCGTGATGATGATATTCGTGGAGCCTTCAGAACCTTCACGATCGTCACGCTTCCATTGACCGATGCACGGGCCACATGCATTGGCGAGTACGACGCCGCCGATGGCCTTGAGCGGTTCAAGCATGCCGTCCCGCTCAATGGTTCGCATTGTCGCTTCGGATCCAGGCGTGATCATGAACGGGACTTTTGCCTTGAGGCCCTTAGCGGCAGCATCACGAGCGATTGAGGCAGCTCGGCTGATGTCTTCGTAGCTCGAGTTGGTGCACGAGCCGACAAGCGCAGCCGAGATTTCCATCGGCCAGCCCTTCTCTGCGGCTTCGGCGCCTAGGTCCGAGAGCGAGCGAGCCAGGTCGGGAGTGTGTGGGCCATTGATTAGTGGTTCGAGGGTGTTGAGATCGATTTCGATGACCTGGTCGAAGTACTCACCAGGATTAGCAATGACGTCATCGTCGGCACGCAGGTGATGAGCAACGGCACGTGCTGCGTCGTCGATGGCCTCGCGGCCGGTTGACTTGAGGTAGCGACTGGTAGCGTCGTCGTAGGCAAAGAGCGATGTGGTGGCACCGATCTCTGCGCCCATGTTGCAGATGGTGGCTTTACCTGTTGCTGAAAGGCTCTCGGCGCCCGGGCCGAAGTACTCGACGATGGCGCCCGTGCCGCCTTTGACGGTCAGAATTTCGGCGACCTTCAGGATTACATCCTTGGGGGCTGCCCAACCTTTGAGCGTGCCCGTGAGCTTGATGCCAATGGCCTTGGGCCAGCGAACGTTCCAGGGGAAGCCTGTCATGACGTCGACGGCGTCAGCGCCGCCAACGCCGACAGCGATCATGCCCGCTCCACCAGCGTTTGGGGTGTGGCTGTCGGTGCCGAGCATCATGCCGCCTGGGAAGGCGTAGTTCTCGAGCACCACCTGGTGGATGATTCCTGAACCGGGCGCCCAGAAGCCAGCGCCGTATTTAGCGCAGACCTTTTCGAGAAAGTCGTAGACCTCGCTGTTGGTGTCGGCCGCGACCATAAGGTCTGTCTTGCCATCGACCCGGGCCTGGATTAGGTGATCGCAGTGTGTGGTGGTCGGCACAGCGGTGCGGGGCAGGCCTGCGGTCATGAACTGCAGCCAAGCCATCTGTGCCGTTGCATCTTGCATGGCAACACGGTCGGGCCGAAGGTCGGTGTAGGAGACACCACGTTCGAGGCCAGCGGTTTCTGGATCGTCGAGATGATTGATCAGGATTTTCTCGGCCAGGGTGAGAGAACGTCCGAGCTTCTCGCGGCCCCACGCAATCCGTTCGTCCAAGGTGCTGTAGACCTCGTTGACGAGTTCGATGGGAGTTTCGGCAAAGACGGCCATGTCCGTTCCTTCTGTCTAGAGAGGGCTGCGAGCGTGCTCGGTAGTGAGACGCAGGTAGCGGGTTCTCGATGTGATAACTTGTACGATACAAGTCTGATACAAGCTGTCCACAATCATCCGGTTGTTGACAGCAATTTCTTCTCAATCGGCCCTTTAACGGGCCAACAGCTCTACGTTATGGCCCGTTCGTTCCGATACCAAGAGATCGCCAAGGCGATCCGCTCAGAAGTTACCAATGGCGCGCTCCTCGCGGGTGCCTTATTGCCTAGCGAGTCCGAACTTTCAGCCGAGCACGATGTCAGTCGGGTCACCATCCGCAAGGCACTCGAGCAGCTGAGGATCGAGGGCCTGGTCGATAGCCGCCAGGGCTTCGGCTGGTTCGTAGGCAATGAACCAATTCGTCAATCTCTCGACACCCTCGAGACGATCGAGGACCAACTGGCCGAGGCAGGTAGATCGAGTGAGCGGCGAGTCTTGCGGTTTGGCTTTGTGGCTGCCCCGGCCGAGGTTGCTCTGTTGCTGGATCGCGAAGTACTCGAGGTCGTGCGCTTGAATTTGGCTGACGATGAGCCGTTTGCGCATATCACCGTCTGGTGTAAGGCGGCGCTCGGCGCTGATCTATCTCGCAGTGACGTGGAAGAGTCAACCTTTGTGGATCTCTTGATCGGCCGGCTTGGGCACGCCACGCAAGTTATCTCGGCAGTAGCGGCTGATCCAGTTACAGCAGCAACATTGCGGGTCGAAGAGGGTGCGCCGCTGTTGCGTGTGCGACGCGTGACCACCGATCTGACAGGCGGCAATGCGCTCGTTAGCGAACATTTGTATCCGGCCCACCGCACCGAGTTCGAGGTCACGCTAAGTGGGCCAACCGGGGAGTCTGCCGGGCTTCGCCTCGTTGAATAGTTGCGGCTAAATAGACCCGGTTGGACAAGTTCGCAGGAGGCAGGAAATCGGCGGACTGTCACAATAGGAATTACTGCCAGTGGTAGTCGTTCGGATCGACACTGCGGGTCTGTTGCCAGTACTCGAGCATGGTGAAGGGCCAGTTCTGGGCCGTGCGACCGGTGGCGTTCTTGTACCAACTACTCACGTTCGAAACGCCCCAAGCCATCCGAAGATTGCCAGCGTCTACTCGTTCGTTGTAGCGGTCGTGGACCTCCTCTGAAACGGCCATCGAGTCAGCGCCGCTCTCGAGCAACTCCCGGACGCACTCGGTCATGTAGTGCGTCTCGCACTCGCTGAAGAAGATGATGCTGCCGTTGATCACGATGTTTGTGTTGGGACCATACAACACGAACAGGTTCGGCATATTCGGCACAGTGATTCCGAGATAGGCGCGGGCGTCACCGTCCCATTGTTCGTGTAGCTCGGTGCCGGCTCGGCCCGTGACTTTGATGGGCATAAGGAACTCAGACGCAGCGAAGCCAGTGCCGTAGATGAGGATGTCGAACTGATGCTCGGCGCCGTCGGCGGTGACAACACCCTCGGGCGTGATGTGCGAGATGGAGGTGGTCTCTAGAGTGACGTTGTCTTGCTTCAGCGCCCGCGACCACGCACCGAAGTCGAGCACGAATCGTTTCGCTCCCACCGGATGATTGGGCCGGACCTGTTCGAGTAGATCTGGACGGTCGCCAAATTCGGCATCGATGTACATAGCGAGCATGGCGCGAATTTCGGCATTGGTAGCGCTAACTGAATGCTCGATGTCCTCGGTCCAGGAAGGGTCAACTTCGACTGCTGGGCGCAGTCCTTCATGACCGCGCCAAAACATGCCGAGCCGATGCCAGTTGCCGAAGTGCGGCAGCCGGCTGAATAGCCACGTCATCGTGTAGGCGACTTCTTGATCGGCTTGGGGGCGTGGGACCAGCCAGTTCGCTGTGCGCTGGAACACCGTGAGTTCGCCGCATGCCTCGGCGACTGGGGGAATGAACTGTGAAGCGCTGGAACCGGTGCCAATGATGCCGACGCGCTTGCCCTCTAAGTGGGCGTGCTCGGGCCACCGTGCGCTATGCCAGCTTTCGCCTTGGAAACTGTCGCGGCCATCGATCTTTGGGAACACTGGGCGGTTGAGCTGCCCAACAGCGCTCACCACAGCGTTGGCTTGCATGGTGGTCTTGCCATCGCTAGTGGTGATTTCAATCGTCCAGGCTGCGTCAGCGTCACTCCAACTCATGGCGGTGACTTCTGTGCCGAATTTCACTAGACGGCGGACGTCCCATTCGTCAGCGCAGTCGCTGAAGTACTGATGTAGCACGGGTCGGCTCGAGTTGTATTCGGGCCAGTCGAACTTCTGGCGGAACGAATATGCATAGGTGTGGTTCGCCACGTCGACTCGACAGCCGGGGTAGGTATTTTCGAACCAGGTACCGCCGAGGTCAGTGTTCTTGTCGACAACCACTACGGCAACGCCAGCCTGTTGCAGCCGGTGCGCTGCGAGTAGTCCGCTCATGCCTGCACCGATAACCACGACCGAGAAATCGGTATCGGCGGCAGTGCTTGTCTTAGTCCAGCTCGGCGACCGTGGATCGGAGTTGTTCGGTGCGAGCTCCTCGGCCAACATTGTTTGGTAGTCGCCGCTGCGCTCACCTCCGGTTATCCAGTCGATGCCGGCTTCGATGAATGGTGTTGCCGCCGTTGCGGGCTGGCGGCTGTCGCGAAGCGTGCAGAGCCCTTTCATGGCCAAGGCGCGTACCCGCGAGAGTTGCTCGTTGTCCCATCCGCCTTGTTCTGCAAACGGGTTCGACGTGTCGGGACGCAGATCTTCGGGCAGGTAAGCCATATCGCTTAGAGCGTGCGCTAGAGCGGGCAGGATGGCAACGAGTTCCGTCGCTGGATCAGCGAGCAGTGCCGTGATCTCATTATCCTGTTCGGTCACCTGTTGCATGTCCATGCGATCCATCATTGCTGAACCGGTCAGCGGCCAGCGAACCGAGCACACAAGTTGCAGATGAACGGTCTATCTTTATCCCCGATGATCGAAAGTGCCAGCAAGACAGCACTTGCCGTGTACGGATCGCTGGCACCGGGGGAATCCAACCACTGGGTGGTTTCCCGAATTGCAGGGGATTGGGTCGGCGGCACGATCCAGGGCTACACGTTCGATCTGACCTGGGGGCCCGCCGAAGGGTATGAAGGGTTCGTCCCCGATCTAGAGGGACCGGACGTGGCAGTGGCCGTACTTGTATCGAACCAACTGGACCACCGTTGGCGCGAGATCGACGATTTCGAGGGCGTCGGATATGAGCGCCGTTTGCTGCCTGTGCGGCTCGATGACGGACGCACTATTGATGCCCACGTCTACGTGGCGTTGACCGACGTTTGAGGCTTTGTAGATTCCTGAAAAATGCATGTGGGTCGTCTCAAGGACCATTCGTCACCCGTTCCCGGTACTCAACTGACGGCTGTCTTTGAGCTTCTACTTGTAGGGCTCCGATGAGTCGGGCTTACGAGCGGAGCGACTGGCCTCTTGTGCGCAACGCTGGCCTTCTTCAGCACCTAGCCAGGCAGCGGGTATCTCGATAGTGCAGACCGATGGCGGGGGATACTTGACCAGGCGTTCTTTTAACGGGGCCACACTGGCTTCTTGCGTGAACGCCGGGTGCGATCACCCAAAGCCCAGGCACGTTGCCACGAAGATACTTCGGGCCCACTCATCGACGGCGCTCCATGTTGGTGGAAACGTTTGCGGGCTTGCCACCAGTCGGTTGCGAGTTCATCGCCCAGTGTCGCGACCGCTGACTCAATTCGAGCGTTCAGTCGGCGAGTGTTGTCGGTTTCGGTGGGCCAGATCGGGTCACCAAAGATGACGCTTGTGGTCGAAGGCTTGGGCCAACGTTGGCCCTTGCGCCAGATTCGGCCGGTTCCGGCCAGGTAGATCGGAACGATTGGGACGCCACAGCGAAGTGCTAGATAGGCAGCGCCACCTTTAAATGGCTGGCCCCATCCGTCGGGGCTGCGCCCGCCTTCGGGATAGATAAGGATGCTGTTGCCGGCGTTAATGATCTCAGCTGCCTGATCGGCAGAGGCTCGGCCCATCGAGTGTCGATTGATGGGGAATGCCCCGATGGTAAGCGCAGACATAGTTGCCTTCATGCGCTTGTCGAAGAAGTAGTCGGACGCTGCTGCGACTACCAGTTTGTGCCGCCATGGCAAGGGGATGGACGTCAGTAGTAGTGACGTATCGAGATGGCTGTGGTGGTTGGCCACGAACAGCGCACTCTGATCCCGGGGTAGCGCTCGCAGCCGGTCGTAACCCTGACGGTGGGGCTTGGCGATCATCGAGATCGACGGGCGAATAACGGTCTCTACCAGGGCGGTGCGTGCGAGGCGGGCCGACGGCCGCCGAGCCCACTCGGTGTCGTAGTTGGCACCGATATTGCTGGTGTCTTCTGGCATCTCTACTGAGGTAGGAATCGGCGGAGCAGCGTAAGGGAAGCCGAGCCTCGGCAGCCGGAAACCTCGACGAGCCCGACCGACAACGCCTTTAGCAAGAACGGCAACCTTGCGGCGCCCAATCAACGGTTGCGGCACGGCGCTCCTTCCGGCGTAATGGCCAGGCGTGAAGCGCATAGACAATGGGTAAACGTCAACATCGGCGTGACCTAGATGACGTCGGCCATGACGACCGGGGGGTTATGAAGATGGGTGATGGTTGGTTGGGGGCCGACGACATCGCTGGCGATCTCCAGGGCGTCGTTCATCGTCGATGCTGGGGTGAAGCCCATGCGGCGCACGGCCTTGACATCGCCGCCGACGATAATGATGCGAGCGGCGTGGTTCATGGCGTTTGAGCCCCAATACCACATGTACAGCGGGTGGACCCCGTGGTAGGCATAGCTCGTGCGGTAGAGGTGGCGGTACCACTCGTCTTCCGCGAACTGCTTCTCGTACTTGTGCGCAATCTTGTGGCCGTCAGTGGTGTCGGGCAGCACCTGTTCGAAGAAGTCGATGTAGCTGGGGTGATGCACTGGGTGAAATTCGATAGGGGTGGGGTGCGTCATAATGATGACCCCGTCTTTGCGCACCAGCGGCTTGTTCCGGTACATGTTGAAAAAGTACCCGAGACCTAGGCACATAACCAGGATCGGATTCAGGATCGAGTTCACGTTGTATGGACTCAGGTAGGGGAGACCCATGGTCAATATGTCGGCTTGGCCTTCGATCTGCACAAGTTGCTGTTTCAGCATGTTCTCGACGGCGGACTCGTGCACGGCCTCGACTTCACCGGCTTGGACCGAGGTCATGCCGTAAGGAGCGAGATGGCTATTGAAGACCTTGCGCCGTGCCTTGCGGGGCATGATCTGTAGGCCCCGTTGCATGGCTACGAACGAGGCCCGGTCGCGAGCGGTCCATTCCCACTCGCGCTTTTGCAGCACCGACATAGGGCCGTCCATACCGAAGACGTTGTTGTTGATGGTGGTCTCGACCTGGAAGACTTTGACACCGGCCGCCTTTATCACGTCGCCTTGGCGCCAGTTCTTGTTGTGGAACTCGGAATCGGTGTGATCCATAAGCGACGACTTGAGCAAGGTGTCGACATTGTGGTGATGGCGGATGCCCTTGTAGCCAGACAGGCCGGTGGCGGTGCTCTTCCAACCGCCGTTCATGGAGACCATGTTGATGTTCACGTAGACGATCAAGTCGCTCTCGGCGGCCCTACGGACCATCTGAACTTCTTCGCCCTCGCTGGTTTCGCCCAGCATGACCATCTCGTCGGGATCCTCGGCATCCATGTTGTACAGCAGGCCTGATGGAGCGAACGCGTCGTAGACGCGGTCGCCTACCGCATGGCGAAGTTCATCTTCGGTCATCCGGCGATGGAGCGCTAAGGCCGCAATGAGATGCACGTCGTCCACGTTGGCCTCGGCGGCCATGTCCAACACTTGCTCGATGATGCGTTGGCGAATATCGGGCCGACGCATCTGGGGAAGCGGCAATGAGACGTCGTCGAACACGATGGTGAGCTTCATGCCAGCAAATAGCTTGGATGGAAGCGGATCGTCCTCGAGCGGATTCAGCAGGGCGTCGCGAATAGCGCCATCAGGATCAGGTAGCGGGTTCAGTGGCTCAGCGGGATAGAGCACTCGAGTGCGCCCCGCTGGCATCTGTTCCAGGCTGAAACCTTCACCCCGATGAAAAAGGATAGGGGGTGTTGACTTGTCGACTTCCAGAACGAGCCCGGGTCGAGGTGTGCGGTCTTGTAAAGCCATGTGTTTCGTGACCTCAGGCGCTGCGACGAGCGCGGGGAAGGTAGGGGGCTACGGGCAGGATCTTGTGTTCGCCACCGGGGGCAGGGACGAAATTTTCGACGAGCCAACCACGGCGGCGGGCCAGCATGGCAAGTTTGGTGTCGGGGTTGACAGCGACAGGAAACGCTACAGCTTCGAGCATCGGCAGGTCACTGGTCGAGTCGGCGTAGGCGACGGATTCTTGCAGGTCGATGGCGTGCTGGCTGGCGTATTGGCGAAGGGCTTCAGCCCGCATTTCGCCGATGGGTGGAGCGCTAAGCATACGGCCGGTATAACGGCCGTTTTCTTGCTCTAGCGAAGGGCAGATGATGTCGTCAAAAAGCGGTTCGAGGTTCTTTACGATGAAGTCGAGAGCACCAGTAATCAGGACGGTGCGATGGCCAGCGGCTCGGTGCATGCGCACTCGACGGATTGCGTCAGGGAAGGCGTTCTTGACCAACAGATCGCTAAAGAGTTCGGCGGCGTCGCTTTCAAGTTGTTCGACCGAGGCGTTGTCGTAGCGGCGATAAAAGTGGCGTAGGAACTCGACGCGATCGCGGCGATCGAGACGTTGCAAGCTGGCGGCTTCGCCTAAGCCCTTGACGACGAGGCGTGCTCGCTGAACACGATTCAGGTTACGGGTAGCAAGCCAGCCCCATGAACCCACAACATTGGACTGGATCAGCGTGTTCTCGAGATCGAAGGCGGCCAGTTGCCGCTGTTCGTCGAGCACCTGCTCGCGAAGACGTTCGCTACGCCCGAATGCCGCACCCTTCTTGCCTGACGGTGCTGTCTTGACGCGACCCTGCTCAAGCACCGAGGGCAGGTGGATGTCGACTGAGTAGCGGTGCCAGTCGATGATCTTGGGGTCCATCTGGAAGGTGGCCTGATCCTGTGGGCTGAGGCTGGCGTGCATAGCCAGCGTGTTCTCACAGTGATAGAGCGCTTCGCATACCACGTATTTGCCGTAGAGATCGACGTAACCGATCGCCTGTTCCAGGTTCTCTTTGCGTTCATCGATGGTGGCAGCGAATTGGGCCCGCTTACCTCGAACTGGCAGCGCTCGCATGACTTGGCTTGCTCGACCGAGCCCGGAACGGGCCCGATACATCTGGGTGGTGATCTTGTCCTTGTCGGGGAAGGTCCACTGCGGAGGAGCGATGGGCTGGTCGAATTCGTCGTAGATCGGGTTTGCCCGGAAGAACTCGGTCGTCCAGGCATGGAACTGGCCCATGCGGAACGGGTTTTCGGCGCCGCTGGTCGACTGTAATACCCGGACACTTCCATCATTGGTTGGGCCCTTGCCAGCGGCAACAACAAGCGTCGCGACGACAAGGTCCACCGGGATCGTGTCGAGAATGCCTTCGGGCGTGCCCGGAAAGTCGGTGAGCAGGCCGCGGCCAAAGCCGATGATTACCGGTTCGGCCATTCGGAAGCCGCGAATCCAACCGGGGAAGGGCTCAGCCCAGCTCGACTCAATGATGGACGGACGTACGATGGTAAGAGGTATATCTTCACGCAGTTCGGCCATGGCAGTCTCGGCCATGGCCTTTGTCATCGCATAGGCATCGCTAAAATCGAGCGAACTGGCTCGTGCGAGTCCGAGTTCTACCTGCTCTTGGCGAACCCAACGTTCACGTAGCTGTTCTGTCTTATTGGCAAGCGCATTGCCGCCTGCGGCTCCGAGTTCGTCCTTGGCTTCTTTGGCGAACTTCTTCAGTGAATTAGTAGTGCGGCTTTCGTCCTCGCTGCGTACACGGGCTCGGCGGGCGGTTTCGATCTCGTTGCGCCAGTCGACCGAGATGGCGTAGGCGCCGTCTTGTAGCAGTTCTTCGAATGCGTCGCCCTTGCGAGTTCCCGCTACATACGCGGTGGACACGGCAATCAGGTGGGGCGTGATGTTGAGATCGTGCAGGGTGCTGATCAGATTGATCGGGCCGCACAAGTTGGTGTTGATCGCGACGTCGAGCGGGTTGTCAAAGGACACCGATGCCGCCGAGTGAATAACAATGTCGCAGCTAGCGAGAGCGGCTTGGCCCTCGTCGTCCAGACCGAGCCCTTCCTTGGTGATGTCAGCAGCGATGGGGTGA
>Ga0115003_10000192_pt1 | contig 51060 bp, 53 predicted proteins | sample ArcticOcean_MG_C_7_FD_88736 | JGI IMG/M metagenome (GOLD analysis project Ga0115003, IMG submission 88736) | Marine microbial communities from western Arctic Ocean - ArcticOcean_MG_CB11_88 | ecosystem: Environmental > Aquatic > Marine > Oceanic | place: Arctic Ocean: Canada Basin | collected...
CAAAGAAAGTGTCAGTCGCGGGCAAACAAACAGAAAGGCGGGATGGAGTTGGATGGAGTTGGATGGAGTTGGATGGAGTTGGATGGAGTTGGATCGAGTTGGATCGAGTGGGATCGATTTGGATTGAAAGGCATTATTGAAAGGCATTATTGATTGGGATCGAGTTGGATTGAAAGGCATTATTGATTGGGATCGAGTTGGATTGAAACGGAGTATTGAAAGGCATTGAAAGACCAAGGCCGTACCTGGACCTTGAAATACTCCACGCCGCCGAACTTGAACCAGCCTTGCACGAAGTACCCAAACGCGGTCGGCCCGAGCCCGGTGAGCAAAGCCCCGGCGCCTTCCTCGGCGATTACTTTCTGGAACCCGGATACCATGCCGGTGTACTTCAACGGCTCGAGCTGCATGCGGGTTTTCACCACGTCCACGGGCGTCAGCGCGCCGTGCGTCACCGAACAGCAGATGCCGCCGGCCAACGCGCCTTTCAGAAAGTAAGACAGGTCGAACTCCTGCGCGCTGTGCGCGGTGAAGTTCGCGGCGGGGTGGACGAACTTGCTTCGGGCGGGCGTCGCGGACGTGTCGAGACCTTGGCACGCGGTCCTGGAGGAAACGCGTGGGCGGTACAGGGAGGAGGGGAAGTACGACTTGAACGAACCCATGTTGTCGCGCGCGCGCGCGTGTCCTTCACAGGTTTGTTGGGAAGCGTCAGGGATTCGGGGACGTGGGGGAAGTGCGGGTCAGCCACCTCGTGACACACGTGGAACAGGGCGTGCTGTGGGTGGGTGTCGTGGCGTATTCAGCGCACGTGGACGCGTGGTTTCCGCGAACCATAAAAGCGGTCCTATTTCGTCCGGTCGCCGCGATCCGACGCGCGCGCGTTGCAAAAAACCAAAACCACCGACGTTTCCTGCAGCGATCGAGACTTCGCGATCCGCGATCGCGAACACGGTGGAGACGTTGCGGTCTCGCCGGGTCGGAAAACGCAACCGCGGTGTGTTCGCGGTGTCACGAAACGCATACGTACCTTCGGTGACGAGCTCGAGACGCGTTTGGAAGTGGGGCTCGCGCGGCGAGCAGGGGCGCTGTCCAAACGGGAGGGGGAACGCGCCATCTCCTCAGATATTTTTGGAGCGTGCAGCAGATTCGTTTTCGGGCTGTCGAGTTTTCAGCAACGGCTTCGCTTTTTCGTTCCACTCCTGTGACACCCCTCGCCAGACCCGACCGCTCCGTGTGCCTGAGAGGACGTTGCTTGACCGTCAAGTCAGCATGAAGACCGCGGGGGACGACATCGACACGCTTCTGTTCGGTGCGTGACACGAAGACCAGCGGTTACCTCGGACCGCGACCGCGACCGGGGTCGAGTGTACCGACAACACGACGTGCATCGCGTTCGCGTGCGCAGGATGTTTCGACGCTGCTTCTCTTGCCGTGTTTCGACGCGTCTGTTTCCGCTACTGTAAGTGTACTGACCTTTTTGCATCCATAACGCACATGCCCACCCCTAATACACCACCGTATCCTTTGCTCGCAATCCCCAACCCCACCCCTAAGACCTGGACGGCACCCTGTACGCCATCGAGAACGGGCACGAAGCGGCGTGCCGGGAACGCGTGTTTAGGTTCATGGTTGACGAGTTCCCTGGCGAGTTTCCCGATGTGGACGCCGCGGAAAACGCGTGGCGCCCGCAGTTCCGGAAGTACAACCAGACCCTACGGGCGCTGCGAGCGGGTTTAGGGCTGACGGTTGATAGTGACAAGTACTGGGAGGTCACCAGGGGCGATCCTGGTGAGTTGTTATCGGTCAATACAGAAGCACTGAAAGTTTTACAGGCGGTGACGAAAAAACACCCTGCATTGAAAAAGGTCATCCTGACCAACTGCGCGGAGAAACAGGCCAAGGAGTGCTTGAAAGTGTTGGGGTTGCTCGATTTTTTCGACGCCGTGTACGGCGCGGACACAATGGGCGCGGAGATGTGTAAGCCGGAGCTAAACGCGTTTGACCGGATAAAAAACTTGGCGGGGTTCGAATATACCAAAACGGTTTTCTTTGAAGACAGTGTCAAAAATTTAGCCGCCGCGAAAGAGCTAGGGATGACTTGCGTGTTGATCAAATCGGAAACCACACGTGAGGAGGGCACCCGGGATGACGGATTCGCACCGGATCACGTCATAGACGCGGTGACATTGTCCGAAATTGAAAGGATACTGCCAGGGCTACTACTGTAGAATGAATAATTTATATCAAATTTACTTCGCGTTTTTGAACGAATCGTCGATCGCGGTCGCGAGGTACGCGCACTTGGCTTTTTTTGTAAAAGAAAAGTGTCAGTTTCGTATGGGCAAATAGTCTTTGGATTTGGGAAAGCCCCAATACGTACCTTGCGAAAGGCCGGCCAGGGATATTCGGCCATCCTTGGTCATGTAGATGGCGTGCTTTTCCGTCATGTTTGTGACTTGTCGTTCGTTCAAGCCGGTGAAGGAGAACATGCCGATTTGCCGCGTGACGAAGGACCAATCTTTGTCGCCGTTTTGGGTAACTAGCTCGTCGTACAGACTGGCCCTCACGGTTTTGATTCGGCCCGCCATCTCCATCATCTCTTCGTTCCACCTGGCGAACAAAACCGGGTCGTTGATCACCGTGGACGCGATCCGCGCGCCGTGCACGGGCGGGTTGCTGCGAATGTAAACGGAAAGTGTCAGTCCTGAGTCTTACTGTAAGGGCAAACAGTCTACTCGTGTTGTATTAGTTGTTACGAGTACTGGTAACCGTTACTAGTAGTGCACTCGACCAGGGGCTGTAAACAGTGTGCCTGGATTTGGGAAAGCCCCAAGGCCGTACCTGTACATGGCCCTCGCGATGCGGTTCAGCTGCGAAAGCGTTTTCGTAGCGGCCGCTGAATCCGACAAAACCGCATTGATAGCCCCCACGCGTTCCGCGTACAACCCAAGGTTCTTTGAATAGCTCTGCGCGCAGAAAAACTCTATGCCCCGTTCCGCGAAGAGTCGAACGGAGCTCGCGTCTTCCTCCAAGCTCCCGCTCGCGAATCCCTGATACGCGACGTCGAAGAATGGAATTAAGTGATTCTTTTCGCACGCGTCGGCGATTTTGGCCCAATCCTCCGTGGTCGGGTCCACCCCGGTCGGGTTGTGCGCGCACCCGTGAAGCACGACGACGCTTCCTTCGGGGGCTTTTTCTAAATCGTGAAGCATGGCTTCCAGGTCTAACCCTATTGTTTTCGAGTCGTAGTACGAGTACTCGTCCCAACCCACGCCCGCGTCCGCGAAGATGTTCTTGTGGTTGCCCCAGGTCGGGGACGGGAGGTACACTTTTTTCGTTGGAAACGAACAAACAGGGTTAACGTGTTTGTGACGTGTGTTACGTCAACACGGGCGGGCAATCGGCAAACAGTGAAAAGAGTGACTCGGAAGACACCCGCCTGCCGACTTTAGACACCAGCTGTACCAAATGTACTGCTGAAAAGATACTCAAACCGAACACGTACCTTTCGCGCCCGGAAGAAACTTCTGAATGAACGCGGCGCCCACCCTTAAACTCCCGGTACCGGACAAGGATTGAACCGTCGCGATGCGTTTGTCGGTTATGACCTGGCTGTCCTTGCCCAGGAGTAGCTCCGCCGTGGCGGTGTTGAACTCCGCCAAACCCTGCATTGGAAGGTACTCCTTGTCATACCCCACCGCTAACATCTGCGTCTCCGCCTGTGGTTGTTACACGAAAAGTGTCAGTCGCGTGTCCGTGGGTGTACTGTATGTGGGATTGGGTGTAGTAATCGGGCCGAACAGCGCACTGGGAGAGTATTCGGGCCGAACAGCGCACTAGTGATGCACGTAGTTGTTGCCAGTGCGCCAGTAGTGTACAGAACTACATACATCACGAGTATTGGCAACGCTGCATACGTCACGAGTAGTGCGCTGAAAGAGGAGCTGTAAACAGTGTGCCTGGATTTGGGAAAGCCCCAACACGTACCAGTTTCACCACGTCCAGGACGTACGGCTTCAGATCTTCGGTTCGGTACGCCCCGACACCCAGGTTTAACTTATCAGGGTTCGTGCACTCCCGGAACGCGACGCTCACGCCGAGAATCGGATCGGGCGGGGCTTGTGTTACGTCTTTCAGGAAGGATCCGGAGGAGGAGGACGCCGCGCGAGTGCGAGTCACGGAGAGACGCGGTGCGCTTGTTAGTCGCGACGATTGCGAAACACGATGTGTTTGTCCATTTCCGAACGATGACGAACGTCGGTTCGCGATTCCTCGGGACGCGAGTCCAGTTTTCACGGCGACGGGGCTTGGCACCGTGACGGCGGCCATCGTAACAGTGAGGTCCTTGCGATGGGAAACGCGTGACGAGTTCACACAAGATCAGCGCGTGTTGCGGTGAAGCTTGAGTGCGCGGCGCGGCGCGCTCGAGGGGAGTGCAGATCACTGCAGAGGCGAACACGGAAAACCCGGGAAGGAGGGCCCAAAGCAGAACGGCGCGCGAACGAGACAGTCTGCACAACATCACCGACGAGCCGACTGCGACGAGTCATTCCCGAGTTCTTGAGAAATCTCAACGGCTCCTTTCCCGAGTGGCTGAAAACCGTCCCGTCTTTCGTCAACTCCGACACTTCCCCCTCGCCGCACCCCTCCCCTACCCCCCATGTCCGTCTCCGCACTCGCGACGCGCCCCGCCATTTGCGCGGTCGGCAGTGCCGCCGTTCCGCGCTCGTTCAAGCGCGCCGCAACGAACCGCGTTTCCGCGACGACTCGAAACCGGGCATCGCTTTCCGTATCGGCGGATGGCGAACGCCTGAACGTACGTTGGTATTTCCCACCACATCCTCACACTGTTTGCCCATACAAGACTGACACTTCTCTTTTGTAATCAACCGAATAGGTCGTGGTCGTCGGCGCGGAGTGCGCGCCGTTTTCCAAAACCGGAGGGCTCGGGGACGTCATGTCGAGCCTGCCCAAGGTGCGGTTCCGTGTTTGAGCTGCGAATCAACATCCATCGTTTCCAAAAAACATGCCAACGCACCGAAAAGACCCCTGCCATTTTTTTATATTTTCCATCGCTGACCGTCCGCTCTGTTCCGTATCCCCACACCCGCTCTCCCTATCCCCATATCCCTCCTCACCTTATCAATAAAAAGGCCTTAGTCCAAAGAGGCCACCGAGTCATGGCGGTGATGCCCATGTACCGGCACTACGACGAGGTACGGCCTTGCGCGTTTCCCAAATCCGTCTACACGCTGTTTGCCAACACGAGACTGTTTTATTTCCCAAATCTCGCCGACTGTTTGCCCATACAAGACTGACCCTTTTCGTGTACCAACCACAGTGCGGCACCGCGTGCGGGCACACCACGTTGAACGTGTGCGGGTCGGACACGGAGGTGCATTATTTCCACACCCACCGGGACGGCGTGGATCTGGTGTTCGTGTCGCACCCGTGTTTCTACCAAGTCGCGGACGGCATCTACCAGGGCAGTAACATGGACGTGACCTGGCGAGGCGCGCTGCTCTCACAAGCAGGTAAGGAACTTTCCCAATCACCACGTTCCGCCGGTCGCAATTGCCCATACTCGTACCAGAACGGACGTCTTACCTCTGCCCTGACTGTTTGTCCATACATCGCGATATACCAGACTGACACTTTCTTTTTTATCGTGCCAGGCATCGAAGCCGTGTACAACGTGCCGTGCGGTGGTTTCCCTTATGGCGACGAGAGGTACGGCCTTGGGCGTTTCCAAAATCCCGCCTCCACGTTTTATCTCTCAGCTGGTGACTGTTTGTCCATACATCGCGATACACAATACTGACACTTTGTTTTACCCATCGCAAGTTTGCTGTTCGTCGCGAACGACTGGCACGTCGCGCTGTTGCCGGTGTACTTGAAAGGTATGGCCGTCTGGGCTATCCCAAATCCCGCCTCCCTCTTTGCCGATTGCCCGCCCGTATTACGTAATAAACGCGGCCCGACAAGACTGACACTTTTCTTTCACACGCAACAGCCTTTTACCACGAGCACATGAAACTCGGGTTCGCGCGAAGCGTTTTGGTGGTACACAACATCTCGCACCAAGGACGTAGTCCTCCCGACGACGTGCGAAGGTTGGGCCTTCCCGACCACCACCAAGGCGCGTTCTACCTGGACGACCCCCAGGAAGGCGCGTGCATGAACGTTTTGAAAGCGGGCATCGAGTACGCTACTAAGGTACGTGTTGATTTCCCAAATCCTGACACACTGTTTGCCCACACGGGACTGACACTTTCTTTTATTCACCGCAAGGTCATCGCGGTGTCCCCCGGTTACGCGTGGGAAATCGGCACGGACGAGGGGGGCTGGGGTTTAGCGAACACAATTCGCAACGCGCAAGGCAAGGTATCGGGCATCGTAAACGGCATCGACTTCAACGAATGGGACCCGCAACACGACAAGTACCTCACAGGAGACGGGTACCAGACCTTCGGGTTGAACCACGAGGGGTACTGGACGGGGAAACAGGCGTGCAAAGCGGCGTTGCAGCGACAACTGGGGCTGCCCGAGCGACACGACGTGCCGATTCTCGCCTTCATCGGCCGCCTGGACCACCAGAAAGGCGTGGATTTGATTTTGAACAGCGAAGACTTCTTCGCGCACAACGACGTGCAGGTTGTGTTTCTTGGGTCGGGGCGGGGCGATTTGCAGGACCAGCTCATGGGCATGCAGGAAAGACACAGGGACAAAGTCCGAGCCTGGATCGGGTTCAGCAACCAGTTCGCGCACAGGCTCACCGCGGGGGCGGATATTCTGATGATGCCTTCGCGGTTCGAACCGTGCGGGTTGAACCAGCTTTACGCGATGCACTACGGCACCGTGCCGGTGGTGCACGAAGTCGGGGGGTTGCGGGACACTGTACGGCACTACGACGGCACGAACGACGGCACGGGGTGGAAGTTCGAACGCGCGGAGGCGGACAAGTTCCGCTGGGTGCTAGGGCAAGCCGTGAACACGTACTTCAGTCACCGGGACGCGTTCGTCGGCGTCGCCGTGCGGTGCGTGTTTCCCACTGAACACACACCGCCTCCCTGTTTGCGCGTCCCGGTGACTGACACTTTTCTTTTTTCTATCAGGGGTATGCAACAAGATTTAGGGTGGGACCACGCCGCGTTCGAGTACGAACAGAAGCTGATTGAAGCTAAGTACGCGCACTGATAACAGTTTGCGAAGGAAGGTTTTTTGAGGAAAGTTCTTGAGTTTATATTATCCATGAATCCAGTAACTTTCTCAAACTGCGTATTATAACAGACAGACGGGAAGACGTCGACCGCAAACGGGGCGCGACGCCGCTCCGCGAGAACTCCGCGCTTGTACTTGTAACACGTTAACAAGTGAAAACGCATACAGTGCTCATCGTTTGTTAAACCCTACTAACTCCAACGAGTCGTCCTCGCGTGCGTGCCCACCCGGGGTGGCTTCCATCAGTCACTCCAGCCCAAACACTCCAAAACCACGCCTCACGCGCTGACGCCCTGAATCAAACTCAGCAGGTGCTTCGCCTCCACGGCGTAATCGGGTTTACCGCAGTGCACCACGGTGAGCCGCCGTCGTGACTCGCCGTTGTACTCCTCGGTTTTGCTTTTCAGCTTCAAGGACCAATCGTTGAACTGCGCGCGTTTCACCGCGCGCTCGTACGCGGGGGGGTCGTCGCTACGGAGCTTGTGCATGTCCTGCGGTTGGGAAAGAAAAGTGGTTAACGTCCTGTATATCGCGATGTATGGACAACAGTCACCAGCGTTAGAGGTAAAACAGTGTGCCGCCTGATTTGGGATTTGGGAAAACAACACGTGCCTCCGCCTCCATCCCGAGCATCTGCACGGCCTGGTCGTGGAACACGTTGACCCACCCCGCCCCCGACGCGTCCTGGACCTTCACGCGCATGATGTACCTGATTGTTTCCAAAAAAAAGTGTCAGTCGGTCGTGACGTGGCCTGAGTAAACAGTCGGGGCGTAATCGGGCGCTCCGCAGGGAAGCGGAGCGTGAGGGCCGTGACAAATACGCACCGGCGCCTGCACGTGTCATATGTCTTCTGCGTGGCTTCGCAGAACCACTTGCCGTTCTCTTCCGTGACTTTTTTGTTGTTGCCCTCTTCGGGGCACGCGGCGTAGTACATGGGCTGGTCGGCTTTGATTAAACACGTGGTGGCGTTCACCTGATTATAAAAAAAGAAATGTCAGTCTCGTATGGGCAATCAGTCAGGGGAATGTGGTAAATGGGAAATACTTACCACGGCCATCTTGGCGTTCGCGGTGGCGGGTTCCAACAAGTCGGGCTGCATCTGTAAAAGGCTCAGACGGTCCATGGGGCCGCCTTTGCCTCCCGGCCCTCTCGCGGTCGCCAAGCCGGCGCCGGCGGCGACGCACTCCATGGCCGGGTCGAACTTGTTTCGCAACTCAACAACCTTGTCGACAATGTCGGCGGTGGTCGGTTCGATGAACAGCTCGCTGCGGAGTTTTGCGAACGAAAAGTGTCAGCCGTGTGTATCGCGTGGCTTTGGACGATGTATAGGACGATGTATGGACAAACAGTCACCGGCCATCGGTCTGAACAGTCAGGGTAATCGGTCCGAACCGTGACCAGCGTTAGAGATAAAACAGTCTTTCGGATTTGGCAAACGCGACGCGTACCTTCGCGCCACGGTTGACAGGGAAACGCCTGATTGAAATAAAAGAAATGTCAGTCTTGTATGGGCAATCAGTCAGAGGAATGTGGTTATTGGGAAATACTTGCCGTTGTAATCCGTCACCCGCAAGCCTCGCACCGCGATGATGGGGTTGGTCATTTGCGACAGTTGTTCGCCCTGTTCAACCGCTAAGGCGTTCCACAGGGTCAACGAAATCGACTTCCCCGTGTCGTCCACCAGCGTCACGTCCCGGCGCTGAATCTCTTCGTTGTCGGATTTTCTGCGCACGGCGCCTAGTTCGCCGACGGTTTGCACCACTGCTAATACGTCAACGGACCCACGGCCGCCAATCTTCATGGCCAAGGAATCGATTTTGACCAGCTCGTAGCCTCGTTGCATCTTAGACATGTCCACCGAGTCAGTGCACACCTCGATTTCGCACCGGCCGTCGAGGCTCATCTCGTAGTCGTTCGAGCAGTTGCTGTACTGCTTGTTCGCCGGGCGCAGGGTTCCTTTGGCGACGTAAAAAACCTTACCAACCTCCAAAATGCTGTCGTACGAATCAATAGCGTCCTTCCACATCGTGGCCTGAATCGCGGTGCCGGCTTCATCAACGAGCTCAATAGTCATGACCTTGCCCTCGCCCTTGGCGTTCCGGAACGTGCGCACGTCGCCTTTTAAAGAAAGCTTCGCCTTGACGCACCAGTTACCCATGTACGGGTTTAAACTCGCGATGGACATGGTTTTCTTGCCGCTTCCCGTGGGGGATGTAGTTACGGTAGCAGTAGCGCCTTCCGCCGTCTTTTGCTTTTTGCTAGCCTGCGCGTCGCTCGCGTCGGACACGAACTCGGCTTCCGAATCTTCCACGAATTCAAACTCGGTCACGAACGCCTTGTTTTCCGCGTACCGCACGTCCGTCAGCTTCAACACCGCGTTGGTTTTGACACCCGCGAACTTTCCCGCAAGAGACTTGGCGAAGCTCGCGGGGACCTTGGCTTCGCCGTCGTTTAGCTCGGCGCTGGAGGTTTTTTTGGGGGGGGAAGAGGTTAGGGCAACGTCGAGAATAGATTGTGGGCACCTCTTTGGATCTTTGGCACCTCCGTTCAAAAATACTCGTATGAGTCGTCCTTGGACGAGTAAGAGTACACGGGATGGAACACGTACCTGAAGCCGTCCACGGCGTCGGTCTTGAGGTTGAGGACCTGAAAATACACGAGGGTAAGGGTCAGCCGCGGTAGATGCTTTGCAGTGAGTGCGTCGTGACGTGTCGAGACGATGGCAATCGGTCGTCGCCGGCGAGGGAAAGGTCGCGCCATTCGAAATCTCGACGTCGGTCTGCGCAAAATCTTGCATCAAAAGCGTCGCAGAGAACGTACCTGGACGCTGACGTCGGTGAGGGACCCGTCGATGGATTCGCGGATGCGGCGCACGCCGCCGGGTGTGACGCAGGATGACATGTTGAAGTGGTGCCTTGACGTCGCGTGGTGCGAGGGCTTGGAATGGCCGGAGAGGCGCGGATTGATGTTTCAAGGCATCGGGAAATTTGCCAAAAGTGTTTGCCAACGTTTTTGCTTTTGCAGTTTGTTTTTGCCTGTCCGCTGACACCCTGATTGACGACGAGAGAGAGACTGGCGCTCGCAACAGAGTGATGATGACTCCTAAGCTTTATATACAAAACAAACCGCCTACCGCTCCTTCCGCCCCAGGTACCCGAAAACTTCATCCGCGGATGGCAGGGGTTTTTGGGCGTCAGCCTTGACGAACGCGTCGCTAACCCCGTCCATCATGAACCGCTTGAACTCGTTCATGTTTTCCTGAATCAGTTTGAACACGTCGGGGGTGGCGACTCTGATGGCGTCCAGTTCTGACGCGAGCAAATCGTGATCCGCCTGCACTCGAGAGCGCATTTCGAGGAACGGCTCGATTTCCATCATGAAATCCAGCCGGTGCCCCGCTGGGGCGTCGAAGATGTTGAACGTCTCGTCATGACCCAACGAGCTGACGGAAGATGAATCTTTTGAATCTTTCGAAGACTTCGCGCGTTTCGATTCCGCATCCCCGAGCCCCGGCTTCGCGCCCTGCCCGTTCTGGTGTCCCCACTGCGCAGCAGCCCAAGCCTTGTACTCCTCGCTCTCCGCCTCCTCAACAAGCGCCTGTTCCGCTTCTTGTCGGGCTTGTTCGTGAGTCATGACCCGTCCATCTGTAGAAATCGGCACCGGCTTTACGACGTCCTCGTCGTAATCCAGGTTTTGGTTTTCCTTTTTCCACGCCTCGAACCGAGCCAACTTATCGGCGTCCTCAGCCGACGACAGAAGCAAATCCTGCTGCGCCTGCGCGCGTTCTTCGTGCTCCGCAACCTCTTCCGGGTCCACCAAACCAGTACCAGGGTTGACAAAATCCGTGGAGGTACCCACCACGCCGTCGCCGAACGTGATCACCGCGTTGCGAGCCGGGTCCACCGGAAGCGACGGTTCGTAATCGCGGGTTCCAGAAATTTCTTCGGAACCGCCGTCATCTTCATTCGTTTCAGAATGGCCATCCCCGGAGTCGCCGCCAACCACGAACTCGCCGTCGCTCTCCACGTTGTTTGCCGATTTCCACCTCGCGAACTCGGCTTGTGCTTTTTTCTTTTCCAACTGCACTGCCTTTTGCGAAGGCGCCTTCACGACGTCGTCAACCGCGGCGGACGCGCTCGGTTCAGGTTTCTCCCGCTTCGCGAGCCTGGAATCCTTTTTCGTCACTTTTGAAACCTTCGCGACGTCTCCACTTGCCGGCACCGTTTTTTTCCCGTGTCGTTTCATCCACCGAGAGTACTCCGCCTGGATGTCCTTGACGTCCGCATCGGGCGCAAGCCACTGAGCTTCCACCGACGCTTTTTCGGATTCCAACGACTGTTTGTCGGTGTCGTCGTTTCCAGAAACGACGACGACCGGGTTCAAACCCGGGATCCCGGCGTCTATCTCGGCGTAGTCGCCCGCGAGCGGGTCCACGAAATTCATACCGACCGCGTTTTGAAGCTCAACAGGAACGGCGCTGCCGCGTGTGGCATCTGCATCTGTCCGCAGAGTGAGCCCCTCGGCTTCGCTGGCTTGAATCGCGAGCTCGTGTCGTTTTTGAGACTCCGCGGCGCGCATCTGTTCGGTCAGGCCAATCTTCTCCTCCTCGCGTTGCCGCAGCCACTTCGCTTCGCCGTCCGCCTTCGCGTCCGCGGACGGCCAATCAAAACTCTCAACCTCCACCAGCCGTTTGGTTTCAGCCCGCTTCGCGTTTAAATACTTCTGGTCGAGCTCAAGCATCTTACTCGCGTGTTCCAACTTTCGTTTCTGCGCCTTGAGCCAAACCGCTTCGGAGTGCGCTTTCGCAATCGCGTCGCTCGCGCTTGCGACGGGTAAAAAAAAGTGTCAGTCTTGAGTCTTACTGTATGGGCAAACAGTCTACGTGTGATGTATGTAGTATACTTCCTTTTCGTAATGTGTAAGAGTAATTACTCTGGACAATCGGCAAACAGACGGCGGGATTTGGGAAAGCCAGCGCCGTACGCACCTCAGCCCGGTGTCGTCGTGTAACCGCCGCGCCTCTTCAACCTCTGCTTCCCACTCTTTTTGCTCGTCAGTAGTGCGCTGCATCACGCTCTCCAGGGCGATCTGCTTCTTCGCCGCGACTTCAGACGCGGCGTCCGTGAGTGACGGGTCAATGGACGTCGCAGTTACAGTATTCGGAGACTGCGTCGCGGTGCTCGCGGTGTTCCCATTTGAACTCGACGACGCGACCGTGCCGTCGTAATCCTCGCCAACCAAAAGTTCGTTCCCGCCAAACGCGGTGGGTACGTTTTGGGGTTGGGTTTCGGCTTGGGTTTCTTGTTGGTCGTTCCCCGAACCCGCAGACTGACCACCCGTGGAGGTACCCGTTTCCTTCTCCCCTTCCCTGGCTTTCTCAATCGCGCGCGGCTTCGCGAGTTCTTCTCGCGAAGGCCCGGCCCCGGCCCCGCCGGCGACGGCCAGGTTCGGGTTCAACACCCCTTCCTGTTCCAGCTCAACGAGGTGCTTCGCGTCTTCCCCCCCCCACTCGCTTTGTAACAGCTTGTTCGTCCACTTGATTGTTGGACACGTCTCGAGCTGCGAGTTTTTCTTTACCGGCGGCGGGTAGTGGAACAAGTCGAAGTCGGTTTTGTACGCGTCGTAGATTTTTTTCTGAATCGCAAACGGCATCAGCGATTCGTACCCCGCCGCGTCCGACACGGGGAACTCGCTGTACACCTCTCTGGACACCGCGTTGTGGTGCGAGTACCCGGTTTCGCCGTCTGAGGGATGGGTAAAATAAAGTGTCAGTAAGAGTTTTGTATGGGCAAACAGGGAGGCGGGATTTGGGAAATAAAACACAAAATACGCACCTTCGGATTCGAAGTCGAAATCCGCGCCGGTCCACTTTTTTAAAGTCTGTTTTGTTTTTGGAAAAGAAAAGGGGTTAGCGAGTCGTATATCGCGATGTATGGACAACCGTCACCAGCATCGGGCAAACGTGGAGGCGGGCGAAGCGTAACACGTACCTGTTCGATGTTCGCAAACCCGTCTTCTAGTTTAAACACGCCGTCGAAATCGCGTTGGTGCGGGTTACACATGTCCGCCTGCGGTTCCACGTGTTCGTTGATCGCGAGCTTCGCCTGATTGTAAAAAAGAAAATGTCAGTCTTGTATGGGCAATCAGTCGGCGGAATGTGGTGATTGGGAAATACTTACCTCCGGGTCGTTGATCTGCGCCGTTATTCCGTCCACGAATTGTTCGAAGGAACAATCCTCGTCGTTGTTGCAGCCGTACCACAGCAAGTCTGGTTGGTCACTACCCCTGTGGCTGTGGATCTTGTCGAACCAGGTACTGTACAGCCGCGTGCCGGGATGCCGTACCACGGTGAACACCTTGAAGCTAGCGCCGTCGTCACTCATCGCCTCCGCCATCTCAGCGTCTTTGAACGTGCTGTACTGCGTCATGGCGAAGTGCGAGTCCCCGCCGTTGGCGATGATAAACTCCTCCACGCCTTTGAAGGTGTTGATTCCCGCGTTTAAACCAGTCATGTACGTCGTTACCGTACTGGAAGCGGCTTTGGGGACGTTACAGTATGCCAAGTGAAACGCGGGGCTCATCAACACGCGGTTGTTTTCGCGGCCCAACGCCGCCGCGCGCCTCGCCGCGTGCGGGGAGTTGACCTTGACGCGCGCACCACCGTGGTGCTTGCCCGCCGAACCCAACGCCACGACGTGTGTGGAAACAACGCCTGCAGAAGAAGAAGACGCAACCGCGGCCACGACCGCGCCGCAACACGCCAACGCCCCGATCACGACGAGACGGGTGCCATGACTGATTGCCCCGCCAGGGGTGTTACCGCCGAGGCGCGACCCGTGCGGCGAGGTGCCTGAAACACTCGGCTCTTGGTGCAGCAGGGGCGCCAACTCCGGACGCGCGGCCGCCACCGCCGCCGCCATCGCGAACACCGCGGTCCGGAGCTAACCCACGGAGCACGCGGGGCACGCACGGCGCGTGCTTCTCGGAGTGGCCGAGGGGCGCAGGGCGAGTGGAGCAGATTGGGAGAAAAAAAAATGGAAGCGTTCAACGGGGAAATACGCAAAAAGAAACCAACGCGAATCAGTGTTGAAAGGGTTTTTTCATCGACAGGTGACAGTTTAAAGGGGTATTTTGATAGGCAAAGACGAATGCCAGTGTCAAGTTACGATTCCCCCGAGGGCATTGGTTTTTCGAGTCAACTGGCAAATCAAAATCGCTTCGCCAAGACGACCCCTCGCCGTTTCTTTCGGCGCGCCGTTCGAGTGGGTCACGAAACGGAGAGAGGCGGAGACGGAGGAACCACTTGGGTGGAGTTTTTCTTGATGTACGGCGTACCGTATTAATACTCCGAAAAAGAAAACTTTGCCAGAACAAAGGCTACGAGTACCTTTCCCTTCGCGCTTTAAAAGTTTCTCGCAGCTAAAAGTTTCGGAAACAAAGTTTCGGAAACAATTCACTTGGCGCGCGAAAAAACGAGGTGCGAAAACCGGTCAGGGCCGCGCAGGCTAGCGTGGATCAACTCCAAATCAGTGTCCAGTCCGACGTCGATGCCCTGGACCGTGCATGCCCATTTTTTTTGTGTCTCGTCAATTTCACGACCGACCGCCAACCGCAACGCGTCTCGGACGATCGATCGTCTTTTCGCACCTGAGATTGTAAAAAATAAATGTCAGTCTCGTATATCGCGATGTATGGACAAACAGTCAGGGCAGAGGGAAGACGTCCCTTCTGGTACGAGTATGGGCAATCAGTAGGTGGAATGTGGTGGGTGGGAAATACTTACCTTCAAAGGTTTCATCCCCCGAAAAAATCGACCGCATCGGCGCCGACACGTAACGCACGTCGCGCCAATTGGAGAACGCGTGTGAATCCCTGACGTAGACGCGTATGGGCAAACGCACGGAAACAGGCTGAGTGTTTGATGAGGACGTCGTGGTTCCATCAGCGAGGTTCGACCCACTCTGAGTGGTGACATTACCGCCGACATCACTGTCTACCGCCTCGCCCCTCCCCAACTGACCTTCCGCGACGCGCGCTAGTTGGAAATCCCCGGAAAGCGCGCTTTTCCACAACTCGCCTTGCGCCTGGTTCGTCATCTGCATCACGCGCGTCGCCGAGCCGGTCCGTATGAAACACGCTTCTTTTAAAGAGTTGAAGAAATGGGACCGGCAGGTTTTGGTGTCCGGACAGACAAACAGACCGGAGTCGGAGAATTGGGTGGAAGTGTTGGTGCTAGGAATACCGGCCGGAGTGTCGGCAGGGGTATCGGTCTCGGGTCCACCCGACGCCGTGTCGTTTCCGTGGAAAGGTTCGCCGGAGCACTCCGTCGGCACAGGGCCGCGGTAGTGCGCCGTGACCTTAAACGGGACGCCGCGATTGTGTTTGTTGTTGTTTCCCACCAAATCGAACAGCACACCTATGGGCAGTTGCCACCGCAACGGGATTCCCTGGTGGTCGAACCAAGGCTGGTTTTTTTTGGAAGGTTGCGTCTTACCGTCGTCGTCGTCGAGTTCAGGGTAGTCGGCTGTGCTGCCCGCAAAATGCGCGCGCGGCGAGGTGGATTTTCCATCATCACTTTGTTCTTCGCACCAAGTGGGCAAATACGCTGATCTCGGAACCAACGCGAAATACGGTGCCGGCTCTACTACACTGGCGACTTCATCCCGGGCTAAGTGAATCTCAAGGGGAACGCACCCGCGCCAGAGCTCGCGGCGAGTCGGGTCATCGTCATTCGGGGAAGTCATTTAATGTTTTTTTGTGTCTTGTTTGGAAGATGGCCTCGGTGGGGATGGCGACGGAACACCGCGGGCGACGCCGAGTGCGTTGCTTGAAAACCGTTCCAACGCAACGGGCTGCTAGTCCGCGCGTTTCGACCCTGAAGAGCTGTCTTTGATTAGTTCTCCGGGTGCTCTTTTTACCTGCCGCTGCTTCAGGTCCGCTGGTAACTCGTACCCCACCGCTTGCACCGCGACGCAAAATCCGTCCAGCACCTCTGGCGGGCAGTTGCTATCCACCCAGCCCCGGAACTCCGGGTCGGTGTTGATTGTGTGGAACGCGACGTACGTGCCGGCCAGGGACACCAGCTCCACCGCGACACCCACGGCGAGCAGTCGTTTAAGCGCCTGCATGGAGTGACCCCCGGGGGGTGATGCACTGGATCTCAAAACGAGCGCAGTTCGGGAAACTTTGGTGTCGCGTTTTCAAAGTGATGAGATTGGAATCTCGATGCAGACCGAGGCGCGCGCAGGAGACGGTGTGGCCTTGGTCGTGTGTTTGGTTTCGTTTCGACATCATCATGTCTTCCGTGACCGGCGCGACGGTCGTCGCTGACCCAGCACCGTACTTAACCCGCCTTCAACACCAATCCTGCTGCCACTCTTCGTCGAAGGAAGCGTCTTCATCTTCGGGGCGCGCAAATCTTAATCTTGGCACAAAGCGGTTCGCCTCCGTCAGCGTACCGCCGTGCCCTGACCGCACCACGGGCTCGCCGTTGCGCGTCGCGGAGGACATCTGGTCTTTCACCGGCGGCGGCTCAGTTTATGCCACGGACTGGGCGCCGAAACACACGGTTGGTGACGGTGACACGACAAACAACACGCGACACGTCGCCGTGGAGGTCCGGTCTTCCGATGACATGCATCATTCCTTCGCCAGTGTAGGCCGCGCGGTCGGGCCGGGGATGATCCAGGTGTGGAGTTTGCGCACGTCATCGTCCGGGACAAAGGCCACAGGAAACACAGACACAGCAGCTGCGAGGAAAAAGCGGAAAACATGTACTACGGTGTGTAGGTCATCACCAGGGGTTACTAACTCGTCAAACCCGAACGAGACGACCGCCGCCATGACCCTCGGGCTGGCGCACGGCGCGAAGCACGCGTTTGACGTCAAGTGGCGCAAGGGGTTCGGCGACTCGCACGACTCGCACGACTCGCAAAGGAAAATACAATCCAATAAAGAAGCAATCGGCGACCTCGCCGTGGCGCTCGGGAACGGGAGGGTGGAGGTGTGGGTGGTGCCGGTTCCCCTTGCCCGTCCCCGTTCCTCTCGGGATCGAACCGGCGACGGTACCGATGACGGTCTTACCAGCCGTTCCCACGAACCGCCGGTCGTCGTGACGTGCGACGCTACTTTTATCGGCGTCGTCCCTAAAAACGCGGGCGTCCCGCTCTGTCTGGATTGGGCCAACTCCTTTCCGTTCCAGCGCCTCTGCGCGGGTACGTCAGCTGGCGCGGTGGTGATGTGGTGTGTGGGGAGTGCTGAAACCGGGGGCATTGGTAATACGCCTAGGGGTAGCACTCACAGGAGTAGCACTCCCACGACTCCGTCGCCTCAACTCCCCGTGCTGCAAATCGCGTCAACGGGGTGTCCTCAACGAAGCGTCGCGTGGGCGCCCGCGAGTGACGACCCAGGTCACGACGCCGAAACGGACGCCTCACACTTGGTAATGGCCGCCGGGCACGGCATGAATTCTCCCGCGGTGTACGACACGCGAGAACCCTTCACCTCCGTGTGCGGTAAGTATTTTCCAATCACCACATTCCGCCGACTGATTGCCCATACAAGACTGACACTTTCTTGTTTATCTCAGGCCGACGCGGGGACGCGTTTGGGGGGAGCGCCGCGTTGACCAGGTTCGTTTTTTTTGTTTTTCTTTTGACGCGCCGTATGTGTAAACAGTCACGATCTTCGTCCCCCACTACGACCGACTACCAGCACGACTGCTGCTACCCCTCGGCTCGAACCGAGGACGCACACCACGGCAACACGGCGACTAACCACCCGATTCCCCATCGTCACGCCTGACTGTTTGCCCACACAACAGCGCCAAGTGGTGTCACGCCGGTTGCGTGGTGACGGGGAGCGACGACGGCGCCGCGTGCGTGTTCGATTTCTTCCACGAGGACCGGATCCGAAATCCGGTTGGCGATGAGTCAGGGCGCGTGGGGAAACGGCAAATCGAAGTTGGCGAACCGGGAGTACCGCTAGGGGAAGACACGGTGGTCGTGGTCGTGTCCAGTTCTCCGAGTTCTGCGAAGGATCCGACGAAACAAAAAACAACAAAACAAAAACAAAAGGTGTTCACGATTACCCCGTCCCTGGCCTTGGACGTCGGGAGCGTGTGGAGCGTCGATTGTAAAGCGACTTCCAAGGGTTCGGTTACGAGTTTACTGCTGTCCGGAACGGGAAGGGGCGGCACACGAATCGCCATTTGCAACGTCGCGCGCGGCATCCGAAAAGTGCCCCGCGGAGGGAACGACGAGGCGCGGCGGAACGGGGCGCCGACTGATTTCGGTAAGTATTTCCCAATCACCACATTCCGCCGACTGATTGCCCATACAAAACTGACACTTTCCTTATTTATCTCAGGGTTTTGCGCGGGGAGCGCCGAATTTTTTGTGGAGAAGAAAGAAAAGGAAAAAAAAGCCGATGGAAACGTCAACTCGGAAGACGAAGAGTTGGCCGGTAACGACGACGACGACAACGTGTTGGCCGTACACAACCACGCAGCGCGTGGTGATTCGGTGACTAACAACAGCGACGTGGCGGATTTGTTGCGCGTGGCGAACTCGCGACGACGCGGCGATTGCGATTCGGCCAAAAAACGGCGATTCGCGTTGCCCGCGACTCGCGGCGCGAACGGCGCCGCGAGTTGTGTAGGTGATGCTTCGTGTTCCGAAATTTTCGAACCCTCAGACGACAGCTCAAAAGAAACAACACAAACGCGATACGCACCCACGCGTTGCGTTTCGTGGCTCGACCCATCTACACCGGTCGCGGACGACGCCAAAAATGCCTGGTGCGTGTCCGGCGACGACGCCGGGTTCCTTCGGTTCCTTCGGTTCGACGGCGATTCCGTGGCGATTTGCGCAGACGCGGTCGCGCGGCTGGAGCGACACAAGTGAACAGTGCTTAGGGCTGTCTAAAATAGTGCTGTCCAAACTAGTGGCGTCTAGTAGTACCCGCCTCTACCACGAAGCGCGAAACATTCAGCAAATGCTACTCGAGTACTTCCTATCACGCCTGCCGCGTCCTTCTACTTATTACTTTTTCTAGCGTATCGGCGTCGCCGCCTTCATCGCCGTCACGACAAACCCCCCAAACAATCGCGTAGTGTTTTTGAATCAGTCGGTACTCCTCTACCTCGTCCAGGGGCTCTAGACGCATCACGCGTCGCATTTCGGGTTCGTCGTCTTCACCCAGCCGGTCGGTCGCGGCGAGCATGTCGATTGACCCAACGCGTCGCCATCCAGATTGCTCAAACTGTTTTGTCAACCCGTCCAATCCGAAAACGGCGCCCTCGCCTTCGCACCGCAACAAAGGACACCCTCTCGCGGTTAGGTTCAAAAGCATCTGCTCCCCAAATTTGTCACTCCGTGCCGGGCCGAGCACCACCGGGTCGTACGCGAAGTAGGTTCGGAGGTACTCGTTGTTGCGGTTGTTGCGGTTGTGGCTCTTGTCGTTTGTCGTGTCAATCGATTGATCCTTTGATTCGTTGATTCGTCCCCACCGCGATGCCCACTGTAACACCCCCCCCGCGTCCTGCGGTGACAGGTACGCGAGGCAACACTCGGAGAGGAACAACGTGGGTGCTTTGGGGTCAAGGTTTGTTTTTTCCAAAGCCGCGGTCAAGGAACGGACGTCCCGCAAGTCGCACCCGGCGAGGAAATAGTGACTCTTTCCTTCACCGTTTTCGTCGTTGGAAAAGAAACAAGAATCAGGTTCTCTCCTGGGCGCTGAGTACGAAGAAGCGCTGAGTATTCGTTTTAAACCTTCCGTCCCCACGATTTCTTTAAGCACGCCAGTAGCGTTGATAACCTTGGCTTTCGTTTCAATCAAACTTGGAAAGTCGAGCTCCACGTATTTTAGCTGGACCTGGCTTTGTTTCGTGTCTTTTGTCATCATCGTCTCGTTGAGCCTAAAATAGTTTGTGTCGAACCCTGCACCAAGACTGACGATCTGTCGCGATTTTTTTATTGGCGTTTGGTGGTCACCATCGTCACCACGCGGCATCACACCATCGTCACCAGCCGCATCAAACTCAAACGTGGCGTCCAGAAACGCATCAAGCACCGCGCGTACCGTGGCGACCCTCGAGTGGTACCCGCGGTTAATCAACGGCGGGTGTTTAGGCGTGGTCTTTGCGAAGTGTTTCACGAACGGGTCGTCGTAATAACCGCGCTGGACGCAACAATGTTTCGCCCCCGACGCTTCGTCGTTGGTGCGAAGCACACCTAGGTCTTGTGAAGCATCGTCAGTTCGTGTGGAGTCGTGTTTGTTGAAGCCGTCTACCTCCGCCCCGAAAACAAGCGGCGGCGGCGGAGGCATCGAGGACATCGCGCGTTCGGTGTGCGGACGGGAGTGATTGGATGTTGTTGTGACGAAACTGCAGTTGCAAACAAACACGAAAATAATGGTGAAAAACAAAGCTACATACGCGCTCACCTCGCCTTGGCGCTCGCGTCGTTCGAGTCGACCAGGGTGGGCAAGACGACTTCTCTGGGAGTAACAGGGACTTCTGAAACGGAAGCTTGTGATGAAGCGCCCGCATTTTCCGTCCCGTTTCCAGCCTTCGTGAAGCACCAGCACTTCGAAACCCACGCTACGGTACTCGACTCCAACACAAATCCAAACTCGCCGAACAGTTTCTCCAAATCACACACCGAGTAATCTTTGTAGTACGGTTCGTGGTTGAAAGCTGGAAACCGTTCCAGGGCCTGGTCGAAGGCTTTTTCCATGCCCAAGAACTTCCCATCACCAACCTGCGCGGAATCCACGAAGAAAAGCTTGCCGCCCGGTTTCAGGACTCGCGCGTATTCAGCCGCGGCGGCGCGGCGAGCGGCGGGTGGCATTTCGTGGAATAAATAAACCTGTGATTGGGAACGAAAAGGGGAAGAAGAGGAAGAGGAAGAAGAAAGAAAAGTGTCAGTCATGTGTATCGCGATGTATGGACAACAGTCACCAGCTGAGAGATAAAACAGTGTGTCCCCGGATTTGGGAAATATCACACAAACTTACGTTGCTCACGGCGTCGAACTTTGCATCCGGAAACGGCATGTTTTCGCAGTTCGCTTCCACCAAGGTTAGGCTTCCGTTTTTTTGTTTCGAGCCCGTCCTTTCCTCGTCCTTTCCCGAAATGAACCGTTCGTTGTTAACACGCGTGGCTTCTAAGTAGTAGGGGGACAACTCCAAGGCGGTGTAGTTAGCGCAAGGCCTGATTGTAAAAAAAGAAATGTCAGTCTCGTATGGGCAATCAGGGAGGCGGAACGCGGTGGGTGGGAAAGGCCCTTACCAGTTATCCCTCAGGAAAGTCAAGAACCGCCCGGTGCCGCTCGCGACGTCCAGAAACTCCGCGCCGGCGCCGTTTTCGCCTCCGTTTTTGTCGTGAAACTCGCGCATCCATTCGCTGACGTACGGAAGCACCTGTCGTCGCATGGTGTCCGCGGAACCCAAAAACAAAGTTTCGACCTGGAAATCGTACAAACGCGCGGACCTCGTGGAAAGCCACCCGTCCGTCTGGTAGTGGAAGTTCTGCAGGTAATAGGCGGGGTACCGATTCGGGTCGGGGGAAAAGTCGTTTAGTAAATCCTGCCCGTTTTTCGCGCTCCGTCTTTCCCTCACGAAACCCTGGTCCGTTAACGTCTCTGTTGACAGGGAAAACACCTCTAGTGGGTTCCACTGCGTTTTCGGTGTCGTGGCTGGGTTCAAGTCGTACGGGAACTTGTACACGCCGTTCTCCAGGTGTTGCAGTTCGTCCCGGAAAAGATTCACGATGCAGGTGAGGTGTTGATTAAGAAACTGCGATGAAGAAAAGAAAGTGTCAGTCCCGAGTCGGCGAGTGTGGGTGTACTTCGTGACGTGTATATCCGGGATTGGGTACAGTAGTGGTACCGGACTTTCCGACTGTACTCCATAAAACGCAGGTAACAGTGCGTTTGTGATGTATTTGTAACAGCCGCGAGTACTGGCAAACGTTACTTGTGTGAAGTACTTCCGTTGAGTGAAACTAGTGTACTCAAAGAGGTGCGGTGAACTGTGTCTGGATTCGGGAAAGCCCCAACGCGTGCGTACCTGCGAAACCTCGGCGGCTTCATCCGGGGAAAGTTCCCGGCCATCCGCGGCATTGCGCACGATGTTACCGAGGTTGGAATCCTTGTCCGGGATTTTCGCCCGAGGTTCGGTATCGAGCACCGCCTTGACAATCGCCGCCGCCGCGGCCGCGCCGTCGATTGTGGAGCTCCCGGAAACGCGAGATGACAACACGCCTTGTGAAAGGAAAAACGCGAGCCGAACACCCACGGCGGTGGTGTACTGCGCGCGTAACACTTGTTTCTTCGCGTCAACCGGAAAAGCCTTTTCCAGTCTCTCTGTGACATCCCTGAACGGGCGTTTCAGGAAATCGGGGAGCGGGAGCTCGGGGGCGAGAGGCATGGACGGGCTCAAAGAAGCTTTTGCGCGCGTGAAAACCGTGCGACCTGGGATGGCGCGAGTGGTGCGTCTCACCCGCGGCGCGGTCGCGAAACGGGGAACAGGCGCGCGAGGCAAAGTAGCGGCGGACATTGCGGCGTGCGCGTATGTGATACGTCCCCGGCTGGTTCGTCGCCGGTAACACGAGTCGTTCGCGTTACGAGACGAGCGCGGTCAGCTTTGGTGACGTCAACGAAGTTCCTTCGAAGCTACAATGGAATACGTCGTTCGACACTCGACGCGAGGTCGTTTTTGTGGCGCACGCGGTTTTGGCATCCAGAGGGCCACGTCGGCTTGAACGGTGAACGAGTTAGAGTTAGGGTTAAACGAGGAGTTAACGCACCCGATAGAGGTCGCGACGGGTATTTAGTCTGTCCGAAGAAAAGAATGCCTACCGACGCTTCGTCTCCTCCTTTCTCTGGACAAAAAAGAACCCATCATCTTTCTCCATCCTCTCGTTCGTTCGAAAGTCTCTACGCCGCCTTGCGAACCAGTTCCGGAAACGTCTTCCGGAAGTTGTTCCCCGCGTTGCACCACTCGGTTGGGTCGTCACTGGGCCCGACGTTTCGGGTGGGGATTCTTAACTCGGTTTCCCCCGCGAACCGCGTGCGCACCGCGGCGCGCCATTTCGAGACATCCGAGGTGAGGTGTTTTCGCGAGACCACCTGCAGTGTGTGTCCGCGTTCCGGTTGGTTAGCCGGAACCTGGTCGACCGGACCGTCGCCGGTTCGAACTGGGCCCGGGGTGTCACCGAAAAAAAACTCCAGAAAACCAACCCCCACCGCTCTGTGCGCGGAGAGGTCGTCCTCGAACTCCACGAACGCGAAAGGCTCGTGGCTTGCTTGCGAGTCTTTGGAGGAGGCATCATTGGAGGAATCGTCTTCGGAGGCGAAATCGTCGTTGCCGTCGACGGATGAGGGGTCAACACACCGCGGTTCTCCAAACGGAGTCGCCTCAAGCGAAGGCCGGTGCACCCGTGTCACCTTGCCGAAGGAGGTTTCGCAGGCTTGCTGAAGCGCCGCGGTGGTGACACCAGACGGAACCCCAAGCAACACCACGGGGTTGGCGCACAAATCGTACGCGTTTTCCGGCTTTTGACACGAAAAGGGTCAGTGCTGTGTATCGCGATATATTGGACGATGTATGGACAACAGTCACCGTAATCGGTCTGAACAGTCATAGGCGCGTTAGAGATAAAACAGGGGGTGAGTTTGGGAAAGGCGCCAGAAACGCAAAAAAGACGTACCGCATCTTCAGATTTGAAATCCTTCTGCCACCCGATCTTGTGGTACTGGTCGAACATCCCGGTGCCTTCCCTGTCTCGGAACCCGGTACCGGGGACGTCGAAAAGGGCGTAGACCCTGGTGTCGTGCTGGGAACGGGCCATTGTGTGTGCTGTGTGGTGGGGAAGCGGGGGCCGTGCGAGGAGAAGTGCCCTCGAGACCCCCATCACGAATGATCCGTAAAAAACTGCTAAAAACCGTTTCGACCTGCTCGTCTCCCCGAAATTTCTTGGAGATCCTCCAAGTTTTCGGAGTGTGGGGTCATTTTTTTTAGGAAACGTCGTGAGAGTTTTATGCACAATCCGGTGCACTACCTCACACCGCTACTCCAGCACGAGCTGTGTACGGGCTGCCCTTTTATCAACACCCTCCTATCAACCTCGTTTCAACCTGACCTGTGTCGTTAATAACCGGTCGAACTCACCGTGGCGCTGAGTTTCAAACTTTGCGGGATTTTTTCTTCGCACCCAAAAAAACCTCCTCACTCGCCCTACTCCGACGCGCTCGAAAGTTCCATGGAGGACGCCCGAATCGGAGTGGGTTTTCGGGTTTCGTGTGTCGTTTCGCTCCATGATGATGTCAACGATTCCAATCCGCCACCCAAATCAGACTGTTTGCGCATAGAGGAAGTAGCGTTCAGGTTCGCGTTCAGGTCGCGCCGCATTTCCCGCAACGCCGCCGCGATTTCGGTAACCGCCGGCCGTTTGCGCGCGTCAGGGGCCCACCCGTTTTCCACGAGCCGTTTCAAAAGGGTAACCACCTCACGATGCGTTTCCGTGTGGGTATTTAGTCCGGAAGTATCACCACCACCCCCAACGGGACTCCACCCCGGCCGCGCCAGCTCGATCCCGCACCGCTCCACGATCTGCGTCGGCGTGCTCCCCCACCAGGGAATCTTTCCGGAAACCGTCTCGTACGCGGTGACGCTCCAGGAAAAAACGTCGCACTTTTTGTAAAAACTCGCCACTGTTTGCTCACTCGATCCGTCCACCGAAAAATCCGCCCCCCCCTCGAACAGCTCGGGGGCGCAGTAGTGCACGGTGCCGATGGTGGTGTTAGGGTTTGGGAGGTTTGCCTCGAGGTCAACGCCGGTACCTCCGGTACCGCCGTCCACGGGACCACCCGTTTCAAAAAAACTCCTCGCGCTTCCGAAATCCGCCAGGACCGCGTTTCCCGAGCGCAAATCAATCAGCACGTTTTTGGGCTTCACGTCGAGGTGCGTGATGACCGGCCGAAACCGGTTCTTTGCCGAGTCAATTACCCCGGAGTCAACGACCCCGTCGACACACCCACCCGCGTGCAGGTATTCAAGCGCGCGCGCGACGTGGTGTAGCGCTCGGATGCGTTTGCGAAAACAAGCCGAAGCGTCCTGAGTGTAAAAAATAAAAGTGTCAGTCGTGTATGGGCAAACAGTGATGGGATTTGGGAAAGGGAATACGTACCTCCTCTTTCGAGTCGTGTATCGCATCGTGAAGCGTCCCGCCGTCCACGAAAACAAGCACGATCGCGAGTTTAGTGGCGTTTAGCTGTGTTGTGGCGAGCAGCGAAACGATCTTGTCGTTTCCGTTACCCAGTGCCTTCAAAATTGAAACTTCCTGTCTGAAGTTTGCGACGTCGGATCGGGTCGCGTCGCCGCTTTTTGACCCGGCGCCGATTGACCTCGTCGAACACGCGACTCGGAACAGTTTCACCGCGACGCGCAAATCACCTCGTTTGTTGTCCGACTGTTTGCCACTGTGCTTCCCCCCGCCCCCCGCACCGGTCAGTTTGACGTCACCACCAGCACCAAAAAGTTTCCCAACACCACCACACCAAGTCGCTTCGTGCACCACCGCGGAGGCGCCTCGACCGAGCGCGCGGTGATACGTGAAATCGCATTCGAAAGATTCCTGGCTGAGTTCGACGACCGTAGCGTGTGAGTTTGGGGTATCGCGACGCGTGTCGAAATCATCTGACGACAACCGCGACGACGCAAACGAGTCCGTGCGTACCGAGTCGGTACTTTCCACGCTGAACGTACTCTCACCGCCCGTGTTTCCCTCCACCGTGGTTTCAAGCGCCAGCGCCAGGGCGTCCGCGGTGAGGCGCACCTGATACGAAAAAAAAGAAAATGTCAATCTCGTAGGGCAATCCTATCAGTCGTCGGAACGTGGTAAATGGGAAATACTTACCACCCCGGCTTGGTCGTCGCCGCGTAACACCCCGCCGAAATCCCCGCCCCGGGTGGAATCACCCGCCACAGAAGGGTTCCTGGAAACCCCGAGGGAGTTGCACTCGCTTGAAAGGTGCTGATCGCTGGCGGAGAGGTGATTCATTTCATCAGGCGGCGTATCGCGGTTCGCGTCGCCACTGGAACCATCCCGGCTGTTTCGTTCACCCCGAGGGTCGTTACCGGTGCCGGAAACCCCCCGCGGAAGAGGCGGGCGTCGTCGTTGAGGTTTTGAGTGCTGTCGCGGCGCTCTTGAGGCGAACCGTGAGTCGGTGGCGGGAATTCGCGCCGGCGCGGCGACGAGCGCGTGGTCGTGACGCGAACGCGTGGAGCTCGCGTTCGCAACGCCCGTGTGTGACGCTTCGTCTTCTTCTTCTTTTTTCACGTCTGGTCGCCGTTTCCGTCGCAAGCACCACGCGAACAACACCACGCACAATGCGACGCACACCACGGCGACGAAAAACGCGGTGACTAGGAACCGAGTTAACGAACCGCCGTCGTCGGCGGTGATCGCGATTTGGCGCGTAGGCGACGGCGGCGACACGAGCGTTTCCGAAGACAGTTGCGACGTCGTGGCGTTGACTCCGGTTTCGTCGCCGTCGCCGCCATCTTCTGGTACGCTCGGCGGCGCGTCCGGCATGGGCGGCGCGGTCATTGACAGTGGCGCGAATGACCCTGTTTGTTGATTCACGAAATTCTCCCCGCCGAACGCTTCGGCCAACACCCACGACTCCACCCAGATGTCCCGCAGCTGAATCTCGCCGCCCAGACCGGACGTGTCTCGCCAGCTTAATCGGTCCCAATACACGGGTTCAATTGGCGGCTGGTCGGTGGTGCGCGATGTGGTAGTATCCGATGAGGTAGTACTACCACTAGTACTAGTACTAGTACCCGACGATCCGTTCGTCGCGGATTCGTTTCCAATTGCCGTATCAAAAAACCCGTTCGCGTCAAGCGGCACGAACGTCTCTCGCCACAAAACCGAAGCTTCCACGGGGAAGCCCCACGTCTCAACTGTTGCTTTTGGGGCATCAGGAGTAGAATCGATGTAATCAGTAGAGTTAGGTGACTGCCTCAACGAACGCCGATGCGAAGAAGCGAGGCGACGCGCGCTCGGCGAACTCGAAGTTGACTCATCGGTGTCGGCGGTTGTATTCGGCGTAACAGGTACACTCGCGTAATCACTCGCGTAATCTGTATTTTCCGTGCCTGACACTCCTTCCTCTGCATCCACCAAGTCCCACCGCACTTGAAACGAGCTCTGCGACGTCCTCGATGTGAACCGTAACGCGTTCCACGTCGACGCGTCCAACGCGAACCGACTGCGTAACGAAAACGCGCCCCACGGCGCGACTTGCGCCCAGACCGTTCGCGCGCCGTCCGTTTCGCTCCGGCTGTCGAAGTCCACCTCGGAGAGCCACTGATGGGTGATGGGGTGGGGTGTAGGGGTTACGGTTTAGGGTTTAGGGTTTAGGGGCGTTGTTGGTCAGGAATGGCACGGCGCGTCAGGCAGGCGCGGAGCGCGAACGAGAAAAGTTCAAAAGGACACAGCTGTGCGTTCGCGAAACGCGGAAAAGGGGTCTTAGGTGGAAACGGGTGTGGGGAACCCCGCGCGGCGTGGGTTGTGTGAAGCGAGTATCCGCGGTGTGAACACCGCGCGATGTCGCGACGGACGTAATACGAACGACGTACCGACGCGTCCGACCACGACGGCGCCACGCCGCCCACATCCGCGCCGCTGCCGAACACCGTTTGCGTCGCGCGAAGCGTGTGCTGCGCGTCGTTAACCAGGGGCGACGGGGACGACGGGGGAACTGGGGGAGGCGCCCGCGGCGGGGGCGGCGGCGGCGGCGGCGGGGGCGACTTCTGCTTTCCCATATCGCACGCGAGGTTGCGCGCGAATGCGCAACCCGCGAGCTCGACTCGGCGCAGCCGGAAGTGCGCGGCGATGGCCAGGGCGCACGAAGACACTCTCTTGCGTGGGGGTCACCTTAAACTCGAAAAAGTTTCATCTAGTTTCGGTGCTTGAAACTGCGACTCGCACAAACCCAAGGAAAAGGACGACCTTCCGGGAGTGCCACGCCACAACCGGCCGGGGAGCGCGCGTGGGTGCCCGCGGCGATTGTGAGCTCTGGCCAGCGCGGACGCGAGGACGGCGTGGTGGACGGGAAGGTGGTGCGGGTACAAGTGGTGGGTCACGCCGCGCGCCGACTTTCAGGGTCCGGGAATCCGAAATTTGAGCATTTGAGCACCCGGCGGGCGGTGTCGCCATGGAGCCCACGCCTGAGGCGCTGGCTGCGGGGGAGCGCGCGGCCGCGCGCGCGGTGGCGGCCGCGGAGACCGCGGAACGCGCGTCCGCCGCGTTCGACGCCGCGGTCGCGGAAACCGCGGACGCGATGGAGGCGAGCGCGGCACCGGCGGTGAATGCGTCGCGGTCGAGCCCAACACGCACCACCGAGGCTTTGTGCAATCCGCCGAGCACCAGCGAAGTAGGTGGCGCCACGGCGGGGAACCACACACACGCTCCGGGTGCTGCTTCCGTGCCAGGTGCTGTCACGACGAAACCGGCAGGCCCGATCCCGGACGAAACACGGCCGGCGGATGCGGGCACGCGGGATGGTGGTGCAGAGGAACTCCCAATGGGCGAAGACGATTCTGCAAATGAGACTGAGGCCAGTGCGGAAGAAGCGGGTGAAAAAATAGAAACGCGCGCATCATTCGCGGAGGGCGACGCCGTCGCCGCCATCGCGAGTTTCGACGGGAATTACCACAGAGCGACCGTGGTGAGAGTTGCGCACGACACTTTCGGAAGTGACGGAACAATCAGAAAACCTCGAAGGTACTATGTTCACTTTTTGGGGTACGACAAGCGGTGCGACGTTTGGGTGGACGTGCAGGATACGAAAAAAGTGGAAGCGCTGGACGATACTACCCTGAATAGCCCTACGGATAAAGAAACGGATGGCGACTATGAAACCGCCCGGGATCGAACCGAGGCCGAGGCTGTGCATTCCCCAACAAAGCTCCTTTCCAAGGAACAGCTTTTAACTCGGCGCCAGAAACGGAAACTCGCGGAGACAGAGCCGCGGCCGGACGCGGCGAACGGCCACGAAGCTGGTAAGTCTTTTTTAGATTCCGAACAGAAAACCGCCATCGAACGCAAGTTGGACGCGGAGCATTTGGAACAAACCCCGGTCGTAAAGAACGTGGAGACGTTAACGTTGGGAAACTACGAAATGGACTGCTGGTACTACTCGCCGTTTCCTGAAAGTTTCTGGAAGGCGGATACCGATTTCAATTCGGGGGGGGATACGCGCGAAAAAAAGGAGTCCCCGAAGGCGTCGGCCGCGGACGACGCCGACGACGAGCGAACCGGCGCCGCGTATCGAACCGGTACCGGCGATGCTGTTGGTACCACAACATTACCAACCGAAGCGCCCGAAAACCCACCTACCGCGCAATTAGTCCCAAATAAACCGCCAAAACATGTTTCAAAACGCGGAACGAAACCAACAAAGCTCTTCGCGTGCGAGTTTTGTTTGAAGTACATGCGCAAGCGAAAAAACCTGGTGAAGCATTGCGCGTTTTGCCCCCTGAAACACCCGCCTGGGAACGAGATCTACCGCCAGCCGTGTTGGGTCGATTTGGTTCCGGATTCAGCTGGTGAGAAAAGAGTGCACCCATCTCTTTCCGTGTTCGAAGTGGACGGAGGCAAGGTTCCGGTGTATTGCCAGGTACACGTGTAACGGCTTTCCCAAATCAGCCGACGACGACCCACTCCCATACTCGTCCTGCGAAGGGACTATTACCTCTGCCGATTGTCCAGAGTAATTACTCATACACATGGCCTTACAAGACTGACACTTTGTTTTACCCACGCCAGAACCTGTGCCTCCTGTCGAAACTGTTTCTGGACCACAAAACGCTGTACTACGACGTCGCGGCGTTTCTGTTTTACGTGCTGACGGAACGCGAGGACAACGACAACGACAATGACAATGACAATGACAATGACAACACGCTGAATACCCCCCAGGAGGCACAAACAACCGGAAGTCGGATGGAAGGTGGTAAGGCGGTAGGTCACGACGCGGCGGGTGGAGAACCGCGCCCGGGCGGTTCGATCCCGCAAGGGGGCGGGTACAAAATCGTCGGGTACTTTTCAAAGGAAAAGCACACGCGCGCGGGGTATGTATTTCCCAATCACCACACCGCCTCCCTGATTGCCCATACGAGGCGGCTGACACTTTCTTGTTAATCGCAGGTACAACTTGGCGTGTATCTTAACCCTCCCGCCGTACCAGCGGAAAGGGTACGGGACGTTTTTGATTAGTTTTTCGTACGAGCTGAGCAAATTAGGTGCGTATCGTATTTCCCAATTACCACGCACCGCCTTCCTGACTGATTGCCCTCACGAGACTGACACTTTCTTTCTTTTTTATCGTGCCAGAGGGACGGGCGGGGACCCCGGAACGGCCGCTTTCGGACTTAGGCCGCGTGAGCTACCGCCAGTACTGGACCCGGGTTGTTCTGCAGACGTTGTTCACGGCGAACGGCGGCGCGTCGTGCGGCGAGATTTCGCGCGCGACCGGCGTCGCGATTGAGGACGTCGTGGATACCCTAAACGCGCTGCAGATGCTTACCTACTACCGCGGCTCACACGCCGCGAACGTTAGCGTGGATAGGATTAGAGAAGCCGCGTCGCAAAGGTGCGTGTTGCACTTACCAAATCATAGACGACTGTTTGACGATTGTCCAGAGTAATTACGTAATACACATTACGAAATACTGACACTTTTCCTGAAAACTCAACAGATGCCCCGATTTACTGAAACAGTGGGACGGGCGCGGAAGCGCGGAGTTCGAGTGGGACGGGTTCAGGTACGTCTACGCGTTTCTCACGTTCCGCCTGCCTGTTTGCGCACACGAGACTGATACTTGTTTCTTTTTTTTTACAAAAACAGCACGTTCGAAAAAGGAAAAGTGTACCCCGCGTTTCTGAACTGGCGCCCCAACCTGAACACCCTGCCAGTCGCGGCGACGCGGAAACGCGCGGGGCGGGTGGCGAACGGAAACGCGATCATCTGACCGGTCTGGTTTGTGACGACAGTAACGTCGATATCGGGTTTGCCTCTGGCAGGGGCGCTTTCTTTCTTACTTTTTCCACTATTTGTCATACATATTAAAGCACACCACCGCAAGATTCTCCCCTCGGTGATGCGGAACCCCCTCACCCGCTCGGATTAACTCAGTTTGCCTATCAAAATTGCGATTTATAAAGGTTTTGCTTCAAAGACTATCAGTTTGAGATTCCCAAGTTCGCGGGCAAAACGACTCAACAATCCCCGTCCCACGGCGCGGCGCCGCAGTTCCGGTACTTGTCCCGGTCATAGCCGTCGCACCCGTTATTTTCCGCCAAAGTTACCGGACTAACAACTCCCCTTTGTAACGACTCGATTCGAGTTAAAAACGCGAGCTTGCCCTCCACCGAGCCGCAATACGCCGCGTGCACTGTGACGCCAATACCTACCGCGTTTTCGTCGCTAACTTCATGTCCGTTTTCATCACGTACCACGTCGTCAAGCCCTGCTTCCAAGTTCCCTAAATTCCCGCCGCTCACACTTGGGACGTGTTTGTGTTCCTCAAACGTAACAAAGGAGGGAAACTTTTCGTGAGGCAACGCGATGATCACATCGCCTCTTAATCGCGCTTTCGGGGCTAAATCCCAAGTCAAATACGCCTGCTCCGTGTCCGTCGCGGTTGGTTCGTACCCCATCCACTCCTCCAACAGTCGCAGGGAGTTTCGCTGGCGTAGGGAAGGCAACCCGCTATCATCGCCGCCCTGGTTCGAACCCTGATGTTTGCCCCAGGATGACGACGACAACATCACCGGCCACGTATCGGGCGCCGCCGCTAACAACCCGGTGTTGATCGCCTGCTGTTCCTTTTGGCCGCCGAAATCGGAGAGGGTGACCTGATAAATTAAAAATAGTGTCAGTCTTGTAGGGCAAACAGTCGGCGGGATTTGGGAAACACAACGCGTACCATCTCGGCGAGTGCCAGGCGTTGCGCGACTGCGCCTCGAAAGTCCTGAAGCACCACGGTGGAGGCATCGATGAAAACCGCGGGGTACCCGCCTTTCACCAACGAGTACACCGCGTGTACCTTTCTCCAGCACCACGCGACGCGCAGCGCCTTGCCCACTTCCGATTCTTCGCTCGTTTCCGACCCGGCAGCTTGGCTTCCTTCGCGCTCCGCGAATTTTCCCAAAACCGTAACCATGTCACGGTCCAGGAAACACGTGTGCCGCATCGTCACGGCAAGGTTCTCGCACTCCACCAGCGATTTCGTGTCCGTCAACATCACCGTCAGCGACGGTAACACGTCTGGGGCGTTGTTGCTTTAGAGATTAACCCCGAAAGTGTCAGTCGGTCGTAGTGGGTATATCCGGGATTGGAAAGGGGTCCGACGGAGTGGGGTCCGTACTTTCTGACTGTACTCCATACAGAGCAGTAATCGCAGAGGCGGAACGTGGTGATTGGGAAACGCGTACCTAAGCGATTTCAGCAAAACCTTGGTTACCGGCCAATACGCGGAGTTGGCGTAGGTCAACACTTGCAGCGCCAAAGGGTCGATATCCCGTACCCGGAACGACCCAACCTGTTTCGCGGGCGGCAACCCAATTTTCCCCCGAACGTGTCGTAACAAACCGGGAACCGGGCCGAAGGCGTTGTGGAACGCTTTTTGAAACGTTTTTTCGGGTCGGTCGGTTGTCGCCGCGGTTGCGTGACCCAAAACGCTCGCCACGGTGTCGTCCGACTCGGAAAAGCCGTAGTCGTAGCCGTCGTCGTCGTCAAAGGCGGTACCAGCAACCGCGCCGGGCCTCGCAACGTCGCTCGGCTCGCGCGTTTCAAGGTCGAGCTCGGCGCCCTGATTGTAAAAAAAGAAATGTCAGTCTTGTATGGGCAATCAGGGAGGCGGAATGTGGAAATGGGGAAATACGTACCAGAATATCCTCGAGCGAGCGCTTCGCGGTGTGCGGGTGTCTCGCCGACTCGGTTAGGGAAAGCGCATCGGCGACTTCCTCCGCCTCCGCGGCGTCTCCAACGCCCGCCAAACGCGCCACGGAAGATTCCGTGTCACTCGTGTCTTGTGGACCGACCACCAACCCGAGCCGCCCGGCGGTACCGGGATCCCACGAGTCGTCCATCGCCCAGCCGTTCAAGTCGACCGTGTTTCGCCGCCGCCGTTGTTGTCGCCGTTCCGCGTCGCTTTCCAGTGTACGTTCCACAGCGCTTTCCTGTTTTTTTTCTTCGCGCTGTGTCGCTCTCCCTTCCGAGCGACGTCGCACCCGGTTTCTTTTGGAAACGATTTCTTCAAGAAATCGTTTTGGGAGATTTTGGGTTTCGGCATCCGAATCGTCGCCGAATCGACTTTTTCCCGCGCTCGCCGCCGCCGACGCCGCCGCGCTCCGAGTCAAGTCATCCCAACCCATGTCGTCGGTATTACCTGGGTCGTATTCCGAGTCGTCGTGTTGGTCCAGTGGCCCTCCAGTTTCCGTGGGGAGGAAATCGTACGCGCCCGGGGATGGCGCGTTCGCGTAGTGGTCGTCGGATGCGTATCGTGTTTCCTCTTCCCTTTCCATTTCTCCTGAATGATTGCTCTCCGCATCCTCCACCTGCAGGTTCAATACCCTCAAGGCGTCATCTTCCCTGCTTCGCGCCACCGACTCCTCCCCAATCAAGATCGCCAGCCTCGCGCGTAAAGCGGCGAGCTCTTGTCGCGCCGACGCGTCATCCGCGACCCTCTGCGCCTCAACCGAAAGCGCGGTGGCATTCGCCGCGGCTTCTTCGTGCCTCAGCTGCATTCGCAGCGCAGCTCTGGATTGTTTTTTTAGGGTGGCGTACGCCACAAGGTCGTCAGCGTCAAGGTCGCCGATGGTTTTTTTCAGACTAATTGCGCGTGTCTCCGCCCTAACAACCGCGGCGACGCGCTCGGCGTTTCGCGCGGCGCTCGCCGCGGTGGCGTTCGCCCTCGCCGCGTTCGCCGCCGCGTCCGCCGCCGCCAGCGCCTCCGCAGTGGGAACCGTTTCCCACACGAAATCGTCGTCCTCGAAGGTTTCGGATAACTCGAGTAACGTTGCGTTTGAGGTTTCAAACGCGAGCGTGTCTAGCTCGTGAACGTCGTCGACTTCCGGTTCCGCGAAATGCTCCAGTTCCAGTTCCAGGTCGTCGAGTTCGCGTTGAAGCCGTTCCTGTTCGTCCACGATTTCGTCAGCCCGTTCCGCCAACGCCTCCGCAACTGGCGCTCCCGCGATCTCCGTATCAATCAGCCCCACCACCGTGCGGTTCCCGGGGTCCTCGTACACGTCGCGTTCGTGTGAAATTGTTTGCGCGGTATCAAGCGCGCTCGTGAGCGCCTGCTCCGTCTGCGTCTGCCGGAACTCCCGGGTGGTTGTTGTTTCGTGAATTTCGTTCTCGATTTCTTTCGCTTCGTCCGCGAAACGGCTCAACGACTCGTACCGTACAGTGTCTTGCGTGTCATCAAGTCCGGCTTGAAGCCGCGTTTCCTCCGCGAGCGCTTCCGCTTTTAGGCGAACGCGAATCCTCGCTTCGCGTCGCGCCGCGACCGCGTTGGGGTCGTGGTGCGGCGCAGGCGAAGGGCCAGGCGCTTCGGCCGGGGCGTCCGCTGCTTCGTCGGCGTCGTAATCGTTTCCGTACGCGTCGTACCCGGAATCAAACGAAGGTTCGTCTTCGTCAAGAGTTACTCGTGCGTTTTTCTCGTCTTCGGTTGGTTCGCTTATCGCGGCTCGCTCCGGAACCTGGTCGACGCGGAATTCAGGTTGCAGAACTTCGTCGTCGGTCACGTCGCCTTGCCCCCCGTTCTTCTCGTCTTCGGTTGGTTCGCTTATTGCGGCTCGCGTCGGAACCTCGTCGTTGCTCGTTTCAGCCGCGCCCATTCGACTCCGGTCAGCAACGACAGTCGGCGCTTGTTTTCCCTTACCCGCCCGTGCCGTCGCGCGTCTCGTCTCGAACCGTGTTCGCTTGCGCTCGAACTGCTTTGCGCTTTTCCGTTGTTCGTACCTCTCCGCCGACCTCGTCGCGACGGCATCCGAGGAGTGCCCCGACTCGCGGCCCAAACGCCGCAGCTCACGTCTCGCCTCGACGCGCCGCGCCTGGGGCATGCGCGACAGGGCTTGTTCCGTGAGCTCGTCGAACTCGTGGTTGTTTTCGTTGTTACTGGGCGATGCGTGTACAGCAGCAGATACTGCAGCACCTCGCAGCACGTCGTCGAACGTAACGCTCCCCAGGTTCCGCGCGTCAGCCGTTGTTTTCGCGAGTCGCGATTCCTGTTCCACATTCGGTTTAGTGCGCCCATCGGATTCCTCGGATGCGCCGAGTTCCGCAGCCCCGCGTTTCGCATCCCCAGAAGAGCTCCTTTTGGTTTCCGTTAAACCGCGGTCGATCATGTCCCACAGGTCCTCCCCGGGGCGGTGGTCGACAAGCACGTCCACGCCGCGGCCGCCTCCTCCTTGGGGTTGGACCGGAAGGGCGCCGAGTTGGGGAGAGACGACATGTGCAGATCCGGCTATTCCAAGCAGTGAAACCGCGGCCGTCGCGGTGACCACCGCGACAGCCGCGACGGCACGGCCGCCGAAACGGCGAGGCACTGCACCACTTATCGTGGACTTCACGGGTAACCGCGCGGCGGTTTCCGTGTCGCCGCCGCCCGCAGGTGGCACACACGTAGCCACCGCGCCGCCCGCCATCAAAGGCGAGGTCTCCATCACATCCTTGGCACGGAAAAAGCTCGCCATCGTTGTTTCGTGCAACGCGACGACACGCACCACCCAACAAGGCCAAGTCCTTCACCACTTCTCCGCCTTCAACACGCGAGGACCGAGAGTTGGTTCTCTAACACGCGCTCTTGCCGTAGGCGAAAGGAAGAGCCACGTCCGCGCGCGCGCGTTGTGGGAGGGCAAGGACACCCGTGTCTCGATTGTTGGGGTGTTGAGAATGGAAGGAGTCGGTACTCGTACGAGTGGATTTTTATTGCCAGTCCAAATCCTTCCTCGAAAACGGCGGCCCCGGATTGGGGACCCCCCAGATTGCGGTGGCGACGCGACGTGCCTGCCGACCGCGGCGTGTCGTCCCCCAATCGGTTTTTCTTACGTCACGTACAGCACGAGAGCCAACAAGCCAACAATGGTAACCTCCGGCAAGGAACACGAAACCGCGAAACGCGTCATCACCGAGGACGACGCAGTCGTGGTGCGACCGGGTGCTTCGGCTTCAGATTCTCCCGTTTCACGCAAACGCCGCGCGTCGTCGCGTTTCTCCCCGTCTCCCGACCACACCGCACCTCCCCCGCGTCGCCTCGGCGCATCCGCGGTATCTGACGAAACGAAATCTCGCTTTTTCGACGACGACACTGTAGGAGACGTCGAAGAACACCACGATGGGCAAACCGAAGAATCTGATCGGCGCGACGCGGGTGACGAAGTGGGACCCCGATGTCATGATGGCGTGAGCGATGACGACGACGATTCAAACTTCGATCCCGCTTCCGATTCCGACCCGGGCCCGCCGTGCGTCTTGAAGCTCCAATACTGGATGCGATCCGTGGAGTGCACGACGCGCAAGCTCGCACACATAACGCAAATAGACGCCGAGTTCGGGTATTACGGCATGGAGGAGCACATCGAAAAAACTGTGTTTCGAAGTAGCGAGGTTATCGCGGTTTTGGAACGAAACATGTTCCCGTACGAGTGCCCAAACGGGATTTCGCACCACACGCTGTGGAGCCGGAAGCAGATGACGCGACGCGAACTCGTCAAGTGGTGCAAACGAGAGTTCAACAGCAACCCAACGTTCGAAAACGTCACGGCCTGGAATTTCGACATGAACAATAATAACAGTGTGGACGTGCCGCATTACCACGTGTTTATACTAGAGGAAACAACGGAAGAGAACGGTGCGGTGAATGGCCAAGGCGAAACCGTCGGCGAGGACGAGGCCGACGAAGAAGCGCGTGGAAACGATGGCGAACGCGAAACGCGCGTCGTACACGCGAACAAGCGACCGCGAACGCGACCGAAAACGCCCCCGGGGCAGGTGGAACGACGGTGAACGCGTTTTAGTTTTAATAAAACAACGTCAGCGGTACATTTGGTGTCTTACGAGTCTCGGGGACGAGTCTTGGAGACGGAGTCTTCACTGACTTGCCAAAAAAGCAACAACATTGTAACGCTTTCCTAGGAAGACACAACAACGCGCACGCCGCCGGCCGCACCCCCGTCATGAGCTCCGAAGTGTGCCCTTCCCCCGACGCCACCCGCGCGTCCAGAGCCCCCGAAGAACTGAGTAGAATCTCTGACCTCCCTCTCGACGTCCTATCGACGATCGTCGAGTACCTGCCCGCGTCGGACCGCTTCCGTGTCGCGAGATTTCCGAAACGCCGCACTTCGTGATCCGCGGGCGTGGGAAACGCTCATCATCGACAAAGACCTCGCGACGAGGCTTTGGAGGCTAGATAATGCGGACGCTGCTTATAATTGTCTGCGCCAGATCTTCGGGTACGCGGTGAACGGCGTGAAGACTCTGGAACTGCACGGCGCCAAGCATTGGGGTCTCGCGGGGATTCTCATGAACGTAGGATCTCTCACGAGTAGTCCTGTGTTTTTTGAGAACCTCAAGTCTCTCGTGTTGGATCACATAAACATTGAAGCGGAGGGACTCGTCGATTTTCTCGAAAAGCACGTCCTTATCCGTCCAAAGCAGAAGCGCCTCGAGAAGCTTTTCATCACAAACACGTTAGCCAACTTTGACGGCGTCGGGAACGCGGCAATCAACCGCACGCAGCTCGCGCGCCTCACCGAATCTCTCTGCTACGACGCAAACGACGTATTCCCCACGCATTTCAACATAGTGCCCTGCGACGCGTGCGATGGGATATGCCAGTTCGACCAAGACCGGTTCGCATGTGATTTGCCGTGGGTGTCCCCGGCTTGCGGCGGATTTATGTGCGAACTTTACAACGACGAATCCGTGTTGTTGTGCAATAAATTCAACGATTTATCAAACCCAAAACAGTGCGAAAAATGTTGGTCGTCGCGGCTGTGCGGTCGCGAAGGGTGTCCCTCCTACCACGAAGATGACAACCCTTCCAAATACATCGATGACCGGAGCGCCAGCTGCGAGTGCGGCAATGTGTATGCCCTCGAGCACGCTCCGGAGTTGTGGCTCAAGGGTCTTGACCCGTGCGCGGAACTCGGATGCGGAAGGACGCTTTGTAGCGAATCTTTGGGATGCAGAATGGATGACAACGGGGATCCATTGGCAATGGCGTGCTCCATCTGCGGTAAGGTCTGGTGCGAGGACCACATTCCACCTGGTGCGCGGTCTTGCAAGCATGCTTTTTTAGTCATCGACTTCATTGCGTGTCCGTCGTGCTTCCAAACACACAAAGAGACTGGCGAACGCTTCAAACTCTGCGAGTGCGGCGCGAAAATCGCGTGCGACTGGTGCGCCAAGGGTATCCTGAAAAATTGCTCGGAGCTGTGCTGCAGAAGATGCAAGCCGGCTAGGTCAAAAAACGATATCGTACGTAACGGGATTTTCGATACCTTCTGTGGATCCGATTCTGAGTGATTCTCCGGCGGCGACGAGAGAGACTGTAATCGACGCGAGGGCTCGTGATGCACAACGAAAAACGACGGAAGAGACGTGTTTGTAGAATGTTTTTGAAAAAGAATACCAAACGCTACAGAAGTTCATCCGGGTCGAAATCGTCGTGGCTCGCGTCGTCGTACCGGTTCGCGTCGTCCTCGTCGTCGTTTCGGTGGTTTTTTTTAGACTGTTTGCCCGTACGATTCCTTGTTGAATCGAGAGTACCGTTTCGTGTGGAATCGCGCGTACGAGTCTCCACTAAATCATCCCCGGGTGCACCCTCGCCATCTGCCCTCGCATCTGCCATAATTTCCACGAACTGCAACAGCTCGCCCGGCAGCACGGAAACGGCGAGGTGCGAGGCGGTTTCGGTTTTCGACGACTTACCCATCTTCCCGAGCCGCCGCTTCGCAGAACCGCTCTCTCGCGATGTCAAATTCTTGACAGCTCGCAAAGCGCTTTCGTCGCCGTGCTTGCCGAACACCAAATCAGAAAACCGGAGCTTGGCGGGCTTCAACGTGGTGGAGAGATCTGCTATCGAGCTTTCTTTCGAATTCTTTTTCTTTCCACTCGTCGCGCCTCGCTTTGACAATTCCGCTCTTCTGCCAAGCACGTCCACCACCGGCGCGGCGTACAGATTTGGGACGTGCGCGGTGGCGAGCGCTTGCGTAACCACTGACCCCGAGCTCATGTGGTAATCGGTCTGCATGACCCTCGCGGCGTACCCGCACAGCTTCGTCCACGCGCCGAAGACTCGGTGCCAGGTTTGAAGATGAGAACCGACCGAGGTTGCGAAGGTTGCAGCGGTTGCCGAGGTTGCAGAGGTGTCGTCGATTTCTGCGGGATTGTTTTCCTCGTTTTTCTTTTTTTTTCGGGGCGCGTTTCGTGTAGCGGTTCCTTTATTGGTCACCACCGCGTCGCGAACTGAACCCAGCGCAGTCCAAGCCTCCCTCTCCGCGTCCGTAGCCAAGCCGTGGTACCGGTCAAGCACGTTCCTTAGCTTTGGGTGTGCGAACTTGGAAAGGGCATCGAAATCGGCGGGTCCAACATTTTTGCCTTTGGGTTTTGATTTGGATTTTTTTTTGGTTTTTTCAGAGTCGTTTCCGTTTCCGTTCGTCTCACTCAACATCCCGCGCGGCTCCAACGGCGGCCACCCAAGTTTCGCCACCGCGAACGGGACGGTGAAGCAGGCGTAGGCGAGGGTTTCGGTGACGTGTCCGTGTCCGTGATGGGCGTTGCTAGACGCGGTTGACGAGTTATTAGACCCGGATAACACCTTTCGATCAAGCGCGCGAAGAATTTTGAAAAGCGGGTCGGCACGCACGACCTTTTCCATCTGCGTCTTGGAAACCCGCTTTGGCGTTTTGCCGGAAAAGTGTCAGGGCCTTGTATGGGCAAACGTGGAGGCGGGATTTAAGAAATGCGGGGACGTACCTTGCCCCCGCGCCCGTGCCGCGTTAAACTGCTTCCTGTTTTGTGACTCCCGAGTGAGTTCTGGTCACCAGACTCAGCCCAAGGCGCATCAAGCGGAATTGATCCCGCCCGGTCACCATCGCTACTACCCTGCTCCTTACCACCTCTTAGCAAATCCTGGTTATGACTAGTATGACCGCCAGTCTGCACCAAATCCACCACCCCGTCTCCCTCCGCGAACACAAACGCGCCGGGCGGCGCCGCGACGAAGGTGGTGTGTGGGTCGATGGCCCTGGCGATGTGCGTGGCGTGCAAGTGCAACACGTGCTCCAAAACGCCAGTTTCCCAAAGCAGCTTAACCGCTTTCGTTGAGTACCCTCGGGTCAGTAATGCTTTTAACTCCCCGGCGAGTCGCGCGCTGTTTTCTTTCCGGAGTAAATGCGCCGAAGCTTTCATCGCCGATAACACGTTCCCCGCGAAGTGAAAGTCGTGCCGCGCCGCTAACCGCACCGCGCGCAGCATGCGCGCCGGGTCTTCGCTGAAACTCGTAACCGGGCCGTCTCTGTGCACGGTGCGTACGATACGCGTATCGATGTCATCCAGGCCTCCGCAGAAGTCGTAAAGAAGTCCGGACTGGACGTCGTACGCCAACGCGTTCATGGTGAAGTCGCGCCGGCGACAGTCTGGCACGATAAAAGCCGAAAGTGTCAGTCTCGTGTGATGGGCAATCGCAGAGGCGGAACGTGGTGATTGGGAAAGCCCCGCACCTTTTCTTAAGTTTTTTAGCAGGACGTCGCCGCCGGCGTCGGCGTCGTTGTCGCTACCCTCCTCATCAGCATCAGCAGCATCAGCAGCATCAGCATCCCCCCCATACCTAGCCATGGACACGAGCTCGTAAAACGTCCCACTTCGCTGAACGTGTCCGTTACCTCGGTTACCGTGTCCTCGGTCACCGCCGCCGCCGTTGTCGTTACCTTCGAAACAATGCGCGACTTTAAACCGCCTTCCCACCACCACCACCGGTTTCGCCCGTCGTTTGATTTGGCCCCACGTCGCGTCCGTGAGCAAATCGAAATCCCGCGGGGTTTTCCCCAGGTACAAATCGCGGACCGCGCCTCCCACGACGAACAAACGGCAGCCCGAGTTACTTTCGGTCTGTTTGCCCGTACCGGACGACGACACCGCGTTTTCGCTCGAGTCGGCGTTTCGCGAATCGCGCTGCAGTTTCTTTTGAAGCGCCCGGACGTATTTCGGGATCAAACTCGCGTCGATGCCGTGTTCCGCGGGGGTCAAGATGCGCTCGTGGTTCGTGGGGTCGCCGCGGTCGGTTTGCGGTTTGCGAGATGGCACAGCCCAGGTGTGCGTCTGGTCTTTGAGGAAGGAACTGAGATCCTTTTCGGACTGAATACTCACTGCGCCGTGTAATCTCGCCTCATCGTCGCCATCGTCCATCGTCGCCAATCGCGAAACCAGAACTTCCTTCTTCCCGAATGCGTCTAGGCCCCGGGTAACACACAAACCTCGAAGTTCGGACAGACGCATTCGCCTCAACCCGGCGCTTTGGGTTTGGGTTTTGATGGTTTTGACGTTCGCCGTGGTCGTGGTCGACTCGGCCAACGAATTGGTGCAGACGCTTCTCTTCCCCAAAATCCCGACCCCGACCCATCTCGGGACGGGCGGCCGCGAGCCATTGGCAACGAAAAAACGCGCGCCTCGAAAACGCACGCGCGACTCTTGTCCACCACCGACCGCGCATCCCTCCACGACGCACCCCGCGCCCCTGGTGCGTACCACCGACGCCACGACCCAATCGCGCGCGCGCGCCGCCGCGTGTCGTCGCATCACCGCGACCCGTACACTGGGGAAAGCGGCGCGGGCGACGGGCGGAAAGTGTCTCGATCGCGACACGTAATTTTGCACGACAGAATTCTAAACCACACTTTGAACAAAACACCATCACATCCCCCCACGCAAATCTTTCTCTCTCCCACGGTCCAAGGCCCCATCGGCTGATGATTCGTGCGTTCGCCCTGGTATTCGCCCTCGATGCCTCCGGCTAGAATTTCTATGAATAAAATGCGTGGCCCCAAAATCAGATCAGTCGAACAGTCCGAAGAAGCCGAAGCCGGGCGCGGCGGAAAATGTCGCTTCAAAACCCCCCGGGGGTCGTCGCGAAGACTCACTTGTCGTTTGCGCTCGCCGCCTTCTTTTTCTCGTAGCTGTTCTTGCTGTAGCAAGGATTGCACATTTTTTAGTTCCGGGCTTATCTTTCCAGCTGTACCATCGGCCACTGGCCGTATCCGTCCCGCACTCCACGCACGTCGTTCCCGCGGCGGTTTCGATGGCCAGCTCCTGCGAAGAATACGGAACTCGAACGACGTGAGTCGAGACGAAACAGCTTGTGACGGAAGTCATCATACCTACGAGGTCGCTTGGGCAAGGAGAGAGAGAGGGAGAACAATCCTGAAATGCGCACATCTCGTGTGCTAAACGGCTGGCAGTACCATGCCTCCTTCTTGAGCTTGGACATACTCAAATGGCTTGTATTTGCCCCATCCTTACCGCAACCGGAGCACTTGCCACGGCTGGCAGCGAGCTGCGAAAAAACGCACCGCGGGTATTGGGTCAGGATGTGACGATACAAAATTTGAAATATTGAGGCGTGGGATCGACGCACGTGACGTACCTGTCGTTTGTAGCACACAACGCAGACTGGTTTGCCCGCATCGTCCATGTTGCCGTACCACTTACTCGTCTCCTTGGTTTCGCACTCGGAGCAGACCAGCGCGACGCCCTGCAGAGGAATGAAAGTTCGAGGGTGAGTTTTACACGCCGTTAGCGAGCAACGAGAACGGCGCAGGCGAATTGGTCCTGGACATCTCACATCAATGCGGAGTGTGCACCATGTTTATCCATCGTTCGGCTCCATAGACCTTCGGAGACTGACTGTGTTATTTAAGTTTGCATCGCCAAGAGCGAAACGAGTTTTGTCAGTGACGCCGCTTTGGCAGTTGGCAGTAGAAATCGTAAACAAGCGAGTACGAGGAAAGCACGCACCTCTGGGGAACATATGCTTTGCGAGCGGCTTCGCCTTCCGAAGGTATATATTCGTTGCTCGGTACCATCTCCCAACGCCTGGACGTCCGCATGTCGCCAAGAGCACGCCCATGCCTGCGTGTTTGGTCGATCCAGATGGACTGCTCGGTGTGCCGAAGCGCGTGCGGTTTGACACGACGTGAAACGAATCCGGCGAGCGCGGCGGGTTCGCGTCGTGCGTTGTCGAGGGAAACGCGCGTCGTTTGGAACGGCCGCCGGCTGCGGGCGGTTCTCAGGGGCATCCGCGCCACCGCGTTCATGCTCGCCACGCTTACGCACGCCATCGTGCGCCGTCCGATGCGCACGCGAGATGTGATTCGTGAAGACAGAAGCACAGAACAGAACTCTCGCGAATTTTCACCACGAAAAATGAAAAGTTTGCAAAAAAGTCGTCTTTTGTCTTCACAAGTGTCCTTCCACAAGTCCTACGTATCTCGTCTGTATCCCTCACCCGGTTTCTGTTCACGCTTCGTCGTCGAACCTCCCCGCGAACCCCAAATCGGAGGTTTGGTTTCCACCAGGTTCGAGTCGAGAAACCGACCCGTCCCGCGCGCCGTCGTCGAAGACTTTCTGTTTCTTTTTTCCGATTTCTTTTTTCTCGGTCTCGAGTCGCGCGGTTTCTTCTCGGTACCGCCACCCCACCGACCCGAAGGACGGCGTCGCGACCGTTCGTAACACATCCGCGGGGGTGATGACTCTCTGTAAAACGCCGGATGATGCGGAAACCACGAAAATGTGGTGCGTCTTGTCGCTGGTCATCAGTCTTAAAACGTCGCCGAGCGTGTTTTCGGGAGTCACCTGGCACGATACAAAAGAAAGTGTCAGTCTCGTACGGGCAATCGCAGAGGCGGAACGTGGTACGTGGAATACGTACCGTGCGCAAGAAAGTAAGCGCGGGGGTCGCGGAGGGGGAGCTGTTTTTGTAAAACGAAAGTGTCAGTCTTGACCTTCGAAGGTGTGTAGTACGAAGTTATGTGAAAACGTGGAGGCGGGATTTGGGTACCAAGGCGCAACACGCACGTTTGCTCGCCTTCGCGAACTTCGTGAACTCGGCGTTCCCAAAAAACGCGAACCAAACGAACGCGGTGTCTTGCGATGAAGAAAAGAAAGTGTCAGTCTTGTAAGGCCACGTGTATTACGTAATTACGGGCTCCCCAATCGGCAAAGGTAATAACCGTCCCTTCGCAGGACGAGTATGGGAACACGGGAAGGGAGGCGGGATTCGGGAAAGCCAACACACACGTACAGGAACAGGTCCACGGTACCGAGAAGCTCGGACGCGATCCAACTCGGGGTGCGCTTCGCGTCGCCCGGCCCGACGAACGCGGCGGCGAAATCTTTGTTCGTCAAAATTCCAACGACCGGGCCGCCGAGCTCGTGCACCACGCCTTTATGTGTAAACGGTTTGGTCAGTCTTGTAAGGCCATGTGGCGTGGGCATTCAGTCACCCGTAATCGGGCCGGACACGGTGTGTGGCGGATTTGGGAAACGCCCGACGCGTACCTACGCACGACACGTTCGCGCCGCGAAGTAGGGCGAACGCGGCGAGCGTGGAGTTCGTTGCGAGCACGGTGACGGGCGGCGCGGGGGTGGTTTGACGACGCGCGTGGTGCGAAGTGCTCTTTTCAGAGCCGTCGCGCGTATCGTTCATCTCCGCTTCTTCTCGGGGGTGTTCCTTGCTTCCGGCTAAACCGAGCGCGCGCAGGGATTTTGAAAACACGCTTAAAGATTCGTCAGAGTTGTTCTTTCCGTTCTCGACCTGTTGACTCAAAAACTCGACAATATCCCACTGCGAGACGACCTGGTCAACCAGCATTTGGTCGCGTTCGTGCGTATCCTCGGCGCGAAGTTCGTACGTCGCGATGCGGTGACACGTAGACGCGTATGGCGGTACGTCCGCCACGGTTTTCTTGTCCTGAACGTTTTCTTCTTTTGAGGTTGAGGAAGCAACACCGTTAGGAACTGGGCCTAAAAACCCGCTCCGGACGATTTCGAGCAACGACTTGTCCCTGGCGCCTCGGTAAAGCATCCGGCCGTCTTCCGCGCCGGAGGAAGATTCGCGAAGCTGAGCGAGGCTCTTTGCGAGATAAAAGCCGAAAGGGTCAGTCCGTCGTAATGTTCGTAACTTGTATTACGTAAACAGTCGCCTGTAATCGAGCCGGACAATCGTGGTAATCGGGCCGATCAGGGAGGCGGAACGTGATGATTGGAAAACACGTACCTCGTCGAGAAACGTTTCGCACGCGATCGCGAGCGATTCTTTGTCTACGCCGGCGATCCAACGGCGACACCCTGAGATAAATAAAACAAAGTGTCAGTCTTCGTGTATGGGCGAACAGTCGTCTATGATTTGGGAAAGGTCCAATACGTACCTTCGTCGCGCACGAACTGTTCTTGATCACTCGGGGATAGGTTTGCCATGTCATCGGCGATGCCCAGCCGTTGAAAAGCGTGCTCCGCCGCGACAGCGACGTTTCCGGGCATAGCGGGCGGAGGTACTTCGTTCGCGAGACACGCGAAAAACCCGTTGAGCAAGTCGTCGACATCCACGAACCCTAAAAAGTTTTTGTTATTTTGATCAATCAGAGGCGCGCTGTGCGCGTTGGCACGCGCGAGTCGCCGGAGCGCGTCGCCCGTGTGTGTCTCGACATCCAGGGTGAGCACTGCGGGCGGGGAGTCGCGAACCGCGCGACGCCGCGCGTTTTGTTGGAGCTTTTTTCCAACGCTGTTTTCGCCGTTTCCGAGGATAGAAACGGAAACGTTGGTGGCGAGGTGACGCGCGTCTCGTTCGTCGTGTGTTTGTTTCCTTTGCTTCCGCGCATCCAAGTACGCACCGAGGGTCACGGACCTCAGAAGCGCGCGCGTGGGTTTGAACAAGCCAGGGTCGCCCTTCGGGGCGTGAGGGGAGGGAACGACTTGAGGTTCTTTTCCGCCAGCACCACCGGAAACCGCCCCCGGGGAGTAGCTCCGGTGCGGCTCCGGCGTGGGTTGCAACGCGGGAGGTTCGGGGAAACGCGGCGCATCGTGGTTGGGACTTTCGTCGGTCATGGTCAAGCAGAAAGAAACGAGGTGTCGTGCGCGGGCGTGAGTCGTGCCAGTGATGACACCGCGCGCGCCGGAGTCGTGGCTTGGGTGGTTCGTAGTTCGTCGTTGCTTTTCGAGTTGCTTCGTCGTGTTTCTCGGACCTCGCGAGCAAGAAATGACGATCGACGCTGCCGAAAACTCGGAAAACGAAGTTGGGATGAATCGAGTCGGCCAGATCTGTCGGCGGCGCGTGTGCGCCGGCCGCCCTGTGTGTTCATTACGAGTTGACGTACGTGCTTCTGGTGGTCCACGAAAACGCATTACTGTTAGACTACTTACCCACGCGAATCATGACCGCATCCGCGGTGTCCGCGCCAAACGACGTCCCCATGACGAGTCACGCCACCGAAAAGTCGGCGGCGACTGTCACGAATCTGAATGATTCCCTGGTCCCCGATTCCGTCACCGCCGCGCGTGACAAATCCGAGCACGACGCGAAGCACGGCAAGAAGTCCAAGCAACAGCACAAGAGTGGTGAGGAGGACAAGGAAATTGATACGGACAAAGCCTCGGGGGACCAAAAACTCACCCTCTTACAACGATGCGAGAAACGCATTCGCGCCGCGAAACGCGCCACGCGTTCGGAGCTTTCGGTTTCTGGAGGCGAGTGGAGTAAAAATGGGTACCACCGCAACGGGGACGTGCTCAGCGCCGCGAACTTGGGGGATGACGTGCAGCGGATAAGCGCCAAGACCGTAACAATCGCCGAGTTCACGGAAAAGTTCATCAACACGCGGACGCCTTGTATTATTCAACACGCCATGGACCACTGGCCCGCGAATTCCAAATGGACCTACGACGGGTTTTTACAAAACTTCGGCGACCACAAGTTCAAGGTCGGCGCAGACGACGACGGGTACGCCGTGCGGTTGAAGTTCTCGCACATCCACCACTACTGCACTGGGAGCATGTTTGGTAAGGACGGTAGTGACGATGGAAAGGGTGCTGATATGGTTACTGTGAAGGACGGTAACGATGGAAAGGGTGTTGATACCGTCATGGGCGCCGCCGATGGTGCTAATGGTACTGCTGATAAGGGTACTAATGCGGGTATCGCTGATGGCACTAATGCTGCGGTTACTCCGTCTAATCAAACAACAGGTGCTGCTGCTGGCACCCATCCCCCATCCACGAATCAACGGTTAACCGCCTCAAGTGACGACTCCCCGCTGTACATCTTCGACGGCGGTTTCGGGGACAAGGACGGAAGCAAGCCGCTTCTGGACGATTACGACGTACCGGTTTATTTCAAAGAAGACTTGTTCGGCGCAGCGGGTGAGAAACGACGGCCGCCGTACCGCTGGGTCGTCATAGGGCCGCCGCGGTCGGGGTCTTCAGGTACGTATTGCGCGTTTCCAAAATCCATACACAATGTTTTATCTCTCAGCTGGTGACTGTTTGTCCATACATCGCGATATACAAGACGTTGACCACTTTTCGTTCCCAATCGCAGTACACGTCGATCCGCTCGCGACGTCCGCTTGGAACGCGCTGGTGAGCGGTAAAAAGCGGTGGGCGCTGTTTCCCCCCACGGAATTGTCCGGCCTCGTGAAATCCGACTTGAAACCCAAGGGTATCGGTCTTGATGGAGAATCCGTTACGTGGTTCCAAAAGATGTACCCAAAGACGAAGACGTTCGAATGGCGCTCCGTACAAAAGAAACCGCCCCCCCTGGACGTGGTGCAAAACGCGGGGGAAATCATGTACGTTCCGGACGGGTGGTGGCACGCAGTGCTGAACCTAACCCACACCGTCGCGGTGACGCAGGTACGGCCTTGGGCATTTCCCAAAATCCCAACCAACACTGTTTGCCAATACAAGACTGACACTTTCTTTTACCTATCGTAAGAACGTGGTGAACAGTAACCGGTTCGGGAAGGTGTGGCGCATGACGAAACGGGGAAGGCCGAAGATGGCGAAGCAGTGGCTCGAGAAGTTGCGGTTGAAACGGCCGGATTTGGCGCGCGTCGCGGACGGGGAACCGCGACGGGGAAACGAAAGCTGCGGGGAAAAGACCTCGTCGTCCTCATCGTCGTCGTCGAGTGAAGAATCTTCCGATTCCGAGGACTTGTACGACTACACGCCTGACGTCGTGAAAGACCAGCGGGTTGGGGTTTGCGATGACGTGTTGAGGGAGATGGCGTGTTCACGAGAAAAACGGCGGGGGGCGGAGTTGAGGGCGGCGCAAAGAGCCGCGGCGCGACGCGAAAAAGACGAGGCTGAGAAGAAAGTAAAACAGGCGACGAGCACAAAACCGACCGGCTCGGACTCGGGGTCCAAGTCCAAGTCACACAAATCGTCCAGATCCGGAAAGTCCCCGGGGACCAAAAAGAGGGTGAGGGACGTGGACATGGGCAACACGGGAGAGTGAATGGTAAATAGCCAAAGGGTTTAATGTGTAGCGCGCGAAAAGAATCAAGAAATACTTTTCTTTTCAAAGAAATCCCCGCGCCTCACGGCAACAAAACCGTGAATTCAATCTCCGTGGATACGTCGCTCGCTCTTGTTACGTAATACGAACCCACCCCTGTTGCCCTGCAATACGCGGTCAGCACGAACCCCAGATACTCGTTCGTGGGTGACACGCCCTTCGCCGCTAACGCCTGCGCGCCCCAAAGGTTCGCCGCGCCCGCGACTGCTATTTTCAGTTTTTGTTTCTTTTTTGAAAAATCCGTTTCAACCACGGAAACGTCACTGCGCAACCCGTACCCTTTTCGGACCATCGCCTTGGTCAAATTAGTCAAACCGTTTTTAACGAGTTCGAAATCTTCCTCAACAGCGGTGGCGTCGCTTTTGTTCGACAAAACCGCGGGCGCGGGGGCGTGAAATTCGGTATCCTCGAACCCGTAACGCAAGCGCGCGTAGATGGTGTCGCCCAAGCGTTGCGCTAAAATCGCGGGAAGAATAGCGTTGTCGCTCAGCGCGGGATCTCGCCGGATGACTTTAACAGTACCCTCCGCCCCGCTTCTTTCTTCAAACACGCTCGCACTTTTCGGAATCTCACGGGAAACGACGTTGAACTGGACGTAGCTGATGAAGTCGAAATACAGCGGGTCCTCCAGTGCGCCTTGTTCTATTGTTAACGGCGCGTATTGGAACTTGTACTGTTTTTTGGAGAAAAAACAAACATGGGGTCAGTGTTGCCGGGATTGGACAGGGTACCGGGGTGTGACTTAGTAACAGGTACCGTAGTGTGACTGTGTCAAAGTACTGTGTCGACACGTTACCAGTACGCCTGTCACCTCACCAAGGTACTCCAAGAAAAACAATCATCACAAAAGAATCGTCACGTACCGGCTCCCACTCCGCCTGTCTGCTTTTCCAAAACTTTATTTGGAACTGATCCATGGGGAGAATATCCATCGCGTCTATTGTTTCGTACCCTGCGATTGTGAACGAAAAGTGTCAGTCCCTTCCGTCTTGAGTACGGGCAAACAGTTCACTTGTGATGTATGGGTATACTTCCTTTTGGATGACTACGTAGACGTGAAACAGTCATCACAGACGGGCTTGAAACAGGGAGGCGGGATTTGGGAAACGCGCGAGGCCGTACCCGACCGCAGAAGAAGCACGGCGAGTTTTAAATTCAACTTCGTCCGCGGGAACCGTACGGGTTCGGGAGGGTTTGGTAACGTGAATTGGCCGCTTCGTCGTGGCAGGTACTGGTTCGGGGCGGTTGGTTTGCACAGCTCGGTTGATTGTTCCGAGCTTGTTTTCACGTACGCGTCGACTTCACGGTTTGCCTTTTGCGCCGCTTCCGATAACACGGGCTCGTTGTCGTCGTCAAGGTCCTCTGCTTCTGATGCAGTGTCGACGCTCGGAGACGGTGACGTGGTTTCAGGAAACACAGCAGGCACAGACGTGTCACCCGAAGAACGATCACCCGAACTACTGGACGTCCCCTCTACCGCGTTCGTTTGCGTGTGTGAGGCTCGCGGATAATGAGAAGGGTGCCAACTGATGACGTGTCGACACGTGTTTCGGAGCCGTCGGGAGGGAGGTACGCCGAAGGTCGGGGGCACGCGCGATTTCGCCACACACACACGCGACACGCGTGACGCGACACGCGACACCATTACCGCAGGTGCACTCCATGCGCTTGTCATGTCGCGGTACACACGCGGTGCGGTGTGGCGAACACGTGGCAGTGAAGAATGAAAGAAAAACCTCAAAGCACCTTTTTCTACTCAGAAAAGTGGAGACGACGAGCAGGGGCGTTTCGCGTTTCGTGGCGTTCACTTTTCGCACGCAAGGCCCCATGCTCGCGCGCTGGCTTCCCGCCGCCGCGGTCACCGCGACGCGAAGAGTCGCGTGTAGGGCCTCGAAAGCCAATGCGAGTCGCACTTCTTGGACGCACCCTTTGGCGAACGCGCGTCCGCGTTTAGTCCGCGCCTACGCCGCGGGCGGGTGGCGAATCTCGGACGACTTGAGCGGCGGCAATGGCGGCGGCGGACGCGGTGATGAAAACGACGACGGTCCGTCTCGGGACCGGGCAGGGTCACGGGACCGGACCGCCGGCGGCCGGTCAGCGCGCCCTGCTTCCCGGGGATACGAGGGCGAGCAAAGGGGCGACGAGTACGGCTCACCAGGGGCGGCCAGGCGTGGAGGCCGCGGAGGAGG
>Ga0115003_10000193_pt1 | contig 51001 bp, 21 predicted proteins | sample ArcticOcean_MG_C_7_FD_88736 | JGI IMG/M metagenome (GOLD analysis project Ga0115003, IMG submission 88736) | Marine microbial communities from western Arctic Ocean - ArcticOcean_MG_CB11_88 | ecosystem: Environmental > Aquatic > Marine > Oceanic | place: Arctic Ocean: Canada Basin | collected...
CACGATCTCGGCTCGATTCCCTATTCATTCAACATCGATGCTGATTTTGCCCATGCCTGGAACGAAGCAAATGAGAAGCGTGGTTTGAAATCGCGAACCGTAAACTACACGGGTTTCCCCATCGATGTGGGTTCCGTCGTGGCCCTCAAATTACTGAATCCTGACAACGCAATCCCAGCAGTCATTGTGTCCTCCAACGTCTATGCCAACCGCTCGGAAACCACGGTTCTTGCCAAATCATGCCTCGATGTGATCAAGGCCACCGGGCGTAAAGCGGTTGCAATTACTGCCATGTCCCTATCGAACAGAATGTTTACCGCCCCAATTGATCCAAAAGATGACCGGATTCATTCCTTGAAAGACGACGAATGGAATCGGAAGATCCTCGAGTTCCTCGGCGAGGGCCGTATGGAAGATGTTGGTCAACTCTCAAGAACCATTCACAAGCAAATCCGAGTCCAGAAAGTCGTTGCATTCAAACCGATGTGGTGGCTTTCAGGCATGAACGATAATCGCAACAACCTCAGTGGTGAAGTCCTCGCTTACGAAGCAATTCACGGTGCTGGCGGGGCTGTGGTTCATCTTGATCCGACACCTTCAGGTGCAGGTGACAAAGAATACGATGAAGATGATGTCGAATTTTACAGTGGTGAGCGAAACGTGCTCGATGCTGAAGAAGAGCAGGAACTCATCGAGGAAGCAAAAAAACCAACCTCAGGCGGCCCTGAACTTTGGGAGCCGACAACTGGAGAGCACTCGGTCAACAGTGAAGCCGCACCAAAACCAGTGGGCATGTACCCCCACGCCCGAAAAGTCGGTGATTTGCTGTACCTGTCTGGAGTCGGACCACGGCAACCCGGAACAAACGCCATCCCCGGTGGACCAATCTGTGATGAGAACGGCAAGGCACTCGACTACGACATAAAAGCACAGACAAAAGCAGTTGTTGACAACATCACACGGATTTTAGAAGAAGCCGGAGGATCCATCGAAGATGTCCTCGATGTGACCTCGTTCCTCGTCGATATGGATCGAGATTTCAGTGGTTACAATGAGGTCTGGGCCGAGACACTTGGAAAAGTTGGTCCAACAAGGACCACGCTCGCTATTCGGGCACTCCCAACACCAATTGCTGTTGAGATGAAAGTCATCGCAAAGGCACCGCCGACGGAGTGACTTTCCGTTTTCAGGGGGGTTGCAATACGAAGTGCTCCACAAGCCTATATGATTTGGTGGTTTACCATAGAATGTAGGTACACTACCAGTACTTTATCGGGGGTTTAGAAGTGAATTTGAAAAGTACAGCTGGAAAACTTCTGCAAGGGGATGTCAAAGGCGTCATCGGTGATGTCACTCAGACCATCGAACGAACCATCGGTCTTTCGGGAATCGTGATCATATCCCTTTCCTCAATGCTGGGCTCTGGTCTTTTTGTGATGCCTGCTTTTGCCGCTGAGATGATGGGGCCTGGTATTTGGTTGGCGTTCTTACTCGCTGCCACAGTCGTCCTCCCCGGAGCCCTTTCCAAATCTGAACTTGCCTCGGCCATGCCCTCAAGCGGTGGTTCCTACGTTTACCTTGAACGAACCTATGGACCGTTGTTTGGAACGATCAGCGGCCTCGGATTGTGGGCATCATTTTTACTCAAGGCCTCGTTTGCCTTAATCGGATTCTCTGCCTACATGCTGGCTTTGACAACCTACTTTGACATCACACTTGGTGACCGGGGAATCCTCATGATTTCCATTTCAGCCCTCATATTCATCACTGTCATCAATATTTTGGGCGTCAAAAAGGTCAAGGCGATTCAAGCGCCAATCCTTGGTGTTACAATGGTCCTTTTGGCTTTGATTTGTATCATGGCATTGTTTGACAGCAGCACCGACTTTGCACGCCCAATCAATGGAGGCAATGGAGCGCTTGACCAATCGGTGTCAACCATTGCAGAAACCGCTGCATTTGTCTTTGTAGCCTATGCAGGCGTGACAAAAGTTGCAGCAATTGGCGGCGAAGTGAAGGAACCAGGACGGAACCTCCCATTGGGTATCATGCTCTCTCTGGGCATTGCAACCCTCCTTTACTGCGTCATGACATTCGTGATGATGGCAGCCCTGCCTGACATGTGGTACATGAAAGACGGGAAACCAATCGAAGATCCCGTGTACCAATTTGTCAAAATTGTAGCCGGCTCGAAAGTTGGCGTACTGGCCGCTGCTTTGGCTGTCTTGACGATGATTTCAATGGCCCTCGCCGGTATTCTTGCAGCATCAAGATTCTTGTTTGCGATGGCACGTGACAACCTCCTTCCTCAATCCTTAGAAACGGTGAATGCCAAGTATGAAACTCCACACTGGCCAATCATCATCACAGGCGTAATGATGCTCTTTGCCATTCTTTTCCTTCCGGTGAAGGACGTTGCAAAATTGGCATCTGGGTTCAAAATCATGGTGTTCATGCTCATCAATTCGTGTGTCATGGTCCTCCGCCGCTCACCTGGTGCACAGACGTGGTACAAGCCCGAATATAAATCGCACTTTTATCCCTGGATTCAAGTGTGGGGTATCGTGGCTGGTGCCATCCTGATCTATCTCATGGGAAGCAAGGCATTCATCGGGGCGGGGACTGCTGTAAGCCTTGGAACCATCACCTACCTCGGTTACGGCAAAAAGCATAGCCAAGTTCGTACAACGCCGTTTCAAAGCCTAAGAGAGAAATTTTCAAACCCTACAGAAGCTCAGCATGACCTCCGTCATGCCGCCTTCCTAGCTGCAGACTTTGGTAAGAAAAACCACCTGACACTGCCTGAATTCATCAACGCTCTCAAAGCCCTAGGTGTTGAGTTCACGAACGATGAATTTAGAGAAGTGTTCCACGAATCAGACGCTGATGAAAATGGTGTGATTGACATCGATGAGTTCATGCAGACCATCGAAGGCATCATTGAACTACCAAATTCACAAGAGGAATAGCCCGAACAACGACCATTGTAAGAGCAACGGTTCGATGACCGCTGTGCTAAACAATTCAAACCAAAGTGGACTTGACCAACAAACGCCTGCACCGATGAGGTACGCAAGACCCGAATCCTCTTCGGAAGGCTCCCAGAGCGTCATCAATCCACCCGGGTCCACGAACCGTCTTGACCGACGTTCCAATATTGGACTTCGCTGCTTACATCGACGTACCAACCAGATTGCCCTTGCTCTGTTCCCGGAGCGGCTTGCATGACGCCGACCTCGCTTGCTTTTGCAGCAAGCGACTGTTTGAGTTCTTCGGTGAGGTCAACGGCGGAAGGCGAGCCGTCATCGGATGCCTCATCAGCGTCGTCAGCGTCGTCATAAACCGAATCGTCCTCATATCCATCTTCTGACCATTCGTCTTCCTCAGTGTTGTTGACCTTCCGAACAAGCACGACCAGCGTGATCAAGATCAGACCAAGGAGGAATGATGCCAGCGTCATTGCTGTGTTCGTTGAGCCTACAGCACCTCCAAACAAAACCGATTCAACATCAAAGAAGCGCTGCGTGATCAGTCCGTTCCAATTAACGGTGCATGAACGGTCATCACCTGCAGAATTAATCTTTAATTCCCATGTATCGCCAGTAACAAACCGGGCCTTTCCTGCAGAGCAGGACACGGTTGTGTTTTCGGGTTCGACGATGACAAGGTTGTCATATTCATCGATGCCCTGAAGTTGAAGCAACACGGTGTCACCTTGAGCGATGTCCAAACCGTCGAGCTCTGCGAGAATTCGAACAGCTTGTCCTGGTTGTATGGCCAAATCAATGCTGTGAGTCGCTCCGTCTTGAACAAAGACCAATGTGTAAACTCCTGAGACTCGGCCTGTAAAGTCCCAGTAGCCGTTGCCCGAAGAGGAGCCTTCAAGCACGCCATAGGCTTCATCCAAAAGAACGGTTACGTTTGTTGCTGGTGCCATGTTTCCATGAGCGTCAATCACTTGGATGAACACTTCCGAAGGAACACCTGCGTCGACCGTAAGTCCACCTTCGTAGTCTGTCACCAAATTTCGAGCCTCACCAGCGATAACGGTGAGTCGAATCGTGGCAAAGATACCGTCGGCGTTGGCACGGATTTCATGACCACCGACTTCTGTTGGCATCCAGTGCATATCTGCAAGCATGAGTTCAACCGTTGCGTCTTCCCCGTCAACCGTCCAGTTGAGGCCAATTTGATCAAGTTGGTTGCCAAATCCATCGAAGAATGTAGGGTTGAGATCAAGCGGTGCATCAGAGGCAATGATAGCGTTAGCGCCGTTCAGTTCGATGAAAGCTAAACTGCCACTTTGTGTGGTGGCCTGAAACAGATTGTCGAATCGGAGGTCCGATTGAGCATCGTACCACGAGGCTTCCACGCGCCACACAGTTAGGGAGCGGGGAGCGAGGGTTGCGTACCCTTCATAGGTGGTGAAATACGAGCTGTTGCCGGCAATCAAGGACATTGTTCCGTTCACGAGCCATTGGTTTCCAACGGCATCAATGGCCCAAAAAGAAAGAACATTCTGCTGACCGGCTCTGAGCACGGACGGTTCGAGCGTTAGTGACGTCTCAATCGCACTTCCATGGACAATGTTGACTTCAACAGAAGAAGCAACACCCTCATCCATGACGTTGAGATAGTGAACACCCATTGCCCCAGGTGTCCACTTGATTCGACCATCAACGTAGGCAAGTCCGCCGCTTGTTGTCGAGAAATTTGCGAGCGGAGGAGTGAATGACCCCGTGTATCCGTTGGCGTCAGTTCGTATGGTGACAAGTTCGTACGCTTGTCCCGCAATGTACACTCCATCATCGGAGATCACGGTGATTTGGGACAGAGAAGCATCAGCAGGGACGACACGAATGGTCGCCGCACCAGTGATGTTTCCCGCTGCAACAGTGAGGTTCCATACACCGGGATAAGTCGCAGAAAAACGGCCAACTGGACTCATGGTTCCGTTTTCAGCTGTCCAGGTTTTGTAACCAGCCTCTGTGTGATTCATCTCGAAGCCGTTCTGGTCGAGCAAGCGTACTTCGAGGTAGATTGATTCACCGCTGCGGATTTGAAGGTCCTCAGCGAAAAGGAACTCATGGGGTGCACCTGCAATGACGTCGACCATCCGGTTGTCTTCCATTTGATTCAACCGAGCTTGTAGGTGAACATCGCCGAGTTCAGTTGGTACCCATTGAGGCGAACCAATTCCGGCATAGGTGCCATCGATTGTCCATACGACATCCACAGCGGGCTTCGCATTCCCTCGAGCGTCCAAAAGGTTCGCTTGGAGGGGGGTGCTGGAGCGTGCGTTTGCTGTGGATGTTGTGATCTTCAACGACTGACCAACACCAGCACTTACGGTGATGTTGAACACATCAGTGAGACCGGCATGACTCGCTTCGATGCTGATAAGCCCTGCCTGCCAAGGATAGAACACACCGTCGCTGCTGATTGAACCGTTGGAACTTGACCAGTTGATCTGGCCAGAAGCGATGTCGTTGACCGCATCGTACGATGTGGCATCGAACGTCGCCACCTCATCAGCGGTCATTGAATACACAGGGGAAGCGATTGCAATGCGAGTCGCTGGACCTGCTCGATGCACCTCATTATCGTCTTCAAGAACGGAGGTCGCTGCCAGTGGTTGCCAGGCTTGGGTGCAAAAAAGGGTGACGAGCAGCAGGCAAAGCAGTGTTTTTACCGATTGAGTCCGTAAAATTCGCATATCTTCCTCTCCTGCTTCAACCTGTATCAAAGACGCTGTTCACTCAGTCCATTCAGACCATTCGGATTCATCGCCCTGACGGTACCACCAGGCTCCGTTTTCATCCTCTGCCCATTCGGTTCCATCTTCATCAACGCGGTGATCGGTCATCCAAGATGAGTCAATCTCTGGTACAGTTTTTTCCACGGGAGCTGGACCAGATGGACCAGGTGCCGGGCCAGATGGACCAGGTGCTGGACCAGAGGGGCCTGCGGCAGGAGACGATTCCTCTTCGTATTCATCATCGTAGTCTTCGTAATCAGTGTCGCCACCTCGGAAGCTGATGAACAACAAGACAAGCACGACACAGGCGATGATTGCCATCAGTACGGCGCCGACGTAATAAAGCGGGCCACCGGATTTGAAGAAGCCACCAACGTTGCCAAGAACTTCATATTCCAAGGATTCAGAGACCTTGCCGGAAGTGATGGTTACGGTTTGTGGGCCGCTGTCAAGGGTGACAACCTTCCAAACCCCTTGGCCTTGAGCCAAGACTTCTGCTCGCCCAGTCGAGTCGACATTTGTGCTTGCTGGAACCTCAATTGGATTCTCGTAAGCGTCGAAGGCTAAGACGGTCACAGTGAACGAACCAAGCTGGTCTGTCGTGGAAGTTGATAATTCGACCGAAATTGAACTGACTGTTCGTTGGGCTGACACTGAGAGTTCCAGACTTCCTGATGCCTGTCCTGCATCGAACATGAGCATGTGAGTTCCTGCAGTTCGTGCGAAGTAACTGTACTGGCCTTCAGAGGTTCCAGGAGTGATATCGGCCACTGCGCTGTTGTTCTCGGTCCATTCAACCGTCTGTGGGAAGGTGTTTCCATCCGTGTCAGTACCGGTGATTTGAATTGAGATTTCCTTTCCTGCATCTTGTGCAAAGGTGTCGACAACCGAAACTATGCTGACAGCGACGCCGTGAAGAACAGTGACTGAAACTGAATCACTGATGTTGTACCCAGCGTTGCTGATTGCGAATCCTGCAACTGTGAAATTACCAACACTCGAGGCTTTCCAACGCATGTTGTCAGCGAGAAGTTGCGAGGTGATGTCAACGGTCGTCGCTGCATCTTCATCGATCAGAACCCAAGTCAATACGCTTGCATCAATCGGGTTGGTATCTTGATCTTCGAGGCTCGAAGAGAAATCGATGTATTCATCAGAGGTGATGTAAAATGCATCGCCATTGGTTCCGTCCGAACCAAGAGCCGTGATGGTGGTAGAGATGAGATCACCTTGAGTCACCTCAACGAACAAACTCACTTCGTGAATCATTGAGCCATCATCGTAAACGGCGAAGATTGTGTAGGCTGTGAGCGAGGACATGTAGGGTTGGAACGTCACTTCATCGTTCGCCAAATCAGCGCCTTCCAACACATCCTGGTCCGTCCACATGGCGTGTGAAAGCGTCCAATTGGCATTGATTGACCACCGGTTGCCCTTTTGATCGGTTGCCTTGACCTTGACATCAATTGAATCATCGGCGGTTAACTGGAATGTGTCACCGACCGAATCGACGTTTTGAACCACGAGAACAAGCGTTACAATCGCGCCTTGTTCGACAGTGACAGAGACTTCAGTCAATTTATCTTCATACTTGGCTTCAATGATCTTTTGTCCACGGGAGATTGGATCCCAGATTGCAGGTCCTCCTGCCGTGAGGATACCGTCGGAAGTCTTGGTCCAATTCTGGCTTGGCAAGTACACTGGCAAACGGTTACCACGGACATCTATGCGAGTTGTGTTGATGTAAATTCGATCGTCAGCAGTGATGGCTGTTGCTGAGAGATCGAGCTCCAATCGGTCCATTTCACCGTGACCGACGTTAATGGCAAGTTGCCCTTCTGCTCCGCTTGTCGATGTGAGATTAAGCATCCACATACCAACATGGTCGGGGAAGTACTCTGAATTCTCGCTGCTGTAGTTCCCATCAGCCACCGTCCATGTGAGTGACCCTGCTTCGGTCACATCTGTGATTTCATTGTTGAATTGATCGTACAATGTGTGGGTTATGGAACACCACACTCCAGCCGGAATGGTACCTGAGCACCCTTCCAAGATGAAGGATGTAGCAAGACCAGTTGTCACGGTCACGGTCACGATCACACTTTGACCGTTCCAATCAACAGTGATGCTCTGGGGACCCACTGCATATGGCAGGAACAAGTTTGGCTGAGTCGAATCCATGCTTCCGTTGGTTGGTGCGTATGAGATTGCTTGGCCGGAAACAATGTTACCAAACTGGTCCACCACGTATGCGGAGACAACCATGGTGTCATCGGCGGTGATTTCAGCAGCGGCGCCACTGGCCACGAGGGTGGTTGGTGCACCAGGCGAAACGGCGACAATTTCTGTCGCACAAATCAAGCCAAAGCAGGCGGAAACGGTGTGCTGTCCGGTTGCATAGGGCGTGAATACGCCGGTCGAGGAAATGCTGCCATTTGTAGCAGACCAAACAATTGGTGCACTCACAGGCATCGAGAGATGGTTGTAAGCAGCGTAACTGAAGGTAACCGGGGTGTCAGCGTTTGTTGACGGTGCGGTTGGGGTCAAGTCAACGGTTGTCACGTCGGTGTGATTCAACAAAATAATTGGTCGGAATGAGGCGAGGGTTTCAACGGATTCGCTGGCGATGAAATTGCCCATCATGTCGCCTCGGTTTGGCGTACCAATAATCACCCAAGCGTTGTCGTTATTGATCAGCATGCCTTGTGCTCCAATGTCAAACCAAATCCAGCGGTTGTCACTCAAGTCGGTTTCAACAAAGGTTGAAACTGGCGTTGCGTCGTAGTCGAGACCGGGTTGCATGCCTGCTGCACCCCAAGCGTTACCAGAGGAAGCATTGTTCCATGAGGATGCGGATTGACTCCATTGCGTGTTTGTGATTCGATGAACGGCAAACGTCATTGCATTTGCGCCACCAACGGCAACCCACGAATCAAGATACAACCCTAAACTTGCTGAATGGATGCTGGCGTGGGCTGGTAGTGGAACTTGACTGTTGTCCAAAGCAAAGGTCATGTAGGCTTTCTGGCCGCTGTTCTGTCCGAAGTAGGTCCCAACTTGGATGTTCTCTGAATCACCAAAGTTGGTGTCAGAGTCAGCCTCGCTAAGGTGAGTTTCTCGGATATTTGTGTGCCCGAATTGAGTGACTTCGTTACCGGTTTGGAAGGTGTAGGAGTACGTCAAGTCGTTGTTGTCGATGTGGGTCGGGTTGCCGATAGCGAACGACCATCGAGAGGAAGAAGGGCCTGGAATCGACTGATTGACACCTTGAACCCACCACTGGAACACTTCACCGGTGTCAAGGCTGGTTGGGAACCTGAATGTGGTGCCAGTAATGGCATTGCCTTCCCAAGAGCGGAACTTGGACACGCCAGACTGGTTTGCGATGGTGACGATGTAGCCCGTAGCACCTGTTGATGGAGCCCAAGAAAGGACAGGTGATGCATCTGGCTGAAGCAAGGAACCGCTGGTGTTGTACAGGACTTCACCATCGTTTGGATAGGTGAGGGACGGTTGACTCGGAGGTTGAATACCGTCGACGTTATCGATATACTCTAGCACAAGATAGGGACGAAGGCTCTCAGTAGCGTGGTCGGAAGAATAGAATTGGTGGTTCGTGTAAGGTGTTCCAACAACTTCAAGCATCACTGTCATGGTCATGTTTCCATTCGCTACGTTCGATTGAGCAAGACTGGTGAGATCCCATTCAATCCAGCCACTTGCCGGATTCAAGGTAAGCGTTGAACGGGTGATCTCGGTTGAGGAGCACGTCGCACTGTTGTTCCACGTGACGGCGTTTTCTGCAAAGGAAGAGCAGGCGTGAGCGGAAACGGTCGTAGCAGAGGTCCCGACCACATTGTACCGGTACAAGTTGAGCAACATCGAGGTCGGCGTCATAGCAGAAGGCCATGGCATGGCACTCAAATCAAACTCAAAGAGAATGCTGCTTTGACCAGAACCTGAATTCGAAGTTCCCAAATTGATGGTTTGGGAGGACCCCATGTTGGATGAGACAGAAGATGAAATCTCAGCATCTGGCACCTCTGGGAGGGAGCCTGTTGCACTGAAAATCGATCCACGGTAGAGCGACAGCGATTGGTTGCCATCACCATCATCAAAGCCTTGGTTTTCGGGGATTCGATATTTATTGACCGGAGACCAAGAGCCAATTCGGTGATCTTGGTCGCCACGGATTCGCCAATAATTCCATTCATCGCCTTTCTCGACGTCCGTTCCAGTTAGCGAAAGGTTCTGAGCGTCCCAAGTCACGTTGAATTCATCTTGGGTTGTGACGGTGGTAGAATCGAAGCAAATGGCGTCGATCATACGTAGGTTTGATGCGCCACAGAGGACCCACTGCGTGTGATTGGTATCGATTGATGACCAATTCACATTCACTTCATCCGAACCGCTTGGGCGTGTTGCAGAGAGGTTCCACAATGTAGCGCCATCTGCCGGTACAAGTCCTGTTGGCATTCCTGGGCCCCATGGATTGGTGGTTTCGTAGGTGAACGTGAGCGTTGGACGATCTGCTTCCGCAGTGTTTTCACTGCTCGCAATGTAGTACACACCATCGACGGTTCCGTCAACTTCTTCTGCTTGGATAAGGACATTCAAACTGGAGTCTCCGCGGAGAATGGCATGCTGAAGCAAAGCAGTGACGTTAATCGAATATTCACTTGATCCGTTCATCCAGAAGCCTTCCGTTTCTGGGCGTTCGGAATCATCTGAATGGTAAGCTCCAGCGCCTTGCCAAGAAGTGGTGTTGCTGCCAGGATATGCCCAAGTGGAGGCTTCATCCCATGTGGTCAGCATTCGTGAGACGGTGACAAAAACTTCTCCGTTTCCTGAAACGGCGGTTAAATTGAGGGTCGCGTTGTGAATCTCATAGGTGGAAGGCATTGGGAGGGTGCTAAAGTCGATGGACATGAGTGTGGAAGTTCGCAACGTGCTGCTCGTAGGGCTCTGGCCAACTGAAAGGTAGCCTGAAGCACCGTTGTTCGCTTGTGCGTTGCCGCTGTCAATTGTGGTGTCCAGTGTTAACGTTGGATAATTCAATTCTTCAACGATGCTGCCGTCTTGAAGATCAATCCATGCGTTTGTTGAATCCATTTCACCTGAAATCACACTTGGGATATAGAACACAGTGGATGCACTTTGTGGGCCAATCATGCCTGAATCAATCGGTTGAACGGTCCAACGAACGGTTTGAATATCTTCGAGATCCGTTGGGGGTGTAAAGGTCAGGTTCGTCAAATCAAAGGCACTTGCTGTGTCTCGTGAATCGTAAACCATTCGACCTGCCATGTCGTCGCTGGCATCTTCGAAGATGATGACCCGCCACGCCGATGGGGCGTTGGCGGTGGATGGGATGGTCCACGAGAGAACCGGTGCATAATTTGGAAGAACAGCATGGGATGTGGCATCCCATTGAATGGTTCCGTTTGCTGGACCGGCGTTATTTCCTGTAGAGCTTGGAACGGCGGCCGTACCGTTGGTCCAGGTGAGGTTCAGCCATGGACGGTTTGAAGAAGTGCCTTCAGAAGTTGTAAAGGTGATCACGTTGGCGCCATTTGACCACGATGTAATTTCATTTGATGCATAAACCATCAAGGAAAGGGAGGAGGCACCGGAATCAAGGGCGGCTTGCACCGCTTCAGTGACATCCCAAGTCATCCAATCTGCGCTTACAGATGACTGAAGGTCAACATATGCTCCAGCGTCAACACCAATGTCGCGCCCGCCGACGGCAGACCAGTTGTTGGTTCCGTCATAGGTTGTATCGTTGGCATCACCAGACCAGCTTTGGAGCACAGGCCGTATGGCAAGAGGTTCGCCAGTCGAGGAACCGAATTCAGAATAGAGGTTCAAACCTGCATCGGTCACACGTGCATTTGCAGGTTGTGGTACCGCATTTAGTGGGATTCGAATGAGCGAGACAGCCTGACGGTTGAAGCCAATGGCTCCAACCTTCATTTGATTTGAATCGTCATGAGAATCGCTTGAACCTGAACCCGCTTCGTAGACATAGGTGTCCTCAAAGTTAGGGAGATTCAACGACGGCATTGCTTCACGGTGGTGAAGTTCAACCGAAGCACATGACCCATCGGGGCAGGTTTGCCAGGTGGTAAGATCTGGCAACAAGAAGTGATAACTGTTCGACCAGTTCCCAATTTGGTTGGTGGCTGAAATCGCGCGAACTCGCCAGTGCCAAGTTGTGCCTTCATCCAACCCAGTTGCGGGTGTGTAAGTGTTGTTGGTGATGTCAAATCCTGCATCGTTCCACGAAGTGGATACTTGCAGGTTCGATGAATCGAACGAGGAGGATGTGTCAAGTTGCACAGCCCAACCGCCCACGCTCAAACTGCTGTTGAAATTCCAAACGAGCGTTGGTTGATCCAGCGGTGTCAAATCAACGCCTGAACCCATGGACCAAGATCCATTGATGGGGCTTGCTGGCGAAGGTTCGCTCGGTACTGCATTGGATCCGGGAACATAAACGAAAGTGAGTTCGGGACGTGTTGCAACCGCACCGCTTCCGGGGAACAATTGAACTTCACGGGTTTGGCCCGTTCCAACACCGAGAACACCGAGCATGAAATTCACGCTTCGGTTTTCGCGCATGGCATTTTGAACACCCAAGGTCACGTTCCATTCGACGGTATCGCCTGAGGCAGAACTTGTAGTGAGGCCGGCCGAATCGAGCAGTGAACCACGCTCACTGCCTTTTGCACCAGCCATGCCCCAGGTGTTCACGCCATCATAGGTTGACCATGTGGCGCCTTCTGCGGTCCAGTTTTCTTGGTTGTTTTCCCAAACAGCGAGTGTTGGGGCGTTGAATGCGTTGCTCCCAAGTGTGAATTCAAGATTGGCAGACTCAACAGCGTAGCCTGCTGGTAGCAGATTGGATTTGAGGTCGCAACTCATGAGTGCGATGGCTTCGCTCGGGTACGTGTTGTAGGAAACAATCAACTTTGACTCATCATCATAATTTTGAGTTGGTGTCCCACTGTCGATGAATGTGTCCATACATGCTGGGTAGAGCCCGTCATTGGTTCCATTTCCATGGGTCATTCTGAACTCGTAACGGTCGCCACCAAGCCAAGTTGATTCGGATGAACTGACGAGGAAGTTCGAGGTCGACCATGCACCAACGGTGCCATCGCTGTCGGTGTAAGCCATGCGCCAGAAGTACATGTTACCAGTGGTAAGTGCGTAGTTTCCAGTCATGTTGAATTCACCAGTACTTGCCGCAACGGAGGTTGAGGTTTCCATGTTTTCAAGGTCCAAAACCCGGTCGCGGAATTGTTCATCTGTTGCCATTTGGAACATGATGTCGTATGATGTTGAGGCAACGCTGCCATCCCAGCCGAGTGTAGGCGTGGTGTTCGCACTGAAGTTATGGCCAGTTTGATTCCATACCGCCTCACCTTGTGGAGGCGCAGTTTGTGTCACAGATGGGATTGGCGTTCCTGAACCCCAGGCATAGGTGATCTCGACCGAGGGTTGGAGTGTTTCAATGGTTGCCTCCGAGGTGTGGAAGGTTGCTGAAACCGTCCCTGCTGTTGCATAAGCTGCATATTGACCTCGTGCCACAATGGTATAATCAGCAGCATCGTTGGTTGGAGACTGGAGCCATGATTGCAAACTGTTGGAGAATCCAAACTCGAACCGTGAAGAAGTCTGATCACCGTAAAGGCCAGTAGCGGTTGCGGTGGAACTGAATTCTCGACCACCGTCATTCCAGTCGTTTCCGTTCGATGCACGGTTCCACGTCAATTCATCTTCGACCCACACATTGGGGTCCATTCCATGCATGGAAAGCATGGCCGATCCTGAGGAACTTTGCCGTTGAAGAACGACGTCTGCATCTTTGATTGTCGCATTCGCATGCAAGCCAAGCAACCCCAAATCCATACGGAAGTAAACCAGTGATTCCTTGTTCGAAGTCAACGTTGCAGTCATCGCGCTCAAGTCGCCATATTTGGTGTTCCGACTGAGTTGGTTCGCATAGGTGTCTTCGATGAAATCGTATGGTAGACCAAGGGCATCCACATCGATGCTGATGGTTGCAGTGCCGTCTCCATTGTCGGTGACATCGTGAGCAGGGAGAAGGAATGTTTCATTGGCCCAAGCACCGAGCATTCCTGATGCATCCATCGATCGGTAACGGTAAAAGACTTCAGAACCGTTGTCGAATTGTTCAGTTGCTGGGAGTTGGTAAGAACCGTTGGTCGCTGTTGTGCTGAAGGTGTCCCAGAGTGGAGAGTAATGCCAATCAAGATCGAGTTGAGATTTGAAGTTCGGGTCCAACGAAAATTGATATTCCACCGTTTGACCAATCAGTGAATCATAGGTGATGGTTGGAGTCTTATCTGCAGTGATGAGGAAATCGCCAGTCATCAGCGGTTCGCCATTTTCAGCAAACGTCGAAGCCATGGAGCCACCGTTTCCAGCTGGGGTGTTGGTGGAAAAAACGGTCAAGTCAGGCCTGCTGTTCAGAGATTGGCTTTCGGATAAATCGCAGGAATAGAACGCACCCACTCCAGCGACAAGGAGGTTCAGTTCACTGTTGTTGTTGGCAAGTGCTTGTTGAGCGTGAGCGGTGACGTTGAGGCTGAAAGTGCCGTTTCCTGATGCTCTGAATGGAGGTTCCCAAGCGCCGCGGTCACTGGCCCCATCTGCTCCTTGTTCGTCCCAAGGTGTATTGAGATCACTTTCCACCCATGTAGCTTCAGAATCATTCCAAGCAATGGTACTGGCGGTGTAGACTTTAATTTCCTTTGTGGAAAGGGATTCAGTGGTACATTCCAGATCGAGGGTTGCCGATTGAATCGAATCCGAGGATGTGAGGTTCATCGGGAAGGTGAAAAGGAGTCGGCTTTCCACCCCCATTTCAGAAATTCCCATGTCGCCTGATTCACTTTGATTGCCGATCGCGTTTGGGCTCACATCGGAAATAACGGAATCATGGATTGCTGTATCGATTGTAGTCACGCTAAAAACGATGGACTGCTCTTCGAGTTCGTTCCATTGTGGGACGGCTTGTGGAACAAGCAAATCAGCGAGAAGGAACATCATCACAAGGACGATGACCGTAGGAGTTCGACGGGGTTCGGACACGCGTGGCATGGGACTCACCCCTCTCACCCCCAGCGACATATACTGTCTTTTCGCTTGGATGCCCATTCAACCGAAATAAATAGGGTGCTGTTTTGAATCATTTTCACCCTTTCAGTTCTTCCGATGAAAGGCGAATGTTGAAGGGCGCTCGCCAACAAGAGGGAAGCATGAGCGAACTCTGGGTTGAACGTCACCGCCCGCAGGCAGTGAGTGAAATTCGTGGGCAACATGCTGTTGTCGAAAGGCTAGCCATCTACTCTGAAAAGAAGGAATTTCCTCATCTGTTGTTCGCAGGACCCCCAGGCACAGGCAAAACCACCGCTGCAATGGCCTTGACCAAGGATGTGTTCGGTGAAGAATACCGCAGAAACCTCTTGGAAATGAATGCCTCAGATGAACGAAAATTAGAGAGCATCCGCACCAAAGTCAAGCAATTCGCACGTACCGCTCCATTCGGAGGTGCAGAATTCAAAATTATCTTCCTCGATGAAGCAGACGCCTTGACCAATGATGCACAAGGCGCTCTTCGCCGGATCATGGAACAATATGCTGCAACTTGCCGCTTCATATTGTCATGCAATTATTCATCAAAAATCATCGAACCGATTCAGTCAAGGTGTGCAGTGTTTCGTTTCCGCCCCCTTTCGGATGTGGACGTCAACGCTCAAATCCACCATGTTGCTAAACTTGAAAAAGTGACATTAGAAGAAGATGCTGGTGATGCACTGACGCGTATTTCACAAGGCGATTTGAGGAAGGCTTTGACTGGACTCCAAGTTGCTGCGGCCATCAACATGAACATCACAAGAGACCTGATTTACGAGACTTCGGCAACCGCCCCTCCTGAGGCATTGCATCAATACTTGATGGCTTGCAGGGACGATGGATTCCATGCAGCTCGACGGAGACTTCGAGAACTACTGGACCGCTACGGCCTCGCTGGTACAGACTTTGTCAACCAACTTCACCGGGAATTGTACACCGCCGATTTCCTCAGCGAAGATGCCAAACTCGACATCACTGAGTGGATGGCTGAAGTCGAATACCGGTTGGTCGAAGGTGGCGGAGAACAAATTCAGCTCGATGCATTGACTGCCCGGCTTGTGACTCACCTGCGATGAGTTCAGTTTCACTTTCACCATAAGGGTGGACGGAAACAACAGGGTCCATGTGCCACACGACAGAGCATGACCACCACCGCAACCCATATTCTCGATGCACTTTGTTGGACGCCCGCTGCCCCATTCATTCGGGCTGCTCGTCGCCATCACATAGGGTACAGAACCCGTGAACAAACGGATGTGCACAGGATTTCTTCGCTGCTCAGCACGATCATGCTCGCTCACGGCGATATGCTCTCATGAAGCGTCGGCTTCAGGCAATTCTTCGACCACACGCAGCGTCCAATTGTAGGTGCGAGTGTTCTCCCAAGGATCACCCATTTCGGTGATTGTCACTGTGATTTGGTGTTCGCCAACGTTCAATCCTGACGCTGACAATTGAATCGCAAACGGTTGGTCGCTGTTCTCTTCATGAGGCAAGAGGTTTGGTGCTGAGCGGTTGTCGAGGGTTCGAGCCAGGGCAATACGCTCTTGATTCTCAGTCCAGAATGTCTCATTTGATTGCAGCTCACCATTGCTTATGTCGTTGTTTTCCAAAACCACAGACACGCTGGCTCCGTTGGAGTTGACGTTATCTGCAAGCCCGAACAGCAGCCAAACCTCGCCGGTCAGGGAAGCACCTTGGTCAACGGTCCATGTGATTTCACCGTCCTTGCCGTTATCGTTAGAATAGACAAGTTCGGTTCCATCATCGGTGACGATGGCCCATTGGCTGGCTAATTGAGGAGCAACGATGTCGCCCAAGGGGGGATTCACCAACAAGAAGGACAAGGCTAAGAATGCAAACAGGTGGAGGAAACCCGATTTGAACCATGTACCCTTGGTGTAGTGTTCCATAAAACGTTCAGGCATCACCATTCGATGCACCTGGGGGATGAGCACAATAGCGGCTATTGGAAGCAAATAAAGGATGTCTGATTTTTCTTGGCTGGTGTTCGGCATCAGCACATAGCGCATCAGGAGCGATACAACGGCAGTGAAGGTCAAAACGAGCCACATCGATGCGGTATCTGCCTTTTCTTTTGCCACGTAGGTGACAGGATCAAAGGGCTCAATGCCCATGTCTTTGCCAGTGCGTCGCTTTTTTCGTTCTTGTGAGCCGTCCGAGGACCTGCGCTTTTGTTCTGCGCTAGCAGCAGCCATCGCTGTGTTGAGGTCCACCATGGTTCGTCGTGTGGCGTGAAGTGAATGAAGGCTACGGTTGAAACACCATCTCAAATCGGCCGTATCCTTCAAAGGGGAAAGGCGGCACGGAGGAATCAAGCCGGGGTGGCGCAGTTGGTAGCGCGTCGGACTCATAGGGCAGCCTCAGGGCATTCGTATGACGTGCAAACCCCCTTGTGGTGTCTGAGACATCCGAAGGTCGCGGGTTCAAGCCCCGCTCCCGGCACCATTGAATCACACGGGCGATGAGCATCTCCCTCAACAGCAACAACCGTCGATGGATTGGCGAACCCTTGATGTGCCCTCGGCCGTTGGAAGAATCATGGTTGATGCTCCACACCCAGGCCAACGTGTGAAGATTGAGGTCGAAAGCCATAATGGAATGACAATTCTTGAGGGAATTGTCCTTCATCCAGCAGCAAAACATCATGTCACATTGAAACTCGTCAACGGCTACAATGCAAGCCATCCTCTTGATTCGGTTCGAACGATTGAAATCGTTGGCGAACATCAACAAACCACTACGGCACCTGTTGAACCAACCAAGGCGTCAACTTCACTCCCCTTGATCAGAATTTTGCACACTGGAGGTACGATTGCATCCAAAGTTGATTATGCAACGGGTGCTGTTATCGCTCGTTTTGAACCCGAAGAGTTGCTTGCAAGCCTCCCGGAATTGACCACCATCGCACAGATCGAAGCTGTCAAACTCGGCAACATGTTCAGCGATGACATTCGCCCACAACACTGGAACGCCATTGCTCTCGCCTCGAAAAAGGCATTCGATGATGGGTGCGACGGCGTCGTCGTAACCCATGGGACCGACACACTCCACATCACCTCAGCCGCTGTTGCCATGGCGTGGGCGGGACGAGGCGGTGTACCCCCCGGACCAATCGCTTTTGTTGGTTCCCAACGATCTTCAGACCGTGGGTCATCAGACGCCGCAGAAAACCTCCTCTGTGCCGTCCATTGGGCAGCGAATGGGCCCAAACCAACCGGCCGCATGGGTGATGCCTCTGTTGTCATCATGCACGCTGGCCCTGATGATGGGGTTTGCTCAGTCCTCCCGGGGACTGGAGCGCGAAAGATGCATTCCTCAAGGCGCGACGCCTTTCAACCCGTCAACTGTGAACAACTCGGTCAGGTCCACATCGATAACGGCGCCATGTCCCACACCCTCAACCCAAGATACAGTGAGGCGTTGACAACAGGACCGCTACGAACCGTTGCCGAACGACCCGACATCTACGAGACTGGCGTACGGATTGCTCAATTCACAGCCGGTCCTTGGTTGCATTCAGAACACATCGAAGCCGTGGTTCAAACCGGCGTTCAGGCCATCGTCATCCATGGCACTGGATTGGGCCATATACCGATTGAAGATCCTGGAAAAGACGCCCCTGAGAACACCAAAGTTTGGCGCGCTTTGACACGGTGTGTCAACCGTGAAATCCCCATCGTGATCACGACTCAGTGCATCAATGGTCCCGTGGACATGAACGTGTATTCCAAGGGGCGCAAACAAATGGAGATGGGGCTCATCGGTCACGGGAGCGTCGCATCGCCTGAAACCATGATTGTCAAAGTTCATTGGGCCCTTTCAAATTCAAAAACAGTCGCTGAAGTAATCGCTTCAGATTTATGTGGTGAAGGCACAAATGCCCTCATGACTTGAGCGTTTTAATCAAAAACCGAGACGGAGTGGAATGGATATGGCAGGCAACTCGAGTGACCGTCTCGAAGACCTCCAATTCAAGCGGGAGCAAGCCCGACTTGGCGGGGGTTTGAAACGTCAAGAAGCCATTCGTTCGAGCGGTCGCGGCACCGCTCGCGACAGAGTCAGCATGCTTTTGGATGAAGGTTCGTTCATCGAACTCGATTCATTTGTCACCCACAGAACAACCGACAATGGCATGTTCCTCCATCACACGATTGGCGACGGCGTTGTGGCTGGTCACGGCACCATCGATGGCCGGCGCGTCTATTGCTTTGCACAGGACTTCAGCGTCCATGGTGGAAGCATGGGCGAGATGCATGCGAAGAAGCTCGCAAAACTCGTCGATATGGCTCAACGTGTCAAAGCCCCAATCATCGGAATTTGGGACGGCGGTGGACAACGAGCCCACGATGGCATTGCTGCACTCGCTGGCACAGGTGAGTTGCTGGACCAATTGGTCCAATGCAGTGGGAGGGTTCCGATGATATCGCTTGTGCTCGGCCCGGTTGTTGGCGTTTCAGCCCTTGCGGCAAGCCTTGCTGATTTCACAATTCTCGGCGAAGAACATGGACAGCTCTTCCTTTCCTCTCCGCTGGAAACTCCAGAAGTCTTGGAAGGCGAAGTCGATGCTGCCGGACTCGGTGGTGCAAACCTCCACGCTTCCCGGTCGGGAATTGCTTGCATGATTGCAGCGGATGAAGAAGACGCTTGCACCCTTGCAGCAGAAATTTTGTCATACCTCCCTGATCATAACATGGCGGACCCACCCGTTGAAGAAACAGCAGATCCAAAAGAACGGAAAAATACGATTCTTGAAACCCTGGTTCCGGACAATCCAAACAAACCTTACGATATGGTAAAGGTGGTTGAAGAGATCGTTGACGATGGTATTTTTGTTGAACTCTTCGAGGCCTATGCTGACAACATCATCATCGGTTTCGCAAGACTCGAAGGCCGTACAATCGGTGTTGTTGGCAATCAACCAAAGGTTCTCGCTGGATGTTTGGACATCGATGCATCCATCAAAGCAGCCCGCTTTATCCGGACCTGTGATTCATTCAACATTCCGCTTGTGACCTTCGAAGACGTCCCTGGTTTCCTCCCTGGCGTGGTTCAAGAATGGGGTGGCATCATTCGCCATGGGGCAAAACTCTTGTTCGCCTATGCCGAAGCCACCGTCCCGAAATTGACACTCGTGACCAGGAAGGCCTACGGTGGTGCATACCTCGCTATGTCATGCAAGCACCTTCAGAGCGATTACAACGTCGCGTGGCCGACAGCAGAACTTGCAGTCATGGGTGCCGATGGCGCTGTCAGCATCATTCATCGACGGGAAATTAATGCCGTTCCTGATGAAGAAAAAGAAGGCGTTCGTCAAAAGCTCGTAGCTGAATACAAAGCCAAATTCGGAGATCCATATGTTGCCGCTCGAAATGGTTGGCTTGATGACGTCATCGAACCTGATGAAAGCAGAGTTCGTTTGTGTCGAGCGCTCAACATCTTGCGCTCAAAGCGGGAATGGAGCCCTCCGAAGAAGCACGGAAACATTCCATTGTGAGTTTATCTCTTGGAATGCGCCCGGGCCAGCAAGCCACCAGAACTGGATTCCATTGATTGTTCAGCATGTTCTTCCGTGGTCAATTGAGCCATCGGGTCCGAATCTTGACGGCGTGCGATGAAAACTACGAGGAAGATGAGGATCACAGCCGCCCCGCTGATCAGACCAACCGTCGTCAAAGGGAACGCTCCATCTGCCGAGTCGGTGTTGGGTGGGGGTGGAACATTCGTTACGGCTTTTGATAGATTCACGGTCAAATATGAAGCAGACTCTGTTCCCAAATCCCCGTCCATAACAGCGACACGAATCTGGACGGTTCCATTCGCTTCCGCAGGGTATTCCAAGAAGGTCAAGCACCGGTTGGTCGAAGTCGATTCATCAAAACTGCAGGAGTGGCTCAGATTGGCGAGCATCGACCCATTCACCGAAACATTTGCTTCGGAAGGCACTGAACCATCGGGGTCATACACCCACCACATTAGCCCACCTGAGCGATCATCAACGGGCGTCAGTTCCTTAATGGTCACAACAGGAGCGTCGGGTTGATTGACAACAGTGATGTTCATAATGCCACTTTGGGTGTTTTGCCCGTCAGAAACATTGAGGTAGACATTCGTGTCAAAACCTGCAAAGTCCACTTCACCGCTCACAATGATTTGCGACGCTGCTCGAACAACGTTGACGTTCGCTGATCCGTCCTCGATGGTCCAAAACAAAACGTCGCCATCGAGGTCCCAAGCCATGTCTGAAAGGTTCAAGGCAATCGAGGCATCTTCATCAAGTTCAACATTCCAAAAGGAAGTGTTGACGATCAGTGGATCATTGATCGGCTCAATGTACAGCGGAACATCAAGTTCAACTGCAGGATTCACACCATCCCCAACCAGCAAGTGCAGAACCGAAGCCCCGTTCATGTTGGGCAAGGGCGTGATGGTGAGGACGCCATCGATGATGCTAAACCCAACAGGACCAGAGGTCCCTTGAGTTTCGCCCAATACGCTGGCGATGAGAACCTCGCCCTCTGGATCTTCCACGTAATTACCTAAAACTATGGTCTTAGAATCACCATCTTCAATGAGGGTTTGGCTTGGAACCGTGTCGGTAAGAACGACTGGGTCATCGACCGGCACAACTCGAATCATTGCTTCAACTTCGCCTTCATCTGTCACGCCGTCACCTGTTGCTCTTATCTTCAAGCGGACATCAGCACCATCGACATATTCACCCGGAGCGGTGTGGTACACAATGAGTTTTGACCCCGAGGAACTGATTGAAGTGCTAAAGTTCCCAATCGCCCCTCCATTGAGTTCCGCCTCGATGAAGATGACACCTTGGCCGTCAGGGTCTGAAGCAAACACAGCTGCATCAACTTCGACGCTGCTTCGTTGTTCAACATCGATGAATGGAACCGGGGAGGTGAACATGAGCGGGGCATCAGTGCGAGTGAAGGCTTGCTGGACGGTCGTCGGGGCTCCTTCAACTCGGATCTGCATTTCCATCACATGTGGACCTGGTGCGACATCGGCCATTGGAAACAAGCACTCTGCTTGGTTCGATGAAGTCATCGAGCCTTCAGCGGGCGACATTCCAGTGACTGTGCATTCGATTTCAACGAGCCACTCAGAAGGGATTTGAGCGGGAGAGGTCCCGTTGCGGAGGCTCCAATCCACGCGCCAGTTGACGGTGTCTTGGGTGTTGAAGGTGGTTGTGTTTGCCGGGGCAAGGGTTTGGTTGAGGATGTTGACGAAGTGGCTGGCGTGTAAATTTTCTGCGATGTACGAATTCGGGTCACTAAGGGTGTTTGGGGCATTTGGTCGATTAAATGCTGACCTGAAGGACTCATGGTCCCCGTGAAGCATGACGCCAAGATATGGCACCACGTGTTCAATCGAACGTTGATGCTGTTCTTCTTGGGTGATTGAAGCATCTTCGTCACCAAAACCCTCGGTGAATGAAGTGCTGTCCTGGAATTGGTAATGATTGGCCCCGAGAAGTTGCATTGCGTGCCAACCCAGTTCATCGCTGGCACCCAACACTGCCGTGACTTCATTGAATTCTGCAACTCCATCCAAGGTCCCAGTGATGAAAAGCCCGGTCGAAGGCATGGCGGGTTCGATGCTCCAACCGGAAGGGGCGAGGGTCGTCCAGTGTTCATCTGAATCCCAGGAACTGAAGTCTGCGCCAAGACCAAACACAGCACGAGGAGGTTGTGCTCCGGGGGTTCCGCTTCTTTCGTTCCAAAATGGCAAGACGCCGTAAGCAGAAGCGGCGCCGTGGCCGTGGCCTCCAAGTCCCCAGTGGTTCAGATCAATTTGGCCAAATGAACCCATGATCACATCATTTGATTCATTGAGCATTACCATGTATTCATAGCCTGTTTGAATGTTGGTGAGGGTTTCATCAAAGTCTGTGGCATCTGACACGCCCAAGTGAACCACAACAATGTGACCCCGTTGGGCGAGAAGCGTTGACAACTGCATGTAACCTTCGATGTTCTCACCATCATCCCCGAAAAATTGGACCCACGAGAACGGGCCATTACCAGCCATATTGGCGGATTCACCATCTTCCATTGCAGGGTAGATCACTCGGAAATGAATATCGATCTCATCTGCACCGTAATGCCCATCGAACCAACCGACTGGGAAGTCCACACCCGTGTGAGGCTCTGTGAAGGAAATATCCTCGTCTGGATGTTCTGCCAAGACGGTTTGGAACGGGAGCAGCACAAGGAAGAATGCGATCAAGAGCGTTGTTGAAAATTCACGTTTCATTGACTCGCCTCCCCCATGCCTCTGTTCGCGATGATATCAGTTTTTTTCTATCATGCATAGTGTTGAAGGTGAGCTTCAGCATGAATTAGTCGGGTGAGTAAAAGATCGATCGATGGGAGAAAATCTTCCAGATGAGGCGCCCACAGCGTTTCCCAGCAAGCAAGATGCTGAGCTACAAGCAACCAGCGCCCGTTAAGTTCACCGTCAACCATTGAAGCCATCATCGAATCAAGATCGCCTGTCAAGGGCCGGTAGGTAGCATTGACCACGATAGGAGCTTTGGCAGCGTTCAGTTCGGAATCAAAATTCAGACCAAAGACAGCCTCATTGGCTGGACCAATGCATCGTAACAGCAAATCTTCAGGCAGTGTTCGGCGGGAGTTCGCAGCATGGACAGCCCCTCCTGCATCCAACCATGATGCGGCCACAGACCGTGCAGCGCCCCCACCTCCGCACAATGAGAGAACGGGTGCTTCATCGAATGTAATGCCGAAATGTTGTGCTAATGCAACCGCGCCAGCCCCATCAAGACCAGCGCACCACCAGCCTTGACCGTCCCAACGGAGGGCATTGACACATTGATTTTCCATCGAGGCATCGATGGCGGAAACTGCATCGCTCGAGAGTTGGTGCTTCAAGGGAGAGGTGAGGTTGACCCATATCTCGGCCCCCAAGAATCCAGTTGGGAGTGTGGGTTGGGGGTGTGCATCGAGGCCCTGTGCTTCAAAGGTGAAATCTTGATCATCCACTGGTTCAAAGCGTTCTTCAGAATCCTCGATGGACATGCCTGCATCAATTGCTTTTTGCATCAGCGTAGTGGTGCGGAATTTCCCAAATGGGGCTTGCGTATACTCCCAATCTGGTGCTGACGGGACAGCCCCGGCGTACCCCCAAGCCAGTGCACCTTCAATGGTGGTGCTTGGCACTAAATTAAGAGATTTAATTTTGAGATTCACTTCTTTTTTGCCTAACAGACTGAGGAGGTGTGCGTGGACCAAACCAAGAAGCAAAGGTGAAAGTGAATGGGCCACGGGGTCGCCTGCTATTGCAAACCTTACCTCACCCATAGCATCAACAAGCGTGGATAGGATTTCAACCTCTCGCTCAAAGACATAGCACAACGGGATAGATTTCAAAAGGGAGGAGGGCTCAACACCTGCCATGGAAGCAACTTCAACGGACGCAAAGGCAGGTCTCATCTCCATGATAACGGGTGTTTTTGGGTTGTATCTTACCGCCTCAATGTGGTTTGAATTCCAAGCTGCTTTGTCCAATATGGTTGGTGCAAGCATGGCCGTTGTCATCTCGACAACCGCCTTTTTAGTCTACCAATCCAAAAAGAACGTCAAGGAAACAGCCATGAGCGGATCGTATGAACTCAATGAATCCTTCAATCGCGAAGGCGTGGACCCACTTGCAGCCCAAAGCGGCCGACATCCAGTGATTTTCATGGCCATCATCTACATTTTTGTCGTGGTCCTGAGCGAATTGACGTGGTCTGATCTCATCTTCTGAGCATAGAGAGGGATGCACATGGCCGGACTGATGGACATCTTCGTCATGAAAGAGCGAGTCAATGAAGGCACCAATCCCATTTTCATCATCCTTGAAAAAGCATCAATGCTCCTCGCCTTGCTGATTGTTTTTGCTTTAGCGATGGCGTTGAAGTTACCAGATTGGGGCGTCGGTGTGATGGTCGGACTTTCTTTGGGTCCAATCGTCTATGGACACTACTACTTCCTCTACATACGCCCACTTCAGGTGAAGAATGCGGGCGAAGATTGAAGATGTCCCCCTCGTGTAGGCGACCAGTGATAAAATGGGATTGATAGGCGACCTCCTCGGATTTCTTGGCTTAGGCGAAATTTCTGGTGTCGATTACCTCTTCGCCGCAATGGCGATTGTCGGAACCTTCCTGTTCATGATTTACTTCTTGCTGATTTTGGTCGGCGGGGCTGCAGATGGTGCAATGGAGATCGTCGGATTTGATGCAGACTTTGACATCGGTGCTGAAGGGATTTTCCACATGCTGACCCTTCAGGGGATCCTAAGTTTCGTCATGATGTTTGGCATATTTGGACTCGCAGTCTCACAAAGCGGTGGCCTTCCAGTCGTAGCTATTCTTGCAGGAACAGCCGCAGGTGTTTCTTCCATGTGGCTCATTGGAAAGGTGTTTCAAATGATGAAAGGTCTCGAAGTTGATGCAACAGTTCAACACTCGCAGGCAATCGGAGCTCAGGGCCAAGTCTACATGACCATCCTTCCAGGGGAGACTGGTCAAGTCCAAGTCGAGTTTCAAGGCGCCTTGCGAACATGCACTGCTGTTCTTGAAGACGAGAAGGAAACACTCAAGACCGGAAAATTCGTTGAAGTGATCCGCACCATTGGCGAAACCCTCATCGTACAGGAATTGAACCTCAAGGAAGGTTCAGCCGAATGGAAGTCACCTGATGCTCTTACGAGCGAGAAGTGAGTTCTTGAGTTGAAATCGCAACGGGTCAACCCTCATAAGGGGAGGCGTTAGTCAAAGAACATGGCAGGCGAACTTTTACTCATCGGACTCTTTCTTTTCGTATTTGCGCTCGTCGTAACTTTGTACGTAGCAACAAGCCGCTACAAACTAGCACCATCCGACCAAATCTTGGTTGTCTATGGTAACGTGAAGAATAAACAATCAGCAGAATGTATCCACGGTGGTGGTAAGATTGTGTGGCCATTGATCCAACATTACGCCTACCTTTCATTGCGCCCAATGACCATCGCCATCTCTCTAAAGCACGCACTGTCAAAGCAAAACATCCGCATCAACGTCCCTTCGTCGTTCACAATCGGTATCTCAACAGAGCCATCGATCATGAACAACGCCGCAACTCGCTTGCTCGGATTGCCTCCCTCTGACATCGAAAAGCTTGCAGAAGACATCATCTTTGGTCAACTTCGTCTGACCGTTGCCTCACTCACCATCGAGCAGATTAACCAAGACCGTGATTCCTTCCTTCGCATCGTGTTCACCAACGTCGACACAGAACTGCACAAAGTCGGATTGTACCTGATTAACGTTAACGTTGTTGACATCACAGACGAGCGTGAATACATCGAGTCGATCGGTACCAAAGCTGCCGAAACCGCAGTCAACGAAGCAATGGTCGAGACCGCAATTGCCCGTTCCAGTGGTGAATTGGGTCGTGCTGAAGCAGACCGTCAACGTGAAGTCGGTGTGGCTCAAAACGCTGCTGAATCCGCGAAAGGTCAGAAGGAAGCAGAAGTTAACCGACGTATTTTCGTGATGCAACAAGAAGCAATGGGTAAGCAGGGTGAGAACGTTGCTGCTGCTGAAATCGCTGACTTTGAAGCCGACTTACTGGTCAAGCAGGCTGACGCTCGTAAGCGGGCCGAAGTCGCTCAACGTGTTGCCCAAAAGGAAATTGAAAGCGCTCAATACGAACTTGAAGGCGAGCGATTGCGTGCTCTTGAAGTCGTACGAGAAGAAGTTTCGAAGAAGACCGTCGAGATTGCTGCAGAAGCCGAGGCAGAACGCCAACGCCGTATTGCTCGAGGGCAAGCTGACGCTACCCTTGCTCGCTACAAAGCAGAAGCAGAAGGTACCCAAGCAGTTCTTGAAGCAAAAGCAACTGGATACGCTCAATTGGTTGCAAGCGCTGGTGGCGATGCAAAAGCCGCTGCTACCCTCCTCATGGTCGAGAAGATCGAAGAATTGGTTGCTCGACAGACTGAAGCAATTTCCAACCTCAAGATCGACAAGATCACCGTCTGGGATTCCGGCAACGGTGGCAGCAATGGAGAAGGTGGATCAACCTCCAACTTCATCTCCTCACTGATGCAAAGCCTACCGCCCGTCCACGATGTGGCAAAGATGGCAGGAATCGAGTTGCCAACATACCTCGGCGAACTCAAAGAAGATTGAGTTGACTCCGGCAGACCTGAATGGGTCATCAAACCGCAGTCACTGAGTTCTTTAGAGCCGAGGGATTGAAAGCCAAAACGACACGGACCAAGGTCCATGGCAAGTGATTTAGAAATTGCACGAGCGGCAACCCTGGAGCCAATTGAAACCATTGCGTGGAAATTAGGCATCTCCAGCCATGAGTTGTTACCCATGGGCCGAGGTATGGCAAAAATCACATGGGAAGCCCTCAGTGAGCGCTTTTCACGACCGCAGGGAAGCCTCGTATTGGTGACATCGGTCAACCCCACACCATTTGGTGAAGGGAAAACCGTGACCACGATCGGACTGACTCAGGCCTTGTGTGCCATCGGCCAATCTGCAACCTGTGTCATTCGAGAACCATCGATGGGACCGGTGTTCGGCATCAAGGGAGGAGCAGCGGGCGGTGGCCAGTCGCAAGTGCTTCCCATGGAAGACATCAACCTGCACTTCACCGGTGATTTACACGCTGTCACCTCTGCGCATAACCTTCTCTCAGCCCTTGTCGACAACCACATCAAACACGGAAATGCCACAAAACTCGATCCAACCAGAATCTTCTGGCCTCGGGTCATCGACATGAATGATCGAGCCTTGAGAAACATCACTGTTGGCCTCGGAGGACCTGCCAATGGTCATCCACGCCAAGATCGCTTTGATATCACCGCAGCCAGCGAAGTGATGGCCATCCTCGTTTTGGCAAAAGACTACGCTGATTTGCGAACACGACTCGGTGAAATTGTCGTCGGCCAATCAATGGAAGGTCGTCCGGTAAAGGCAGACGAAATCGAAGCGGCTGGCGCAATGGCCTTGTTGCTCAGGAACGCCTTCCTACCGAACTTGGTGCAAACCCTTGAGGGAAATCCTGCCTTTATTCACGGGGGACCATTTGCCAACATTGCTCATGGGAACTCAAGCATCATAGCCGACAGATTGGCACTTGGAGCAGCAGATATTGTGGTCACTGAGGCCGGTTTTGGATCTGATATGGGTGCTGAGAAGTTCATGCACATCAAGGCAGCAAATTCAGGAAAAGCACCAGATTGTGTCGTCATGAACGTCACAGTTCGTTCTATGAAACTTCATGGTGGAGCTTTCGGAAGCCGTGGTGGCTATCGGCCGTCTCGAGAGGAATTGGATGCGGAAAACATCGAAGCAGTCACCCATGGGGCACAGGGGAACTTGGACCGTCACATTCGCAACATGGCAGGCTTTGGCATGCCTGTTATTGTATCAATCAACAGATTTACTGCAGATACCGATGGTGAACTGGAAGCACTTACCGCTGCAGCACGAGCCAGTGGTGCACATGCCGTGACCATGACAGAGGTCCATGCGAATGGAGGGGCTGGAGGCGAACCTTTAGCTCGAGCTGTTGTTTCGGCAATTCAAGAGCATGTAGCAGCAGGACGACCTTTCACGCCACTCTTTACCACTGATGCACCCGTGATGGAGAAGGTCAATGCTATTGCCAAGCGGATGTACAAAGCTGATGACGTGATTGTCGATTTGAAAGCCCAAAAGCAATTGGCTGCAATTGAGTCTTGGGGTTACGGCCACCTTCCAGTGTGCATGGCAAAGACACAGTATTCTTTTTCCCACGATGCCGGACTTTTGGGTGCACCTGTCGGGTTCACAATACCGGTCCAGGAATTCAGACTCAATGCTGGCGCCGGGTTCATCGTAGCAATTCTTGGAAACATGATGACCATGCCTGGTCTACCAAAGCGACCTGCTGCGGCTGACATGGACATGGATGAGAATGGTCAACTCACTGGCGTATTTGGGTGAACCTGAATGAAAATAGTCAAGCGTGAACCCATGTTGTGGCGTTTACGCATTGAGTCAGAAGATGATTTGTGGACATTGTCCCACCTTGCACGATCTGGCCTCCTGATTGGCATGCTCGGAGAACGCCGTGACCAAACAACCACAGGTGAAGAAGGTGGCCGAGCGAAAGCCGCTGAGCGAAAGAAAATGTGGATTCGTTTGAAGATAAGTTCAACTGAGTATCAACCCTTTAGCGAAAACCTCCGAATCCATGGTGTCATCGAAGAAGCTCATTTCGATGTCGGTTTGCATCACACGCACGTGGTGGAAGTCAGGGACGAGGTCGAAATATCGGCCCCGCATCCCTTTTCCGACAGTGATTGGGACCTGCTGCGACAAGCAGAAAAAGCTGCTAACCAGATCAACATCGCTTTGGCCATGGTGGAAATGGACGAGATTGTTTTGTTTTACATCACGCCGCGAGGGCTTCGCGAAGGGGCCACTTGGACAATGCGTGGTGGTGGAAAGCGGGGTGATCTGAAACAATCATCAGGCATTGGGGCAGCGTTCCGCTCCAATGTGGTCAAAGCTGTCAGAGCAACGCTCGATGAAAGCACCCCCTTGCTCTTATGTGGGCCAGGCCATGCACGAGAAGTCCTTCTCGATGACATGAAGGCAGCAGGTGACGCACGTTTCATGAAATCAATTGCAACCTCCATGGCTGGGCGAGCTGGTGCGAACGAGTTGCTCCGTGATGGCCTCGCTGGTGATTTGTTGAGCGAATACGCGATCACAAAAGAAACGGCTCTCATCGAAGAGGCTTGGACACGGTTGCCGACCAACGGAGCTGTTGCCTATGGCCACCACGCCTTAGATTTGGCAATGAAAGAAGGAGCAATTGAGACGCTGCTGATCACTGCTGACTTGCTACGCGACGAAACTCAAACCATCAACGGGCGGCCTTGGGCTTCTTGGGCTGAAGGTTTAGCAGATATTGGAGCGGTGATGGTTCAGTGTTCAGTCGACCATGATGCCGGTCAACAACTGGTTGGCATTGGTGGAGCAGTGGCTTTGCTCAGGTACACAATGTGAGGTTTCCAGATGCGAGTAGTCAATGTGAACGAACTGAGTGAACACCCTCGTCAAGACATGGCTGGTGCACGTTGGCTGGTGATGACAGCGGAGGACATTCAGAAATCTGCATCGTTGCTGATGTTCACAGAATTGGATGACATTCTCGTGGCAGTTGACCACAGAGGTTCTTGGCCCGCTCCAGGTTTGTGGCAGCGTGCTGTGCATTGTATTCTCATAGATGGAAGCGATGAAGATGCCGAAAAGTTCCGCCGATCATCAGGCATTACTCGAGTTATTGCCGATGCAGAGGATGACATTTTGAGTCACCTTTGGTAGATGGGTCTGGAGGGATTTGAACCCTCGATCAACGCCGTGTAAGGGCGGTGTCATAACCACTAGACCACAGACCCATTTGCCCGTGTAAGCCTCAGTTCTTGAAGCCATTGTTCAAGGGGGTAACCTCAAAAACGAGAAGGCGTGCCCTAAGATTGCATGGATGAAGATGTCCAAGCGGCCGCAGCCCGCCTTGTGCGCCGGATCAAGGAAGGTGGCCACACCATTACCGTAGCAGAATCATGCACCGGTGGTTTGCTTGCGAGTTCGTTCACGGACATCGCTGGAGCATCCCAGTGGTTCAACCAATCATGGGTCACATATTCCAATGAAGCCAAGATCACAGAACTCGGCGTCAGTCCAGACCTGTTGCAAAAGAAGGGCGCTGTTTCGGCCGGTGTCGCCATAGCAATGGCGCAAGGTGCTCGAGAAAGAGCCAATGCAAGCATTGCAATCTCCATCACAGGAATAGCAGGACCAGCCAATGACGGGACCAATAAGAAGGTCGGAATGGTCTATGTTGGCATTGCCTCTTCTCACTGGGCCAACGCTTTATCAACACAAATTGGAGGGAACAGAGCTGAAAACAAAATTGGTTTCGTTCATTTTGCTTTGCTGTCTGCCATCAAATGCTGGGACGATGCTATGGCATTGGCTGTGAAAAATCAGCAGGCCGAGGATGAAGCATTGGTTGCACGAGCTCTCGCTCAAGCCCAATTTGAAATTGAGCGAGTAAAACGGGATGCTGCAACACGGGAAGCAGCTCCGTGGAAGGACGATGCATGGGACGGTGAGGGTAAACCTCCGACCGCCCAAGACGACATCGATAGCGACATCGAATGGTGAACTCGGTTCCCATTCGATAGCTTCCCCTACCGGTGTGCTTTTGGAGGGGCTTCGCTACCTCTGAGCCATGGGTGCGCAATGGGAAGAGGTTCTCCCTATTCTTCGCCAAAGAGGCATTGTGCCCACGGCATCCGTACGGCAACAATTGATCGACTTGGAGGATCTTCGGGGTGTTCTTGATTGCGCCGAGGCTGTTCACTTTGAACGAGGCTTCCTCACCGCTGAAATTCTCGAAGATATGACCGCAGTTTGGCGAGGCAAACAGCGTGCAATGGGTGCAACAGCAGCAGCGCCTGCCGCGGCTCCAAGTGAAACAGTGACAGCAAGCAACACCACCAGCACCCCTGACATTGGACGGACAATCGCTCCGATTCACGAACCAGAGCCACTCGATGTAAGGTTCCGAAATAACTTACCGGATTGGAAAGAGAGTGATTTCAGTGAACATGCGAACGATGCATCGAGCGATATTTTGGTGCATTATGACATCACAGGAAACAGCACAACAGAAGGGAAAATGTCCGATATCACGTCGTGTTTCAGCGACCGACTCACCAGCATCCGAAAAATGATCATTCAGAATTCACGCCTGCCTCGCACACCCACCGAGATTGTCAGGCTTCACGCCGAAAGCAGCCGGTACCAGGGTTACGAAAACAAGGCTGTCGCCATTGGATTGGTCAATGAACCAAGGTACACCAAAAATGGTCATCTCATCTGGAACCTTGAAGATGAAACTGGAGAGTTAACCTGCCTCCTCACCAAAAGAAAGGGTGTTGACAGAGATCGAGCACATGAACAAATCCTCGAAGCAGGACTCATGCCTGATGATGTGCTTGGAGTCTCTGGGACGTTCAGCCAAACGGGTGACATGTTTTACGTCGATGACTTGCATTTCCCAATGAAAGAACGGCACGTCAAGGCAAGTTCAGAACACGGGGTCAGCGTTGCGTTCATTTCGGATATCCACGTTGGTTCGAAGACCTTCTTGGAGGCACAGTGGCACAAGATGGTACGATGGTTTCACACCGACCCGCTCGCCAAGACAATCAAATACCTCATTCTTTCTGGAGATTGTGTCGATGGAGTCGGCATTTACCCAGGGCAAGACAGTGAATTATCGATCCCTGATTTGTTTGGCCAATACCAAGAGTTTGCACGCCTGTTAGAACTGCTCCCCGATTGGGTCGAATGTGTCATGCTCCCAGGAAACCACGATGCAGTTCGACCTGCAGAACCACAGCCTACTTTTGAAAAGGACATTCAGCAGGATTACAACGCAACGACCTTCGTAGGCAATCCATGTGACTTTTCCCTTCATGGAGTGCGATTGCTGTCCTACCACGGTAAGTCAATTGACGACTTCGTAGCCGGATTGAGAACGGTGACCTATGCTGATCCTGTAGAAGCGATGAGGCAGATGCTCCGCCGACGGCATTTAGCCCCCCAATGGGGTGGAAAAACACCATTGTCTCCAGAACCGGAGGATGGCTTAGTGATTCGTGAAGTCCCTGATATTTTTGTCACAGGCCACGTACATGGCCATGCCTGTATTGATTTCAAGGGTACAACATTGATTTGTTCCAGCACTTGGCAAGACCAGACCTCTTACCAACGAATGCTTGGGTTCCAACCAAAACCATGTATGCTGACGATTGTCAACCTGAAAAGTCATGCTACGACGGCAATACCCTTTGCCTGATTCATCAAAGGCCCAGATAAGGTGCAATGTCGAACAGGTTCTTCCCCATTACGATTGGAACCTTCGCTTCTTCAAACGCACCAATGGATGATTCCCGTGTTGGATTGAAACCAATGAAATGGCTGCCATCAATGTGCATTGAAAGATCCATTTCAGAATCACCCACACTGATACACCCTTGTGGTTCAAGGCCGTTCATAGACAAAAGACGTTCGATGACCTCACCTTTCCCAGTGGCATGAAGACGACAGACACCTTCGTCTCCCAAGGTATCATCTGCATTGAATTCAAATCCGTTTGCAATCCAATCATCGACTTTGAGCATGGCAGCAATGGAAGCGACAAAGAGGTCAACGCCAGCGCTTACGATGGCAACAAAGATTCCCTTTTCTTGGAGCTTGAGTATGAGTTCGCGTGCCCCGTCCATCAATTGGACACCTGCATAGGCCCGAAAGAGATCATCTCGGTGAATTGGATTTTCAATCGATTTCCACTTGATAATGTCCAATCGCATGAATTCAACATCGGAAATCTCCCCTCGGATAAACCGTTGAAGGTTCTCTGAGTTATCGGTGCCAAAGTGATCATGGAGGGTTCGCCAGGAACTGACAGCGTCGACCAGGACTCCATCGCAGTCAAAGACGACACAGGTGACATCGGTGAGTGGTTTCACAACATCATTGGTCGCCATACTACAGGGAGCGGCAACTGCCTTGAAAGGCTTCGCAAACAGTTGAGCAAGAAGAATGGTGCACGAGGCAAGAAAGTGGGGGTCCGAAGACAGGGGGCCCCTTTCAGAAACCCCCTGCGTTCGGGCAGGCTCTCCACCATCAGGTGGATCATCCCATCACTGGGATGCTGGGAGACAAGAGGGAAAGGGGTCGAGACCCCTTTCCCTAATGCGTCCGTTTGTCGTTACGTTTGACCTGAATCAAGCCTTTAGATCGTATGACAAGCCACTCCAGGAGCGCAGAAGCGCACCTTGACCGACGCTGGGAGCGTAGGACAGAGTGATTGTAACATCTTCTAGAGGTGTTCCATCAGCAGCGTGGGTTCGCACAAAGATTGTGTCTCCGGTGTTGAAGGTCGAGACTGAGTCGCTTCCTTCCTTGTTCACCTGGTCGACAAAGGTGATGAATGCATCACTGTTGTCGGGGTTGAACCCGTAGACACCGTTTGTGTCAGCCATGTTTGCTTCAACAATTGCTGTGTTACCATCACCATCGGTGTAGATCACACGGAGCACAACTGCTTGTGTAGCCAAGTCGGTTTCAGACGATTGCACTGTAATTCGCCAGTGGCCTTGGTCAGCATCGAAACCATCGATGTCCTCGATATCGAAGGTGACCCGTGGGACACCCTTGACGTCGGTTTCAGCGAGGCTGCTTGCCCAGACGTAGATCACACCAGAGAGCACGACGGTGATTGCGACCATCAAGATGGTAGCGATCACTGGGCTCACTGCGGTATTGTCGTCAACCATGGTCACGGCGACTTCTTCTTCATCGTCAGCACGGCGGCTGGAGAAGGCGAGGGCGCTCACAAAGAGACCAGTTAGGCTGACCACAACGATGCTAGGTGCAAACGATGGGACCGAGCTTGCTCCGATTGTACGGACGACGCTTGGGAGCGGTTGTCCAGTAGCCTCGAAGGTGCTAGGTGGCTGGTTGGCATGGTTACAGACTGAACCGTTCTCGAGGGACGTCATTCGGTTGTTACACCAGTTGCTGTCTTCGAGAAGTGGTCGGCGCTCGGAGGTCTGAGTAGCGTTGCTACCGTACTGTCCAGGCTTGGACCAGTCAGCGCCCTGGATGCCGTTGTTGTTGGCACGGTGGGATGCTGGGTCGTCAGTCTGGAAGCGATCCGAGGATGCTGCAGTCAAGTCACATGGGTTGTTCAAGCAAGTCACAACGTCCATTTCAACCCACACATTGGAGGTATCCTTGGTGATGTAAACCAGTTCATCGAATTCAACAATGGTTCCGTAGTCAGGAACGGTGTAGAACCGAGTTGGCTCGTCTTCTGTGTGTCCATCCGAATGGAAGGTCACAGCAAGCATGTGGTCGTAGGTGAACGGTCCTTCATCGCCACCAGCGCCGACCTTCACAGTAACTGGCACGTAGGTGCCGGTCATGATGTTGGTAACGCCGTTGAAGCTGAATCCGGAGAGGCTGTCGAAGTAGTAATCGCCGACCTGCTCACGAACGTTCTCGACACGGACACCGATTTCGATGTCATCTTGGCCTTGTTGATAGGCTGCGATTGGCATCAATGTGGTGTCGTAGTTTGGCACGTAACTTGGGGCTGTTGCTGTGTCCTCGAGGATCAAACGGATCTTACAGAACTCGGAGCCAGATGGTCCGATTTGGTGGATACCGTTGTCGTTGAGGTAGTCAATTTCCCAATCCTTAGCGTTGGTCGTTGCATCTGGGATCAGTGTGAACACGAGTTGGTCAACCACGATTGTTGTGGTGAAGTAGTTCGTGTATGTGCACTGGTCAGTAGGCGCAACAGTCCAAGTGAGGTCAGAGAGGTTGTGGTCAACATCGGTCATCACTGTGCTTAGGTCGTAGGTCAAGTTAGCAGTCGACAAGTCGTCCTCCATCAAACTGATCTGCCATGGTGCAGCAGGGATAGACCCGTTTGCAGCTTCCATGACCGTACCGTTCTGTCGGTCCCATGTAGGGATCACAGGTGCATCGTTCACTGGTGCGACTGAGAAGTTGACCTCGTAAGGTGTAGCTTCACTGTTTGCAGCAGCATCGTCAGCCAAAGTGAGGGTAACAGTACAGGTGCCACCGAGTTCGTTGTTGACGTTCTCAGTAATCACGAGTGTGTTGTTCTCGTTCACTTCGACACCGAATGCGATACAATCGGCAGGAATGCTAGCGTCCCAATCGTAGACTTGGCGGGTTGGCGATTGCTCGTTTGCCATGTCACGGATGTAGGAAGAACTTGCGTTCGACACGTTACCGAGGTACTTGCTGTGCACGCCGAATCCTTCAGCCAAGATGTTGGTGTAGATGTCATCTTGAGAGATTAGAGGCATACAGTCAACATCGACCACGTTGCAGATCACTGGAGCGTCGTTGACGTTGGTGACCTCGAACGAGATGTTCTTGGTATCGCTCAATCCGTTACTGTCAGTAACTGTGAACTCGTAGGACATGGTACCGAATTGGTCGTCCAGAGGAGTGATGGTCACTGAGTGAACAGTCTGAGCCCAGTCAACCAGAACATCGTCGAAAGCGACGATGTTTCCAGAGGTGGAGGCCCATGTAAGCGTAGCTTCGACATCTTGCACATCGTCAGCCAAGTCGGTCAGGCTGAAGGTGTAAGCACCAGAGTCTTCGTCCACAACAATGTCAGCAAGCGCTGCTTGAATTTCAGGGCAGGCGCGAGCCATGTCCAGGTTCAAGTTTACGTTTGTAGCGAGCGAAACATCAAGGGATGTTGCCCAATCAAAGGCACAGTCTGCTTCAGTCTTGATCATCACATCGTAGTTCTTTGCAAGACTTGGTGTGTTGCTGCCCTTGTAGGAGCGGTAAACAAGCACTTCATCAGAGATTGCACCGGATGAGAGATCATCGTGCGTTAGCTCGACGGTAATGTATTCGGTGAACGATTGCAATGTGTTGATGCTGTCGATGGTTTGTGTTGGGTGAACCGTCGAAACGTCTGCGGAGTTTTCGCCTTGGACGATTGCCACGATATCGATTTGGTCAGGTGTACCACCCATTCGTGAGAATGGGATGGAAATCTCGGCTAGGTTGCCGGAGAAGTCAACCTCCACTGCAGCTGAACTGAGTGAAGTTGGGGACCAACCGAGGAAACCGTAGCTGAGCAAACCAAAGGAAGACTCACTGTCGGCCCAAAGCACGTAGTTGGCTTGGAACGGCAAAGTGTGAGTACCACCGAGATTGTATCCGGTGCTGCTTCCAGCGCCATCGACGCTGAGATAGATGAGCAAGTCACTGGTGGAGAGATCTTCACCGGTCAAACCAATGTAGAGGTCATCGCCTTCAATGTAGGTCACCATCATGTCGTTGGTTCCGTCACCGCTCATCACACCAGGCATAGCATAGCCAGATGGGTTGAGTGCGTTTCCACCGTTCCAGTCAGCGTCCGAACCGTCAATGTTCATGACTTCAGGTTGGAAGTTTGTGGACACGTACGAAGCACGGGTTCCGTCGGTCGACTGGATGAGCATGCTCACTTCTTTGGAAGGAGCAGTGGTCAAGTGGGTCGAGGTCATCGAGAACAAGTTAGCTTCGTCAATGGTAGCCGACGGGTCAACAATCAACTTCGAAGCATCAATCGTGTTACCGATCGATGTCACGTAGGCGTTCGTGCCTGCGTTGATTTGGTTTGTAGCATCGATCCAAGTCATGTTTTCGACACTTCCTTGTGCTTCCACGACTTCAAGAGCCGTGGTTGCATCAACTGAACCACCGTCCCAGCGGAACGGAGAGTTTTCGACATACATACCAACAAGTCCGGATGCGTTCATTGGGTAAACCCACACATCGTCGCTGTCGATAACATACAGACCGGTTCCAGTTGCGCCACCATCCACGTTAGCGGTGATTGCGGTCACTGTTGCGTCATCCACGTAGGCTCCATAGGAGTCGCCAGTGAGGGATGCGTCATCGAGGAGGATGAGAGCACCGCTCGTCTTGATCACACCATTTTCAAACCCTGCCACGGTTGTTCCTGACAGAGTCAAGGAGTCACCGTTAGCGTCATCAGCATTGATTCCGTTGGTGAGGGAAGTTCCGTCACCTTGGAGGGTCGAGCCAATATCGACAACGTCGCAGTTGCTGATCACCATAGCGGCGTCAGACAAGATCACAGAGTTACGGGCTGAGTTGATTTGAACACCATCACAGTCTTCCATAACGATACCTGCAGCGTTTGGTGAAACACGGCCAAGTGACAATTCGATTGAATTGTCAGCAATGACTGGTCCACCGTAGCCACCGGCAGCGCCGCCTTCAACCATGAAGACATCCGTACCACCGTCGCCATAAGAATCGCCAAGAGTTAGGACGTAGGCTCCAGCGTCCGAGTAACTCGCCAATGGCGAGTAGTCGGTTCTGCTGGCGAAGTTGTTCCAGCTGTCTGTTGTTCCATCAGGCTTTGCGATGCTAATGCTTACTTCGCCTCCCCACGCGTCAGTAACAACGTTCACGGCCATAACCTTGCCAGCGGCAAGAGTGACTGAACAGGTTGCAGTGCGACTGTAGGAGTACGAGCGGATCGTACATAGCGAGGACGTAGGTGCTGGTGGGTTGGTCATCGAGTCAAGCACGATACCGCCGTCAGCGTCCAACAACGTGTTGTTGTCGATTTCTCCGTAACCACCATTGATGTCGATTCCAGCATGAGCTGCATCGCCGGCACCGTTGATCGTGTTACCGGAAACTGTGAAGTCTTCAGCGCTCACCAAGTAGATGCCGTTTGCCAATGTGTTGATGGTGTTGTCAGAGATCACGAGGTTGTCGTGACTGCCAGGGTATGCTGCGATTGCACCATTGCTAGTATCACCGGAATTGAATGTGTTCCCAGTGATCAAGGCATTATCCGCATCGCCGCTGCTGTAGAGCCAAACGTCTGCAATTTCGCCACCATCGTTGAAGGTGTTGCCTGAAATTGTGATGTTGTCTGCTCCAACCACACCGTTGTGGTAGGAGTAGTAGGTTGCACGTTCAAGCATGATACCAACACCGCAGTTGTTGAAGGTGTTACCAGAGATGATTCCGCCATCGCCACCAGAAACCTGCATGCAGATATCGGTGACTTGGATGGCGTTGTTCAACGAGGTGTAACCCTTGTAATGCGTAATGGTTGAGTTGGTGAGTGCTAGGTTTTCAACTTCCCAGTTGTAATTGTTGTTGTAATTATAACCGTTCGCAATTTCGATCGTTGCGACGTTCGAGAAGACCGAATTGTTCGCAACGAATGTTGAGTACGAGTAGAAGTAATCACCAAACTGAATACCGTATGCTTCGTTGGTCGATGCATCAACGGCAACGCCATAGATGGCGGCATCGTTCATGTAGATTCCAGTTCCACCAGGGCTCTTGCTGTACCAGCGTTGGTTACCGTAGTAATCATAAACACCCGTTCCGAGCAAAGTCGTTCCGTTGAGGTTGTAATCCGTACCACCGTTGAGGTAGATGTAAGGAACGTCAACCATGACGACTTCGTTCGCAAGGTTTGTAGCCATACCGCCGTAGTAACCGTATTCCTTCACAGTACCACCATCGCCGTCACTGAGATCTCGCGAACCAGAGGTCGAGAACGATCCTTCACAAGGAGATACAGTCTGATATGCTGTGCTGCTAGAGTACCAGCAGACACGGTGGGCAATCTTGGTTGTCAAAGCAACCGCTTCAGTGTTCCCTGCAGCATCAGTTAGCGTGGCGCCAACTTTGGCGTATCGGAAATCGGCGATGTTGTTGAGGGCAGATGTGTATGAATACGCAACTTCTGCGACGGTCATCACTTTGTAACCAGCGAGGGATGGAACGGTCTTGCCGTTCGCATCGACGGTCGCTGTCACGAAGGTCAGGTCGTTTGCAACACCGTTGGCGTCCGTAAGCCCTGCACCTGCTGCGCCGCCATTGGCGTCGAGGAGGGTCACAGTAGCGTCAGTAACAGCTGCGGCGTCGGCCGTAAGGGTCACGTCAAGCGTTCGCATACGAGTAAACATTCCAGATCCACTCACATCAACGGAGTCGACATCAATGGTTCCTTCAATGAATTCAACCATAGCGCTTCCAGATAGAACGACATCCTTACCGTTCGACATGGTCATGTCGGTTAGACTGAATTCACCAGAACCTGCTGATTCAATTCCAACCGCATTGGTTGCTATCGTCATACCAGTCATGGTGACTGGATTGTCAGTGTTTTGACCGTATTTGAATGCCGCTCCTGCGCTGTTCGTGACAATACCAGTGACATCTCCAGAGATGTCCTTGGCGTAGTACACACCAGCTGAGGTTTGGCTGTCCAAATCGAGGTTAGCAAGTTCAACTGCTCCGGATGCGGAGCTACCGATGAGGACACCGTAGGTACCACCATCAACTTCCAATCCATCGATTGTAGCGGCTGCTTGGCCAGTAATTTCGAGACCTGAGTCGACCGGGTTGGTCACTGCAATGTTCTCGAAGACACCAGCAGCGTATGCGCCACCGATTTGAATTCCGTTGTCTGCTCCAGTGATGGTTCCATCCTTGAAGAGAGGCGTACCAGATTCGCGAACATATTCTCCCAATTCTGCAGCGTTGTCGCTCGAACGAGCAACAAACTCCAGACGATCTTGGAAGTTGTCAGCACGGTTGTGCAGAACGTCAATGTACAGCGAGACCTTGGAGATGTTGGTCGCCGAGATGTCCACTGTCGGCATGGTCAAACGTGCACCTTGGCCGGGACTCATGTAGTACGAGGCGGCGTAATCAAGGCAGACGTTGTAAGTCGATGGGTATCCGCCACCATAGCCTTCAGGAGGCGTGAATGGTCCATTGGTTCCACCGTGGTATGAGGTGTAGTAGTAACCCCAGTAGTGGTATGGGTAGTAGGCGTAGGAACCGGTTGGGCTGACGCCGTCAATTCCTTCCCAGTCAAATCCAAACTCATCTGGTGCGTAGTAGTAGCCTGGGTATCCAGGGTTCGACTGTGGGCCACCAGGCCAGTAGTTGTGCATGTAGTAGAAGTATCCATCAAAGCTTGATGGGTATCCTGGACCGTACGAGTAACCGTAGTAGTCACACGACCAACTAGGGACACCACCGGTTGCACCGGTTGCGTAGGTAGCGGTATCACCGGTACCAGATGCTGGATCAGCAGCACCGTATGGGTAGTAACCGGTGTCAGAGGATTGGGTGATGTTCCAAGCATTTCCGCTGTCGTCTTCCAATTCAATGTTGTACCGGTCAGTGATCATGTAGTACTTGCTGGTAGCGTAGTTGTAGGTTGGGTGAGCGTTTCCGCCACCGTAGATACTGTTCCAGCCAACTTGCAAGTAGTCGTCACCGATGTAGGTCGACAAGTCGATTTTGTAGGTTTTCCATCCAGTGTTTTCACCGCTGAGCAAAGTGCTGCGGTAAACAGTAGGAAGGGACATACCACCGTAGACGTCAACACCAACGGTGTTGTCGGTAGCGATGAACCCGTCAACTTGTGGAGCGCCGTTGTAGGATTGAATACCCACTGCAGCGTTCTTCACGATCACGTTTTCGATGCTACCACCGGATGCTTCGACCCAAAGAGCCGTTCCAGTTTGTCCGGTGTTGATGATGCTTGAATCAGCGATGTTTACAGTTCCGCCATTGACCATGACAGTTGCCATATCAGCGTAGGATGTAGATGCACCGAACACAGTAGCACTGTTGCCCATAATCAAAGTAGCACCAGGTCCAACAAAGAGAGCCGCACCAGTGGTGGAGTCTTGAGCGACGTCACGAAGGGTTCCACCATCAAGATTGAGTGTCCCATCTTGGATGTCAATGTGGAGTCCGTAGGTGCTCGAGATAGCCTTCACAGCGCCAACTTGACCGGTGTCAGGGGACACAGTCACTTTGAGCGATCCACCGTCACTTAGTGTGAGTACAGGAGATGATGTAGCTGTGCTCTTCACCTTGAGAACAGAACCGAGAAGGATGATGTTGCATCCATCGAGGGTCAGGTCTGCAGCCAAGGTCATTGGCGTGCTGTCGAACACATAGGCATCCAGTGTTGGATTGTATGTTGTTGCAAGGGTCGTGTTAGCAGCGATCCATGCACAGTCCATACCTGCTGCATCGAATTCAACTGGGGCAGGTTCGAGGAGAAGGTCAATCGTATCTCCAACGGTGTAGGTACCGTCTGTAGGGTACCATGAATCCGTGTGAAGGGTTTCGTTTTGACCTGCTGCACCGAATGCTCGCAAGTTGTGGTCGTCGTATGTATTACCTGATTGATCAGATGTGATAACCCAGACAGTCGCCTCTCCAGTAGCGTCGGTGACGTGAGATCCAACTGCAGGGGTGATTTCGGAACCTGAACTATCAACGACAGTAGCGGAAACAAAGTGGCCTGACTTGTAAATGACAGAAGCGACATTATTAATCAATGCATTACGGTAGGTGAAAGCACTCGCAAGACCGCCATACCAAATCTCCGAAGAGGAGGCTGCCGTAACCATGCCATCAGCACCAGCGTAAGGGGAGGTAGCTCCATCCACAAGAACCTGGATGAGGCGGACATCCGAGTTGGTGTCTGCGTATGCAAAGTCTGCAAGTCCAGTACCGGACGTTGTAACATCTGTCACAGCGATGGTAACACCAGAGTAGCGTGCGTAAATCATTGGGTTCACGGTATCGCTGTGACTGAAGTCTCCATCTTCGAGTGTAACTGTGTTCGCTGCGATGGAACAGCCGTTGGAGGTGAGGGCGTCTGCGGTGACACCCAGCATGTGGACGTTCCAACCGCAACCGCTCACCGAAATGGTGGACGCTTCGAGGTTTTCCATGGACACGAGGTTCGATGTGATTGCGTTTCCAGTCATGGAGAAGGTCCCCATGGTCATGCTGTCAAATGTACCAGGTTGAACGCGGGTCATGACGGTGTTACCAACGGTAACGTCGTCGAACATTGCGTTGTCTGCTGATGGACCGTTACCGGTGCTGGATGAGCCACCAGGGGTGATCATCATCGTAGCGGTTCCGAAGTCCACCATGTTCATTGAGATAGCGTCCATTGCTTCGATTGAAACCGAAGCATAGTCATCAGCGTCGAAGTTGTACAAGACCACTTCACTGCCGCTGCCTGCTGCGGAACTGAATGCAGTTCCAGTAGCGAGAGAAGCGGTTGTGGTGGCGGTCACGTTGCTGACTGTCACAGTTGCGAAGTCAACATCGATGAGGTTGACGTATGCGTTGTTCACGGTTGTGTTCTCAAGGAAGAGAGAACCACCAGTCGAACCAGCGACGTTGACAATTGCTCCACCTGCGGGTGTGCCGAGTGTGTTACAATCTTTCATGACACCTTCAGTCAAGGTAGCCATTGTGTCTTGGGCAAAGTCGAAACACGACGAGGAAGCCCCATCGATGTTGAAGTTGCTCATGGACACAACAGTGCCTTGCCCGCTTCCGTGAGAGAAAGCAGAACCGACATTGGTGAACGTCACATGGTCCATCGTAAAGTTACCAACGTTAGAGTTGGTGCTCGGCGAGGAACCGTGGCGTGAACCAGCGGAGATTGCAGCGTCGGATGTGTTCTTGAAGTCAACGTAGTTGAAGACGTGTCGATCATCGGTGCCTGCAGCGCAAGCAGCGGTGAAAGCCATTCCAGTCCAATCAACACCATCAGCACCCTCGAAGAGGATGTGGTCGGTGCTGTTACCGTTGAGCGTCATCTGGTCACATGTTCCGTCAAAGGAAATTCCTTTGCCTTCTGCAACCTGTATGAGAACACCTGGTTGGATCGTCAAATCAGCCGAAATGGTGAGGTAGTCGCCACTTGGGTTGACTCGGATTGGGCTGTCGGTGATGTCCCAAGTCGTATCTTGAGTGATGTCCGAGGTAACGTCTGTACCCTTGCCTTCGAAAGGCATGGTTCGGTAGTAAACTCCACAATCCACGTTCGTGTTCTGGTAGCAGTAGTATGTGCCGTAGTACGAGTAGTATGGCGCAATTGTACCTGCTCGGGCGAAGGAACTAGCGGAGGAAGGCAACTGAGGCATGTTTCCATACCAGTTTGTCATACTGCGGACCAATGCTGTGGAACCAGTGCTCAAGAAGTGCATGTTTCCATGACGTCCGAGGTTGATTCGGTCGTTAGCATCGGTGTAGTTGTAATCCGTACCAAAGTAGGTGAAGTTGAATCCTTCTGGCATGGCGATGTTATCGGCACACTTGTTGGCCCATGTGTTCCAGTAGTAGCTGGAAGAACAGTAGTAGCCAGATGGATTACCAGAAGATGAACCCATGATGTCAGATGCATCAGCGTTTACCAAGCCAGTGAGACCACGGTCGAACGACTCGTAGCCGCTATCGGTCGCACTGGTCGAAATTCGGTAGTTCGCAGGGTGAGGGTTGGTTCCTGTGATGTACTGTGTGCTGGTACGATGTCGGATGGTTTGTCCCATGGTTCGTGTTTGATCCATGAAACCAACAGTTCCAGCGTCGTACGAGTTGGTACAAGCATCATCGTACTTGAATTCAATTTCGTTTGTCACGTCATAGAAGACAGCTTGGTAGGTACAGGTATCCGTTGTGGAGTAACCCATATCTCGCCATTCAACGATGAACATCTTGTTAGGATCGCCAACTGAGAAGGTCTCGGTCAGGGTTGTCTCTGTGTTGACAGCAACTGTTGAAACGTCTTGTGCCTTGAGGTAGTAGTCGACAGAGTCGCCACGTTCAAGATCTTCGATGGTTGCAGACCAGTCACAACTTGATGATACACATTGAGCTCGAGTTGAACCCGACTCTTGAGTCATGACAATTGCGGTCCAAGAACCAGTTGTGCCGCCATCAGGCGTCACGCGGTAGTAGGCTGTAGGGCCAACACCAGCTGAGGTGCTGACGTTGAGACCAGATGGTGGGTCGCCAGCGTCAGAGAGGGACGCCGTGATCGTTCGGTCCTTGCTGTGGGAATCAGCGAGGGCGGAATGGGTGAATTCAGGTGCGAACGTATCTGGGGTTGGTGCGACATTACCGATCTTGTAGGTGACATCACCAGTTGAGGCAATGCGGCCGTAGTAGCCCATTCCGAGTGCAAACCCGCTCCACTTGTAGGTGGTGACACCGGAGTATGCACCTGCATAGTAGTAAGCTGGAGAGCAGTCGTTGTAGGAACTGTATGGGCTGCGCCAGAAGGTCGTGAAACCATTGCTGGTCACGCACAAACGGTTAGCATTGGTTCCGGCACCGCCAGTGGCGTTTCCGAATCCAAACTTACCGAACATTCCACCGTAGTCAGAGCCAAGAGTGATCTTGTAAGCGTTGGTGTAACCATAGCTTCGGCTTGCGTCGGCGGAGGTTCCACCAGACAATCCTTCATTGATTGATGTGGAAGTGCCGACACCGACCATTGCAAAGGAATCGGTTCCGCTGTCGTACAAGAAGATGAGGTTCATTCCTGGGCCGTTAGCAGCGGAGATGGTAAGGTAACCACCATCATCCTTGTGCAGGCTATCGATGTTCGATCGAGTACCGCCCACGCCATTGTAACCGGAAGAGGCAGTTGTTGTATGCTGCGTAACCCAGTTGCTGTAGAAGTAGTAAGATGAAGAGTAGAAGCAAGAGCTGCTACCTGTTCCACAGGACGAAGTGTCGAACTCGAAGTAGAATTCATCGCTGCCGTCGAAGTGAGTCATCTGTCGGTCGAAGTATTGGTTCGCTGATGGTGAGAAATAGGCCGCTGCGTGGACATCTGTAGTCAACACAGTGAGTTTCTTATCATCGCCTGCATCAGTAACATCTTCTACTGCGAAGTAGTAAGGCGTTGGAGCAGTTTGAGAACCGGTGAGCACTGGATCGTATCCAACGTTGGCACCGCCAGCGGTGTTGAGGTCTTGGAACTGCCAGTAATACTGGACATAGTCACCTGCTGCGATCGATACGGTTGTTGCCTTGAATTGGCATTCAGAGCTTGACGATGCACATGTGCCAATGCTTGAAGCACTGACGCTGGTGTAAGAACCGTTGTTGAGTGCGTAGTTGAGCGTTGGTGCGTTAGCAGTAGTGGTGTCGATTCCAGACATGTCAACAAGAGTAGTGAAGAACGTGCGAGCACCTTCGATGTATGATGTCACTCCAGTGTAAGGAATGAATCCAGACAATGGAGCATCGGTATCAGAACCGCCAGAGTAAACGATTTCAAGGTAAGAGTTCGATGTTCCCGAATTGATAGTTCGCTCGTAAATGTATGCGTTGTTCTGAGCGACAATACGTTGTCCAATACCGACTGTACCAGCGTTCGTTTGGGCTGTCGTGATGTACCCTCCCGCTGCACTGGAGGCACAGGTAGTAGCAGTACTACAGAAGGTGTTTGTGTATTTACCGCCTGAATAAGAGCCGAGCGTGTGGGTTGTTGCCGCTGCGCTGTTCCACATCGAGAGGATCAGACCACGAGAGTTTGCACTGTTATAGGACGATCCTGTAAGGATCTTGCTGGCTGGCATAGCGCCGGAGCACGTACGTGTGATCATGGCGTGGCTGTAGGCGGACATTGTCTGCGTACCACAGTCTTCAAGAACTGAAGCTGTGATTGTTGCAGAATTTGATCCACTTTTGTAGCTGTATGTTGAAATTTGCTTGATTGAATCAACAGTGGCGCCAGTTGGAAGTGCATTGGAGGACGTGAATGTGTATCGGTGCCAAGGCATGTAACGCACTGAACCGTAATACTTGAAAGTGTAGCCGTAAGAACTCGAGTAGCAGTTTCGATAGTATCGGTAACAGTAGCCACCAGCATTTTGGTAGACCTTGATGGTCGGGTCAATAGCGAGCGGGAACACACGGTCGTCAGACATCAACCAATCTGCTTCCACTGCGGTCGTGATGACCACTTGTGGACCGTAGACCTGGATGAAGAACGTTGCCGTATATGGCCCTTCAGAACCTTCTTCAATCACGACGGGTACAGGGATTTCAGCGAGGATCTCGCCTGTTTCCATGTGGCGTATTTCAAGGGATTCTTGAGTTTGGGTCATCTCTTCACCGAGCATTGTGTCGCCGAGGTAAAGTGCGTAGCCCGAAGGAATTTGCATTGTTTCTGATAGACCGAACCAAGCTGCGTTAGGCTCAAGGACAGGTCGCTCGCGGATGACGAGTTGCTGCTTGAGTTGTGTCGACTCGACCGTGTAGTCAAGATCGAAACCTTCTGCAACCGGGTACCTGAGGACGTTGCCACCAACAGTCACGCCTTCTTCCGAAGGAGCGACGTAGTACGGCTCTGGCGCTGTGCCAGTTTGGTCCAGGGTCACGATCATTGGTGCGATTCCAGTAATGATTGGGTCGACGAATTGGTTCGGCTGAACCGCAACACCGTAAGCCATTTCAGGAGCGAAATGGGTTTCGAAGCTGTTTTCTGTCACTTCCCAACCGTTGGATGTTGCGACGACATTCAAATCAATGTCTCCCCATGCACCGCTATCATCGATGAAGTGGACTGGCGTAGCGTGATTTAGCTGCGCAAACTTGCCATCTTCTGTGATGTAGGTCTTGGTCGTTTGGTCTCTCATGCCGATCAGTTCATCGGATGGTTCATATTCATAATCAGTCTTAACAGCTTCTGGCAGTGCAAAGAAGTCTTTCTCTGCTGTGGTGTTTGAATCAACAAACTCCACGTCACTTGCGTTGTTGTCGACGAACCCAGCCATAGGCATTAGGGCCATCAAAGCGCACAACAAAAGTGCGATGCCAATGCCGCTGAAGACTGACGTTTTCTTGGTATTCTTATTTCCCAACATGTGTCATTCACCCATACGGATTGTATGCAAAGCATCCCACGCTTTGAACCCCTTATAGCAGTTGGGGTGCGAAATCTTTGAATTCCAAGGTTGGGATACATAACCCAATCGGGTTACAGAGAAGCATTTACCCATAGAATTAGCACGCCACCTAGATAGATGAAATTGACGCCCAAAATTGAGTGATACGTTCGAAGAAGAATGATCATCGATCAATTTGCAGAGCAGGTCGTCGAATTGGCCCCGCAAAAGACGCCAAAACGTGTCCGAAGGAACCTTTGGACAAATGAAAAAATATCTTTCACGCTCAAAAGGAAAAAGAAAAAGAAATTGGGGGGCTGAGGAGGCCGTCGAAACGGCCACCTCAGCGGCACTTCCCCTCGTAAGGGGACGGTTAGCTTAGAGGCACTCAGAGGTTGAAATCAGTAATCCCAGTTCTCTTTGCCCTCTTCACCCTCGCCACCACGGGAAAGGATGAATGCTCCAGCAATGAAGGCTACGAGTACAACCCCGCCAATAACGGCCCAGGTCCATGTTGGGACCTCGGAGGAGGCAACATCGCCGCCGCCAGTAACGTTGGTTCCATCATCGATGTTGGATGTGTCTGCATCACGTTGGTAGTCGATGCTGTTAAGGGAACCTGCTGCTGCAGTATTTCCTAGAGCGTCGACTGGTACGGCTGTGAAGTAGTACGTGTATGTTCCAGCAGCGGTTGGCTTGCCAATCTCAACATCTGTTGTGAGGCTTGATGCACATGTATTAGGCATGTTAGCAGCATCAAAGGTACCACGTTGGTAGCACACGTTCCATGAAGCAACGTCCGAAGTTTCGCCTGTTGCTTCCCAATCAATGATCCACATTTCACCGCTTTCAGACACTGAGAAGTCCATAGCAGAAACACCGCCATCAACAGACTTGTCTGCTGTGACATTGGCTACACCCTTTGGAGTGCTGCATCCAACGCTGTTGCAGATTTCAACAACGACACTGTAGAAAGCCCCGTGTTCAGTGTTCGATCCTGAATAGGAGAAGGTGCTGATTCCAACACCAAGGCCTGTGGAGAACGCATCAGCGCATCCAGCCTCGCCTTCACAAATGGTAATGTCAATGCTGTCCGTAGCGAGCATGGTACCATCAACACCCCAGTTGAGGACAATTGCACCACCCTTTGCGGCAGCAGCACTGAATCCAGTGATGCTTGCGTCAGGAACATCTGCTACAGCGAGGGACCCGCCCATGAGCACCAAGGCACCTTGCGGCAACACAGCGATGTCAGTAGGAAGTTCATATTCAAACATTTCAGTGGTTGCGTCAACATCAACTGCTTCAGAAGAGATCAATTCCCAGTTTCCTGCATCAGTGACGTACCAGAGCGAAGTGGCTCCGATGTCCTTGGGTGCTGTGACACTCATCGAGTGTTCGAGGATATCGCCAGCTGAGTAGGTGGTACCAGGGACGTAATCAACAGCGCCAACGGCACTGTAGGTGCCAGAGTATTGTGGAAGTTCCTTATTTGCATAGTTTGCAAGGTCTGCATCGACTGCAGTGAGTGTGAATGCATCAGGTGCATTGTACTTGATCCCGTATGTGACGGTAATACCAGATGCAGTGGTAGCGGATGCGCCACCGTTGTTCCAGATCTTAAGCATCAGTTCTTGACTTGTCGATCCGCCGTTGGCATCGTAAACAGTAAACGAGACCGGGAAGTCGGTGACATAGGAGTCCAAGATGAGAACGGAACACGTAAGGGATTCGATACCGCGTTCGCAACCAGGAAGCGCAACGCCAGCGTTGGTCCACGAGTATTCAAGACCCATACCGGACGGGTCATCAACGTCGAAGACCTGAGCAGACATCTGAAGAGGTAGTTCTTGGTTTGTGAACAAGTCACCTTCGTTCATCAAGTCAAGGGACAGGATGAGAGGGTTGTTGTTTCGGACATCCACGGTCATGCTTCGATCATTGTTTGATGGTCGGGCATCGGTTGTCTTTTGCTCGAGAGTCAACACTGCATCGAATGTGTGTTCGCCGCTGTCCAATGTCACCATCATGCAAGCGTATCCATTCAATTCTGCCGCACCAGTAGGATTGCCATTTTCATCAGTGAGCATGCCAGTACCAAGAGGTTTGTACATGTAAGCGGGTTCGACACCAACTTCACAGGAATTCGCAACAACTGTGTTTGCAATTCCCATAGCATCGGTCACCGTGAGCGTAACGTTCCAATCATAGTTGACACTTGCGTCACTGCCTCGGTGTTCGACTTCCACGTGGAAGTAAGAGACACCAACATTCAGGTCTGCAGGAGCGTCGTCGCTCATCATGCTGGTTGGGTTTCCGGAACCATCAGTGTTGTAGCCCTGTGCCACTGTCATTCGTGATACACGAACGTCGTGGTATGTTTTTGCACTTCCAAGAATTTCATCTGCGTCAGTGGTTGGGTATGAATCTTGGGTGAATTCTACTTCACAAATGTGATTCAAGGTTTCGTTGTTCGTTGGGTCCGTCGTAGCACAGCTTTCGAATTGGCTGTATTGAGTGAAATTCATCAACTGCGCTTGGAGGCCGTAACTCGCATCAGCGTTCGTGGCATCGAATGTGAGTTCTCCACCAAAGGTCTATTCGGTCTTGTATGAAAGGACCATGCGAGACGAGTTGGTCGTGGTTGGGGGCTCAGTAGAGAAGTCAGCGTATGTTTCAACAACGGTCGAAGTTCCGACTGTAACATCGTAAAAGGCCTCTTCGTAGAGGTCTGTTCCATCAGTGGATTGAAGCGCAGTAATGTCGCCGAATCCTTTGAGTCGGACCGTTACGCCTCGGGGCGTGAAGGTATCTGAACCGTTAGCGATAACGCTCATGGTCCAGGCCTTAGAGCCCGAGCCAGTTTCAGCTGCTTCTCCGGAATCCCAAGAAAGGTCCACTTGAATGTCATACCAGTTGACAACGCTGACTTCAATGGTCTGAGCGTCGTTGCCTGCATCTGCGTCACTTGGAGTGTCAGCGACAACTTGAATGATGTATTCTCCAACGACTGGCGTCCATACAATAGGATTGCCTGCGTACTGGAGGGTGTACTTGCCACCACCGAGGACGCCGGAAGCAGCGAGGGATGTGAAGTCACAAAGAGCGGCAGATCCACAAATGACATCTGTGTTTTGCCATTCGAGATCGTTTCCAGCAAGATCTTTAGCGACCATGGTGGGGTTACCATTGCCATCAGAAAGCCATACGCGGACAGTGTACGACAATTCAGTGATGTCAACATCGCCGCTGTTCTGAATGTAGGCTTCGAAATTGGTATTTTCGCCTGCATTCAGGGTGTTACGGCAACCTGCGTTAGTACAGGTGGTTTCTTTCGGGCTTGTAATTGCGATGACTTCTGCGTCTACGCCCGCACGGGCGCTCGTTTCGTCAACATCAATATTTTCTTGCAGCTCGGTGAGGTCGAAGTTAGCCATTAGACTAAGCATCAACATTGCAACGAGTATCATAGGGGTTGTTTTGTTCATTTCAATACCTCCGATGGTTCGGTACTCTTCGGCACATCATGCGCCGTATTTATACTATAGGAACGATGTTCACTGGATTAAAGTCACAAAAAAGACAGTGGTTTGAATGGCAGAAGGCCGCAGCACCCCGTTTGCAACC
>Ga0115003_10000198_pt1 | contig 50498 bp, 47 predicted proteins | sample ArcticOcean_MG_C_7_FD_88736 | JGI IMG/M metagenome (GOLD analysis project Ga0115003, IMG submission 88736) | Marine microbial communities from western Arctic Ocean - ArcticOcean_MG_CB11_88 | ecosystem: Environmental > Aquatic > Marine > Oceanic | place: Arctic Ocean: Canada Basin | collected...
ATTGAGCGAAGGCGTGGATGTGACGCCAATTAAAAAAGGGATAAAAGAAAAAACCCTTGTTGCGACAATAAAGTCCCATACCCACAATGTCCCGACGTTGCTTATTCAGCACCTAGAATAAATTTTACAGCTAGCTCAATCGATTCGCAGTGAGGACAGCCCTGATTGCAATTGCTGCAAGTGGGCCTGAAGCTGCGGCCCTTTTTTCTGTGCCACACCAATGGCCAGTACATCGATAACCGCCAAGTGCGCAATCCGTGATGACAGCGGCGTGTAAATCTGAATATCTTCCTTGGCATCAATTTCAATGGCAATACTGGCACTGCGCGCTATAGGCGTGCCGCTGGGTGCCAGGCCGATCACAATACCCCCTGACTGCTTAACCAATTCCATAGAATCCAACAGTGCCTGGGTGCGCCCCGATTGCGATATGGCTACCACCACATCTCCTGGCTGCAGGGAGGTGGCGGACATATTCTGTAGGTGAGGATCCGAGTAGGCCGCAGAGGTAATCTGCAGCCGGAAGAACTTATGCTGTGCATCAAAGGCCACCGCTGCGGAGGCCCCAAAGCCGTAAAACTCTACCCGTTGTGCACTGCAAATAGCGGCGACTGCGGCTTCAAGATTTTCCAGCGCCAAGCTGTCGCGCACCTTCAATAGAGTATCTACAGTGGAATCAAAAACCTTGTGGGTGTATTCCCGTGTTGAATCTGTATCAGTTACCGCTATCTGCCCATAACTCGGGCTGGATGCCAGCTGTTGCGCCAGGGCTAGCTTAAAGTCTTGAAAACCGTGACAGCCCACTGCACGACAGAAGCGGACCACTGTTGGCTCGCTAACCCCCGCCTGTTGCGCCAGATCGACAATGCGCATGCGGATCACGCCGAGCGGTTCTTTGAGAACAAATTCGGCGACTTTGCGCTCCGATTTACGGAGATCGCCCATGGTGTCGCTGATGGTTTGGGTAAGCTGTGCGGGTTTCATAGTGAGGCCAATAGTGGAGCTAATAGTAGGGCGAATGGTAGGTTTAAAAGGTCAGCCAAATCGAGTTATGTAAAAAATTTACAAGAAAAGCGCCAATAATGCCAGTTTTGTAGTAAATAAATGTTTCGGGTGTGTCAGCGGGGCAGGAATAAACTCTCAGTAAACCTCAGAATGGCCAACAACTTCGGGGAACATGTTGTTAGAATACTGCGCTATGGATGTTACCTCGATACTCGACAAATTAAACGCGGCGCAAGAAGAAGCGGTTACCAGCGACAAGCAGCACCTCTTGGTGTTGGCCGGCGCAGGTAGTGGCAAGACTCGTGTGCTTGTGCACCGCATCGCCTGGAAAATTCAGGTTGATAACCTTTCTCCCTACTCGATCTTGGCGGTGACCTTCACCAACAAGGCAGCCCGTGAAATGCGCCAGCGCATCGATGAGTTGATGGGTATGTCACTGCGTGGCATGTGGGTGGGAACTTTTCATGGTTTGGCTCATCGCCTATTAAAAATCCATTGGAAAGACGTCAAGCTGCCAGAAAATTTCCAGATCCTCGACTCCGATGACCAGTTGCGTCTGGTTAAGCGGGTTATGCGCAGCATGGATCTGGATGAGCAGCGCTGGCCGCCGAAACAGTCACAGTGGTGGATTAACGGACAAAAAGATGAGGGTCTGCGTGCCGCTCATATCCAGGAAACCGGTGATCCCCATATGGCCACCATGCTGCGCATCTACCGCGAGTATGAAGAGGTCTGCAATCGCCTAGGGGTGATCGACTTCGCCGAGCTGCTACTCCGTGCTCTGGAGCTGTGGCGAGATCACCCCGCGGTACTCGACCATTACCAGCAGCGCTTTCAACATATCTTGGTCGATGAGTTTCAAGATACCAACGCGGTGCAGTATGCCTGGCTGAGATTGCTTGCCGGCAAGCGGTCTGGTGTCACCGCGGTGGGCGACGATGATCAGTCGATTTATGGCTGGCGCGGTGCCAAGGTGGAAAATATTCTCCACTACGAGCGCAACTATCCAGATACCCACACAGTTAAGTTGGAGCAAAACTATCGCTCCACCTCCAACATTCTCGCTGCCGCCAATGCGGTGATTTCAAAGAACGCTGAGCGCCTCGGGAAAAGTCTCTGGACCGATTCCGGTGAGGGCGAGCCTATTGCTCTCTATGCCGCGTTTAATGAGCATGACGAAGCGCGCTATATTGCCGATCGCCTGCAGACCTGGGTCAACCAAGGTAACCTTCGGGCAGACTCGGCGATTCTCTATAGATCCAATGCCCAGTCACGGGTACTTGAGGCAGCCCTTCTACAAGCGGATATTGCCTACCGCATTTATGGTGGCCAGCGCTTCTATGAGCGTCTGGAGATTAAGAACGCCCTGTCCTATCTGCGCATGATGATGAACTGTCACGACGATGTCGCCTTTGAGCGGGTGGTCAATGTGCCACCTCGCGGTATTGGTGATCGCACGGTTGAGACCATTCGTGCGCTGGCTCGGGAAGATCAAATCTCTATGTGGCGCGCCTCGGAAAAGATAGTCACTGAAAAGCGCATGCCTGGCAGAGCCATTAATGCCGTCGCTGTCTTTTTAGAGCTGATCAATGAAATGAGCGGACAGCTGGAAGAGTTAGAACTCTATGAGCAGGCTGAAAATGCCATCCAGCGCAGCGGTCTTATCGAGATGCACAAGCGTGAGAAAGGCGAGCGCGGTCAGGCACGGGTGGAAAACTTGGAAGAACTGGTTGGCGCCTGTCGCAACTATGAAGCGGAAGATAAAGATCTGCCGATACTGCCGCAGTTTCTCGATCAGGTGGCCCTGGACTCTGGCGATCGTCAAGCCGACGAAGATCAAGACGCAGTTCAGCTGATGACCTTGCACAGCGCCAAGGGCTTGGAGTTTCCCCTGGTGTTTATTGCTGGCGTCGAAGAAAATTTATTCCCCCACAAAATGTCATTGGATGAACCGGGCCGTCTCGAAGAAGAGCGTCGCCTTGCCTATGTGGGTATTACCCGCGCCATGCAGAAGCTCTATCTGACCTTTGCCGAAAGCCGCTCTATTTACGGCACCGAGTCGTTTAATTCGGTATCGCGCTTCGTTCGGGATATTCCCAAAGAAGTCATCGAAGAGGTTCGTCTGCAAAACACCATCAGCCGACCCACCAGCTATGCATCTAGTGCCTCCAATGGATTAATGCGCAGCGACTCTGGTGATGAAACCGGTTTTTCTCTGGGCCAGGGGGTTAATCACCAGGTCTATGGTGAGGGTGTGATATTAAATTTTGAAGGCAATGGCCCACGTGCCAGAGTGCATGTTCGCTTTGCCGAAGTAGGGACTAAAATATTGATTTTAGCCTCGGCTAATCTGGCGTCACTCTAAGAAGATGCAGTATATGCCGGTGGCCGAGACAATAAGTCGCCAGCGGCTAACAAGAAAATAAGGGGATCAAAATGCGTATAACTTGGGCCGCACTACTGTGCCTTTCATTGATCGGTTGTGGCAGCGAAGGCAGTAAGACTGATGCCGTTGCAGAGACTCAACCGGCACAGACTTTTAACTGGAAGCTAGTCACCACCTGGCCGAAAAACTTTCCCGGTCTCGGCCTAGCGCCAGAGTACTTCGCGGAAAATGTCGAGCGCATGAGCAATGGCCGCCTGAAGATCAAAGTCTTTGGTGCCGGACAGCTGGTGCCGGCTTTTGAAGTTTTTGATGCCGTCTCTCAGGGCACTGCCGAGATGGGTCATGGCGCGGCTTATTACTGGCAGGGCAAGATTCCCGCCAGTGCATTGTTTACTGCAGTTCCCTTTGGTCTCAATGCCCAAGAAATGAACGCTTGGTTGCATTACGGCGGTGGTCTTGAGCTGTGGCGCGAACTCTACGCGCCGTTTAATTTGGTGCCCTATGCCGGCGGTAATACCGGTGTGCAGATGGCCGGTTGGTTCAACCGTGAGATCAATTCTATGGCCGATATTCAAGGCCTGAAGATGCGTATTCCCGGTCTCGGCGGTGAAGTCTTTACCCGCGCCGGTGGTATGTCGGTGCAGCGCTCCGGTGGCGAAATTTACACCTCTATGCAAACCGGTGAAATTGACGCTGCCGAGTGGGTTGGCCCCTACAATGATCTGGCCTTTGGTTTCCATCAGATTGCCAAGTATTACTATTTCCCTGGCTGGCAAGAGCCGGGCCCGACTCTGGAATTAATTATTAATAAGCAGGCGTTGGAGTCTTTACCTGAGGATCTTCAGGCCATTGTTGAGTCCGCTGCCCGTGCCGCCAACCAAAACATGCTCGATGAATATACCGCGAGAAATAATGCGGCGCTGATTGAGCTGGTTGAGACCCATGGGGTGCAGGTTAAGAAATTGCCTGATGATGTACTGGCTGAGTTTCAGCGCATCTCCACCATAGTGGTGGACGAGATGGCCGCTGAGGATCCTCTTGCCCAGCGCATCACCGATTCCATGCGCGCCTTTGCTAAACAGTCCAAGGCCTATCATGGGATTTCGGAAGAAGCCTATTACAAGGCGCGTGGCAAAGAGTAAGCCGCGCTCTAAACCCACTGTATCCAAGAGATTGGATCCAGTGGGTTTAATTCTTCCAGAAGGTCGGCGTAAACAATACCAGTAAAGTGAAGATCTCCAGACGTCCCAGCAACATTCCCCAGCACAGCACCCACTTGGCAAAGCTATTGAGTTCGGCAAAGTTGATCGCCACCTCACCTAATCCAGGCCCGAGATTGTTTAGCGATGCAGCGGTAGCGGACCAGGCGGTGACATAGTCTAGGCCCGAGCCCAACAGCAGCAGCACCATCAAATAGAAGATCGCCAGATAGGCGCCAAAGAATGCCCAGATTGCGTCGGCGACGCGGCTGGGTATGCGACGGTTGTGAATCTTAATCGGTAGCAGCGCATTGGGGTGTACCAAGCGATAGATCTCACGAAAGCATTGCTGACCCAAAATAAGCATGCGCCCTATCTTGATGCCGCCGCCGGTGGATCCCGCACAGGCACCAAAAAACGATAAAAAGATCAAAAAGAACGGCAGGAATGTCGGCCAGGCACTGAAGTTGTCGGTGGTAAAGCCGGTGGTGGTCATAATCGAAATCAGGTGAAAACCACCCTGACGGATACTCTCGCTCCAGCCATAGGTACCACTGTAATAGAGGTACAGGCAGGTAATCGCCACACCACCAATCAGCAGATAGATATACATCCGCGCTTCCGGATCCGCCCAGTAGTGTGTGATCTTGCGATCGTGCCAGACATGAAAATGCAGGGCAAAGTTCATCCCTGAGATCACCATAAAGAAGGCGCAGATAGCCATAATCGCCGAACTATCAAAGAAGCCAATACTGGCATCATGAGTCGAAAAGCCGCCGATGGAGACGGTGGAAAAGCTATGGCTGATAGCATCGAAGCCGGACATGCCCGCCAGCCAATAGGCCAGGGCACAGACCGCCGTCAGGGCTAAGTAAATCTTAAATAGCACATTGGCGGTCTCGCGGATTCGCGGGGTCAGTTTGGAGTCTTTAACTGGCCCAGGCGTTTCGGTGCGATAGAGCTGCATACCGCCGACGCCGAGCATCGGCAGAATCGCCACTGCAATCACTACGATACCTATACCGCCGAGCCACTGCAGTTGCTGGCGATAGTAGAGGATTGATTTCGGCAGGTCGTCTAAACCAGAGATAACCGTTGCGCCAGTGGTGGTTAGACCAGAAACCGACTCAAACAGTGCGTTGATAAAGCTTAGGTTGGGCGCCTCGGCCAGCATCAGCGGTAGCGCACCAAAGGTACTCAGTACTAACCAAAAGCAAACCGTGATCAAAAAGCCGTCGCGGGTGCGCATATCCGCGTTCACCTGTTTCGACGGCAACCAGAATACCAGCCCTACCGCCAGGGTAATACCAAAGGCGATGGCAAAGGTAGACGAAGTATTTTCTCCATATAAAACCGCCACCAAAATCGGTGGCAACATGGTCAGGCTGAAGATCATCAGCAGCAGTCCAAGTATTCTGGCTATGATATTGAGATGCATTAGTGGCTATGCCCCAAATGGTTTAGTTGGTCTAGATGACCTAAAAAAATGAGAAGCTCACAGAGAACAGTTTTTCGATCGCTTTGGTGTTGGCTTTATCAACCACAAAGACAATCACATGGTCGCCAGTCTGAATCACCGTGTCGTGATGGGCGATAAGCACTTCACCTTTGCGCACTAAGGCAGCAAGGGTCGCACCAGGTGGCGATTTAATATCGCCGATGGCGCGGCCCACAACCTTGGAGCTCTTTTCGTCACCATGAACAATTATTTCTAATGCTTCTGCGGCACCACGGCGCAGTGAGTGCACACAAACCATATCCCCCTGACGCACGTGGGAGAGCAGTGAACTGGTGGTCGCCTGCTGCGGCGAGATGGCAATATCAATCACTCCACCCTGCATTAGGTCGGCATAAACCGGGTTGTTAATCAATGTCATTACCTTGCGCGCGCCGAGCTTTTTCGCCAGCAGCGAGGCCATGATATTCACTTCATCATCATTGGTCAGGGCCAGAAACACATCGGTTTTATCGATATTCTCATCGAGCAATAACTCTTGATCGGTAGCCGAGCCATTTAGTACAACTGTCTTATTGAGTTTTTCAGACAGATGGCGGGCCCGCTCAGTGGAGTACTCGATGATCTTGATGTTGTAGTCTTTTTCCAAGGCCTGGGCCAAACTGAAACCAATATTGCCGCCGCCAGCAATCATCAGCCGGTGATATGGCTTTTCCAGTCGCCGCAGTTCGCTCATGACCTTGCGGATATTCTTTTTCGCCGCGACAAAAAACACTTCATCGCCGTCTTCAATAACCGTTTCACCGGTGGGGAAAATCGCCCCGTCTTTGCCAAAGACCGCAGCCACTCGGGCATCGGCATTGGGCATATGTTCTTTTAAGAAGCGCAGTTGCTGACCTACCAGTGGGCTATCTTTTACCGCACGCAGGCCCACCAGCTGAATGGCGCCGTCGGCAAAATCTAAAACCTGCAGCGCACCGGGCTGTTCGATCAATTTTTGGATGTAGTCCTTAACCACCATCTCCGGCGTGATCATCACGTCCACAGGCATATGCTTGTCGTTGAAGAGCTTTTCTTTATATTTTGGATTGGTGTAGTTGCGTGAGCGGATGCGGGCAATTTTAGTGGGGGTGTGAAATAGCGAGTAGGCCACCTGACAGGCGATAATATTGATCTCGTCGCTGTTGGTTACCGCCACCAGCATATCGGCCTCTTCGATACCCGCATTTACCAGCACATCTGGGTGTGACCCGGTGCCGATTACAGTGCGAATGTCGAGACGATCCTGAAGTGCGCGCAGAGTCGCTTCATTGATATCAACAACGGTTATATCGTTGTACTCGCGGGCGAGATGCTCTGCGAGTGTGCCGCCAACCTGCCCTGCCCCAACAATTATTATTTTCATTACTTAATAGCCCGGCTCGTTATCCGCTTACGTCTGGCTTGTTTTACGCAACCGTGCGTAATAAAACCCGTCGTTGCCATTGATCATGGGAAACAACTGGCGCCCAAAATCGGTCTTGATTCCCCACTCAGCTTCTATGGTATATAACGCGGCTGCAGGGGTCTCCGCTAAAAATTTCTCAATCACCTGATCGTTTTCCTGAGGCAGAACCGAGCAGGTTGCATATAAGAGTATGCCGCCCTCGTCCAGACACTGCCAGAGGCTGCACAGTAGCTGTAGCTGTAATTCGGCTAGCTTAACAATATCCGTCGACTTGCGCAGCAGTTTGATATCCGGGTGGCGGCGAATCACGCCACTGGCGGAGCAGGGGGCGTCGAGTAGGATGCGTTGGAATGGCACAGTATCCCACCAATCATCGATTGCGCTGGCGTCGCCAATGACCAAATCGGCCTTTAGGCCAAGGCGCTGAAGGTTCTCCTCAACCCGGGGCATGCGTCGACTTTCCAGCTCCACGGCAACCACTTTATTGAGCTGTGGCTGGGCCTCGAGAATATGGCAGGTTTTGCCGCCGGGGGCACAGCAGGCGTCCAGCACCTGTTGATTGGGTTCCAGTTCCAGCAAAACTGCCGCCAGCTGAGCTGCTTCATCTTGCACACTCACTGCGCCTTCGGCCCAGCCCGGCAGTGTGGCAACATCAGTTGCCGATTGCAGCTGAATACCCTGCTCGCTGAATTGAGTGGCGGTAGCCTCTACATTGGCGGTGCTGAGCTGTTGCAGATACTCATCTCGTGAGCCCTGTAACTGATTAACCCGTAAGGTCATTGGCGCTTGCTGATTATTGGCCGCGAGAACTTCTATTGCGACGCCAGAGCCCCATGAATTGAATAGACCGTCGAGCAGCCACTGGGGATGGGCGCGGACAAAAATAGGGTTTTTACTGAGCTTGGCTTCCAGTTCAGTGCGCTGACGGAGGAAATTTCGCAGCACCGCATTGACCAGGCCTTTGGCCCAGGGGCGCTTGAGCTTGGTCACTGCAGTAACAGTTTCATTGATCGCCGCGTGATCGGCGATACGGGTGTGCATGAGCTGATAGAGTCCGCAGGCCAGCAGACCCTGAACCTCAAATTCTTTTTCGCGCATGGGTTTTTGCATCAGCTCTTGCAGCAGCAGCTCAATGGTCGGATACCAGCGCAAGGTGCCAAAACAGAGCTCTTTAAACAGGCCGATATCTTTTTCAGCCACCTTGCTGGCGTACTCGGGAAGCAGTGCTGAGAGTGATTTGCCACGCAGCACCTGAGCGATGACTTCGGCGACGGCGACGCGGGTGTTGATCAAGAGCCTAACAGCGTGCGGGGGGCGAATAACTCGCCGCGGGATTTGAGTATTTCAGAGACGGCCATGCGCGATTTTCCCGGCAGCTGTATTTCGGTGATAAGGAGTGATTGCTCGCCGCAGCTGACCAGCAAGCCAGCGTTATCCGCTGAGATAATTTGACATGGCGGGATATTGACTTCTGTTGCTGCCACCTCGGCCTGCCAAACCTTGATGCGCAATTCGCCCAAGGTGGTATAGGCCGCGGGAAAAGGATTAAAGGCGCGAACCTGACGGTCCAATACCTGGGCCGGCTGGCTCCAGTCGATCAGGGCTTCCTGCTTGGTGATTTTTGCTGCATAGCAGCTCAGCTGATCATCTTGGTCCACAGCCACCGCACGACCTGCGGCGATTGACTCTAATGTGTGCCGTAGTGCTGGCGCGCCGAGCTGTTCTAATTTGTGGTGCAGGCTAGCGCTGGTTTCGCTGGGGTCAATTTCGCAGCGGGAAACACTGAGCATGGCACCGGTGTCGAGGCCGGCATCCATCTGCATAATGGTTACACCGGTTTCCGCATCCCCTGCTTCAATGGCGCGCTGAATCGGAGCGGCTCCCCGCCAGCGCGGCAAGATAGAGGCGTGGACATTGATACAGCCAAGTCGCGGAGCATCTAAGACAGGTTGCGGCAAAATAAGCCCGTAGGCCACCACCACCATAATCTCCGCCTGCAGGGCATGTAAAAGACGCTGCTGTTCAGGGTCTTTTAGAGACTGGGGTTGAAATACCGGCAGCTGATGCTCGAGGGCGAGTTTTTTAACCGGGCTGGCGGTAAGCTTTTTACCGCGGCCAGCGGGACGGTCGGGCTGGGTATAGACGCCGATAACCTGATGCTCTGGTGTATCGAGCAACGCTTGTAGATGTGCCGCGGCGAAGTCTGGCGTTCCGGCAAAGAGGACTCTCAAGTGGCAGACGCCCTATGCATTCTGGCGGTGAATTTTTTCAAGCTTTTTACGAATGCGCTGGCGTTTAAAGGGCGACAGATAGTCGACAAATAATTTGCCTTCTAGGTGGTCTATCTCGTGCTGTATACAGACTGCGAGCAGGCCGTGGGCCTCTTCTTCGAAGGCATTGCCCTCGCCGTCTAGAGCGCGAATCATCACGTGGGCCGGGCGGTCAACCTTTTCATAAAAGCCGGGCACCGAAAGGCAGCCTTCTTCATAGGGATGAACGCTGCCATCGAGCACTTCGATTTCAGGGTTGATAAAGACCCTGGGGCCTATATCGTCATCACCTAGATTCATAACGATTACCCGCTGGTGAACATCAATCTGAGAGGCGGCCAGGCCAATACCCTGGGCATCTTTCATGGTGTCAAACATATCCGCGACCAGACGTTTAATCGTCTCATCAACGGTAGTAACCGGCTTGGCAACAGTGCGCAGGCGGGGGTCTGGAAATTCGAGTATCTTTAATATAGCCATAGTGAATGTGATGAAATTCTAAAAAAAAGTTAAAAGCACTGCTACCATTAAGCTAACTCGGCGGCACTTTCCATTAAGTTCTTAGCACGTACCTTTTTGGCACTATAAGAAATGACTGAAATTATACACTAACCCTGCCCGGAGAAAGGACTCAGAAACATGAAAAAATTCCGATTCAGCACTGTGCTGCTAGCAGCTGTGCTTTTCACCAGCCTGGTTACTACTTCGAGCAGCTTCGCCAATCAAAATGTTGTGATCAACGAAGATGTCCCCAATCGTTACACTGTAGTGCGCGGCGACACCCTGTGGGATATCTCCGCAGTATTTTTACAGGACCCCTGGATGTGGCCGGAAATCTGGCACACCAACCAACAGATTGATAACCCCCACCTGATTTACCCCGGCGACATTATTAGCCTGGTGTATATCAATGATGTGCCCGAGCTTAAGATCGTCCGCAGCCGCGAGGTCAAGCTGTCCCCAGAAATCCGCAGTCTCGACCATGACGAGGCGATCAGTGCCCTGCCGCTAAATGTTATCAGCACCTTCCTATCCAAAACCCGAGTCACCGACGACGCCACATTGAATGGCGCGCCCTATGTACTGGGTGGCGCAGAGCGGCGCATATTGGTGGGTCTCAGAGCCATCGATATTGGCGCGGCTCGAGTCAAAGCCTTAAAAGACGATGTGGTGACTCTGAATGCCAGTCGAGCCGAGGGCGAGATTCGAGTCAAGGATCGCTTGCTGGTGGCGGAAGAGCGCACGCTGGCGTCGACCTTCTATCCCCGCGCCCCCGAAACCGAGATCAATGGCGCGGTGATGAATGTTGAAGAGGGTGTGCGCAATGCCGGCGCCCTGGATGTTGTGGCGATTAACCGCGGCGACCGAGATGGTTTGCAGTCCGGTGATACCCTGGCGATTTTCAAGCGCGGTGAGCTGGTTAAAGATCGCGTTGCCAGTGAGCGCATCCGCCTGCCGGACGAGCGTATCGGCTTGCTGATGGTGTTTGATACCTACGAGAAAATGAGCTTTGCCTTGGTCATGGAAGCCGACAGGCAAATTGATCTGGGTGATTTGCTGCGCAATCCTTAACCGTCAGTCGAGGTGTCTTGAGCAGATTTAGAATCAATAGCATTTTTCATCTAACAAACGACACCTAGCAAACGGCACCTAATAAACAGTACATAGCAGCCAAGGAATAACGCATGGACAGGGAATGTCACTATGCGCTGGTATCACAGCATCTGAATAAATTTACTCCCAAGTTCCAGCGCCAGTTACTTGAGGAGGCCGAGACCTATCGCGCCATCTTTGAACGACCCGTTGAAGACTTTCCCGAGCCATTTCACCCACTGCTGGAGGATCTTCGCGAGCAATACCAGCAGGGAAGCTGGCGCCAGGCTCTAGATCTTATTGAGCAGCGCACAGAAGCTTGTGATGCGAGCATTATGCCTATTACTAGCACCGACTATCCCGATCAATTAAGGCAGATTGTGGGTGCTCCGCGGCTGCTGTATCTGCGCGGCAATATTGAAAATCTCCATCTTCCCCAGATCGCCGTGGTGGGCAGCCGCCGCATGACCCGTGGAGGCGCTGATAATGCCTGGGTTTGGAGTCAGTATCTGGCTGCCGGTGGTTTTGTGATTACCAGCGGTCTGGCCCATGGCGTCGACGGCGCCGCCCATCATGGCGCCCTCGACGTTCAGGGTAAGACCATCGCGGTGATGGCAACGGGCATCGATGCCATTTATCCCCGTGCCCACCTTAAGTTGGCCGAGCAAATTATTGATCAGTGCGGCACCCTAATTACCGAATTCGAGCCCACTACCAAGCCTCTGGCAACTAATTTTCCCAGCCGCAACCGTATTATCAGCGGTCTCAGTCTGGGGGTGCTGGTGGTTGAGGCGGCCCTGCGAAGCGGTTCATTAATTACCGCTCGCTATGCACTGGAGCAGGATCGCGAGGTATTTGCGGTTCCCGGCTCGATTCACAATCCCCAGAGTCGCGGCTGCCACCATTTGATTAAGCAGGGAGCTCATCTTGTAGAGCAGGCCGCAGAGATTGTTGAGCAGCTCAAAGGTGCCCTGTCTGGATTGGCCTTAGACGCCCTGCCGTCAGATCTACAAACCCCGTCGCTTGCTGTGACAGTTCCGCAGCCACAGCTGGAGGCCGATGAGCTACGGCTGTTGTCGAGGCTGGGCTTTGAGCCAGCGGATATGGATAGCCTGGTTACCGACGGCTCATTTTCAATTGCCGAGCTCTCTCGCTTACTTGTGGCGCTGGAGATAAAAGGATTAATTGAAAGCCAGAATGGCCTCTACCAGCGATTGAAATGAACCGCGTCGATAAACTGGTCGAATACTGCGCTACGTCAACTATTGCACCGAATTCAAACTTCCGGTAGCCTCCGCGCTTTCTTATTGGGAGTGTCAAAAATGACTACCGCTTTTGTTGCAATTCTAATGGGTTCTGACTCGGATTTACCGGTGATGGAAGCCAGCTTTGAAATCCTTAAAAAATTCGATATCCCCTTTGAAGTAAAGGTGACATCTGCCCACCGTACACCTGCGGCGACTCACAGCTATGTTACCGATGCAGACGCTCGCGGGTGCGCGGCCTTTATCTGTGCCGCTGGCATGGCGGCACACTTGGCTGGCGCAGTTTCTGCGACTACCCTGAAGCCGGTTATTGGCGTGCCTATCAATGGTTCACTCGACGGTTTGGATGCACTGCTTTCAACGGTTCAAATGCCTGGTGGTATTCCGGTAGCTACAGTGGCAATCGGTAAAGCTGGCGCTAAAAATGCCGCTTACTTGGCAGCTCAAATCATTGGCGTTGCCGATGCGTCCATGCATCAAAAGCTGGTTCAAGAGCGTGCTGATAACGCAGCAATCATTATTGCTAAAGATGCAGCGCTGCAGGAACGACTGAAGAACGGATAATTGTTCCGTGACTGATTGGATAAGCGACCCTCAGGTCTGCGCCGCGGCGCGATTACTGAAGCAGCAGGCGGTCATCGCCTACCCCACGGAATCTGTGTGGGGTTTGGGCTGCGATCCCGGGTCGCTACCAGCAGTTGAAAAGCTGTTGCAGCTTAAAGAACGCAATATAAGCAAAGGTCTGATCCTCATTGCCGCCAGTGTCGAGCAATTTGCCCCCTTTCTGGCGGGCCTTGAGCCTGACGCGCTACAGCGCTTTCAAACCCCACAGCTAAAACCCACTACCTGGCTGGTGCCGAACAATGGTTCTGCGCCGGAGTGGATCAGTGGCGGCCATGATACTCTGGCGTTGCGCGTAACCGCTCACCCGCTCGCTGCTGCCCTCTGCCAACTATTTGGCGGGCCGCTGGTGTCCACATCAGCCAACCCTCAGGGTCAGCTTGCCGCCACCAGTGCCGCGCAGGTCCAGGCATACTTTGGACAGGCTATTGATGTGCAAACCCCTGGCACTGTAGGCGATGCTGCGAAGCCCAGTGAAATTCGATATTTGATCAGTGGAGAGATTGTTCGTGAAGGTTGAAGGCCAAGGGATAGACAAAGCCGCAGTCAAAGCCTACCTGCTTGGATTGCAGGACAGTATCTGTGCTCAACTGGGCGCTGTCGACTCGGGTCAGTGGAAGGAAGATCGCTGGGTCCGTGAAGAAGGCGGTGGTGGTCGCAGTCGGGTATTGGTGGATGGTGAAATAATCGAAAAAGGCGGGGTTAACTTCTCCCATGTCTTTGGCGCCGAAATGCCCGCATCAGCCACTCAACATCGCCCAGAATTGGCCGGTCGTCGCTTTGAAGCCATGGGGGTGTCTCTGGTTATTCACCCGCAAAATCCCTATGCGCCAACCTCCCATGCCAATGTGCGCTTTTTTATTGCCGAAAAAGAGGGTGCAGAACCGGTCTGGTGGTTTGGCGGTGGTTATGACCTGACGCCTTATTACGGCAATGAAGAAGACTGTCGGCACTGGCATCAAACCGCCAAGTCCGCCTGCGATACTTTTTCCGAAGAGTTTTATCCGCGCTTTAAAAAATGGTGCGACGATTACTTTTACCTCAAGCATCGCAGTGAACCGCGGGGTATTGGCGGCCTGTTTTTTGATGACTTTAATGAGCTGGGTTTTGAGGAGAGTTTTGCCTTTATGCGCAGTGTTGGCGATAGCTTTAGTTCAGCCTACATACCTATTTTAGAGCGCCGTCATAGCGTTGCTTTCAGCGAGGCCGAGCGTCAGTTTCAACTCTATCGCCGCGGCCGCTACGTAGAATTCAATCTGGTCTGGGATCGCGGCACATTGTTTGGTCTGCAGACCGGTGGCCGCACTGAATCTATTTTGATGTCTCTGCCACCACTGGTACGCTGGGAATACGACTGGACGCCTGAGCCGGACAGTGCCGAAGCTGAGCTCTATACTAAATACCTTATTCCTCGAGACTGGGTCTGACATGGTTGATAAATACGCCGTTTTTGGCAATCCGATTGCTCAAAGCCGATCACCGCAAATTCATACTGCCTTTGCTGCCGATACCGATCAGGACTTAACCTATAACAAGCAGTTGGTCGATATTGATGGGTTTGATGCTGCTGCGGATGAATTTTTTAGTAGCGGCGGCAAGGGTCTTAATATTACCGCTCCCTTCAAGCAGGATGCCTACTCTTATGCCGCGCGCTTAACTCCGAGAGCGAGACATGCCGGTGCGGTGAATACGCTAAGCTTACAAGACGACGGCACAGTGCTTGGCGACACCACTGATGGCGTTGGCATGGTCAGCGACATGTTACAAAATCTTGGCTGGCAGATTCGCTCCAAGCGCGTATTAGTTTTAGGTGCCGGGGGTGCAGTGCGCGGAATCCTAGAGCCACTAATGGCACAACAGCCGCAGCATGTGGTGATTGCCAACCGCACTCTGGAGAAGGCCTTACAGCTGTCCAAGGGTTTTGCTGAGCAGGGTTATATTCTCGCCTGTGGCTTCGATATGTTGCCGGGTCAGGAGTTTGATCTGGTGATCAATGGCACCAGCGCCGGTCTCACCGGCAGCCTGCCACCCTTACCCGATGACCTACTTGCTGCGGACGGTGCCTGTTACGACATGCTCTACGCGGCCCAGCCAACACCATTTATGCAGTGGGGCAAGCGCCAGGGTGCTAAGACCGCGGACGGTCTCGGCATGTTAGTAGAACAGGCTGCTGAGTCTTTTTATATCTGGCGTCAGGTCAGACCGGAAACCGCTGCGGTCATCGAGTCCCAAGGCCAGCTGTTTTAAGGCTGCTGCTCTTCTCGTTATTCGTATTCTAACTGCTCAGCAAGGTATTGGTCTTTGAGCTTTACGTAGTTAGCGGGGCTGTAGGTGAAGAAGCTTTTCTCACTCTCCGATAGCGCACGCATGGGTTTGCAGGGATTGCCCACATAGACAAAGCCGCTGGGCAGTGTCTTGCCTGGCGGCACCATACAGCCGGCACCGACAATCACCTCGTCTTCAATCACCGCACCGTCATTCACAATCGCACCGTTGCCAATCAAAATCCGGTTGCCCACTGTGCAGCCATGGAGCACTGCCCGGTGCCCGATCACCACATCGTTGCCTATGGTTAAGGGCCAGCCGCCGGGATTAAACTCGCTGGCATGGGTAATGTGTAACACCGCGTTATCTTGCACATTGGAGCGCGCACCGATTCTGATGGAGTGCATATCGCCACGAATAACTGCGCCGGGCCAGACTGAGGCGTCATCGCCGAGATGTACGTCGCCAATCACCGTGGCGGCGGGGTCCACATAGACTCGTTGGCCAAGCTTGGGGGAGATGCCGCGGTGTGAGCGCAGGTGTTTTCGAAAAGAGTGATCCATATGCTGTTGTGCCCGATATAATGAGTGTTCCTATTGTGGTGATATTTAAATGGCTTTTTCAACCAAAAAACAATTTATTGCAGGCGTGACCTGTCCCAAGTGCAGTTTATTGGACAAGATTCAGGCATTTTCCACTGATGGCGTCGACTATCGCGAATGCGTTAGCTGTGGTTTTCTCGATGAAATGCGCGTCTATTCCGCTCCTCGAGAGCTTGAGACGCGAGTGAATGCCGATGCGGCTGATGATGCGAATAAGATTTCGGCGGTCAAGCTGATGGACCCCAAGGGCTGAGCCGCTAAATTTTAGCTCTTGAGCTAGTTAAGACGAACTCTAGAGTTTTGACTTTTAAACAGCAGGCGGATATTCGATGATTCAGTCAGGCAGGGAAAGCGGTCTGATGGGTCGTTGCCCAGCGTGCTTGTATAGTCTTGCAGCTTACGGCTCAGGCTCTGATTCTTTTTCAGTGAGGCGAGCAGTTTGTCATTGAGCAGTTGAATGGCACTGTCGATCTGGTTGGCAAAGGGCTCGCCGATAATATGATGCACAATCAAGTTTGATCTGGTCATATTGACCGGGATCACCGGGCAGTTATATTGCGCATTGAGGGTATCGTTGAGCTCTTCAAGCAAGCGGTGGGCCAGATAGGCCTGGTACATATTGGCTTCAAGCCCCTCTTCCGCGGTCATGATATCCATGGGTACATCGAGAAACTCTTTGGCGGTGGTCAATTGTCGGGCAATTTCACCGTTGACCCCGGCGTGGGCAATGAAATCCTCGAAGGCCGTAATGAGGTCTGGGACCAGTTCGATATATTTTTTAATAAAAGATGCCAGAGCAGCAGTCCCATCACTCTCCCGCAGCCGTATAGACTCGTGCAAATGCTGCACTCGCTCATTTAAATAGGCGATCAAAACTTCACTATTTTGATTTGCAAGTGGAGGCATGGGTCACTCTCTGTTGCTATGGAATTCGGAGAAAAGCCCATTCATAGGGTTTATATCCACTAACGATCGTGGCTCTATGGCCGACGACTATGGTGTAAATCTAGCAGATATTAGAGCCTACGCCATAAAGTTTGCCGCTTTTTTGCTCTGCAACGATTTTACTGCGCACATTTGCTGAACGCAATTCAGGCCGTATTACGGTAGTGATAACAGGTTTGCTTTGCTATACTGCCGCCGCTTTTCACCCGCCTGAATTTCAGGTCTGGGGTCAATTCGAAAAGCACGAGCTTAAAAAGTATTAATTACCACGGAGAAACAAGCGATGTTGAAAAGAGCGCAAGCACTTTTCTTGAGTCTATTGAGCCTTGTTGTTTTATTGCCCTTAGCGGGCAGTGCATTAGCTGAAAGTGCAGCTAGCCAACTCAATATGCCCCAAGGTGTCACCGAAGTCAGTCAAGCAGCTTATGACATTCACATGATCATGATCTGGGTCTGTACCGTTATCGGTGTCGGTGTTTTTGGTTTTATGTTCTACGTGATGTATGCGCACCGCAAATCCCGCGGCGCCGTAGCAGAAAACTTTCATGAACATCTAGGTGTTGAGTTGCTTTGGACGATCGTCCCAACAATCATTTTAATTGTTATGGCTTTCCCCGCGACTACAGCACTGTTAAAAGTCTACGACACTGACAATCCAGATATCGAAATTAAGATTACTGGCTATCAGTGGAAGTGGCAGTACGAATATCTCGGCGAAGGCGTTAAGTTCATGAGTGAACTGCGCACCTCTGACGACGAAGTCTATGGTCGCGAGCCCAAGGGTGAGCACTATCTTCGTGAAGTCACCGAGCCATTGGTTCTTCCCGTTGGCAAAAAGATTCGCTTCCTGGTAACCGGCAACGACGTAATTCACTCCTGGTGGGTTCCCGATTTCGGCGTTAAGCGCGATGCGGTCCCAGGACTGTTTACCGCAGGTTGGGCCAAGACCGACAAGCCTGGCACCTATGTCGGTGAATGTACCGAGCTGTGCGGACAGGGCCACGCCTTTATGCCAGTAGTTGTAGAAGTGAAGGAAGAAGCTGAATACAACGCATGGTTAGCCAACAAAAAAGCTGAAGCAGTCGAGTACGCATCGACTATCGGTAAAGTCTGGACAGCTGAAGAGCTGATGACCAAAGGCGAAGGCGTTTATCTGCAAAGTTGTGCAGGTTGTCACCAAGCTGATGGCGGCGGTATTCCCGGCGTATTCCCAGCAATTAAAGGCAGTCCAATCGCCCTGGGGCCTCAAATAGGCCACATTGCAGTATTGATCGACGGTGTTCCCGGCTCAGCCATGCAGTCATTTGCTGACCAGCTTTCCGAAGTCAATATAGCTGCGGTTATTCACTATCAGCGAAATGCTTGGGGCAATGATGTTGGCGATGTAACTCAGCCAATTGATGTTCTCAACTACAAGCAAAGCAAATAAGGGAGATTAGATAAATGGCACACGGTCCCGCAACATTGGCAGATGGCTGGCGCGCTTATATAAGCCGCTGGGTATTTACGACCAATCACAAAGACATTGGTACTCTGTACCTTTGGTTTAGCTTTGCAATGTTCTTAATGGGCGGCGCTTTCGCGATGGTTATTCGCGCAGAGCTGTTCCAGCCAGGCATGCAGTTGATTAGACCTGAATTTTTCAATCAGATGACCACCATGCACGGCTTAGTCATGGTGTTCGGCGCGATTATGCCGGCCTTTGTTGGCCTGGCTAACTGGATGATTCCCCTGATGATCGGGGCGCCAGATATGGCTCTTCCACGTATGAACAACCTGAGTTTCTGGATTCTGCCGTTTGCATTTGCGATCCTGACTTCAACGTTGTTTATGGAAGGCGGCGGTCCTAACTTCGGTTGGACATTCTACGCGCCACTGTCGACTACCTACGCACCAGAATCAGTTAACTTCTTTATCTTCGCAATCCATATTATGGGTGCCTCATCGATCATGGGCTCGATTAATATTATTGCTACTGTAATGAACATGCGCGCGCCTGGCATGACTTACATGAAGATGCCACTGTTTGTATGGACCTGGGTCATCACAGCATTCTTGTTGGTCGCTGTTATGCCAGTTCTGGCCGGCGCAGTGACCATGATGTTGATGGACATTAACTTCGGTACCAGCTTCTTCGATGCTGCTGGTGGCGGTGACCCGGTATTGTTCCAGCACGTGTTCTGGTTCTTTGGTCACCCAGAGGTTTACATCATTATCTTGCCAGCCTTTGGTGTTGTGTCGCAGATCATCCCAACCTTCAGTCGCAAGCCGCTGTTTGGTTACTCGTCGATGGTTTACGCCACCGCAGCGATCGCCTTCTTGTCCTTCGTAGTCTGGGCTCACCACATGTTTACTGTGGGTATGCCAATCGCCGGTGAGCTGTACTTTATGTACGCCACTATGCTGATTGCTGTGCCAACCGGTGTGAAGGTGTTTAACTGGATCACCACCATGTACAAAGGCTCATTGACCTTTGAAACCCCCATGCTATTCAGTATCGCCTTTGTGATTCTGTTTACCTTTGGTGGCTTCACTGGCTTGATGTTGTCGATTGCGGCTGCGGATATGCAGTACCACGACACCTACTTTGTTGTTGCTCACTTCCACTACGTAATGGTTGCAGGTGCGGTATTTAGTGGCACGGCTGCTATCTACTACTGGCTGCCAAAGTGGTGTGGAAAGATGTACAACGAGACTATGGGTCAGGTGCAGTTTTGGGTTGCCTTTATCGGCTTTAACATTGCCTTTATGCCACAGCACTTCTTGGGTCTAGCCGGTATGCCACGTCGCTACGCCGACTACGGTCTGCAGTTTGCCGATTGGAATATGGTTTCTAGTATTGGTGCCTTTATCTACGGTGGCGCCCAGATTATGTTGTTGTACAACGTAATTATGACCATCAAGTTTGGCAAGCCAACTACTGAAGAAAAGACTTGGGAAGGTGCCGAAGGACTGGAGTGGACTGTTCCATCACCAGCGCCTTACCACACGTTCGCAAAGCCTCCTGAGTTTAAATAGGGAGGCCTAGACCATGTCAACGGACGCTTCCAATCGAAGAGTTGTAGTGAAGTCGTTATTCGGTGCGGCGGGCATGTTTGTTTTTGCAATCTTTGTGTTACCGCCAATTTATGACCTGTTTTGTGAAATTACCGGACTCGGTGGCAAAACAGGTGATGAGTACACTGCAGTTGATGTCAGGGTTGATACCTCGCGCGAGGTCCAGGTTAGATTTGTGGCCTCAAACAATGCATCTATGCCCTGGACATTTAAACCGACTAAAGACAGTGTTGTAGTGCACCCAGGTGAGCCCACAGAGATCACCTACTTTGCCCACAACGTGACAGATGAAGATATGGTTTCCCAGGCGATACCCAGTTTGGTGCCAAATAATGTGGCGGATTACTTCCACAAGACAGAATGTTTCTGTTTTGAGAATCAGCCCCTGGCAGCAGGCGACCAGGCAGACCTTAAGCTTGTATTTATTATTGATCCGGATTTGCCGGTGGGCGTTAATAGTGTGACGCTCTCCTATACGATTTTCGATATAACCGATCGAGCGGCAGATCCAATAGCACAGTTATAGTAATTCCCAAGCGCTTGGGAATAACAACACGGAGATAAAAGATGTCTACAGAAAGCAGTTATTACGTACCCGAGCAGAGCAAACTGCCGATTATCACTGCCACGGGCATGGGATTAATGGCTTATGGCGCCGCGTCTTGGGTTGTCAGTGGTGGAAGCATGATCTTCACCGCCGGCCTAGCCATTATGGCAGTGGTGATGTTCAAGTGGTGGAGCCTGGTTATTGACGAGAATATGCGCGGCTTGGCCAACGATCAGCTCAAGCGATCTTATGTTCTGGGTATGCTGTGGTTTATCTTCTCCGAGGTAATGTTCTTTGCGGCCTTCTTTGGCGCCCTCTTCTACTTGCGAGTCATTGTTAACTCCTGGTTGGGCGGTGATGCGGCTATCGGCCTATTTGACGATACCCCTACCGACGCTGCTGTTGCTAACAATGCTCTGCTGTGGCCTGGATATGAAACTGCTTGGCCACCAATGGTTACTCCTGATGAGGCCGCCAACGGTGCTAACGCTACCTTTATTGGCCCCGACGAGGCCATGAGCTTCCCCGGTTGGGCTAAGCTTTTCGGTTGGTTGCCACTGTGGAACACCGTTATTCTGATTACCTCTAGTGTCACTGTTCATATTGCCCACACCGGCCTAAAGAACAATAACCGAAAGCAGTTTATCGGTTGGTTAGGCCTGTCTGTGTTGCTTGGCATGATCTTCCTGGTACTTCAGGTTGAAGAATATGTTCATGCCTACCAGCATATGGGCCTCACTTTAGAATCTGGTATCTACGGTACTACGTTCTTTTTGCTTACTGGCTTTCACGGGGCTCACGTAACCCTTGGAACTGTCATGCTATTGATTGCTTTGATTCGCGCAATCAAAGGGCACTTTAGCAATGAAGATCAGTTCGGCTTTGAAGCTGCATCCTGGTACTGGCACTTTGTTGATGTTGTTTGGATCATACTGTTCTTTGTAGTCTATGTTTTTGACTAGATAGAATTTTGCTAGACGTAAAAAAACGGCTAGGCAATTTGCCTGGCCGTTTTTGTTTGTCGGCTAGATAGCAGCCTTAAAGATAGGGCTTAGGGCTTAGGAGCAGCTGGGGCAGCAGGAGCAACAGAGGGCGCGACATTCTCTGGGTGCAGTTGTTTGTCCCATGGAGCCTGACTTTTGATCTGTCCTGTGTAGGCGCCGTATATAATGGTGAAAACCAACATCACCGCCAGGGTGACACGCAGGCCCAGGGCATAGAGCAGACGTTTTTTATTGCTGCCCCCAAGATCCTTGACCAAAAAGTTTAAGCCGCCGAACAGGCTGGCTATCAGGGCGATAAGCAGTATAAGCATTAGAGTCTTGAGCATAGTGGTCTCAGATTAAAGAAAATTGAAAATAGAAAGTGGAATTGAAACATAAATGAACACAGACCCACATCTTAACGCGGAAACCTTTTCTTGGCAGCCAAATGCCAAGTTATTGTTCCTCGTGCTGTTAATGATGCCGCTGTTAATCAGTTTGGGTTACTGGCAATTAGATCGCGCTCAAGAAAAGCGCGAGATATTGGCCGAATTTAAGGCCAATCAAGAATCCCAGCCGGTTGGCTTTGAACTGCTAGATACCAGCAAAAATTTGCAGTATAGGCAGGTTCAATTTGTCGGCGAACTAGATGCATCGCGACGTGTTTTACTGGATAATCGCGTCCGCAATGGGAGACCCGGCTACGAGATTTTTGAGGTCCTAACCTTAGCCAGCAGCGAGTTAAAGATACTGGTCAACCGTGGCTGGGTACAGGCATCCCTAGACCGCAACCAGCTCCCTGAGATAGAGCCAGTTCCCGGCCAGGTGCTGTTGCGTGGCTCTCTCTACAAAGTATTGCGCGGCGGCCTGCAGTTAGATGACGGGGTGCGAGCTGTAGACAGTTGGCCAGGGCGCGTGGGTTGGATCTCCACCGAGCGCGCCGCAGAAATTTTCGGCGATGAGTTTTTCGCCTACCAGTTGCGCTTGGAGAGTGACTCCATTGGCGCATTAACCACCGGTTGGCCGACCGTCTCGGTGCAACCGGAAAAACACACAGCCTATGCGGTACAGTGGTTTGTTATGGCGTTGGTACTCTTGTTACTGACTATAAATGCCAACTCAAATCTAAAGGCATGGTTTAAATATAAAATGGCAAAAACAGAGAGTGAAGCTTTATGAGTGACGCGCAGAATAACCAAGGCCCCCGCAACCGCGGCATGAAGATCCAGATTTGGATTATGTTGATTATGGTTGGCGGTGTAATGGTGGCTGGCACATTGATGCAGCCAAAGTCCGAAGAAGAGCGCCAGCAGTTGATGGCGACGTTGGGCACCACAAATCAGGGTCAGCTGGTTAAGCCTTCGGTGGATGCTCGCGCGGTATTCCCGACCAATCCCGATAAAGCGGAAAAGTGGAAGATTGTTGTCGCTGGCGGCGAAAGCTGCGATGCCGGTTGTAATGAAGTGATCTTGGATACCCGTTCAGTGCATATTCTTATGGGCAAGTTAGTGCGACGTGCCGAGCGTATTTATCTCGCCGATACCACAGAGCTCACTGAACAGGAGAATGCGGATCTGAGTTTGGCTCACCCACATCTGATTATTCAAACTACCGGTCTCACCGAGTTTAAAGCGCTATTGAAAAACACCTCAGCAGACTGGGACATGGCTGACACGCGCTATTTCGTCGTCACACCCAATGCTGAAGTTATTCTCTATTACACCAAAGACGATGATGTGATGGGCCTGTTAGATGATATAAAGCACTTGATCAAATATTCACCAGACCGTTAATTACAACACCGTTAATTACAAGACCGATAATTATCAGACCGTTAATTATGAGGCCTCAATCAACAGAAAGGTCTCTGGAGCTGAATCACATGCAACAAACTGAATTCGAAACAATCGGCGTAAGCTGGCGCGACTACCTAGAGTTGTGCAAGCCCAACGTGGTTGCGCTGATGATTCTAACCTCCCTGATTGGTATGCTCTTGGCCACTGACGGGTTCGTCTCTCTGGATGTGTTGATTCTGGGTAATCTGGGTATCGCTCTTTGCGCCGGTTCAGCTGCTGCGGTAAACCATATTGTCGATCGCAAGATTGATGACACCATGGCCCGCACTCACAACCGCCCTATTGCACGCGGTCGTATCAGCCCCAAAGAAGCGATTCTATTTGCCGCCCTCACCGGCTTGGCTGGCATGGTCATCCTGTTGGTGTTTATCAACCAGATTACAGCTTGGCTGACCCTGGCATCATCGATTGGCTATGCCTTTGTTTACACCATGTATCTCAAGCGCGCGACGCCGCAGAATATTGTCATTGGTGGTTTGGCTGGCGCAGCGCCACCGCTGTTGGGTTGGACTGCAGTGACCGGCGAAGTGCACTACAACGCCCTACTCCTAGTGCTGATTATCTACGCCTGGACGCCACCGCATTTCTGGGCCCTGGCAATTCACCGCAAAGACGATTACGCCAAAGCTAAGATTCCCATGCTGCCGGTAACCCACGGCGAGCAATACACCAAGATCAATATCGTGCTCTACACCCTGCTGTTGATTGTGATTACCGTGCTACCGTTTTTGACTGGCATGTTTGGCTGGCTGTATCTCACCAGTGCACTGGTTTTGGGTGCCGGCTTCTTGTACTGGGCGCTGGTCATGTTGTATGGCGATGTCGATGACTCGGGCATGAAGACCTTCAAATATTCAATTACCTATTTGATGGCGCTGTTTGTGATTATGTTGCTCGATCACTACCTTATAGAGACAACACCGATTATTTAATTTTTTAAGCGCCGCCACGGGCGTTTTTGGAGTAAAGCATGAAGCAACAAACAGGCATCAAATTGACCGTACTGGTCATCCTCTGCTTTATCGTCTTAGTGATTTTTGGCTTTGCCTGGAAAATGCGTCAGCCAGTTCCTATGTCTGCCGAAGACCTCCGTGTTAACGGTGCGATTGAACTTAGCACGCCGCGGATATTCAGTGATTTTGATCTGATTGATCACCGGGGCCAGCCATTCACCTTGGAAAACTTTAAAGGTAAATGGAGCATAGTGTTTTTTGGCTTTACGAACTGCCCGGATATCTGCCCCACCACTCTGGCAACGCTCAATGCCATGTACGAAGATCTCGGTGACAGCGAAAAAGAAAACCTGCAAATCGTTATGTTGTCTCTGGATCCCGAGCGCGACACAGTAGAGAAAATGGCTCTCTACGTGCCCTACTTCAACGAAGACTTCATTGGCGTCACAGGCAACCCCTACGCTATCTTGGGCCTCAGTACTCAGCTCACTATTGCCTACACCAAGGTGGATCTAGGTGACGGCAACTACACCGTCGATCACAGCACCCAGGTGGTGTTGATCAACCCCAAGGGGCACTACCATGGGTTCTTTAAAGCGCCCCATGGTGAGGTGGCTATGCGCCAGACCTGGCGTTCGATTAAAGACACTTTTGCCCGTTAATTTCGCTGCTTAACCAGCAGGGAAAGGGTAAATAGCAATGCGCCGCAGACCACCACAGAAGGGCCTGCTGGCGTATCGCTATACCAAGACGTCGCCAGCCCCATCACCACCGTCAGCATGGCAATCAAGCTTGCCATCACAGCCATTTGCTCCGGTGTACTGCTCACTCGTCGGGCCGTCGCCGCGGGAATAATCAGTAGGGCGGTAATCAACAGCACCCCGACAATCTTCATGGCAATGGCAATCACCAGAGCTGTAATCAGCATCAGTGCGGTACGCACCGCAGAGGTTTTAACCCCTTCAACACTGGCCAGCTCCTCATGGGCTGTAATATTGATCAGCGGCTTCCACAGCCACAGCAACAGCACAACAACGGTTCCCGCCACGCCATAGATCACCCATAGATCATCCTTAGTTACTGAGAGTAGATCGCCAAACAGCAGCGACATCAGATCAACCCGCACATCAGGCAGCAGTGAGATCAGTACCAGGCCGGTTGCCAGGGCCGAGTGGGAGAGAATGCCGAGCAACGTATCCAGTGACAAAATCCCGCGCTGTTCCAAATACACCAGCCCCAGGGCGATCAACATGGGGACTGCCGCCACAGTAATGCTGATATTAATGCCCAGCAGCACGCCGATGGACACGCCCAGCAAAGCCGAGTGGGCCAGGGTATCGCCAAAATAGGCCATGCGTCGCCACACCACAAAGCAGCCCAATGGACCGGCGACTAGCGCCACACCCAACCCGGCGAGCAAGGCATAGAGTAGAAAATCAGTCATGGCTGCAGCCCTCCCCATGTTGATGCTTGCCCTGTTTGTCGAGCACCTCGCCGTGAATGCTGTGCTGATGATCATGGTGATGGGCATAGATAGCTGTAGTCTGACCAAAGATATCTATATAGGCCTGATCCTGAGTGACCTGCTCGGGACTGCCCTGGCAGCAGATATGCTGGTTTAGGCAGATCACATGGTCGGTGGCCGACATCACCAGATGCAAATCATGGGAGACCATCAAAACACCGCAGTCCAGCGACTTACTCAATTCAGCAATCATGGTGTAGAGGGCATTTTGCCCAGCGACATCTACCCCTTGAACCGGCTCATCGAGCACCAAAAAGTTGGGCTTGCGAACAATTGCCCGGGCCAACAGCGCGCGCTGCATCTCACCGCCAGAGAGAGTCTGCACCGGCGCTTTCGCTAAGTGGCCTATGCCCACTTTCTCTAACGCAGCATGACAGGCACTGTGGGAGGTATTGGCCAGCTGTAAAAAACGGCAGGTGGAGATCGGCAATGTGGGGTCTATATTGATCTTTTGGGGCATGTAGCCGATTTTGAGGTCCGCCGATGGCTGCACCGAGCCGCTGTCAGGCTTCAGCAGGCCGAGAATTATTCTTACCAGAGTGGATTTTCCGGCGCCGTTGGGGCCAATTAATGTGGTAATCTCCCCGCGCATCAGCTGCATAGAGATATTCTCCAGCACTGGGCGCGAGCCAAATGACTTGCTGATCTGCTCGAGTTGAATAAGCGGTTTTTTCATTGTCGGTTCTCTGGGCTTGCGGGCTCGGTTTGATCTGCGGATAGACTGCAGTTAGGGCATAGGCCAAAAAGTTCCAAGGCCTGCGACTGTAGGGTAAACTTGGCCTTATCGCTGGCTTTTTGCAGCAGTTCATTAAGACCGTTGTGGGCTACTTCGGCGGCACTGCCGCACTCATTACAGATCATAAATAGATTGCTGTGGTCACTGCCGGGAAAAGGGCAGCCGATATAGGCATTGAGTGAGGCTATGCGATGGATAAGTCCGAGCTCGAGCAAAAACTCAATGGCTCGGTAAATAGTCGGCGGAGCAATGGATTTGCCTGATATTTTGGCCAGTTGATCTTGCAGCTGATAAGCCCCGAGAGGTTGATGGCTCTGCCAGAGTAGTTGCAGCACCGATTTTCTGGTCGGTGTCAGCCGCGCCTTACTGGCGGCGCAGAGTTCCTCGGCACGACTCAGGGCGGCATTGATGCAGCGGCCGTGGTCATGGGGCTGGTGAACTAATCGAGAATTGGTCAGCATTGGCTCTGTGCCTGATTAAGCGATATTTATCATTTTAAATGCAATGTTATAACATAACAATAACTGATATGATTTCTAATGCTTTGGGGCATTACTGCGAATTATGAAAAATATACCTTTAACTAAAATGTTATATTATAACAATTTATTAAGGATTGTTAGCTTCTTAAGCGCATTAACGGCTCATATAGCGTTTGCTGCGCCGGAAATCACCAAGCCTCTGATTATAACGACGATTAAACCCCTGGCAATCATCGCCCAATCCGCGGTTGGCGATCAGGCTCGCGTTGAATTTTTGCAGTCGGCAGTGCAGTCCGCCCATGGGGTGTCGCTGCCGGTTTCAGCGCTGAAGAAAATTGATCGGGCAGATTTGATAATCTGGATCGGCGAGATGTTTGAGTTTCGCGTTGCCAAGCCTATGGCCTTACTGCCTGAGGAGCGGCGCATTACGGTGATGCAGTTGCCAATGATTGCGCCGGAAGACGCTGGACGTCAGCAAGAGGTCGGTTACCAAAGTGGTGAGGTTCATGATCACGGCGAGTTCAGCGTAGATCCCCATGTCTGGCTGAACCCCGAAAACGCCAATCTAATTGCTGCCGAGATCCAGCAGCGCCTAAAGCTGCCGGTCAAAGCGATTATCAGCGCCGAGCAAATTGCCAAGCTAGCGGCTGAGCTTGCGCCCCTGAGCGACAAACAGTTTCTTGCTCACCACGATGCTCTAGGTCACTTCACCAGCCTATTCAATCTGCAATCTGGGTTTCCTATTCGCGATGCCAATGGCGCCAGTCAGGGTGTCAGAAGTCAGTATCGCCTGCGCCAAGAGGCCATAGCCTCAGCCGCTAGCTGTATTTTTATCGAGCCCCAATATGCAGATCGCGATGCGCAAGTCATCGCCGATGAATTGTCTCTGCCGGTGGCTCTCATCGATATTCAGGGTCTAGATCAAGCTCTGGTCGGGGATGCCTATGCTAGCTTTATGCAGACTTTAACCGCACAGTTTAAGAGCTGCTTTGGCGGCTCACCAAGCCGCTTGCCGAGCCCATGAATTAGCAACAGGCAGAGGAAAATCCTGTATCCTCCGTCTTCAGATTAACGCTCTTAGATCGACAAAAACCCTCTCATTAACAACACTCGTGGAAAATATGGACACTACTACCCCGCTGATTCTCGTCGATGGCTCCTCCTACCTCTATCGCGCCTACCACGCACTGCCGCCGCTGACCAACAGCAAGGGCAAGCCCACCGGCGCCGTTAAAGGCGTGATCAATATGATGCGGCGGCTGCAGAAAGACTATCCGGATAGCACCCATGTGGTGGTTTTCGACGCCAAGGGGAAAACCTTCCGCGACGATATTTATCCTGAGTACAAAGCTAACCGGCCGCCAATGCCGGACGATCTCCGTGAGCAGATAGCTCCGATCCATCAGATTGTTGAAGCTATGGGCATGCCCATGTTAATTATTGACGGGGTAGAGGCCGACGATGTCATCGGCACTCTGGCGGTGCAGGCCACTGCGGCGAAACAGGCGGTGGTGATTTCCACCGGCGATAAAGATATAGCCCAGTTAGTCAACGAGCACATTACCTTGATCAACACCATGAACAACAGTGTTATGGACAGGGAAGGGGTGATCGAAAAATTCGGTATTCCACCGGAGCTAATTATTGATTACCTAGCGCTGATCGGTGACAAGTCAGACAATATTCCCGGTGTCCCAGGAGTGGGCGAGAAGACTGCGCTGGGTTTGCTCCAGGGTCTAGGTAGCCTAGATGATATCTACGCCAATCTCGATGATGTGGCCGGCCTGGCTTTTCGCGGAGCCAAAACCATGTCTCCGAAGCTGGTTGACAATAGAGAGCTAGCCTATCTCTCTTATGAGCTTGCAACGATTAAAACCGATGTCGAAATGCCCCTGCATCTGTCTGAGCTAAAGAATGGCGAGCCGGATAAAGCCGCCTTGCTCAGCCTATTTAAAGATATGGAGTTTAAGACCTGGATTGATGAAGCTCAGGGTAATTCTCATACCAAGCTAGCGGCGGCAGCGAAAGCTATGGTCACCGACGAGTTAGATGATCTGGTTGCAGCCCCTGTTGATACGCCAGTGATCGTCAAGAACTATCAGGTGGTGTTAACCGAGCAAGATCTGGCCATCTGGATCGATAAAATTAACTCTGCTGAGTTGGTCGCCGTGGATACAGAGACCACCAGTCTCGACTATATGCGCGCTCAGCTGGTGGGTATCTCGCTGTCCACCGCTCCGGGAGAGGCCTGTTATATCCCCTTTGCCCATGACTATATGGGTGCCCCAGAACAGCTTAAGCCCGAGTTGGTACTTGAGAGCCTGAAGCCTTACCTGGAAGATCCTGCACTGACAAAAGTGGGTCAAAATCTCAAATACGATATGAGTGTGCTGGCCCAACATGGCATCACATTGCGCGGTATCGCCTTCGACACCATGCTTGAATCCTATGTCCTCGACTCGGTAGCCAGTCGCCATGATATGGATAGCCTGGCCCTCAACTATTTGGGTGAAGAGACCATTAAATTCGCCGATGTGGCTGGCAAAGGTGCCACACAGCTAACCTTTAATCAGGTCGCCCTCGAACAGGCCGGCCCCTATGCTGCCGAAGACGCAGATATTACCCTGCGCCTGCACCAGACCCTGTGGCCACGAGTGGCCGCTGAGCCAACCCTGAAAAAGGTTTTTGAAGACATTGAATTGCCACTGGTGCCGGTTTTATCGCGAATTGAGCGTACCGGTGCACTTGTGGATGACACCCTATTATTTCAGCAGAGTCAGGAGCTCTCGGCGCGACTGGGTGAGCTGGAAACCGAAGCTTGGGAATTGGCCGGACAGCAATTTAATCTCGCCTCGCCAAAACAGCTGGGCGAAATTCTCTTTGAAAAACTGCAGATCCCAGTACTGAAGAAAACCGCCAAGGGTGCACCTTCAACCAAAGAAGAAGTGCTGCAAGAACTGGCACTGGAGTATCCGTTGCCGAAAGTACTGTTAGAGCACCGCGGTCTAGCGAAATTAAAATCCACCTACACCGATAAGCTGCCCACCATGATCAATTCGGTCACTGGTCGCATTCACACCTCCTACCACCAGTCGGGAACCGCCACCGGACGACTTTCCTCGTCGGATCCCAATCTACAGAATATACCCATCCGCAGCGCCGAGGGCCGCCGTGTGCGTCAGGCCTTTATTGCTGCCCCCGGCTGCAAACTAGTGGCTGCGGATTACTCTCAGATCGAGCTGCGCATTATGGCGCACCTGTCCGAAGATCCCAGTCTATTAGCCGCCTTTGGTGCCGGTCAGGATATTCACCGTGCCACCGCCGCGGAAGTCTTTGGTGTTGAAACTGACGAAGTGACCATCGACCAGCGCCGCAGCGCCAAGGCGATTAACTTCGGCCTTATTTACGGCATGTCAGCCTTTGGTCTGGCCCGTCAGCTGGGTATCAACCGCAAGCAGGCGGCAGAATATATTGAGCTCTACTTTACCCGCTATCCCGGGGTGCAAAACTATATGAACAATATTCGCCACACCGCCGCTGAAAACGGCTTTGTCGAGACCGTTTTCGGTCGCCGACTCTATCTGCCGGAAATCAATGCGAGTAATGGTATGCGTCGTCAGGCCGCCGAGCGCACGGCGATCAATGCGCCGATGCAGGGCACCGCAGCGGATATTATTAAACTGGCGATGATCAATGTGCACAGCTGGCTGGAAAACAGTGATTTAACCAGCAAGATTATTATGCAGGTGCACGATGAATTGGTTCTTGAGGTTCCCGAGGCAGAGATGGATGACGTTAAGCAAGGGCTTAAGGATCTGATGGAAAGTGCTACTGAGTTGTTGGTGCCCCTGGTCGTGGATATTGGCGTGGGCGACAACTGGGATGAGGCGCACTAATCATTTCCGACGGACTAGGTGCTCAAAAGGGCGAGTGGAATACACGCTTGCCCGCAAGTTTAAAAATATTTTCACTTTATTTGAATTATTTGTGAACTATTTCGTTTCAGCCTGTCTTATTTAGGGCAAGACATGATTGCTTACTCTCCCCCAACCTAAGCAACTGCAACGCTGAAACTCCCAAGCAAAGCAACGCAGACCCCGGTTCAACTTTGAACCGGGGTTTTTTTGTCTGGCTTTTTCTACACGAGGGAGCACTTAAAGGGGTGCGAGTGAAGTCCTGCAGAGGCCGCTGAATTACTTAAACTGTGGCCGGATCAACAAAGTCTGAGTTCATCCAGTGAGCCAGCACCGACTCAAGTTCTGGCAGTCCCAGCTTCTTTAGGGAAGAAAAAGTCTGAACACTCAGCAGGGTGCAACCCGGGTCCATATTGCGCAGATGGCGTTCCACCATCAGCAGGGCACTCTGCCCGGGGCCGCGTTTTAACTTATCTGATTTGGTCAGCAAAATATGCACCGGCAAACCCGCCTGAGCTGCCCAGTTGAGCATCTGCAGATCAAACTCTTGCAATGGGTGGCGAATATCCATCAGCAGCACCAAGCCAGCAAGACTTTGGCGCACCTGGAGGTATTCGGCCAGGTCTCTATCCCACTCGCGTTTCATCTCGATCGGCACTTTCGCGTAGCCATATCCGGGTAGGTCAACTAGGCGCTTGTTATCTTCCAGTGCAAAGAAATTAATCAGCTGGGTTCGCCCTGGGGTTTTACTGGTTCTGGCCAGTCCACGGATGCGCGTCAGCGTATTAATCGCACTGGATTTACCGGCATTTGAGCGCCCGGCAAAGGCCACTTCACAGCCACTGTCTTCAGGGCATTGTTTGATTGAGGGGGCACTGGTTAAGAATGTAATGCGCTGATAATCGATCTGATTTGAATCCATGGATAAAGGGTCACTATCTGGCTGTAAGAGTTGGCGCATATTGGTATATAATGCGCCGGCTTTAGCCGACATGGCTAGGGTGTACGTATAGTAATTGCACCAACGAAACCTATTCTAGCCGATTGCACGAGTTGATTAACCATGAAAAAAAGCTTTTTAACGATTATTTGTCTGGTAGCTACATTCGCAGCTACTCAGGTTTTGGCATCTGGTGATGCTGCAGCAGGAAAAAACAAGGTAGCAATGTGCGCCGGTTGTCACGCAAGTGACGGCAACAGCATGGTTTCTGCATTCCCTAAGCTAGCTGGCTTGGGCGAAAAATACTTATACCGTCAATTGCTGGACATCCAATCCGGTGAACGTGTGATTGTTGAGATGACAGGGTTGCTCAATGCCAACTCTGATCAGGACCTGCAAGATATGGCCGCTTTTTATAACAGCCAGCAGCGTTCCATCGCTGGCGCTAAGGAAATTAGCTTGATCGGTTACACCGATCCAGTAGAAGCGCTAGAGCTTGGCGAAGACATTTACCGTGGTGGCAACCTGAAGACTGGTGTTCCATCCTGTACCGGTTGTCACTCTCCGGCTGGCACTGGCAATAACCCTGCGGGCTATCCTGCACTGGGCGGTCAGCACGCTGACTATATTGAGAGCCAGCTGCTCAAGTACCAGAGTGGCGAGCGCAACAGCGGTGGCAATGCCAAGATTATGCAGGGTGTTGCTGAGCGTTTGAGCAATAAAGAGATCAAAGCCGTAGCCAACTATATTTCTGGGCTCAACTAAATTTTAAACCGGGTAGAGCTCTTCCGAGAGTTGCGCCCTTTTTAGTTTTGGCAGATAACTAAACAGTTTTACAGGAGTTTCTTATGTTGCGACGTATTATTAGTTATGTTTTTTTAGCGCTTCTACTGCCCGTGTCACTAGGCTGTGCCGCTGAAGACAGCAAGTATAAAGCGGGTGTTGACTACGAAGTGCTGCCACAGGCTGTGAGAACAGCGGATCCGGCGAAAATCGAAGTGAATGAAGTCTTCGCCTATACCTGCGGTCACTGCTTTAACTTTGAAGCGGTACTCGAGCCCTGGGTTGCAACACTGGCCGACGATGTTGATATGCAGCGCACCCCAGCAGTTTGGCAGCCGGCCATGGAACTCTATGCCCGCGCCTTCTACAGCGCCAGCATGTTAAAGGTTTTGGATCAGGTGCATATGCCGATTTTTGAAGCGATTCATGTGAAGCGTGATCCGATTCAGACTGAGCAGGATTTGGTAAAGTATTTTGTTGCCGTCGGTGTTAGTGCTGAGAAGTTCTCTCAGGTCTACAACTCCTTTGGCATGAGCAGCATGGTCAATCAGGCCAAGGCGCGGATGCGTGGCTACCGTACTCAGGGAACACCAGAGATGGTAGTTAACGGCAAGTACCGAGTCAGTTCCAGAATGTCTGGTGGCTTTGAAGGCATGATCGCTGTTGCTAACTATTTGATTGCCAAAGAGCGTGCCGCCGCGCAATAAGGGCGCCCGCAGCTCAGCAACAGGTTTTACTCTGGCCTTAATAGGCTAGATCAATAATCAACATGAGCAAAAGCACTGTATAGAGCGTAATGCTGCGATTAGACTCCTTATCTAATAACTGCATTGACGCTCTTTGTCGTTTTGCCAATCCTAGAAATGTTATTAATTAAAGGAAGCTACCGTACTCCATGAAGCCAATTAATAAGCCCGCTAATCCAAACTTCTCATCTGGCCCCTGCTCCAAGCGTCCAGGTTACGATCTCAATAATCTTGATATCGACACTCTGGGCCGCTCGCACCGCTCCAGTGTCGGCAAGCTTGCACTGGGTCGCGCCTGCACCGACACCGCAGAGATTCTTGGTTTACCTGAAGGCTACCGAGTGGGTGTAGTTCCCGCTTCAGATACCGGCGCCTTTGAGATGATTATGTGGTCCGTGCTCGGTGCCCGTCCAGTGGATATATTTTCCTGGGAATCCTTTGGCAGTGGCTGGCTCACCGATGCCACAAAGCAGCTCAAATTAGACAATCTTCACAGCTACACCGCAGACTACGGTCAGCTTCCGGATATGACTCAGGCCAACCCAGACCACGACACCGTGTTTACCTGGAATGGCACTACTGCTGGCGTCAAACTGCCGAATGCCGATTGGATCAGCGACGACCGCACTGGCCTGGCTATCTGTGATGCCACCTCTGCAGTCTTTGCCATGGAAATGCCATGGGAAAAACTCGATGTAGTGACCTACAGCTGGCAGAAAGTGCTGGGTGGCGAAGGGGGTCATGGCATGTTGATTCTTAGCCCGCGAGCAGTTGAACGTCTCGAGAGTTACACCCCGGCCTGGCCTCTGCCAAAGATTTTCCGCCTCACTAAAGGTGGAAAACTGATTGAAGGTATTTTCCGCGGCGAAACCATTAATACCCCGTCGATGCTCTGCGTTGCCGACTATTTAGATGCCCTCGACTGGGTGCGCTCGATCGGTGGACTGCCAGCGGCGATTGCCAAATCCAATGCCAATCTCGATCTGATCAAAGGCTTTGTTGAGAGTCGCCCTTGGGCCCACTTTTTGGCCCAGGAAGCGGATCAAATTTCCAATACCAGTGTTTGCTTAACCCTTGATCTTGAGCCAGATCAGGTTAAACAGATTGTTAAATTGTTAGCTTCTGAGACTGTTGCCTTCGATATTGGTGCTTACCGCGATGCACCGGCCGGCCTGCGTATCTGGTGTGGCGCTACAGTTGAGGCCGCCGACTTGGAAGCGCTGTTGCCATGGCTCGATTGGGCCTTTAGCGAAGTTAGCGCGTAAAGAACAAGGGCGTAAACACTAAGCGCTTAAAGACCAAGCGCGTAAAGACTAAGCGCTTAAAGAATAGTTCGTAAAAAATAAGCTCGTAAACACAGCATTTGACTAAAAACCGAGACCACAAAAATTATGTATAAGATTCGTACCTACAATGCCATTTCATCCAAAGGCCTGAGCCGCTTTCCTACCGACAGCTACCAGGTGTCCAGTGAAAGTACTGATGCAGATGGTATTTTGTTACGCAGCCAGAAGTTGCACACTGAAGTCATGCCCGAATCCATGGTGGCTATTGCCCGCGCCGGTGCTGGTACGAACAATATTCCAGTTGCCGATTACACTGAGAAGGGCATCGTTGTATTCAATACCCCAGGCGCCAATGCCAACGCGGTAAAAGAGCTGATTGTCGCGGCACTGCTAATGGGCTCGCGGGATATCTACGGCGGCATGAACTATGTTCAGGGCCTCACCGAGATCACTGATTCAGGCGAGATGGGCAAGTTGCTGGAAAAAGAGAAAAAGAATTTTGCCGGTGGCGAAATTCAGGGCAAAACATTGGGTGTAGTCGGTCTTGGCGCCATTGGCTCAATGATTGGCAACCTGGCCCTAGAGCTGGGTATGAATGTAGTGGGCTACGATCCAGCGATTTCGGTTGAAGCTGCCTGGCAGCTGTCGAGCAGTGTTGAGCGCATGGAAAATCTCGAAGCGCTGCTAGCCTGTTCAGATTTTATTACTCTGCACGTTCCCGCTATCGCTGCGACCAAGCATCTAATTAACAGCAAGACTCTTTCGGGCATGAAAAGCACCGCTAAGATTCTTAACTTTGCCCGTGAAGAGATTGTCAGCAGCGCCGATATGGTTGCCGCCTTGGATGCTGGTGTGATCGCCGGTTATATCACTGACTTCCCAGCTCCTGAACTACTCGGTCGCGACGATGTCTTGTTGATGCCGCATATTGGTGCCAGCACAGAAGAAGCCGAAGAGAACTGTGCGGTGATGGCTGCCAACCAGCTCATGGACTTCCTTGAGAATGGCAACATCCTCAACTCGGTTAACTATCCGAAAATCAAAATGTCACGCAATGGTGGAACACGCATTACCTTCACCAATAAGAACGTACCCAAGGTTCTGGGTAGCGTGCTCTCGGTATTGGCCGACGGTGAGATCAACATTGTCGATATGGTGAATAAGAGCCGCGATGAAATTGCCTACAATATTATCGATATCGAAGGTGACCTCAATGACAGCCTTAAGGACCAGATTGCAGCGGTCGAAGGTGTTATCCACGTCCGTGTAATCTAAACGCGGCACTCCGCTGGGGTGGCGCTTAGCTCACCTCAGGGGAAAACAGTTTTGCCCGTACGGTGTGGCGATATTCCTTCGGGCTATTGCCAGACCAGTGTTTAAAGCGCGATGAAAACCAACTGGCATCGTTGTAGCCGCTGTACCCAGCAATCTCCAAAATGGTTAAATCCGTGTTCTTTAATAGATCACAGGCAAATGTCATGCGCACTTCCATCAGATAATCCCCGGGCGTCTTGCCTGCCGCGGCGATAAAACGGCGATTAAAGGTTCTGGTGCTCATACCAAATTGTGCCGCTAATTCGGGCACTGCCAACTGCTTGCTAAGATTATCCTGGATCCACATCTGCGCCTGCACTATGGTCTCGTCGCTGTGGATTGTGTGCTGATCGCTGAGACTAAGGGGTTCGGTTAAATTACGAATCTCATGGAAGAAGTTGCGCTGCGCCTGCCGCGCAATTACCCGGCCAAAGATTCGCTCCACCTGGTGCATAATCAACTCCGCCATGGCGTTAATACTGGCCGCGCAAAAAATATTCCCCGACTGCGTAGTGAAGTGCTGGCGCGCCAGTTTTACTTTCGGATAGCTGCGCTGTAGCTGATCAAAGTAGTGCCAGTGGGTGGTCGCCGACTTATCATCCAGCAGTCCCGCCTCAGCCAAAAAACAGACCCCCGTGCCCACTGCGGTAAAGCTGCTATTGCGCTGATGCTGTTCCTGGAGCCATGGGATATAGGCGCGATTCTTTAGCACCGCCGGGCGCGGGTTGCGCCACAGGGCCGGGATATGGATCAGGTCACTGGTAAAGCTGTCGTCGATAGAGTGAGTGGGGTTGAGCTGAAAACCGGCAGAGGTTTGCACCGGCTGGCCATCAGTGCTCACCCAGCGGATAGTCAGTTTGGTGTGTGGGCCTCTGCTGGCCCGCGCCATAGCCTGGGCAAACTGAAAGATTTCCGCCGCCAGTGTGGTGCTGGAGACAAGCATATTGTCACAGAGTAAAAGCGTTAGATTAAAGGTCATAGTGGCAGCAATATAGCATATATGGCCTATTCCTCGTATTTTTTGGCCAATTACTAAAAGTATTCTCTGTCAGCCCTGCCACAATTGCGTTTTCTCAATGGCTTCACTTCAAGGATGTTCTTATGCCTAATTCACTTCCGGTTATTGTCGGATTCGGCGGCTACAGTGCTGCTGGACGCAGCTCCTCTCACCAGGCTTTTCGACGCATGATTCTCGAATCACTGCCCGCGGAAGAGCAGCTCAATACAGTGGTGAGCCTGGCCTGTTTAATGGGTCAGGTGAGTAAAGAGGGTAAAGATGTTGAGAAGGGGGAAGACGTTGAGGAAGGGAAAGTCTATCGCGATCAGCAGGGCACCGAGCTCAGCGCCGCAGAAGTGGACCAAAAATTTCGTCAGCAGGTGCTCAATGGCACCTTGATCCGAAAGATTGAAGCATTTGATCCGGCCAATATTCCAGGCCATAAAAAGATTTCCCTTACTGATGAACCCGATGAGACTGTTCAGTTCCGCATAGTAAAGCGCGACCTACCCAAGGTGCTGCCAGAGGGCTGGCAGGTCCGGGATCTTGAAGATGGCAATGTTGAAGTGACCGCCAGCGGTTCCAGCCAATACTTGGTTGAATCTCCCTATGAGCTGATCGCCAAAGCTGCGGGACAGTTGCCCAGTGGCTTCAATCCAGCTGATCATTACAATAGTCGCTTTCATCCACGCAGCTTGCAGATGGCCCTAATCGGCGCCAGCGACGCGGTCCACTCCATAGGTATTCCATGGGATAAAGTTGCCGCATTAGTGTCTCCAGACGAAGTGGGTGTTTACTCTTCCAGCGTATTGAGCCAGATGACCGAAGAGGGTTTTGGCGGTCTATTGCAGGCGCGCCTGCGTGGCGGCCGCACCACGGCCAAGCAGGTCCCGTTGGGTTTAAATTCCATGCCAGCGGACTTTATCAATGCCTATGTACTGGGTAGTGTCGGTCACACCGAAGCCATTACTGGCGCCTGCGCCAGCTTTCTCTATGTGCTTCAAGCAGCTGTTCGGGATATTCGCAGTGGCCGCCGTAGGGTAGCGATTTTGGGCAACGCCGAAGCAGCGGTTACCCCTGAGATCTCTGAGGGCTTTGCCAACATGAGCGCCCTGGGCAGTGATGAAAATCTTTGCAAACTGGATGGCAGCGAGACTCCGGACTGGCGTCGAGCCAGTCGCCCGTTTGGTCATAACTGCGGGTTTACCCTATCTGAAGCCACTCAGTATATTGTGCTGATGGATGATGCCCTGGCCATCGAGTTGGGTGCCGATATTCACGGTGCTGTCCCCGATGTATTTATTAATGCCGACGGCGTTAAGAAATCCATATCCGCCCCGGGTGTTGGCAACTATATTTCCTTTTCTAAAGCGGTGGCGGCAGCGATCACCGTGGTCGGAGAAGAGAGCGTTAAAAAGCACAGCTTTGTCCATGCCCACGGCTCCAGCACACCGGCCAACCGCACCACCGAATCCTATCTGATTGAACAGGTGGCCTGCGCCTTTGATATCTACGACTGGCCGGTAACCGCGGTCAAATCCTATGTTGGCCACTCCCTGTCGACCGCCAGTGGCGATCAGCTTGTCTCGGCTCTGGGAACCTTTAAGTATCAAATGATTCCCGGCATTAAAACGATTACCGAAGTGGCCCCAGATGTGTCTCAAGAGCGCCTGCGCTTTGCCCTGCAAGATCTCGATGTCAGCGCCAATAAGATGGATGTGGCGTTTATTAATTCAAAGGGCTTTGGCGGCAACAATGCCACGGCAGTGCTGCTGTCACCGGAGAAGGTCGAGGAGATGTTGGCGGTGCGTTACGCCGATGGTTTTAATGCCTACCTGGCGCAACGAGAGATTACCCGGGCAGCGGCGGCAGACTATGCCACTCGCGCTGACGCCGCCCAGCTAGATGTGATCTATCGCTTTGGTGAGCCGCTTATTGATGAGGCCGGTGTCACCATTAGCGCCAAGGGCGTGCATATTCCTGGTTTTGCCCGTGATGTTATCTTTGACCTTGAGAATCCTTGGCAAGATATGCAACAAACTGCTGCAGTCGCAGAAGAACCGACTGATCAACTCTGCGTGCCTGATTGATCCAGCGTTCAGGATCTGCCACAGCGCCGTCACGACTGGCGCTGTTACTGTTGCTTTTACTAGCAGCTTCGCCCATTCCATTAATCAGCAGAGTTTTGATAAGCAGAGTTCCGCCATGCACGGCAATCAGCTTTGCTGGCTGACCCTTTTCACTGCGCAATAATAGCGGTCCTCCAGAGGCGCCGCTTCTGGCATCACAATCATGTAACAGCAGTTTCTCACTGGCAAATTGCGTCGAGCTGTAAGCTTTGCAGTCAGTTGATTCGGTGAGCCGATTTTGGCTGCTGTTGTAACCCAGCAGAGACAGGATCTGATGGGTAGTCGACTTGCCGTCAGTCAATAGCAGTGCTTGCTGCTGCAATGGTCTCGCCAGCGCCACAAAGACAATATCGTTTTCCGACTGAGCAATCTTATCGCTATTTCGTGGGTCAAAGCTGTGCTCGGAAACAGTTTTAAAAGAAATGGCACTTAACCGTTTATTTCGTGGGAGATAGCTGCAAGAAGAGTAGATTTTTCCCGATTTTACGTCGAATAAGATATGTGCTGCGGTGACAATGATGGGCTGACTTGGCACTGTGGTGGGGCTTTTAATATGAGTGGCAGTGCCTCTCAGCCTGCCATCGCAGATAACCGTACCGACGGCGGCCATAGCGCTGGGCTTTTGTTGAGCAGGTGGCTGGCGTTGGTCTTCAATACCGTTTTCAGCATTGCCATCACCGAATATAGCCCCTTGAGCAACACTGGCTAACAGCGCGCTAAGACCAATCAGTGTGGCCCAGCTAAACCGCTTCAGCCCATATCTCCCCAGAGCGACTGCATAATACTAATAGACGCCAGCGGTGCGGTTTCGGTGCGCATCACTCGCGGGCCCAGAGTCAGAGGGGCAAAGCCCTTATCCATCGCGCGACTGATTTCATTGTCGCTAAGACCGCCCTCAGGTCCCACCAACAAGCAGACGCTTTTCGGTGGTTGGTGCTGTGCCAGGGTTTTATCACTGCGGTGGTGGAGCACCAGCTTAAGCTGTTCTGAATCCCCATCAGCCTGACTCAACCATTGATCCAGGGTCAGGGCATTGTTAATCGTCGGCACTCTGTTGCGCTGACTCTGTTCACAGGCGCTTATTGACACCTGCTGCCAGTGGCGCAACTTCTTCTCAAGACGCTCCCCATTCAGCTTCACTTCGGTGCGCTCACTAAATAGCGGGGTGATTTCAGTCACTCCGAGTTCAGTGGCTTTTTGCACAATCCAATCCATGCGTTCACCGCGGGATACGGCAATCGCCAGATGCAGCTTTAGGGGCGATTCGCGATCAATTTCGCGACAGTCGCCAAGACTCACATCAACCTGAGACTTTGCTGTGGCGGTTAGGGTTGCGGAAAACTCTCCACCAAGGCCATTAAACAGAGTGATTTCCTGACCCACAGACATGCGCAGGGCCGAGGACAGATGCCGCGCAGCGCTACCAGTCAGCGCCAGATTGGCGCCACTGCTGAGGGGCTGATCAGTGAATATTCGAGGAATGCGCATGGTGACTAATTAGTTATTGTCCGAAAAGCCGAGATTACGACACAGCGTACCAGTAACTTGCCACTGGTTCATGGTGTAAAAATGCAGGCCAGGTGCGCCACCGTCGAGGAGCTTCTGGCTTAGCTCACTGACCATATCGATGCCGTAGCTAATCAGATCGTCGACATTGTCGCTGCGCTCTTTTAATTGCCAGCGCAACCAGCGGGGAATATCGGCGCCGCAGCTATCGGAGAAGCGCATCAGATTGGCGTAATTGGTCAGGGGCATAATGCCGGGAATAATCGGCTCGCCGATTCCGGCTTTGGCGCATTCGTCGACAAATTTAAAGTAGGCATCAGCGCTGTAAAAATATTGCGTAATCGCGCGATTGGCACCGGCTTTAAATTTTTCACCGAGCCAGTAAACATCTTTGCTGTAGCTCTCGGCTTCCGGATGAATCTCAGGGTAGGCGGCCACATTAATATTAAAGTGGTCACCGCTATGCTGACGAATAAAGGCCACCAACTGATTGGCGTGAACTAGCTGTGACGCGCCGCCCATACCCGAGGGCAGGTCGCCGCGCAGAGCGACTAAATCTTTTACCCCAGAGGCCTTGTAGCTATTTAGGAGTTCCAATACTTCATTTTCCGAATTGCCGCCAAAGGAAATATGCGGTGCCACGACAAAGCCGTCGGCCTGAATCGCCGAGACCTGATCCATGGTGGTGGTGCGAGTAGAGCCACCAGCACCATAGGTCACGGAGAAAAACTCCGGATTAAACTTGCCCAACTCCTGTCGGGTCGTCGCCAGCTTGATTTTTCCCTGCTCGGTTTTCGGCGGGAAAAATTCAAAGCTGAGATCGGGTGTCACTTTGTCCATTAGACTGTCCTTTATGGCTATCGCTTTCGAATCCAAATTCAAACTCGAAATCTCCGATTAGTACTTGTAGCTATCGCCTTTAAATGGCCCTTCAACCGGGACATTAATATAGTCCGCTTGAGCCTGAGTCAGTTTGGTAATCACGCCGCCAAAACCGCGCACCATATGGCCTGCTACTTCTTCGTCGAGATGCTTGGGCAGTACTTCTACGCGCAACATTTCAGCTTTAGTGGCATCGTCCTGTGCGGCAAACTGTTTCTTGTACAGATCGATCTGTGCCAGCACCTGGTTGGCAAAAGAACCATCCATAATACGGCTCGGGTGACCTGTGGCATTACCCAAATTAACCAGTCGACCCTCGGCCAATAACAGCAGGTGATCATTGTTGGCACGGTCGCGATAAACCTTGTGTACCTGAGGTTTGATCTCGTCCCACTCCCAGGTTTTGCGCATAAACGCGGTATCGATTTCATTGTCGAAGTGACCGATATTACAGACCACACAGCCGCTCTTAAGGGCTGACAAAATATCCGAACCACAAACATTGAAGTTACCGGTGCTAGTGACCAGCAGATCGGTATTGGCCAGCAGATCAGCGTTAACGCCTTTGCTCACATCGCCTTCGTTGTAAGTTGAAACAACCTCAAAACCATCCAGGCAAGCCTGCATCGCACAGATTGGATCTGCTTCGGTGACCTTAACGATCATGCCTTCCTGACGCAGAGACTGGGCTGAACCCTTGCCGACATCGCCGTAACCCACGACAATTGCTTTCTTGCCAGACAGCAGGTGATCGGTGCCGCGCTTGATGGCATCGTTAAGACTGTGACGACAGCCATATTTGTTGTCACACTTGGACTTGGTCACTGAGTCGTTCACATTGATCGCCGGAATTTTTAACTCGCCGGTTTTAAGCATTTCATAGAGACGGTGAACACCGGTGGTAGTCTCTTCAGTCACGCCGTGAACCGCTTCCAGAACCTGTGGGTATTTCTGGTGCAGCAGGCCGGTCAGATCGCCGCCATCGTCGAGAATCATATTGGCATTCCAGGGCACGCCATCTTTTAACACTTGCTGTTCCAGACACCACTCATATTCCTCTTCGGTCTCACCCTTCCAGGCAAATACCGGCGTGCCATTGGCAGCAACGGCTGCGGCAGCATGATCCTGCGTCGAGAAAATATTGCAGGAGGTCCAGCGCACTTCGCCGCCCAGTGCTTCGAGAGTTTCGATGAGCACGGCAGTTTGAATAGTCATATGGATACAGCCGAGGATTCGCGCTCCAGCTAGTGGTTGCTCGGCGCGGTATTTCTCGCGCAGGGCCATCAGTGCGGGCATTTCAGACTCGGCGATGGAGATTTCTTTCTTACCCCAGTCGGCGAGGGAGATATCAGCGATTTTGTAATCGCTAAACTTGGCTTCGGACATAAGTTGTTTCCTGTTGATCAATAATTTAATTTGGGTTTAAGCGATTCAAAGCTTTCTATCTAAAGCGCTTTTTGTAAGTCGGCCACTTTGTCGGTTCGTTCCCAAGTAAAGTTTTCTAACTCACGACCAAAGTGGCCGTAAGAAGCTGTTTCTTGATAAATCGGTCGGCGCAGATCGAGCATCTCGATCAGGCCCCGGGGGCGCAGATCAAAGTTGTCTCGAACCAGAGCGACAATCTCCTCGTCGGAGAGTTTGCCGGTGCCAAAAGTATTAACGCTGATAGACGTGGGCTCGGAGACGCCAATGGCGTAGGAGACCTGAATTTCACAGCGATCAGCCAGGCCAGCGGCAACAATATTTTTCGCCACATAACGTCCGGCATAGGCCGCTGAACGATCCACCTTGGTGGGATCCTTTCCGGAGAATGCACCGCCACCGTGGTGGGCCATGCCGCCGTAGGTGTCGACGATAATCTTCCGTCCGGTAAGGCCGCAGTCGCCCATGGGTCCGCCAATAATAAACTGGCCGGTAGGGTTAATATGATATTGGGTGCCCGCATGCAGCCATTCTTCTGGCAACACATAATTGATAATTTCTTCGCGCACCGCTTCCTGTAAATCAGGCAGAGCAATAATCGGTGAGTGTTGCGTTGACAGCACCACGGCATCAATCGCCACTGGCTTGCCGTTCTCATATCTCAGGGTCACCTGACTCTTGGCGTCGGGACGCAACCAGGGCAACACACCATTCTTGCGCAGCTGGGCCTGACGCTCCACCAGACGATGGGCGTAGTAGATCGGTGCTGGCATCAACACGGCGGTTTCATTGCTGGCATAACCAAACATCAGGCCCTGATCGCCAGCGCCTATATCTTTGTCCTGGGCTTCATCGACGCCCTGAGCTATATCGCTGGACTGCTTGCCAATGGCATTGAGCACGGCGCAAGAGTTGCCATCAAAGCCCACTTCAGAACTGTCGTAGCCGATACCGGTAATCACATCGCGAACAATCTGCTCAAGATCCACATAGGTGTCAGTGCGCACTTCCCCGGCAATAATGGTCATGCCGGTTTTGACCATAGTCTCTACGGCGACGCGGGAGTGGGGATCGTCCTTTAAAATGGCATCCAAAACCGCATCAGAAATCTGATCGGCCATTTTATCCGGATGGCCTTCAGAGACTGATTCTGAGGTGAAAATATTGTAATTAGACATAAAATTTTCCGTTGTAATCTGTCTTGAGATTAAGTGTTGTCGGGCAGAGATTTAACAAACTGCCGCAGTTGAATTCGAAAGCCATTACGCTGTGCCAGATAGAGACTGTTACCCTCTACCAGTCCGGCACTCTGTGCCCAGCGGGTCAGTTCCTGAGGTTCTAGGCCGAGCCAGAGATCGCCGCAGGCCTCTTGCACCCATTCCTGATCGTGGGCGCAGAGATCGGTGATCAAGAGCACGCCGCCGCTGTTTAGCAGCTGCGCGCAGGCGCCGATAATATCCCCCGGCGTGGGGTTGTGGTGCAGCACCATATTCAGGGAGATGCAGTCACTGCGCAGTCCTTCACTGAGGGCTAGATTGGTGTCGCCAAGCTTGAACTGAATGTTTTTCAGCCCTTGGCTGGTAGCTCTGGTGCGGCACTGCTCAAGCATCTCTGCGGAGTTATCCAGTGCCGTAACCTGCTTAAAAGTGGATGATAATTTGCCGAGAAATTGGCCGTAACCGGGGCCGATTTCCAGTGCCGACTGGCGTGCGGCAATGCTGCTGTCGAGAAAGCTTTCAACACTCTCGCCATAGTCTGACCAGCTGGCGATCAGATCTTGATTCTCTTCAAAGCGCGCCGCGTTGTGATTAAAGAACGCCACCGATGCCGCCGAGCGTTCGGTATTAATCGATTCCAGTCGCGCGCGCAGTGCGGGATCTAGGGCTGCATCGTCAATGGTTTGAAACAGCACATGTTGCAGCGCCTGCAAATCCGTATCCGGATGGCTCTCATTACGGCGATAAAAAATCGTTGTGCCTTCGCGCCTTGTAGCCACCAGTCCGGCGTTGGCGAGAATTTTTAGGTGATGGCTCATGGCCGACTGGCGAATATCAAACACCTGACAGAGCTCCAACACACCGTAGGCATTTTGTTGCAGCACCTTTAAAACCTGCATGCGCAGAGGATCTCCCGCCGCTTTACAGAGTGCGGTAATGGCCCCTGTATCGGTGGTGGACCTAGGTTGACTGTCGAAGTGGCTGAGGTTGTTCATGGGCACAACTTTAACATAGCGATTTTCATATATCAAAATATTTTTATATAAGGTGAAAGCGGCAGCCATGTTGTTTTCCGGTCACAGAGAAGCCTGTGCAATAAACGGTAGGTATAGCGAATATCGGTTTACTGGTACCCCCGGGTAGGAGACAATGCGCGCCTAAAATTTGACTACCAGGAGTGATGATTCATGGCCTCACGTAGAGAGCTTGCAAATGCTGTTCGTGCCCTCAGTATGGATGCTGTTCAACAGGCTAATAGTGGCCATCCAGGTGCCCCAATGGGCATGGCAGATATTGCTGAAGTTCTCTGGAATGACTATCTGAGCCATAATCCAGCTGATCCTACCTGGGTCAACCGAGACCGCTTTGTACTTTCCAATGGCCACGGCTCGATGCTGCTCTACTCCCTGTTGCACCTCACAGGCTATGACTTGCCAATTGAGGAAATCAAAAATTTCCGTCAGCTACACTCCAAGACTCCTGGTCACCCTGAATACGGTTATGCTCCCGGCGTTGAAACGACCACTGGCCCCCTTGGCCAAGGTATCAGTAACGCCACCGGTATGGCTCTGGCAGAGAAAGTTCTCGCCGCGCAGTTCAACCGTCCGGGTCACGATATTGTCGATCACCAAACCTACACTTTCCTCGGTGATGGCTGCTTAATGGAAGGCATCTCCCACGAAGTTTGTTCACTGGCCGGCACCTTAAAGCTCGGCAAGTTAACCGCGTTTTACGATGACAACGGCATCTCCATTGACGGTGAAGTTGAAGGCTGGTTTAGCGATGACACACCAGCGCGCTTCGAAGCCTATGGTTGGCATGTGATTGCCAATGTCGACGGACACGATAGCGACGCGATTAAAGCAGCGATTGAAGAAGCCCATGCCGAGACTGGCAAGCCAACCCTAATCTGCTGCAAAACTATTATTGGTTTTGGTTCACCCAACAAGCAGGGTAAAGAAGATTGTCACGGTGCTGCACTGGGCGTCGACGAAGTGGCACTGACTCGCGAAGCTCTGGGATGGACTCATAGTCCTTTCGAAATCCCTGATGAGCACTACGCCGGTTGGGATGGCGTTGCTAAAGGTACTGCTGCGCAGACTACTTGGGCTAACCAGCTTGAAGAGTACCGCGCTGAGTTCCCAGAGTTGGCTGCAGAGTTTGAGCGCCGCACCCGTGGTGATCTGCCGGAAGACTTTAACGCACAGGCTGATGCCTATATTCAGCAGTGCCAAGACAAGATGGAGAAGGTTGCCTCACGCAAAGCTTCACAGAATTGTCTCAACACCTACGGCCCCATGTTGCCAGAACTGCTTGGCGGTTCCGCCGATCTGGCCGGTTCCAACCTGACTATCTGGTCTGGTTCCAAGGACATCAGCGGCGACAATGCTGACGGAAACTACATCTATTACGGCGTCCGTGAATTCGGTATGAGCGCAATGATGAACGGTATCGCCCTCCACGGCGGTTTCGTTAACTACGGCGCCACGTTCCTAATGTTTATGGAATATGCCCGCAACGCAGTACGCATGTCAGCGCTGATGGGTATCCAAAGCATCTTTGTTTACACCCATGACTCTATTGGTCTCGGTGAAGATGGCCCAACTCACCAGCCGGTTGAGCAGCTCAGTGCACTGCGCTCGACACCTAACCTGCATACCTGGCGTCCCTGTGACACCGTGGAATCTGCAGTCTGTTGGAAGAGCGCCATCGTCCGTCGTGACGGACCCAGCGCATTGGTATTTAGTCGCCAAGGTCTGGCACCTATGCCACGCAGCACCCAGCAGGTTGCTGATATTGCACGCGGTGGTTATATCCTCCGTGATTGCGATGCGCCACAGGCAGTGGTTATTGCCACAGGTTCAGAAGTTGAACTGGCCATGGTTGCCGCTGAGCAGCTAGCGGAGCAGGGCACTCAGGTACGGGTTGTCTCTATGCCCTGTGCCGAGATCTTCTCTGCTCAAGACGCTGACTATCGCGAAGCGGTCTTGCCAGCAGCACTGAGAGCCCGTGTTGCGGTTGAAGCATTACACGCCGACTACTGGTATAAGTTTGTTGGTCTCGATGGCCGCGTTGTCGGCATGACTAGCTTTGGCGAATCTGCCCCCGGCGGCGAACTGATGAAAGAGTTTGGATTCACAGTTGAAAATGTGGTGGCCAATATTGTTGAGGCCATTGGCTAGTGATACGCATAGCCATTAATGGCTATGGCCGTATCGGCCGCTCGGTGTTGCGCGCACTCTATGAATCAGAGGCGCGCAACAGCGTGCAAGTAGTGGCGATCAATGAACTCGCCGATATCAAAACCATTGCCCATCTGACTCGCTATGACTCTACCCATGGACGTTTTCCTGGCACCGTTTCAGTGGACCAAAACCAGATGACCGTTGATGGCGAGAGCATCGCTATTATTCACCAGCCGAACATTGAGCAACTGCCCTGGGCAGAACTCAAAGTTGATGTGGTACTGGAATGCAGCGGCACCTTCTCTGATCGTGAAACCGCCGAGCAACATATCAGCAGTGGCGCCAAGCGCGTGCTGTTTTCCCAGCCAGCTGAATCCACTGTCGATGCCACCATTGTCTATGGCATCAATCAGCATATTCTCAGCGGCGACGAAACCATAATCTCCAGCGCCTCCTGCTCCACCAACTGTGTGGTGCCAGTGATTAAGGTGCTCAATGATCAGTTCGGTGTCGAGGCCGGTGTAATTACCACCATTCACTCGGCGATGAACGACCAGCCGGTAATCGACGCCTATCACGACACTGATTTGCGCAAAACCCGCGCCGCCATGCAGTCGATTATTCCTGTGGACACCGGTCTTGCGCTGGGAATAGACCGGTTGTTACCGGAGTTGACCGGCCGCTTTCAGGCTCAGGCTATGCGCGTGCCCACGGTGAATGTTTCAGCGATTGATCTGTCGGTGATACTCAATAGCAAAGTAGATACCCAGAGCATTAATGCCGCCCTTGAACAGGCCTCCCTCGGAGCACTGGCTGGCGTGCTCGGTTATACCGAAGAGCCGCTAGCCTCCTGTGATTTTAACCACGACCCCCGCAGTGGCATCGTCGACGCCAACCAGACCCGAGTCAGCCAAGAGAAATTGGTCAAAGTCTTGATCTGGTTCGATAATGAATGGGGCTATGCCAATAGAATGATTGATACTCTGCTGCACTGGTGTTCGGCGCAGCAACAAAATTGAGTTACAAGCTAAACTGACAAGCTAAAGTTACAAGCTAAAGTCACAGGCCAACATTACAGCCTAACAATAACTAAAACCCTAAGGACTGATATGACCGTCAAGTTAATGACCGAGCTGGATCTAGCCAGTAAGCGCGTACTGATTCGCGAAGACCTTAACGTTCCGATTAAGGACGGCCAGGTTACCAGCGATGCCCGTATCAAAGCGGCACTACCCAGCATTCAACAAGCGGTTGCAGCCGGTGCCAAAGTGATTCTCATGTCCCACTTGGGTCGACCCACCGAAGGCCAGTACGACCCCGAATACAGTATGAAGCCGGTGGCTAAACATCTTAGCCAGCTGCTTGGCCAACCGGTCAGGCTTGAACAGAGCTGGACCAGTGGCATCACCATGAACGATGGCGACATAGTTATTCTGGAAAATGTGCGCTTTAATCCCGGCGAAAAAAAGAACGATGATACTCTCGCCAAAGCCTATGCCAAGCTCTGCGATATTTTTGTTATGGACGCCTTTGGCACCGCCCACCGTGCCCAGGCCTCGACCCACGGTGTCGCCAAATATGCGCCCATCGCCTGTGCCGGGCCACTGTTAGCAAAAGAATTAAATGCCCTTGAAAAAGCTTTGGCAGCGCCGACGCCACCGATTGCGGCAATTGTTGGCGGCTCCAAAGTGTCGACCAAATTAATGGTTCTCGAGACCCTCTCCGAGAGAGTTGACCAGCTGATTGTTGGGGGTGGCATTGCCAATACTTTCTTGGCCGCTGCCGGCAGGCCAGTGGGCAAATCCCTCTTTGAGTTAGACCTTATTCCCGCTGCTCAGGCGCTGATGAAAAAAGTGAACATTCCATTGCCCACCGATGTAGTGGTCGGCAAAGCGTTTTCGGACACCGCCGAAGCTACGGTTAAGTCGGTGGATGATGTTGAAGAAGACGACATGATTTTCGACATAGGTCCGGATTCCTCCGCTAAACTAGCAGAACTGCTACAGTTAATGGGTACGATTATCTGGAACGGCCCAGTGGGTGTATTTGAGTTTGATCAATTTGGCGAGGGCACTAAAACCCTATCGTTAGCCATTGCAAAAAGCTCGGCATTTTCCATCGCCGGCGGTGGAGATACCCTAGCCGCCGTGGATAAATATGATATTGCCGATCAAGTCTCCTATATTTCGACTGGGGGTGGCGCATTTCTTGAGTACGTTGAAGGCAAAGAATTACCCGCTGTAACCATTCTTCAGCAGCGCGCCAAAGACTAAAGAGAGCACTAAAGAGCAGGATCAAAAGTACCAGTAAAGAATTTATAAAGGACTTATAAAGGAAGAGCACAATGGCACTAATCTCATTAAGACAGATGTTGGACCACGCCGCCGAGCAGGATTACGGCGTACCCGCATTTAATGTCAATAACCTCGAGCAGATGCGCGCCATTATGCTCGCCGCGGACCAAACCGACAGCCCAGTGATTGTTCAGGCCTCAGCCGGAGCCCGCAAATATGCTGGCGCACCGTTTTTACGTCACCTGATTCTCGCCGCCATCGAAGAGTGGCCGCATATCCCGGTGTGTATGCACCAGGATCACGGCACTACCCCGGCAATCTGCCAGCGCTCCATCCAGCAAGGCTTTAGCTCAGTGATGATGGACGGCTCCCTGGAAGGCGATGGCAAGACGCCGTCGAGCTACGAATACAATATTGATGTTACCCGTCGCACTGTCGACATGGCCCACGCCTGTGGCGTTTCGGTAGAGGGTGAGCTGGGTTGCCTAGGCTCACTGGAAACCGGTGAAGCCGGTGAAGAGGACGGTTCTGGAGCAGAGGGTAAACTCACTCTAGAGCAGATGCTCACCGACCCAGAGGAAGCAGCAGACTTTGTTGCTAAAACTGGCGTTGATGCCCTGGCCATTGCCTGCGGAACTTCACATGGCGCCTACAAATTTAGCCGGCCACCCACAGGTGATATTCTGGCAA